>WNFS01004522.1_pt1 | contig 15367 bp, 14 predicted proteins | sample 5400141 | NCBI WGS metagenome assembly WNFS01 (sample SAMN13153358, study PRJNA577476) | soil metagenome | isolation source: 60 cm saprolite under Madrone tree | place: USA:California | collected 2016-06-14
CGAAATTGTTCTGTGACCGATGTGGCCTAAACTTTCTGCCGAAGCAATCGGTGTGCACGCGCTGCAACACGGCGGCGACGCGGCACTGGTTTCAGCTAATGAGCTTGATGACGCTGCTGATGGCCGTGGCTTGCAACGCTGTGGTGGCGTTTGTGTTGCTGCCTCGTCTGGCGGACGGGCGGCATTCGCTATTCTTTCAGGGATGGATGTGGTTTAACCACAAGGCGGCACTGTATGGCTGGGTGCCGATTGCGGCGGGATTGCTGGCATGGGACTACCTGGTCTGGAAAGAAGCAAGGCCCAAGGTTCGGGGATGGTTCACGCGCAAGCTGCTGACGCTGTCGTTGGCGGCGGGAGTGGCGCCCATTTTGCCGTGGTGGATACCGGCAGGAGCCCCTCCGGGGCAGTTCTTGTCGATGATTGGGAGATACCCGGGGGTGCCTGGGTTGCTGGCGTGGGGAGTAGTGTTGGTGGTGCTGGTGCTGCTGTGCGCGGACGCGGAGTCGCGGGATTATTTGCTCGGGCACGGGAAAGTGCTGAGCGTGGTCAGCGCGGGCTTGCTGCTATTGGTGCTGACAATGACGATGATAGGCTGGGCGGCAACTTCGTAGAAGCGGCTTTGACCCCGAAGTAAATCTGCTCAAAACGGTGAACGAATTCCTGGGGACCTGGCGGAGAGCTCCAGAAGAACACCCCTGCGCTCATCAAGTGAGGGGATTTACTTCCCTTCAGCAACCCTTACGCATAGTTAAGGTGCGCAGTGGAGTGCTCCTCGTCACCGGGACGGGCGCCTGGCGTCGGCGGATGAAGCGGCGGCTGCGGCGGCTTTTTGCGGCGCCTTATCCCCTTGCGGGGCTGTGGCGGCGTGGCCGTTGGCGCCCGACGAGGGGGCGCTGGAATTGCCGGGCGGCGCGATTTCGAGTTTCTTACGCAGGGCGGATTCGAGCTTGTCGCGGATGTCTTTGTTTTCCTTCAAGAAGACGCGGGCGTTTTCGCGGCCCTGGCCCATGCGCTCGCCGCCAAAGCTGATCCACGTGCCGCTTTTCTCGAGCAGGCCTTTGTCGACGCCGAGGTCGATCAGGTCGCCTTCGCGGGAGATGCCTTCGCCGTAGAGAATGTCGAATTCTGCTTCCCGGAAGGGCGCGGCGACTTTGTTCTTCACCACTTTGCCGCGCGTGCGCGAACCGATGACGCGGTCGCCTTCCTTGATGGCTTGGATGCGGCGAATGTCCAGTCGAATGGAAGCGTAAAACTTCAGCGCGCGGCCGCCGGTGGTCGTTTCCGGGTTGCCGAACATTACGCCGATCTTTTCGCGGATCTGGTTGATGAAGATGAGGCAGGTGTGCGACTTGGAGACGATGCCGGTGAGTTTGCGCAGCGCTTGCGACATGAGGCGCGCTTGCAGACCCATCTGCGGGTCGCCCATTTCGCCTTCGAGCTCGGCTTTGGGGACGAGGGCGGCGACGGAGTCGACTACTACGACGTCCACGCCGCCGGAGCGGATCAGTGTCTCGGCGATTTCGAGGGCTTGCTCGCCGTTGTCAGGCTGCGAGACGAGAAGATTGTCGACGTCCACACCGAGTTTGCGGGCGTAGACGGGATCGAGCGCGTGCTCGGCGTCGATGAACGCCGCAGTGCCGCCGAGTTTTTGCGCTTCGGCGATGACGTGCAGCGTCATGGTGGTCTTGCCGCCGGATTCCGGGCCGTAGACTTCGACGACGCGGCCGCGCGGGAATCCGCCAACGCCCAGGGCGGCGTCGAGCGAGAGACAGCCCGTCGGGATGACACTGACAGGTACCAGCACGTCGCGGCTGCCCAGGCGCATAATGGCGCCCTTGCCGTGGGACTTTTCGATTTGCGCTATCGCTGCTTCGAGCATCTTTGCTTTGTCGTCTGCCATTTCACACCTCGGTGGAGGAAAATAGGAAAATTTTGCTGCACGACCGACCGCCAGGGCTTTGCGCCGGGAAAGACGCATGCCCCTGTTCACACACATAACAGAATGGGGAGCTTACCATTTGGTTGATTATTGCGCTATGGCGTTTTTTCGGCCGCGGGCCAGCGGCCAGCCGGAAGGCCGCCGCCACGTTTTCCTGCCTCTTACTGCACGCCAGCAGCTTACGCTGAGATCCTTCGGACATCCTCATCGGATGTCCTCAGGATGACAGGTTTCGGTAATGGGGCAAGGGGTCACGCCACGCACCTGTTGAAAACGCGAGGAGCAAAGTAGCATAGGGGCGAAGAAAAAGCAAACACTGTTTGAGGGCTCGTTTGAGCCCCAAGCGGGTGGTGCTAGGCGGCATAGGTGTAGAAGCCGCGGCCGGATTTGCGGCCGAGCCAGCCGGCGGCGACGTATTTCTTCAGCAGGGGGCAGGCGCGGTATTTGGGGTCGCCTAGGCCTTCCTGGAGAACGTGCATGATGTCGACGCAGACATCGAGGCCAATAAAGTCGGCGAGTTCGAGCGGGCCCATGGGGTGGTTCATGCCGGTCTTCATCACCGCGTCGACGGCTTCGGGCGTGGCCACGCCCTCCATCACACAGTAGGCGGCTTCGTTGATGAGGGGCATGAGCACGCGGTTGGAGACGAAGCCGGGCGCGTCGTTGACGGCGACCGGTTTCTTGCCGAGGCGCTCGGCGAGTTGCACGGTGGTGGCGAAGGTAGCGTCGCTGGTTTGCAGCGCGCGGATGACCTCGACTAGCGCCATCACCGGCACGGGATTCATGAAATGCATGCCCACGAAGCGGTCGGGGCGCTTGGTGAGTGCGGCCAGCGTAGTGATGGCGATGGACGAGGTGTTGCTGGCGATGATGACGTCGTCGCGAAGGAGATGGTCGGCCTCGGTGAGAACGTGGCGCTTGAGTTCGAGCTTTTCGGGGACGGCTTCGACGACGAAGTCGACGTTGGCGATGGTGGACATGTCCGTAACGGGAACGAGGCGAGCGAGCACCGTTTCCTTCTCCGCCGGCTCGAGCTTGCCCTTCTTGATTTCGCGATCGAGATTCTTCGCAATGGCGTCGACAGCGCGGTCGAGAAAGCGCTGCTCGACATCGCGCAGCAGGACTTTGTACCCCGCGCGCGTGAAGACGTGCGCGATGCCATTGCCCATGGTGCCCGCTCCCAGCACTGCGACAGTTTTGATCGAGTCAATGGACACGGGGCTCCGCAGGCAGTCGACAATTGAAAGTTTACAGTTGAAAGCACAAGAAAGAAAACGATAACGCAGAGACGCCGAGAAAACAGAGGATCGCAGAGGAAGAGACAGTAATTGGCGAAGCCGCACCTACTCAGGAGGCGTGGCATTGACGACTTCGCGGACGATTTCGCGGGCGCGGGCTTCGTTGCCGGCGGAAACGAGAACTGTAGTCACATCGCCGGCGGGCTCCAGATGGATGGGAATTTCGTTTTCTTGCATGGCGGCGGTCAGGAATTGCGCGATGCGGTCGTCGGTGCCCGACCAAACCGTAGCGGTTGGATGGAGTTCGGTCACGGAGACGAGGGGCGGCTCGACGAACGGCGCTTCATCCTGCGCGGCGGAGAGCACGGCGACTTCGAAACCGAAGCGGGGCTTCCAATCGATGGGCAGAGGATCGGCGGTCGGCGCGACCTCATCGTCACCCAAAACCTTGTCTGAGTACCGAATTCCCGCCGCCTCGAGCTGCTCCAAAAGAGAGGTGTGCAAAGCGGGGTCTTCGCCGGCCCACACCAGAACGACGGAACCTTGGTCTTCCGGAACCGGAAAAGCTGAAGCCATTTTAAGCTCCCTTTCAGCTGCGAGGCGATCGCTGAGAAGGCAGGCCGAAGTAGCGTGGGCCAGGAACGGCAGCTGGGAAGCCAAGTTTACTATGACTTTGCCCCGGACGCTTTCGCGTATGCGTCTTTTTGCCCGGCTGGACCGTATACAGCTTAGAATGAGCGCGACATCTATGTGTGCGGCCCTTACCGGGCCGACTACAGCTGCGGCCGTGAGCGGGTCATTCCGGCAGGCGGCCCTTGGCGGGCCGGCTTCCTTGCTGTTTTCGACATTCATGGCCGACGACACCAAGTCCCTGGCCCTTGGGCTGAGACGCCGCGACCCGGAAATGCTCGACGCGCTGATCGAGCAGTATCAATACCGGCTGTTCCGATATTTGCTGTACATCACCGGCAACCGGGAGCGCGCCGAGGATTTTTTTCAGGAGACGTGGATCCGCGTGCTGGAGCGCGGGCATCAGTACGATGGCAAGTCCAAGTTCGAGGCGTGGCTCTTCTCCATCGCGCGGCACCTGGTAATTGACTGGCAGCGGCAAAGGAAAGCGCAAAGCCTGGAGGCGCTGACCAGCCCCGAGGAAGGCGCGCCGATGGAGTTCGCCGACGATGATCCGTCGCCGCTGCATCTGGTCTTGGCGCAGGAGTCCGAGGAGACAGTGCAGGCTTCACTCGAGAGACTGCCGGCGATTTATCGCGAGGTGTTGTTGCTGCGCTTTCAGGAAGAATTGGGCCTGGTAGAGATCGCCACTGTGCTGAGCGCGCCGCTCTCCACTGTGAAGTCGCGGCTGTATCGCGGGCTTGAGGATCTGCGCACTTTGCTTGCGGGAGAAGCGGCATGAGCCAGGAATTGCACGCCCGAGCGGAGCGCCTGATTGCGCAAGAGCGCGTCGAAGGAATTTCGACGGGCGATCAGCGGTGGCTCCAGCAGCATTTGTCGGAGTGTGCGAGCTGCGCGGCACGCGCCGGCGCAACTGAGCAGGCGATTCGCTCGCTGCGCGGATTGAGCGTGGCGTTGCCGCCGGCGCTGGCTAGCCGCACGCAATTCCGCGTCCGCCTGCGCGCGCAGCAATTGCGCGGCGAGCCGCGCTGGCGCCTGGTGTGGGCGGCTTGCGGATTTTCCTGGGCCTCCTGGGCCTTTGGCGCGGCCACGGCGCCGTACGTGTGGCGCGGGCTCGAATGGGCCGGCCACCGCATGGGCCTGCCAAACATTATCTGGGAGCTCGGCTTTGGACTCTGGTGGGCGCTGCCTGCCGTGGTCGTTGCAGTGATTCTGCTGATGGAAAACGCGGGACGGAGCAGCGAGTCGGACTGGAAGCGGCAAGAGAATTAAGCGGGCGCGTCAATCCAGGACGTGAATGAGGAAATCGATGAACGAAGATCCACAAGGCATAAAAAGTTCCTTCAGCGAAAAGATGCGGCTGATTCGATTTCGCCGCAAGAAGGAGAAGCTGCGTTTCTGGAACGAATTCAAGCTGGTGCCGCGCTGGTTGATTTGGACCGTAGTGGTGCTCTTCCTGATCGCACAAATCATCGGACAGACGGTCCTTCACGTCCAACTTGCGAACCATCAAGAGGTTTTTGGCCCGGAACTGGACAATGACCCAGGCGCGGCGGGAGCAGCACTGTTTGGCATTATCACCGGCGCGTCTTTAGCCTTCGCCATCATGGTTTTCCTGGTTGGCTACGTCAACATCGACGCGAAACGGCGCGGCATGCACTCCGCGCTGTGGACCTTCCTGGTAATCGTGCTGATGCCCGGTTACTTTGTCCTCGGCTTTATTATTTATTTGCTAATGCGCGAGCCGCTGCCCTACGACTGTCCGCAATGTGGCGCAAAGGTGGACGCGCGCTTCAACTTCTGCCCCAACTGCAAGTGCAACCTGCACCCCGCCTGCCCGCAATGCAAGCGCGAAGTTGCGGAAACGGACAAGTACTGCGCCTATTGCGGGTGTGACCTGGAATCAGCGAAAACCTCCGAACCTAAAGAGCCGTCTGGCGCGACAGGCTGAGCCAGGCGCCGAGCGCGGCGAACTTTTCGTCCTGGCTCCACGGTGGACCGAGCGATTTGCCGAACGCAGTGATGCGGCGCTTGAGCGCGGCGGGTTGTATGCCGAATGCCTTCGAGGCCGTGGCGAAAAGCTCCTTTTCTCGGATGCCCGCCACCGGCAAGCCGCAGCGGGCGCACGCGGCACGCAAACTATCGCGGAAGAGCTCGCCGTCGGCGGTGTGAATCAGCGCGTGTGAAGCCAGGATTTGCTCAAGCTTGGGAAGTGCGCGGCCGGACGCCAACAGGAGAGCGCCGCGCACAATTTTGAAGTCCGCCTCCGCCAGTTCCGACTGCAGAGAATGCAGTGAAGATAAGGCCAGCCGCCTTGCTTCCGTTTGAACACCGCGAATGAATCCGATTGCATCCTGGCGCGGCATTTTTTCCGCCGTGTGGTACGGCTGGCGGAAGGTATAGCTAAAGATTTTGACGAGCTGAATTTTTCTGCGATCGACCACCACGGGCGCATCTAGAGGCCCGCAGAGTACAACCACCGCGGCCCAGCCGGAATGCACGCGAAAGCCAAGCGCAGCGGTCGGCACGGAACGCTCCAAGCGGACATTGTGAAGCAGAAAAACGCTTTTGAGAAGAACTCGGGAACGAACAGGCGGTGTTGCCGAAACCATCAGACTGGGGGAGAGGCCTCGCGTACTTCGCGGACAATTTCGCGTCCTGCCGCCTCATCAGACGGCATCACGCGAAGGTGAATGATCCCTGGCGGCTTTCCCTCACAGCGCACGCCGATGCCGTTCTCCCGCAAGCAATCCTGAAGCAACTGGGCGAGCGCAGCGTCTTCTCCGCCCCAGATTTCCAGCGTCGCCGCGGCCGGCTGCCATTCGTGTTTGCGAGACGGCCGGTGATCGACTGGCTCGTCCGCAAGGGCCAAAGCCGAAGCGTCCATCGAAACAAACGGCGAGGCCTCGCGGATATCGGCGAGGAGTTCCTTTGCTCTTGCGGCGTCCGAAGCGAACGTGCGAACCGCATATTTCGGCCGCGGCATTCCTAGCTCGAAAACGAAATGGTCATTGGTGGCTTGCACGTGATGACGAATCCCGGCTTCCCGCAAGGCATGAATGACCTCGCTTACGGCCGCCGGATCGCCGCCGCGCCAGACCAGCTCGATGCGCTCCTTGCGCTGGCGCTCATCAAGGGGTCGCCCGCGTAACTTTTCCGGCACCAGTTCGATGCCGCAGACCGTGCAGTGCGTGTGAGCTTCAGAGTATTCCGAATCGCAAAGTGGGCAATACTTCACGGCTTAGAAACGCTCCACAGCGAGGGCTACGGCGTTGCCGCCGCCGAGGCAGAGGGCGGCGATGCCGCGCTTGAGGTTGCGGCGCTGCAGCTCGTAGAGCAGAGTGACCAGGATGCGCGCGCCGCTGGCGCCGATGGGATGGCCGAGGGCGACCGCCCCGCCATTTACATTTACCTTTTCGGGATTGAGCTTGAGCTGGCGCGTGACCGCGATGGCCGCCACGGCGAATGCCTCGTTAAGCTCGATGAGGTCGACGTCCTTGTCGCGGTTCCAACCGGTCTTAGCCAGTAATTTTTCCACGGCGTCGACCGGCGCCATCATCACCCATTTCGGTTCGACACCGCTGACCGCTTGCGCCACGATGCGCGCCATGGGCTGCTTGCCGAGCCGCGCTGCGTTGCGTTCGCTGGTGACGATCGCTGCGGCGGCGCCGTCGTTCGTGCCGGGTGCGTTGCCGGCCGTCACCGTGCCGTCTTTCTTGAACGCCGGCTTCAGCTTGGCCAGCGCTTCCATCGACGTATCTTCGCGCGGCGATTCGTCGTACTTGATCACCACCGGCTCGCCCTTTTTCTGGGGCACCTCGATGGGCAGAATCTGCGCCTCAAAGAAACACGACTTGCGAGCGCGCACCGCTTTCTGGTGGCTCTCGACGGCGAAGCCATCTTGCTCTTCGCGGTTGATGCCGTATTTTTCGGCCACCAACTCCCCGGTCATGCCCATGTGAAAATCTTCGTAAGCATCCCAAAGCCCGTCGTGAATCATCGAGTCCACGATCTTGCCGTCGCCCAGGCGGTAGCCGCTGCGCGCTTGCGGCAGCAGATACGGGCAGTTGGACATGGATTCCATCCCGCCGGCCACGACGATTTCGGACTCGCCGAGCTGCACCGCTTGCGCGGCGAGCGCGACGGCTTTCAGTCCCGAGCCGCACACTTTGTTGATGGTCATCGCCGCGACACGCGGGGCGCAGCCGCCTTTGAGGGCGGCCTGGCGCGCGGGATTTTGGCCGAGGCCGGCTTGCACGACGTTGCCCAGGATGGCTTCGTCGATGAGTTTGGGCTCCAGCCCGGAGCGGCGGATCGCTTCGGAGACGGCTTTCGCGCCCAGGTCAACGGCAGAGAAGGTGGAGAGGCCGCCTTGAAATTTTCCGATGGGGGTGCGGACGGCGGAGAGGATTACCGGCGATTCCATGGATACCTCCGTGGCAAACAACATTATATCGGATGCTGGAGGCCGGCGCTTCGCTGCGGAAAAAGCAAGGGCATAACAGGGAGGCCACTGAGGCCAGAACACGAGAACACAGAGAAGAGGGAGGGCACGACCTGGTTGTGCCCTCCTCGATGGTAGCGAGACTGCGTCAGTTCGCGGCGCCGGCAGCGGTTGCCTGGTTTTCGTCCGCACTGGGACCGTAGAGACCGGGCACCGGGATCTCCAGCAGGCGGAAATAGACACCGAGTTGTGCGCGATGGTGAATCAGATGGTTCATCACCATGCCACGAATGCAGGCTACGCGTGGCATGGTGAAGATCTCCTGACCACCGGCGAGCAGCTTCCAACCCTTGAGCATTTCTTGATCGCTCACGGCCGCTAGCGCGGCGCGCGCTTCCGCGGATTCCTTGTCGAACACGGCAAGAACATCCTTGCGATTATCGGTTTTCGGCGGTTGATACGAAGGGCCGTTCACCGGAGCATAGTCCAACTCTTCGGTATTGATGGTCATCGTGATCCATCCGGGCAACGTTGCGACATGGCCCGCGAGCCAGCCCACCGTTCCGGACTTGTCATGCGGTTTCCAGTTCCATTTCTCGTCGGGGACGCGCTCGAGCGTCTTGCGCGTGCTTTGCATTTCCTGATCGAATTCACCAAGCATGGATTGGCCGATAGTCATGGTTGCCTCTCTGAAGGAGATTAGTCTTGCGGATTTGCAGCGCAGGAATCTTAGGCGAACAAAAGGCGAATGTCAAGCGAATTTGGAGGACAGCCATTCTTAGCTGTTCGCCTTAACGCGCGAGTCGCCGGTTGACTTCCACTTCCGCACGCAGAGAATATCCCCATGGCACACCAATTCACAACCTCCTACACCAAGGATGCGCGCGATCTGCTGCGCTACTATAAAAAGCTCGGTGATCGCGCCATCGAGCAATGTCCGGAGGGCAGTCTGTTCACTACGCTCGATCCCGAGTCCAATTCCATCGCCATCATCGTCAAGCACATGGCCGGCAACATGCGCTCGCGTTGGACGGATTTTCTGACTACTGATGGTGAAAAACCGGACCGCAATCGCGACACGGAATTTGAAGAGCCACCGCAGACACGCGCCGAGTTGGAGGCGCGGTGGGAAGCCGGCTGGAAGATTTGTTTTGATGCGCTGGACGCGCTGAGGGACGAAGACTTGGCGCGCACGATCACCATCCGCACCGAGCCACATTCGGTGATGCAGGCCATCAACCGACAGGTTGGGCACTACGCGCATCACGTTGGCCAGATTGTGTTGCTCGCCAAACACTTTGCCGGCGAAAAGTGGCAAACCCTAAGTGTGCCGAAGAAAAAGTCTGCGGACTTCAACCGCCGCGTGGCCGCCGGGGAGGCCTCGCAACGTTAGCCTGCAGTTGGGGCCCGCCTTATGGGCTTGAGCTTTGCCCTGTAAGGGTTGCGTTACTTGCGAGTGTCGCGGAGTAGCACGGCGTCGGACTCCAAGTGCCCGCGCTCAATCGCCAGTTTTGTCCCATCCGGCGAAAACCGGAATCTTGCAATTTGCTCCGCGTTGAAGTGCGTTAGCTGGCGAGCGGGCGAGTTATCCAGCGGCTCCTCCCACAGATTATCGATGTTTTTTTCACGAACAAGGTACACCACAGATTTAGAATCCGACGCGAACGCCAAGGGCGGGGAAGCTCTGGGGTCCAAATCATGGTAGTTCGTCTTCTTGTCTTCGACCGAATCGAATCGCAACACCAGCCGGTGATCCAATTCGCGCACTTCCGTGCTCACAATTGTTTTTTCATCGGGGGAGACGCTCCAGCCCCAGGGCGCTTCCTTGATCAACGTTTCCGGGTCGCCGCCCTCGATGAAAACGCGCTTGATCGCTCTATTGTCTGCACGGTCCACGTAAAACACCCACTGTCCGTCGCGCGCACACTCTGGCTCGCTCTCGTTGGGGCCAAAGGTAAGCTGCTTCAGATTCGTTCCGTTGATGTCCATCCTCCAAAGATTCTGTGCCACTTTCCCGGAGCGCCCCGCGGTGCGAAAGACAAAATACTTTCCGCCCGCGCACGTGGTGACCTGATCGGTGATGTGTTGCGCGTCCGAGAGTAAAACCGTCTCGCCGCCCGCCGGATTCACCAAGCGAATGTCCGGAGTCTGCGGGATCACCAGGCGACCGTCCGCGGCCCAATCCCATCGCCAAATATCCCGGCGCGAAGCCAGCGGCACCGGCTGGACCGCATCTGGGGTGCCTGCGGGTGCGACCTCAATCTGAAATTGGCCGTGCACCTGGCTCGCAACGATGCTTCGCCCATCCGCCGAAATGCTCGGATGAAAATAGTCATTCGTGTCCGTGGTCAATTGGCGGAACTCTCCGCCCGGATACGTGACCAGTGTCAACTGTCCGTGCAGGCTTGTTAGCTGGCTCACCGTGGTCATCACCAGGCCGTTACCATCCGGCAGCCACGCCGCGCCGAAGTACAGCCGCTCGGCCGACAAGACCCCGGTCTGCTGTTTGCCGCTGGCGACATCCACTTCCAACAACCCTGAGAACGTATCCGGAGTGGGCTGGCTCACCGGAATCACGATGGTTTTCCCGTCCGGCGACCAAGCCGGCTCGAAAGCCATGCTGGCCAGTGATGTATTGCTGAAGAGCGCGCGGTCCGGCGTGCCGTCGCTATGCGCAATCAGCAGATCCCAGAAGGGGCTGGAGTGGCGCTCGCGCATATAGGTGAAACGCTGCCCGTCAGGAGAGAACGTGATGGGGCTGTCAACGTCCTTGATCAGCAGTTGCGGTGTTCCGCCGAGGACGGGAGCGCGATAAAGCGACGCCATAGTATGCTCGGCCTCGTCCTGCCGCACGCAGTAGATGTAGCTGCCATCCGGAGAAAAGGTAAGCCCCGCGTACCGCGTCGCCGCCGGAGCCACCACTTGCGTGTCGCTCATCGATGGAACGTGGCGCAGCCACAGCGACTGCAGACCATTCTCTTCGCGCACGTGCAGCAGGTATTTGCCGTCTGGCGAGAGCGCCGCACGGTACACATGGCCGTTGTTCGTCAGGTTTGCGATCGAGAAATGCTCGAATGGTACGTGGCGGCTGCGCTGCAAGAGCGAATACACGCCAAAGGCGGCCGCGGCCAGCACGATTAGCACGATGGCGGCGGTGAGTCCGGCGCTGAGCTTGTTTTGCCTTGCGGCTTCGACAATGACGGAACCGCTGGATTTGGCGCGAGGAGCGGGTTCGGGTGGTGCGATGTCCTGGACCGCCGGGGCAAGCGGCAGGGCGATCCAGAGGATCGGATATATGAATAATCCAACACCGGTGAACAGAAATACGAATGAGGAAACGACACGCACGAGGATCGGACTAACGTTGAAAAACTCGGCCAAGCCACCGCAGACGCCGGCGATTTTCTTGTCCGTGCGGGAACGCATTAAGCGTTTTTCGCCGCTGACCGGCGAGGTGGCGGCGCTCGCCGACGGTGCAGGAGTTGGCGCGGGCGCGGCCGGAATCCTTGTCGATGACGACGTTGCGGCCACGCGGCCGGAGTCGATTTCGCGCTGCAAGCGCTTCAGATCCGCGCGCAGCTCCGACGCCACTTGATATCGGAAATCGCGGTCCTTCTCCAGCAATTTGTTGAGGATGCGCTCGAGTTCGGCGGGCGTAGCGGGGTTCAGCAAAACGGGCGCCACGGGCACATTGTGAAGGATGTTGTCGAAGATCACCGCGCTGGTCGAACCCGGGAAAGGATGCTTTCCGGTCACCATCTGGTAGAACACCGCGCCGAGCGAGAAGAGGTCGCTGCGCGCGTCCAGCTCTTCGCCGCGCGCTTGCTCCGGCGACATGTAGGCGATGGTGCCAACGGCGGTGCCCGGGCTGGTCAGCAAGTGCGCGGTATCGCCAATCGTTTCGCCGCCGAGATTTTCCTCGCCGTCGCGCAGGAGCTTGGCCAGGCCGAAGTCGAGGATTTTGACGGCGCCGCGCTCGGTCACGAAGATGTTGGCGGGCTTGATGTCGCGGTGCACGATGCCCTTTTTATGCGCGGCATCCAGCGCGTCGGCAAGCTGTATCCCTATTTCCAGAACGCGGGGAATGGGCAGGGGGGTGTGCGCCAACAGGTTGTCGAGCGACTGCCCTTCCAGCAGCTCCATGGCGATAAAAGTGCGGCCGTCATGCTCTTCGATGGCGTGGATGGTGCAAATGCCGGGATGGTTCAGGGCCGACGCGGCGCGCGCTTCGCGAAGGAACCTCTCGAGCGATGTAGCGTCCTTGTCGGTTTCGGCGGGCAAAAATTTAAGGGCGACGCGGCGGCCCAGCTTGGTGTCCTCCGCCTCGTAGACCACACCCATACCGCCGCCGCCGACTTTGCGGACAATCTTGTAGTGCGCGATGAGCTGGCCTTCCATGCTGTTTGTGAAACAACAGATGGTAGACGCTGCCGCAAAGCGGGTCAACGTTCCTCAGGAGATATTTCTTGGAGTGCGGCGGCTTGCGCCGCTTTCGCGGTCGCAACGCCAAGAACCACTCAGCTACGTGCTATTCCTTGGGCGCGTAATAGCCCTTGCGGGCCAGCACTTTCAGGTCATGGTTGGACATGTCGACTTTGATTTTGCGAAATTTTCCGTCGTGTGCAGCGTTCGTCGGATAGTAGCCGAGCGTGTACTGGCTACGCAACTCCTCGGAAATCTGATCGAACGCTTCGGCGAGATGTTTTTCGGAATTGACCGAAATGGTGCGGCCGCCGGTCTCTTCGGTAATCTTGTGCGCCACGCCTCCGTTCCCGCCACCAAAGTGCGGGTCGGCCACCAGCAGAATGTGCACCACGGTGTCCGTGCGCTGCGCGGCTTCGATGGCTTCTTCCAGCCGCACCTTGCTGCCTTCGTCTTGCGCGTCGGTCACGATCACGACGGCCTTGCGCCCCGCCTCGGTATTCAGCTTTTCATTGCATGCGAGATAGATGGCGTCGTAGAGCGCTGTCCCCGTGATTTGCCGCGAACCGATGGGACCAGGATTGTTTCCGATGCTTCCCGCGGAGGGCACGTTGATGCGCGCTTTGCGAATGGCGCGGTCGATCTGGCCGCGATCGTCAGTGAAGTCAGAGAGCAGGTCCACGTCGGAGTCGAAGGACATCACCAGCGCTTCATCGCCCTTGCGCAGTACGCGTTCGATAAAGCGGCCGCCGGCGTCTTGAATCGACGGAAGCATGTACTGTTCGCTGCCGGAAGTATCCAGCAGCAGGGCCAGGGTGATCGGCAGGGTTACTTCCTTGGAGAAGAAGGCAATCTGCTGCGGCTGGCCGTCTTCCGCAACCTTGAAGTCATCTTGCTTCAAGTCCGTCACGATGCGCTTGCTTTTGTCGCGCACAGTCACAAACAGGTTGACCAGGTTCACCTGCGTGCGGATCACCGGCGCTTGCTGCGACGGCTCCTGCGACAGCGCCGGCAAGGCAGCCCCCAGTGCCATCCACCAGGCTACACAGACGACCAGAACCTTCTTTGCAGAACGCATGTATAATTTCCTTGTAGTAGGATACCCGGACAGAAGTGCCCGCCGCTAGGTCGCCCTCGCCTCGTAGGATGCGGCGAAGGGTAGCGCGGGATGCGTGCTCAGCCTGCTGGAGTTACTGGAAACCGCAGGAAGTTGGTCTGAGGACCATGAAAAGTCTGCCGAAAATCGCTGTTGCTGTCATCGCTTTTCTGCCCGGGTTTGGCTTGTACCTGGCAGGGCAAACGGCCGGCCAGTCGGCGCCCGCGACAGGATCACTACAAAGGTCGCCGGAGCAAACAACCCAGAGCCCGCCCGAGGGGCCACCGCCGAGCGACGCGAGGGCGAAAATCAGCGTGAACTCCAACCTGGTCATTCTGCCCGTCACGGTCAAGGACCGCTCCGGCAATCTCGTTCCGGACCTGCAACGCGACGAATTCCGCGTGTTTGAAGATAACGTAGAACAAAAGATCGACGTCTTCACTGCCGAAGCTTTTCCGTTGTCGATGATCATCCTTCTCGACAACGACCTAAAGGAAAAGGACGCGCAGCAGGTGCGCAGGAGCCTCGACGCGGTCGTCGGAGGGCTGAGCCTCGAAGACGAAGTCTTCATCTGCCGCTTCGATGAATTCTTCCATCCAGGCAAAGGATTTACCACCGACCACGATCTGCTGCTCACCGAGCTGCAGCGCACCAAGCTGGACTCGGAGCCGTCCGCGGCCCCTCCAGGCGGCGCCATCGCGAATGCACCGTCGATCAACGGGCATTCGGCGATTGGCGACCAACCCAACATCGCGTCCGCGACGATGGCCATTGGCGGGCAGCCGACCAAGGCACTGGATGACGCGGTGTTTGGGGCCGCACAACTGCTGCGGGACCGCAACCGGAATCGCCGCAAGCTCATTCTGCTGATTTCCGATGGCGCCAACGGTGGGAAAAAGACCAACAAGATGACCTACGACAGCGTGGTGAAGACCCTGCTGCACGACAATATCGAGGTCTATAGCGTGGCAGTGGCCAGCGTTTTCCTGGAACGCAAATTTTCGCGTTTGGTCGACTACGCGCATGATTCTGGCGGGGAAGTTTATTTTGCCGCCAAGCGTGAGACGCTGGAAGAGCTTTATTCGCGGATCAGCGAGGAAGCGCGCAACCAATACACCATCGCTTACGTGCCGCGCGGCACGGACCGTTCGGCGGACTTCCACAACGTGGAAGTGCGCGTGAAGCGCAAAGGACTTACCATCAAGACCCGCGACCGCTATTACGGCGGAGAGATACCGGGCGCCACCGCGCAATAGCGCCACGTTTTCCGCTCACACGCGAATGTTTCTTGATAACAGCATGCTGTGCCTATCCGCTGGATAGAGCCTCTTCATGGGCGGGGCAGATGGGGCGGTAGGCGCAGCTTCGGCAAATGAACCCCTCTTTGGCGGGGAAACTGCGCGCGCGAATGTCGGCGGCAACTTCTTGCACGGTTTCCTGCGCTTCCTCGAGCTGCTTGGCGCTGCGCGTTGTTTCCTGCCGGGAATTGTCCTGCAGATAATGAAAGACGAGGCGCGCGGGATTCAGCTCGAAAATTTCTTTTGCTGCGATGGCATAGATGCTCAACTGCAAATCCTTGCGCGCTTCTGTTTCCTTCT
>WNFS01002000.1_pt1 | contig 15365 bp, 13 predicted proteins | sample 5400141 | NCBI WGS metagenome assembly WNFS01 (sample SAMN13153358, study PRJNA577476) | soil metagenome | isolation source: 60 cm saprolite under Madrone tree | place: USA:California | collected 2016-06-14
AACGTCGTCCTGATGAAGAGCGCTGCCGCTCCGATTACTATCCGAGGTCGTCATTGGGGAGGTCTGAGTATGGGATATGCAGTTTCTGATAGTGGGAACCGTTAGCGCCTGCTCACGCTGAGCGACCGACCGATGTGCTTCGGCGGAGCAGGCCGTCGAAAACCACAGAAGGTCTGATCTTTTCCGAAGGGCGGAAGCCGCTTCGGAGGGTAGAGGCCAAAAAGGCCAGGGGGCGAGCTCGTCAAATGACGACCATCAGCGAATGTCGGTATCGGTGGTTGCGTGTCCCCGCAACCAAGCTTTGGTAGGAATATCAGTGAATTGGCCCGCCGACGGCGGGCTTTTTCATGTTCCAAAACGTTACCGGGACTCCGGTACTAACGTCGCGTTCGGCATTCCCTCAGCATCACACCAACTGTAGCCGCAACTCCCGCCCGACAATTTTCGCGGCGCGCTGAAGGCTTTCAATCGTAGCACTGCCATTGTCAGGGTCGAGCAGGCGATCGACTTGCGCGCGGCTGGTTTTCATCAGTTCGGCCATCCGCTGCTTGGTGATCTTTTTTTTCTTCATCTCACTGGCGAGTTGGCGCGCGATCACGGCCTTGATCGCGGCGGCGGTCGCTTCCTCGGGGATACCGGCCTCTTCAAGCCAGCTCTCGAAGCTCGAACCTATGTGCGGGTTTTTCCTTGCCATGACTGCAACTCCTTAAATCGCTGTCTCGCCAGCGCGAGATCTTCCGCCGGGGTCTTCTGTGTCTTCTTGATGATCGCGTGCACGGCGACCAGCATGCCATCATGAAATCCGAAGAATATCCGCGCCGCGCGCTTGCTCGGCAGCGACGCGCGGACCTCCCACAGGCCGCCGCTCAGGAACGGCACAACGGCAAACCCACTGGCCAGCCGTATTGCACTTTGCCGATGTCGTGCCCGATAGTCCGCTTATCGCCGCAGGATAATTCGTTCAGCCATTCCCGCACCGGCTCCCGGCCGTTAGCCGATCGCCAAAACGCCAGAGGGACAGGCTTGAGGCTTTCGGCATTCACAACACACTGTACCAAAAAAGATACGCATCGGCAAGACTCAATCCTGGTTTAGGAACGCCCGTCCCGGTTAGCTTCTCACTTGATCCCCATAACCGCCGCGCTATATCGACGTTTTCTGCATCATGCATTGAGCAAACATGACGACCCCCGATACACCAGTCGAATCCCAACCGTTCCAGGCCGAGGTTTCCGAGCTTTTGCACCTGATGGTGCATTCGGTCTATTCGGAGACCGACATTTTCCTGCGCGAGCTGATCTCGAATGCCTCGGACGCCTGCGACAGGCTGCGCTATGAGGCGATTGCCCGGCCCGAACTGATCACGGACGGCGAGCCGCCGAAAATTTCGATCGCGCCGGACAAGAACGACGGTACGCTTGTTGTGGCCGACAGCGGCATCGGCATGGACCGCCAGGAGCTGATCGACAATCTCGGCACCATCGCCCGCTCCGGCACCAGGGCGTTTGTGGCGCGGCTTGCCGAGGCCAAGGACGGCGCCGGCCTGATCGGACAATTCGGCGTCGGGTTTTATTCCGCTTTCATGGTGGCCGACCGCATCATGGTCTCCAGCCGCCGCGCCGGCTCCGATGAAGTCTGGATCTGGTCGTCGTCTGGCGGGTCCGGATTTGAGATCGCGCCGGCGAGCGAGGAAGCCGCAAGACGGATCGCGCGGGGCACCGAGATCGTGTTGCACCTCAAGCCCGAGGCAAAGAAATACCTCGAGACCAACGAGATCGAGCGCATCGTCGGCGCCTATTCCGACAACATCCAGTTTCCGATTCTGCTTAAATCCGAGGAAGGCAAGCCGCGGCAGATCAATTCGGCGAGCGCGCTGTGGCAGCGGCCGAAATCGGAACTGACGCCGGAAGATTACAAGCAGGCCTATAAGGCGATCGCGAACGCCTTCGACGAGCCGGCGATGACGCTGCATTATCGCGCCGAGGGGCGCTATTCCTACGCGGTGCTATTGTTCGCGCCGTCGGCAAAACCGTTCGATCTGTTCGAGCCGGCGCGCAAGGGCAAGGTGAAGCTCTACGTGCGGCGGGTGTTCATCACCGACGATGCCGACCTGCTGCCGGCCTACTTGCGATTCATCCGCGGCGTGGTCGACAGCGAAGACCTGCCGCTCAACATCTCGCGCGAGATGCTGCAGAACAATCCGCAGCTGGCGCAGATCCGCAAAAGCGTGACCGGCCGCGTGATCGGCGAACTGGAGCAGCTCGCCGAGAAGGAGCCGGAAAATTTTGCGAAAATTTGGGATGCCTTTGGTTCTGTCATCAAGGAAGGTGTCTACGAGGATTTTGAGCGGCGCGAGAAATTGCTGGCGCTAGCGCGGTTCACCACCACAGCGGGCGCGAAGCGGTCGCTCAAGCAATATATCGCGGACCTCAAGCCCAACCAGACCGAGGTCTATTTTCTGGCCGGCGACAGCATTGATCGGCTGAAGTCGAATCCAAGGCTGGAATCGGCGGCGGCGCGCGGCATCGAGGTTCTGCTGCTGACCGATCCGGTCGACGCGTTCTGGACCTCGGCGCGGCTCGATTACGAAGGCAAGCCGCTGAAGTCGCTCAGCCAGGGCGATGTGACCTTCGACCTCGTTCCGCTGCTCGATGAGAATGCAAAGGAAACGCCTGAGCCCGCTGCCGACGAGGCGACGACGATCGCGGCGATCAAGTCAAGCCTCGGCGAGCGCGTCAGCGATGTGCGCGCATCGACGCGGCTGACCACCAGCGCTTCCTGTCTCGTCGCCGGCAGCCACGGGCCTGACCGGGAGCTGGAGCGCCTGTTGTCGCAGCACAATCGCGGGACCAGGAGCAAGCCGATCCTGGAGATCAACCTGCGCCATCCATTGGTGGCCGCGATCGCCAACGCCGAAGCAGGTTCGACGACAACGGACGACCTGGCGCTGCTGTTGCTGGAGCAGGCGCAAATCCTCGACGGCGAATTGCCCGAGGACCCTTCCGCATTTGCGGCGCGCCTCAATCGTCTGGTCTTGCAGGGGATGGCGTAAGCAAGGCCCCTTCTCGGGAAATAATAGCTCGAAGGCGACGGGTGTGAAGCAGTTCACAGTCGTCGCGAAATCGTTGGAGTAGGATCGCCTCTAGGTTGATAGGTCTGTGCCACTCTCTTCGTGACGGTTCTGTTTCCCAATTCCGGGAATGAATTCCGTGCTCGGATAAGAGAACCCCCAGCTTTTCTCATTTTGCACTTGCTTTGATTTCACAGCTTTCCGGTCGGTCTTTGCCTTCGTTCTTAGAAATTGCGAACGCCTCCTCCGATGATTGATCAGAGTAGTGGCCCGACCGCGCATCGCATTTGACGTAATGCAACGGAGGTCACCATGAGCAAAATCACCAAGGCAGTCGCGCTCTGCAATAACGAGGTAGCGCTCCTTTCTTGGGACGTCGATGGTCTGATTCCGGGGTGCCTTGGCTTCGATATCGTCCGGATTTACCTCGGAGGCACGGGGGAGAAGCGGGGCCTTGCCGCCTGGGTCCCCTTCAAGGGACAAGATAACGAGGGATGGAAGGAGCAAGATACCGGCGTCTGGCCGGTCCAAAAGACAAACTGGCGGGATCTGACATTGCGGCGCCGACGGGACCGCGCCGAACGCCGTGATGACAACGTCCGGGTCAAATACAGCATACGGCCCGTCGGCAGAATGGCCGAGGGCCTGGAGCGGGTGCCGGTCCGGCAGGAGAAAACCTATACCGGGAATGAGATACCGCTTGGCTATCTTGGCGCGGCCGTCGAGACCAACGAGATTTTCGTGACCTCTGACTACGGCGATGTCCACGCCGCATTCACAAACGGCATTCTTGCCGGTCAGTGGCTTCGACACGCGCTTGAGGACAACAACAAGGACTTCAACCCCGATACACTTAGGGCCGAGGTCGAGGACCCAGCCAGCGATATTCGCAAATACCTTTACGGCGACGTGCTGGGCTTCCTGGAGCGTTTGATCGGCCGCGCCAATGAAAAAGGTGGAAAGGTTTATCTCGCGCTCTATGAACTCGATGACGCGGAGCTTGTCGACCTGCTGATTGCCAGCAAATCTCGGATCGAGATCATCCTGTCCAATTCCAGCGCCGATCGTGACACCGGGGCATGGGACTCTCGCAACGCCCCGGCGCGCAAGAAATTGCATGATAACGGTGTCACCGTCCAAAACCGCATGTTCAACAACGCTCATATCGGACACAACAAGTTCGCGGTTTATGTCGATACCCAACGTGTCGCGCGTGCGGTCATGACCGGTAGTACCAATTGGACGGCACTCGGGCTTTGCGGCCAGACCAATAATTCGATCATCCTTGAAAACAACGAGATCGCGGCGGCTTACTTGCGCTATTGGCATCGACTGCACGACGACGAGATAGCCGATCCCCGTCCGGCCTCCGCGCCGGGAAAATCGAACGTGCAAGGACGCGATTTGCGCGAGGCAAACCAGCATTCCGAACCGGCATCGCTTAGGTCGGGCAACGCGAGACTGTGGTACTCGCCGAATACCATCGCCACCCGGCGCAATATCAAGAAGGCGCCGCCCGACCTCGCCGAGCTTTTCTCGCTGATCGACGCGGCGAAGCAAGCCGTGTTCTTTTTGGCATTCCTTCCCTCGCGCGGGGGTCTCTACAGCATTATCGAGCAAGTGCGCGCAGCCGGCGAGACAAATCCGGACCTGCTTGTCGTTGGTGCGATCAGCGATCCCACCGCCATGCCCGGTTATCAAGCCAAGAGCGTGGACGACGGCGAGGAGGGCGACGAAACGCCAGAGGAAGCTGCGGCGCGCAAGCCCTATGTCTACGACGAGCGCCACACCCACATCGTTCGGGCGGCCAATCTGGGTGCTGGCACGGCGATGGGCGATTTTGAGGCGGAAATTCTAAAGCTCGGAACGGCCATCGTGCATGACAAGATCGTCGTGATAGATCCGCTTTCGGCCGATTGCGTCGTCGCCACCGGCAGTCACAACTTGGGCTACAAGGCTTCCTACGAGAACGACGAAAATCTTGCCATCTTTCGCGGCAATCAGGCCTTGGCGGAGGCATACGCGGTACATGTCTTCGACGTCTACGATCACTATCGGTATCGCGCCTGGCAGCAGAAAAACAAGCTTGAGGGCAAGCCGGTATTTTCCGGGCATCTTGACCTTACCGACGGGTGGCTTGCCCGCTACGTGCACGGACCCAAGGCTGACATCAGCCAATATTTTCTCACCAAGAGCCGTGAATGAAATCGGCTGCAAAACGGTGCCGGAAAATGCCAGCTGAGATCAAGCCTCAGGTTGCTCAAACACTTCAGCCCATGAGGTCGAAAAATCAGCGGGACCAGACTCGGTCTGGCCCGCTGATTCCCTGAACGCCGCCAAACTTCCTATCGCCCGAACTTGCCGCCGAAGCCACCGGAGCCGCCCATTCGAGCCTGCGATTGAAATGCGGGAGCATGGAACGGCGTCGATGCAAAGCGCTGGCTGCCGCCGGTATTCGTGACGCCCAGCTGTTGCCTGAACTTTGGCGGCGTATCGATGTTGGAGCGCGAGATTCCCAGCTGCTGATTGCCGCGAATTTGCGGGAACGATTTCGCAGGCCGGTCGTCAAAGCGGGTTATGCCTCCGCCAAGCCTCGAATTCTGCTCGGTGCCGATCTTGTTCACACCGGTGCGCGGCAGATCGATGATCTTGCCGGAGCCGGCGTTGTTATTCCCGGAGGACGTGGTTGTGCCGGGAGAATTCAGCGTCACGATCTGACCGCCCTTGCCGAGCTTGTCCACGCCCAGCTTGCCCAAGCCGCCGCTGTTGTTCCCGGAAGACGTGGTTGCGCCGGGAGAATTCAGCGTGACGATCTGACCGCCTTTGCCGAGCTTGTCTACGCCGATCTTGCCGAGGCCCGGCAGACCGTTGGCTTGCTGCGGACCATGATCCTGCAACAGGCCGCCAGGATTGAAGCCGGGATTACCCTTCGAGATGCCGAGACCGCCGCCGAGCTTGATCGAGGGCGGCGCGATGATGTGCGTCGGCTGCGAAAGCGGAACGAGTTTCGGCTGCTCCGCCAACTTCAGGGCGCTCTGCGCATAGGGGCTGTTCGAGTACTTGTCATAGAACGATTTGTAGGCAATCGGAGAATTCGCGAGCACCGCATGATGCCATGCGTTGGCCTGCAGCAGGCTGCCGAGCAGGAAGCGGATGCGGTCGCACAGCGGGTCCTGCGGGTAGAGGCGGATGAATTCCTGATAGTTGTCGACGGAATTTTCGGCCAATACGTAATTATAGGCCTGGCGCGCGGAACGCGACGGGAGATTGTCAGCCGCATAGGCGGTCTTCATTTGGGCCGGCGCTCTGCTTGCCGCAACCGCGGTATCACCGAAGAAGTAGAAATCGCTGGTCAGCGACGAGCTTTCCCAAGGGGTCTGCCGTCCATCGGTTAGATCGTTCACCTCGAGACGGACACGCTTGAACAATTGCTCGATCGGCACGTTTTTCTCGTGCGCCAAGCGCAGGAATGCATCGGTATAGGGACTGTGGTTGCCGACGCCGTCGAGCGCTTCGGTGCCTGGCGCCGTTGAATAGCCTATAATCGAACCGTTCGGCGCATCGACGATCGCAAGCCCGCGTCCCGCGTCATTGAGCGAGGCGAATGGATTGTTGCGGCAGGCGTCGAGGATGACAATCCGCATCCGGCTCGGAATCGCCTCCAGCGTCGCCATCACGTCGACCAGCCGGACCGAACCGTCGATCAGATCGGGCTCGGAAGAAATCCTGGCGTCAACCGGAACCAGATAATTTTCGCCGGCAAGCTGCACGCCATGGCCGGCGTAATACACCATGGCCACGGTGTTGGCGCCGCGGCCGGCGATCTTGGCGGAGAAGTCCTGCATGACCTCGATCATTTGATTGTGATTAAGGTCGGTGGCCGAAATGACTTCAAAGCCTGCGGTATTGAGCAGTTCGGCGACGGCCTTGGCGTCGTTGGCGGGATTTGGCAGCCGGGCCACGTTTTGATAGTTCGAGTTGCCGATCACCAGCGCGATGCGCTGTTCCGGGCCGCTCAAGCCCACGGGATTGCCGACATTGGCCGGCCGATCCATGGCTTCGGCGTGAGCCGGCCTCGCCGGTCCGCCCCCCGCCAGGCCGGCCAAAAGCAAAGCACCCAATACAATTTTCTTGAAAAAGCTCATGACGTTCTCCTGCAATAATTCTGTTCGCGGATTGGTTGCAGGCAAACTAGTCGCGGTTCATGCCGAGTATGTGATGTGGGTCACGATTGGTTTGCGCGCGGCCGCGAACCCGAATTTCAAAACCAGCGTATCTGTTGGAGGCTTAGGAACCAGGTGACCTTGCAGCAATGACCACGGCCAACGGCAGCGACAAGTTCTACGGCAGCATTCCGGTCTTTCGCGGCTTCGGCAAGCTGATGGACCCGGCGTTGTATTCGCCGTTGCCGGATGACTGGACCATCGGCGTTGCCGATATCGTGGAATCGACCAAGGCGATCGCGCAAGCGCGCGACAAGGCGGTCAACATGGCCGGCGCCGCTGTCATCGCGGCGGTGACCAACGCGCTTGAAGGCCGCGAATTTCCGTTCGTGTTCGGCGGCGATGGCGCGAGCTTTGCGGTGTCGCCCGACGATCTCGAACATGCCCGCGATGCGTTGGCGGCGACCGCCATTTGGGTCAAGGACGATCTCAACCTGGTGATGCGGGTCGCGCTGGTGCCGGTCGCGGCAATCCGGGCGCAGGGTCTGGATGTTCGCGTCGCCCGGTTCGGACCATCGCCAAATCTGTCCTATGCGATGATCTCCGGCGGCGGCCTCGGCTGGGCCGAAGCCGCCATGAAGCGCGGCGAGTTCGCGGTGCCGGCCGCGCCATCAGGCACGCAGCCCGACCTCACCGGGCTCTCGTGCCGGTTCGAGGAAATGCCCTCGGTGCACGGCGTCATCCTCTCCGTGCTGGTGGTGCCTGCCCGCGGCGCCGATCCAGCGGGATTTCGCAAGCTGATCGAAGACATCATCGCGCTGGTCGAGCGCAGTCCGGACGCGGGGCGGCCGGTACCCCCTGGCGGTCCGGCGCTTAGATGGCCGCCTGCCGGCTTCGAATTCGAGGCCCGCGCCGCGCGCGGCGGGCCGCTGTTCAAGCGCCGCGCTTTCGTGCTCGCCAACACGCTGTTTGCCTATCTGGTGATGCGCTTCGGCATCAGGGTCGGCGGCTTCGTGCCGAAGACCTATGTGCAGCAGGTCGTGGAGAATTCCGACTTCCGCAAATACGACGACGGATTGCGCATGATCCTCGATTGCACGCCGGAGCTGGAGAACGCGCTGACGCAGCGCCTCGCCCGGGCTGCTTCCACGGGCGTCGTGCGGTATGGCCTGCACCGGCAGGACGCGGCGATGATGACCTGCTTTACGCCTTCGGCGCTGCGCAGCGATCACGTGCACTTCATCGACGGCGCGCGCGGCGGCTATGCCTCGGCGGCGACCGCCTTGAAGGCGACGCCGGCTTGATGCGTTCGCTCCTCATGGTGAGGAGGCGCACTTTGCGCCGTCTCGAACCATGAAGGAACGTACAGCCCCGTCCTTCGAGACGCTTGCTTTGCAAGCTCCTCAGGATGAGGTCGGTATTCCCGGCAATGCGCTCGCTCTCACAGGATGAGGAGATCGCGTCCCTTCAGCGCACCGATCGCGTCCAGGTTTCGCTGCCGCAGAGCATGCCAACGCAACCTTCGACTCTCAACGTGTCCGGACCCGACACCGAGATGTTGCTGGCATAGCTGTTGCCGTCGTCGGCGTTGTAGATCTGGCCCGACCATCTGTTCGGGCCCGAGGGCTGCATGCCGGCAAACAGCGGAAGCCCGATCATCGGACGCCTGGCGAGCGAGGGATTGGGATTCTTGTCATCGAGGTGAGGTTTTCCGGTGGCGGGGTTGATCGGGTCCTTCAGCCAAACCACGACCCCGCAAATTCCTCCGCCGCATTTGCTGACGCGCACCTTCGTCGCCCGCCTGCGTCAGCCGGATGCCGCTCGCCTCTCCACCGCTCTGCGCGTCGGCTGGCGCCGCTGCAAACCATGCCGTCAAGATCCCAATGATGACGCCGAATCGGCAAGCCATGGGGCCTCAAAAAATGCACGCCTCAAATAGCAGCAAACCGGATTCGCGCAATGCTGTATCCACAGCGGATCATTGACCCGACGCATGGTCACCAAGGCAGGCCGCAGAGGTCGATGACGCCCTGCCGCGGCGCGCGCTTGATGTCGTGGACAAAGGGCGCCATCGCTTCGAAGCGAATTTTTCCATCGGGTTGCTCGGCATAGACTTCACCGGCAAACGGATGCCAGCCGCGGGATTGATAGAACGCGAAATTGTGCGGCTCACAAAAAAGGAGCGCAAACTGGACGTCTTCACGATCGCGCATGGTCTGGATCGCGGCGTCGAGTGCGATGCTGGCATAACCGCGGCGGCGGCAGTCCGCGCGGGTCGAGACACCGCCGACGCCGCCGATGTGAAGCTTGCGTCCATTCCAGGTTATGTTGCGGAAGTAAACACCGGCATGACAGGCAAGGCCGTCCGAGGGCGTCTCGATCATCACGCGCAGGTCTGCATGGGCCCACCTGACGTGGCCCCAGGGCAGCTTCTGCACCACATCGGCCGGCCACACCGCTTCGAACAGCGGTTTTGCAATGGGCCACGATTCGTCCCCGTTCAAAACCTCGATCTCGATGGTCATTCCACTTTTCTCCAGCGCGCAGCGCTCTTGTCACACCCCTCTGTGAAAACCCTGTGCCGCCGTAACCGCCGTTTTCCCAAATTCAAGTGTTTAAGGCCGATGGAACCTTCTATAAGGGTTGCCGTTAAGCCACGTCTCCCATCATTTTCGGACATCACCCCATGACCTTCACGCTTCCCGCCCTTCCTTACGCCCATGATGCGTTGCAGCCCCATATGTCCAAGGAAACACTGGAATATCATCACGACAAGCATCATCAGGCCTACGTGACCAACGGCAACAACCTGCTGAAAGGCACCGAATTCGAGGGCAAGTCCCTCGAGGAAATCGTCAAAGGCTCGTTCGGCAAGAATGCGCCGCTCTTCAACAATGCGGGCCAGCACTACAACCATTTGCATTTCTGGAACTGGATGAAGCCCAATGGCGGCGGCAATAAATTACCGGGCCGCCTGGAAAAGAAGATCACCGAGGACCTTGGCGGGTTCGAGAAATTCAAGACCGATTTCGCCGCCGCCGGTGTCGGCCAGTTCGGTTCGGGTTGGGCGTGGTTGTCGGTGAAGAACGGCAAGCTCGAGATCTCGAAGACCCCGAACGGCGAGAACCCGCTGGTTCATGGCGCCACCCCGATCCTCGGCGTCGACGTCTGGGAGCACTCCTACTACATCGATTATCGCAATCGCCGGCCGGATTATCTGAAGGCGTGGATCGATCACCTGGTGAACTGGGAGTATGTCGACCAGCTGTTCTCGAAAGCCTGACCGCAAAGGCGAGATTTTCCCGGCGCCGAATCTTGAGGCGGCAGCATCCTGGCTGCCGCCTTTTCGTTTGCGCATACCGCTGGGCAATCCTTGCGGGGACCGCGAGCTTGCGGCAAAACCTGCGACCAGCAGGGTGATTCCGTCCTGCCGATCTGGGACAAGCTCTGGATGAATTATCTCCTGGTCTTTATCGGCGGCGGTCTTGGCTCGATGGTGCGTCACCTCGTCAACGTCGTTACCCCGCGCCTGCTCGGAACGGCCTTTCCCTATCACACCTTCATCATCAACATATCAGGCTCGATCGTCATGGGCCTGATCGCGGGCTATCTCGCCTTCAGGGGCGAAGCGTCGCAGCCGTGGCGCCTGTTCCTGATGACCGGCGTTCTCGGCGGCTACACCACCTTCTCGGCGTTCTCGCTCGATGCCGTGCTGCTCTACGAGCGCGGCGCAATCGGGCTCGCGCTTTTTTATGTGCTGGGTTCGGTGGTGTTTTCGATTGCTGGCCTGTTCGCCAGCCTCGCGCTGGTCCGCCATTTCACATGAGGCTTGGCGTGGCAATCCCGCATGGGCATCCATGAGGCGCGCATAGGTCCTGACGCGCTTCCGTTTGCATCGCTTTGCCGGCGAGACTAAGCCAATCCAGCCTCACACCGCGCCAGACCATTCTCTTGTCAGAACTCCCCCAAAAAGATCCGGCGCCCGTCGACGACGCCGCCGAAGGCGAGCGGCGTCCCGTACGTCGTCGCAAGCCGATTGGCTGGTCAATGATCGTGATCGCCGTGCTGGTCGCGGTCAGCGCTGCGCTGGTCTATCGGCGCGACGGCATCGTGGGCGTCACCGAAATTCTAACCAGCGATCTTTCGCTGTTCGGCGGTATCCTGCCGCGCGTGCTGGCCGGCTGCCTGCTCGGCGCATTCATCGCGGAAATATTGCCGCACGAGAAAGTGTCGCGATCGCTCGGGCCGCAGTCCGGGCTGAAGGGATTGCTGATCGGAACGGCGTTCGGGGCGATCCTGCCGGGCGGGCCGTTTACCGCCTATCCGGTGGCGAGCGCGCTGCTCGCGGTGGGCGCGGATTTCGGCGCCACCATCGCCATGGTCGTAAGCTGGACCTTGATCGGCTACGGCCGCGCGGTCGCCTGGGAATTGCCGATCATGGGCACCGACTTCACCCTGTGGCGCATCGTGATCTCATTGCCGCTGCCGGTTCTCGCGGGCGCGCTGGGGCGTTTCGTCTACGTCCGTATCTATCCGAAGGACGCGCCGCCGTGAGCGCCGCCCTTATCATCGACATCCTGCTGTGGGGTTCGGTCGCAGCCGTCGGATTTATCGCCCTCCAGCGCGGCCGGCTGGTGCTGACGACGTCCCTGCGCGAGGGCGCCATGGACTTCATCAACATCGTGCCCCGCATCGCGCTCGGCGTGATCGGCTCGGGATATATCGCAGCCGTCATCCCCCAGGAAATCATCACCGGCTGGCTTGGCCCGAACTCGGGCTGGTTCGGCGTCCTCACCGCCGTGATCGCGGGCGCGGCGACGCCGGGAGGGCCGGTGGTCGGTTTTTCACTGGGCGCGGTGGCGTTGAAGGCGGGCGGCGGCGCGGCGCAGGTGATCGCCTATGTGGTCGCGTGGGCGCTGTTCGCCTTCCAGCGGCTGCTGCTGTGGGAAATCCCCTTCATGCCGGCGCGATTTGTCTGGTTCCGGGCCGCCGTGACGCTGCCTTTCCCGTTTCTGGCCGCCGCGATCGCGATGGCGATTGGGAGGCCGTGAACCGGACCCTCGGGGCGTCCAGCTGGTGGAGTATTGGCTTTCCCGAACCCACTTCATTTTGGTGGAACCAACGGAACTAAAAATAATGTTCACTTTGTAACACGGAAGCGGAACGAAACCTTGGTTCCCGCGTGATCTCGCATTGGGGTCGAGCAAACAGTTGGAGTGCGTTCATGGAAGGACTGTATCTCGGCATTGCTGTCACCAGCTTGAACGCCTTGGTCGCGATGGCAGTAGTTCTCGCCTTTCTGTGAGGCCGCCCAGGCTGGCGGCCCCTCATTTTTCTCCCTTCGGTCTGCCTAGGCCATCTCGTTAGCTCGAACGCATTGCTGTTTTCGTCGGCGCCAAGCTCCCGAGCGGCTTCCTTAAACCGCCCGGACTGCTTTTGTCTTCAATCTTCCGCGTTCGCTTTTGTGCTCGTCGCCTGCTCTTCCCATACGGCCTCTCAGTGATCCGCAGCCCAATACGTTAGCCGTTTTCCGACTATGCCCTTCAGGGCGCGATCGGAGCGCGCGACGTCGTCAACGCAATGCCAACATCCTCGGCCGGTGGACACCACGAATGTTATAATATAACATTTTCTGATGGTTCCCCATTCCCAGAGCCACGCCCACGACCACGGGCACGTGCACGCCCACAGTCATGGGCCGGCTACGCCGCACCCGCCGCAAGCGGCGCCGTGGTCGATCCTGCGCATGCCTGTCGTCTCCCGGCTCGCGGCCGCGCTCGCGGTCAGCGCCGGCCTGTGGGCAGTCGTATGGCTTGCAATGAGGTGAGCATGGCGCAACTGCAATTCCATGACGTCACGCTGGGTTACGACCGGCACCCGGCGGTGCACCACCTGACCGGCGAGGTCGCCTCCGGCGCCTTGCTCGCCATCGTCGGGCCGAACGGCGCCGGCAAATCGACGCTGTTTCGCGGCATCGCTGGCATTCTCAAACCGCTGGCGGGCTCGATCGTAACGGGCGCTCTCGATATCCGGGATATCGCCTATCTGCCGCAGACGGTGGATATCGACCGCAGCTTCCCGATCTCGGTGTTCGATCTGGTCGGCACCGGGCTGTGGCGCGTTACCGGGTTTCTCGGCGGCATGGGCAGGGAAGCGCGCGAGAAGATTGCACAGGCGCTCGCATCCGTCGGGCTCAACGGTTTTGAGAACCGGCCCATCGGCACGCTGTCCGGCGGACAGATGCAGCGCATGCTGTTTGCGCGCGTACTGTTGCAGGACGCGCGGCTGATCGTGCTGGACGAGCCCTTCAACGCCGTCGACGCCAAAACCTCGGCCGATCTGCTGGCGCTGGTGCGGCGCTGGCACGCCGAAAAGCGCACCGTGCTGGCGGCGCTGCACGATATGGATATCGTGCGCGCCAATTTCCCCGAAACCCTGCTGCTGGCGCGGGGGCAGGTGGCATGGGGCGCAACCGCCGAGGTGTTGACCGTCGAAAACCTTCTGGAGGCGCGGCGGATGTGTGAGGCGTTCGACGACAGCGCCGCCGCTTGCGCGGTGGACGACATGCCGTCGCGGGCCGCCTGATCGTGATCGTGTATGATGCGCTGATCGCGCCGTTTACCGAATTCGAATTCATGCGCCGCGCGCTTGCGGCCGCGATCGCGCTTTCGCTGGGCGGCGCGCCGATCGGTGTGTTCCTGATGCTGCGGCGAATGAGCCTGGTCGGCGATGCCATGGCGCACGCCATCCTGCCCGGTGCCGCGATCGGCTTTTTGCTGTCGGGCCTCAATCTGTTTGCGATGACGACGGGCGGATTGATCGCAGGCTTTACCGTCGCGATCCTTGCCGGCGTGGTGGCGCGCACCACCGAGCTCAAGGAAGACGCCTCTCTGGCCACGTTCTATCTGGTGTCGCTGGCGCTTGGGGTCACGATTGTTTCGATCAAGGGCACCAATATCGATCTGTTGCATGTGCTGTTCGGCAACATCCTGGCGATGGACGATCAGACCCTGCTGGTCATCGCGTTCAATGCCACCATCACGCTTGTCGTGCTGGCGGTGATCTTTCGCCCGCTGGTGATCGAGAGCGTCGATCCGGTATTCCTGCGCACGGTGAGCCGTGCCGGCGCGCCCGCGCATCTGGCGTTCCTGGCGCTGGTGGTCATCAACCTCGTCAATGGCTTTCATGCGCTGGGCACCTTGCTGGCCGTAGGGCTGATGATTTTGCCCGCCGGCATCGCGCGGTTCTGGTCGCGCGATATCACCGGCATGATCTGCATCGCGGTCGCAAGCGCAATTGTCTCGGGCTATGCCGGACTGGTGCTGTCATTTCAAACCAAGGTGCCGTCGGGCCCGGCGATCATTCTGGTGGCGGCGGTGCTGTACGTCGGCTCCGTCCTGTTCGGCAGCGTCAGCGGCCTGTTCCGGCAGATGTTTCCCGGCCGCCACCTCGAAGCGTAGAGTGATCGATGAAGTTAGAAAATTCGTGGCTCCGGGAGCTCGATGCCACCTCTCCCCTTGTGGGAGAGCATAGGCCGCCTCCGGCGGCCGTCCTTGGAAAAGAACGCCGAAGCTATGCTTCGGCTATGTCGCATCGGAGATGCGATCCGGGTGAGGGGTTAAGGCCTCTCGATAGACCGTAACCCCTCACCCCAACCCTCTCCCACAAGGGGAGAGGGAGCACACTGCCATTGCCGGGATAGCGAGCCATGCTTCAATCGAGATCGATCAGAGTCTAGCGATGCGGCGTTTTCGACTGTGGCTCATTCTTCTGGCGCTCGTGACATCGGCTCTTCCCGCGCACGCGCAGGATCGCTTGAACGTCGTCGCCAGCTTTTCGATAACAGGCGATTTCGCGCGAAATGTCGGGGGCGAGCGTGTCAGCGTGACGACATTGGTCGGTCCCGATGGCGACGTGCACGTCTATACGCCGGCGCCGTCGGACGCGCAGAAGATTGCAGATGCAAAACTCGTGATCATCAACGGCCTCGGGCTCGAGGGCTGGCTGTCGCGGCTCGTACAATCCGCAGGCAGCAAGGCCACCATGATCACCGCCTCCCAAGGCATCGCCCCGCGCAAGCTCGGCGCTGACGCCGATCCGCACGCCTGGCAATCGGTCGCCAACGCCAAAAT
>WNFS01002546.1_pt1 | contig 15365 bp, 16 predicted proteins | sample 5400141 | NCBI WGS metagenome assembly WNFS01 (sample SAMN13153358, study PRJNA577476) | soil metagenome | isolation source: 60 cm saprolite under Madrone tree | place: USA:California | collected 2016-06-14
CGGACCGCGCCGCTTCGATTTCTTTCACGGCATCGGAAATAAATAAGAATTGGTTCGGCGCATACGAAAACGAAGCGGCGATTTTTTTGTAGCTTTCCCCTTCGATTTTGGCTCCCACGCGGGTGTCGAAGAAAGCGGAGATATAAGACGTCAAATCCCCTGAGGATGTACTGCGAAACAGGAGTTGCTGCGCGAGGACGCTCCCCGACGAGTAGATGCAGATAGTTCTTTTCTGCCGCCGCCATCGCTCGAAAGCGATGGGCACATCGGGAAACACTTCGCCGCGTAGTTCCCTGCTCGCGAATCCCTGCTGCCATATTTTCCCCTGGAGCGACTTGAGGGGCGTGCACTTGCTGTCTCGGGCGATCAGCCATTGGCCGTAGCTGACGCTCGATCGCAGCCGCGCTTCTGTATTGTCCAGCCAGCCAGGCGGTTCAAGACCGTTGCGTTCATCCAGGTCGTGCTGCGCACGTAGATCCTGAATCAATGAATGGATTTCTGGATCTTGAGAGTGTTCTCGAAGAAACGACTCCAGCTTGCGGCTCGCATAGGGGAAAAGCGTTTGATAAACGAAATCAACAGGAGTTGTCGTGCCTTCGATGTCGAGAACAATGACGCGAATCTGGGATTCGTCGATCGGCGACACACGAGCTACTTCGCCGCCGTTTGTGGGGGAATGTACCTGGGACCCCAGCAAACGGGCTCGTAATTCTGGTCTACGCCGCTGCTCGTATAGTGGGGCGTCCAGCCGGCCTTGTCCTGGAACAGACGGATGGCGCGAATGCGGCGGTCTCCGCAGAGATCGAACCAGTGGAGCGTCCCACGCGGGACGCGAATCAAGTCACCCGCTTCGACCTCGATCGCGACGACCGGGCCCTGTTGCGGATGGATATGAAACAGGCCGCGCCCAGCGACGATGTAGCGGACTTCGTCCTCATCGTGCGTATGCTCGATGTTGAACTTCGCGAGCATCGCATCCAGCCCGGGAGTTTCCGCATTGACGTCGATCACATCCGCTGTGACGTAACCACCCTGCCGCTTGAGTTCCTCGACTTGCTGGCTATAGGCCGCCAGTACTTGATCCGCGGAAGCATCCGAAGGCAGGTCGGCCGGAGACTCCCAGCGTTCGTAGTCAATGCCAATTCCGGCGAGGTAGTCTCGCACCTCATCGTGCTCGCGGAGCGAACGGTTTTCATCGGGGATTCGAAGGACAGCCACGGTAATCTTTCTCCAGGCTCAGGCAGCGCGGGAATCACGCACTTTGTGCGGCGCCGGAGCGAACCAGTACTTCCATCAGGAACTCCAGGATTTCAACATGGCGCTTGGCTTCCTGCAAGCTCGCCCCCCAAGTATAAAGCCCATGCTCCCTCAAAAGAAAACCATGGATGCCGGAGCTTTCCCGCAGGGTTTTCGAAACGCGTTCTCCCAATTCAACCATGTCCTGCGAATTCTCGAGAATCGGCAGCCATTCGCGATGCTTGTGCGTTCGAACGCCCTCCAGTCCTTTGAGCATTTCGTATCCTTCCAGCGCGATGCCGCCCTGTGATGCGTGCGAGCCCGAGAGGACCGTGCTCCAAACCGAATGAGTATGCAAGACCGCGCCGACGTCCACGCCGCGCGCGATGGCGAGATGCAACAGAGCCTCAGCAGACGGCCGGCCATCGCCGCGGACGACGTTAGCGGCTTCGTCCATTTCCAGGAATTGCGCGGACGTAAGGCCGCCCTTGTCCAAGCCTGTTGAAGTAATGGCCAGGCGCAGCGGTTCGCGGGAAATCACCGATTTCCGCCAGGCAAGCGGCTGCCTCTGCAAAGCGGGCACCGTTCGGGCTCAATCGCGTTTTCGCCTTAGGACTATTTCTGCGCTTGACGCCTCTCTTGGTTTTCTTTATCGCCACAATCAACATTCTACGACGTAGATCAAATGGATGGAACAACCACAAACATTCGGGAGACCCTGGGCCTGAATGCGGCCGTGATTCTCTGCGCGAGATTAGAATTTGACGAGGATGGCCATGTTCAGCCGGTTCTCGGTTTTGCGGAGATCCGGTTGCCAAAGTCCAACTGGGCCGCAACCTGTGCTCGGCGCAAGGCTGCCATTGAGGCAGACCAGCGCGCCCGGCCCACCGAACGTGTTGCCCGCGGGCGGTGTCACGCCACCGGATCCGGAAAAATAGGGCACATTCGCCGCCCGATGGTTGTATTCCCAACGGAAGGTAATATATTGGCTCGGCATCCAGTCAAAAGTCCCCGATACATCCCAGGCTTTATACGGATCGCCGGGATTCTCCGTGAAATAAGGCGTACCCGAAGCTGCCGTCGCACCGTTGATCGGCGGCAGCAAAACCAAATACCGCCCGGGATTGTTGATCTGTCCGCCTCCCAGTGTCACGGCGTACTTATCTCTATCGAACCAAAGGCGGTTGTAGATCATGTACCCCAAAAAGCTCTGCTTGGGACCTTTCGCGGAATTGCCCGCGCAGCTGACGCCGCCGCCGTGCTCGCATCCCATATCGCCGGTGAGCGAAAACGCGGCTTTGTCCAAGAACTTTTCGGGATTGTCGTAGTACTTGATCTGAATGCTGTCGTCCGTGTGATAGCGGATGCGCCCTGGCGTGTTCAGTGCATCTGCACCCAAGGCGTACTGATTCCCTAGGACCGATAGCCAGCCGTTCGGCCGCCACAGGAATTGCACTCCGAGGCCAGGGCGGCTGTTGAAACGCCCATAAGATTGCCAGCCGTTCGTGAACCAGGGCTCGATCTTCAAGTGCTCCGTCGGAAAAATCTGGACGCGAACGCCGTTGAAGAACCATGGAGTGTTCGATGAAACATACGACGGCTGATACGCCCAGTTGTCAAATTGGTAGTAGCTGAACAGCCCGATATACGACATGAAGATTCCGGCGTCGACGTTGATTCCATGCAGCGCGTTGAAGTGGTAGCCGCCGTACGCTTCCGAAATGTACCGGTAGGCGTTATCAAGATTCCACTGGCCGCGTGAGGGGCTGGCGTCATTCCGCGGCGTCGTCTGCGAATACAAACCGAACTGCGTCATCAACCTGGCACGCACATTGTCATAGTGGAAATCACCGCCGACACCGAGCTGCGTTACCTGGACTTCATTGGCCCTGAAGACTTCGCTCGACCCGCCGATCGTATTGTCTTTGGGATGGTTGAAATCATAGATGTAGTCGACGTCGGCTCTAATTTCTGGGGTGAAGAATTTCGTATCCATCGGCGATTCTTTTGTCCGGGCGTTGCCAGTCAGCCAGGTGAAGTCCGCGAACGCAAAGGGTTCCGTTGCCAGCGGTTTCGCCGCGCCCGATTTGCCCTTTTCAAGGGCTTGCGGGCTGACGGAAGCGAGAGCCTTTTCCGCAGGAATGACATTCGCAATGGCTTCTGTCGTCGTCGGCGCCGGTGGGACGCCCGCGGCGCTCGCCGCGACACTGGATGCAGTTGGGCTCAACGAACCGGGCTGTGAAAACGGTGCCGCGGTCGCAGTGGCGGGCGAGTTGCTCTTGGTTTCGAGTTCCGCGACGCGCTTTTCGAGTTGCTCCACGCGGTCCAGCAGCCACCGCTCGCGCTCCGTCAACGGAGCGGGTGCCTCCATCTTGGAGGCATCGCTCTTCGCCGGAGCCGATTTTGAGGGCGGATTGCTCGAATCTTTGTCATCGGCCAGCAAACGATTTGGAACGCTGCTGGCACATAGCAATCCTGCAAGAAGCAACCGGAAAATTCTTCCACCATGATTGAACGCGCGCATATCTTGCTCCTAGGAATATTGATGCATGGCAACGGATCGTTGATGGATCAAAGTGCGTCTTTGGCAGGCGCAGGATGCTGCTTCGTTGCCTCGGAATGCTAGCGTTCGGTGCATAAGAAAATCGTTAGTCCGGTGTAAGGATGGAATTAGGACGCAAAGGAAAGCCTTTTCAACAACTTGCAGAGGCGCGGCGAGAAAATTCAATGTCGAAAGGCGCACGAGCTGGACTGGAATTCTCAGGTTCGCAAGGGGGCCGGGGAGCGCCGCGAGATTTCCAGCGCCATGGCGCACATTTCTTCGTGGATGAGGCCGTTGGTGGCGAGAATGACGGGGCCGCCAAGCTGGTATGGATTTCCGGCGAAATCGCTCACTTTGCCGCCGGCTTCTTCAACTAGCAGCACGCCCGCGGCGGTGTCCCATTTCTGCAAGTTAAATTCCCAGAAGCCATCGAAACGGCCGGCGGCGACAGAGGCGAGATCGATCGCGGCAGAGCCGTCGCGGCGCACGCCGTGTGAGTGCTGCGTGAAGTCGCCATAGTATTGAAGATTCGGGCTGGCTTTGCGGTTGCGCACGGGAAAGCCGGTGCAGAGCAGGCTGGTGGAGAGTGTGGCGACTTTGGAGACGTGGATTTTTTTGCCGTTGAAGGTGGCGCCTTCGCCGCGCGCGGCGGTGAAAAGTTCGTTGTAGAACGGATTGAAGACCGCGGCGGCGAGAAGCGTATCCCGCTGGGCGAGTGCGATCGAAACACAGAAGAAGGGATACCCGTGAGCAAAATTCGTGGTGCCGTCGAGCGGATCGACGTGCCAGCGGAATTCCGAGGCCGAAGCGCTTTCATGCCCAGTTCCCTCCTCGGCGGCAATCGCGTGGCCGGGAAAGTATTTGGTGAGCTGCTCGACGATGAAACGTTCCGAGCGCTTGTCCGCCTGAGTGACGAGATCCACTTCGTCGCCTTTGTAAGCGATGTCCAACGGGCGCGACAATTCTTCGATGAGTATTTTACCGGCTCCCTGGGCGATTTCGATGGCGGCTTCGAGATAGTTCTTGGTCATGGAGGAAATTTGAGCAGTGTCGGCCTGCACGGAGCCAATGGGCCATTTCCACTCTACCATTAGCGGCAAGCTTGGTTCGCTTGAGGAGCGATTGAATAAGGCGAAGGTGCCCCACCCCGTGTTTTTTGTAAGTGTTGCATCTAAAGGACTTATAGGGGCGAAGAGTTGGCGAGAGAGTAAAGGTTCGGGATGGGAAGATTTTGGAGGAGTTAGAAGAACTATCTGGCGGACGAGAATGGGATTCGATAAACACGGGCACAGGATAGCACGCCAGTATCAACTTGTTAAGTGTTTGTCAGTGAGTGATAAGAATTGAGGGTTGAACGGCTGTGGAGGCGGGGTGAACGGCTTCGGCGGATATGGGACGAGCAAGAAAAAAGCAAAGTCAAAAGCCCCACACGTAAAACCGACGTGTGGGCCACCCGCCGGATGCCCCTGAGGCTGTTGCGCTATTGCCATTTTCCCCTCTTCGTTGGAACACAGCGAGAGGATACCACCGTTATATTTTGCTACAGCTGTAGAATACGCGGAAGTGCGGGTGCCTCACGTGTCGCTGTTACACGGGGCCTTTGAATTTGGCTTATGCCCAAGAAGCGGAAGCGCTACCATGGCCAACCCCATAAGGGCGAAGAATTATTGTGGCCCGGTGAGGTAGGACTTGCGGTGGCGGACGTGGTAGGTGGCGGGGTTGACGGTGACGACGATGGAGCGGTAGGTGTTGGCGGGGCCGCGGGGGGTGGGATAGTAGGCAAGGAGATACTGGGTGCGGAGTTCGCGGTCGATGCGATCGAAGATGGCGCCCAGCTCCTGGGCCGTGTCGGGATAGAACATGGCGCCGCCGGTGGTGTCGGTCATGGTTTCGAGGGCGTGTTCACCGGCGGTGTTGCGGCCGCTTTCGTTTTTCACCGGGCGGATGACGATGGTGTAGAGGAGCGAGTTGGAGCGGACGGCTGCCTTGCGGGCGGCGTCGAAGTCGGAGGTACTGGTGGTTTCGCCGGCGTCGGTAACGAGGATGATGACGTGGCGGCGGTCGTCGCCACGGCGTTCGAGGGCGCGCGCACCGAGGAGCACGGCGTCGTAAATCGAAGTGCCAGCGCCGGCGGGAATCCTGCGAACTGCCGATTGCAGCTCGGCGACGTTATCCGAAAACCCTGCGAGCTGTCTTACATCTTCGTCGAACGCGAACACGGACAGGCGATCGCCGGGGCGCAGCACCTGGCGGATAAAGTGGGCGGCGGCTTCCTGCTCGAAGCTGATCTCCTTGTGAGCGCTGAGGCTGGAGTCGATCATGATGGCCAAGTCCAGCGGCTGCGAGGTTTCCGACTCGAACTTGTCGATCTTCTGCTCAACGCCTTCTTCAAATAGCTGGAAAGCCTCCCTGGGAAGGTCCGGAGCGGGCCGGTTCTTTTCGTCGAGGACGCTGACGAGAACATTGACGAGATTGACGTTGACGCGGATACGGCCGCGCTGGGCAGCTGCGTCTTGTGAATCGTTCGTGGGGGACGGCAGCAGGGGCTGGACGATTTTTCCGGGCTCGCCGTCCGGAGACGAAGTGGGGGCTGCGGTAGCGGTGGAAGTCGTACTCGATTTGGAATTCGAGTTGGCGCTGGCGGTGGACTTCGGCTTCCGCGCCCAGGGCGGACGGTCGGACTGGTCCTGGCTGAACGCGACCCCGGCGAAGAGCAGCGCTGGGATAGTCAGCAGCAAAGAGAAGGGATGCAAAGACCCCGGGGAGGGAGCGGCCCGCCTGAGAAGGCGGGCCCTACAGGTTACCTGCGGGCAGGTTAGATTCTTGGGAGAAATGCGGGTCATCGACATTGAGAGTTAAGATGCAGGTTTCGCGCGCGGCGTCGCCGCTGGCGTGGGGGGCAGTTCACCGTCCGCCCAGACGGCGCCGTCTGCGAAGTACTCCTTCTTCCAGATGGGGACGGTGCGCTTGAGGGTGTCGATGGCGAAGCGGCAGGCGTCAAAGGCGGCGGCGCGGTGCGGGGCGCTGACGGCAATGAATACGCTGGTTTCGCCGATCTCGAGGCGCCCGAGCCGGTGAACCATGGCGACGCGATGGATAGAGTATTTTTCGTGGAGCTGGACGCCGATTTCGCGCATTTTGGCGAGGGCCATGGATTCGTAGGCTTCGTAGTCCAGGTAGAGGGTGGGACGATTGTGGGACTGGTTGCGGACGAAACCGTCGAAGGTGACGGCGGCGCCGTCTTCGGGCGCGCGCACGTGGCGTGCCAGCGCGGCTATGTCGATGGGCTCGCGAACCAATTGATAGATGTCATCGTGAGGGAGTGTTGCCATGTGGATGCGTCAGCCACCGCTTACGGGAGGGAGAAACGCGATTTCGTCGCCGGAGCGGAGAGGTGTATCCCAGGCGGCGAATTCCTGGTTGCGCGAAGCGACCACCGAGGAGCGGTATTTTGCGAGCTCGGTATGGCGCGCGGCGTAGAGAGCGAAAAGTTGCTCGATCGTCGTGGCGTCTGCGAACTCGATGGAATCGTCGGCGCGGCCGGTGAGTTCCTTGAGGCGGCCGAAAAAGAGGACGCTGACGCGAATCGTTTGTGAGACGGGTGGCACAGGGGAATTGTAACCTGCGATGGATGGGGGGGCCAGTGGCACGGGTTTGAGCGTGTGCAATCCCGAACGTTGCAGCGCTCGATCTGATTAGGACGGCGGAGAATTCAACGACTTCATTAGCAAGCTAAGATTTGAAGAATTCGATTGCTTGACCGTTGAGAGCAGGTTGCGTAGCGTGCAGAGAGATGGTCTTTTGTCTGCGCCGGACAAAGAAGAGCGAAGAGGAACGAGATGAAGATTCTGGTAACGGGCTCGTCGGGGTTGGTGGGGACCGCGCTGGTGAGCATGCTGGCGCGGGGTGGGCATACGGTTTGCCGATTGGTTCGACCGCAGAGTGCGGGCGGCGAGGGGGCGAAAGAAGGGTTTGTTGTGGCGTGGAATCCCGCGACGGGAGAATTGGGGGGTGCGGGCGTGGGCGCCGATGCGGTTGTGAACCTTGCCGGAGCGTCGATTGCCGATGGACGGTGGACGGCTGAACGAAAGAAACTGCTACGGGCGAGCCGGATCGATACCACGCGCGCACTCGTGGGAGCTCTGGCGAAGATGAATGCGCGGCCCAGCGTCCTAGTGTCGGCATCTGCGATTGGGTATTACGGCGATCGCGGCGGCGAAACGCTGACGGAGGAGAGCAAGCCGGGAGCGGATTTTCTACCGGGCCTGGCGCAGGAGTGGGAAGCGGAAGCGCTGAAGGCCGAGGCGCTGGGGATTCGCGTGGTGCTGGCGCGGTTCGGGATTATTTTGGCGCGCGAGGGCGGTGCGCTGCCGAAGATGATGCTGCCATTCAAGATTGGCGTTGGAGGAAAACTAGGTTCCGGACAGCAGTGGATGTCGTGGGTGACGCTCGAGGACGTCGTCGGAATTTTGCGATTTGCGATTGAGAACGCCCGGGTAAGAGGCGCCATTAATATTGTGTCGCCGCAACCGCTGCAAAACGCGGAGCTCACATACGTGCTGGCGAAGGCGATGCACCGGCCGACGATTTTTCCTGCTCCGGCGTTTGCGCTGCGGCTGGCGCTGGGTGAAATGGCGGACGCGCTGCTGTTATCCAGCCAGCGCGTTCTGCCACGAGCGATTGAGAAACTAGGCTATCGGTTCTTGCACGCGGATTTGACCGTGGCGCTCGCAGCAGTGCTTGCAAAAAGTTAGAAAGCATCCCTCCCTACTTTTGCACGTTGATGGTGACGGAGACGCGCAGCGTGTGGCCGGTTAGCGGGTCCGTGGACAAGAGATTCTCCGAGGTTTGGCCATCTTTAAGAATGAGGTAGTCGTTGGTTCTGAATTGACCGATAAGCGGCAGGCTACTGGCCACAAGTCGCTCCCCTTCTGCAGATTTGTTGGGATACAGGGAAGAACGCTCAAGCGCAAGTCGCAGGAAATAACGCCCGTCATCTTCGGTCTTTACGCCGCAATCGATATTCATTCCAACATCCAAGTATGTGTTTTTCTGGTCCTTGCCCTCAGTCTCGATGGGAATACGAACTCCAGTGCGCACACTAGTATTGTAATTCGCCCAAGACTTGTCATCTGCCAAGGAGACGAAGGAGTAGGGCATACTGGAAATCTTTTTGTCTCCGGCGTATTCCGAAATAACAATCTGTACCTTGATCGGAATGCCTGGCTTTGTCCGTTCTTCCGACTTCGGCTTTTCTTGTGTCTTTTCCTGTGCGCGTGTCTGCTGCAAAGGCAAGCAGAATGCGCCCAGCAAGCACAGATAAATAACCTTCTTCATTGCGTTCCTCCTGAACGATGCCAATGGTCACGAAAATTGCGATCCCGAGCGAATGTCACTGCGACTGCTCCTCCGCTAAGAGCTTGACGTCAAGCTCGGCAATTTGGATCGGAGCAACTTGTAGGAGCGCCAAAATTGTCGCGTCGGAATCTTGCGCGAGAAGCGGAGCGCGCTTGTGAAAACGCCACTGCTCGGCGTACTCGGCTAGCAAGACTTCCTGGTCACGGGGAACGAGCACTTCTGGCGTGATATTTCTACTGACCAGCGCTTCGTGCGCCGGAGAGTTATCGGCGATAGCGAGTTGGCGTTGCGAAGCAGAATGCTTCTCCACGGGTGGTACAAATATGGGGTTTTGTTTCTGTGGCGGCGGTGTCACCCACGGCGGCGCACTTGTCTTCTCTGCCGTCTCCACCGGCTTTTGTACGACATCTGTGCGCCAAACGGCGCGTGCGGCGAAGAAGGCAACGACCATTACTGCGGCACTCGCCAGAACAAGCCAATTCGTTACCCAACTGCGCCGGGGAACAGCCTCTTCGTCAAGGCGGGCGCGGACGCGCGGTAAAAGAGAAGCGGGCACCTGGGCGGTGGCGGTGACGTGAAGGCCGGCGTCGATCGAGGAGAAGAGGGCTTGCTCCTGCGCGAACGCGACGCGGCAGAAGGCGCAGGCATCAAGATGCATGCGCAGATCACCTTGTGGCTGGACGCCGCTGGCTGCAGCTTCGATCAACGCGCCTTTATAATGTTGGCATGGCATCGCAACTTCTCCGCTAACTGTTTTCGGGCATAAAAAATTCTGGACTTCACTGTACCCGTGGAAATACCGAGCATGGCCGCGATTTCATCGATCGTGTGGCCCTCCATGGCCGCAAGCAAAAGGACCAGGCGCAATTTCTCCGGCAATTCCGCAAGGGCGCTCTCGAGATGCGCCTGGAACTCGTTCGAAACGGCAAGATCTTCAGCAGTCGCCGCAGGCGGCTGGCGCTCCGGTTGCGACCAAAGCGTGTTGCGCAATTCGCGGCGTTTGCCGGAGCGCAAACGGTCGAGCGCGAGACGAAACGCGATGCGAACGAGCCAGGCGCGGAAGCGGTTGCGATCGCGCAGGCGATGGAACTTGCGATAGGCGCGCAGCAAGGCTTCCTGGGCTACGTCTTCGGCGTCAGCCGTGTTGCGCAAGACGCCGCGAGCCACGCGATAGGCGAGCGGGCCGCACTCGGCGAGGCGCTGCTCGAACTCGCGCCTCGCATCAGCCTGGGCTGCTTCGCCTTCCAGCTCATCCCCGACCGTGCGACCTGGTTGGACCAGAACCAGCTCCCGCATTTGTTCTAGTGCGCGGGCCTCGAGCGCGCGCCCTCCCCGTACATCTAACTAGACGCCGCGACCTGCGGATTGGTTCAATGCGAAATGGCCGTTCCCGATATTCGGGATTAGATGCCCAATTTCCCGAGCAGATCTTCGAGATTGGATTCGTCGACGACGACTTCCCGGGGCTGCTGACCCGCCGGTGGGGCCTGGACGGAACTTTCATCGAAAGCCTGAAAAAGGCGCATTTTGGCGACGGCATATTCCTCGCTGCTCGTGAGCGGGCGGCCGTTCTGCTTCGCCCAGGCGTCCAGTGCCGATTGTCTGACGAAGATTTTGAAGGGGAATGCGGAGCGGCGGTCGGCGGAGATCACGTAAGTAAACTCGCCACCGGGATTGCCGTCCCGTTGCGCACGATTGCCTTCGAAGAAGTAGTACTGATAGACGTAGCCGTCGGCTGCAGAGTAGCTCTTGACGCGGCGGACGGCATCGGGGCGAGGCATGGGCGGATTATTGGAGGCGCGACGAAAGAAGTCAATGTAGGAATTTGGGGCGAGCGGTGGTCCCGGTATGAAACAGCGCGCATCCATTCGGTTCCAAATCAGAACGAATTTTGGCCGAGGTGAAACAATGAGAATCGTTCTCGCGCTGCTCCGGCGCGAACCATTCGGCGTTTGGAAGGCGGCAATCTACTGATTCGATGCTGCTTCTTAGCGGAAGTTTTCTGAGGCGGTCTGCGTAATCCTCATTTTCAATTTCCCTTTTTTCGCTGGCCCTTCGCCTGCTTTAGGGAGGGCATGCGGCCCCTCTCGAGAAGCAACGGAATGAACGCATTTCAATACGTCATTCGAATTTTTAGAACCAATGACTTTGAAGGGTCAAATGGGAGTTTTGAAATAGGTTCTAGTCTTTGGTCTTGGTTTTTCTTCTCTAGCTCTTGTTTCATCGTCTTGAGTCTTGAGTCTTGCGTCTTGAGGGTTGTGGTTGTGGCGCACGTGTATTGGTTTGCGCACCGGTCACGAAGTAGGACAAACAGCTCAAACGTGTGGAGTGAGCCAGCTGCCACCGAACAGAAGGCCGGGACCGAGCGAGGCAAGAAAAATCGGGCGGCGATCGTGGCGCGCTTGCTTCGAGGCACTTCGCAAAGCTTGATGCAGGGCTGCGCCGCACGTGGACGAGCCGAGATTGCCGGAAACTTGGGCGACCGGCGGAAAAGTGCTGGGGGAAACGCCGCACTGCTTGGCAAGCAGGGCCACGAGGCGAGGGTTCGGTTGGTGCGTCGCAAAACCCCCGACGGAGCCGCGCGGGATGCCGCTGCGCAACTCGACGGATGCGAGAACTTTTTCCATGCGGGTGATCGCCGCGCGAGAAAGGGCTTCGCCGTCGAACTGCACGGTGAGGCCGCCATCCCTCGTATCACTGACCTGGATGGCGGCAGCGTACTGGCCTGCGCAGCCGAAGAGGAACTCACCGAGGCGATAGCTTTCGTTGGAATCGTTACCAGCTGCGCTTCGAAGGACGAAAGCACTGGCGCCGTCGCCAAACAAACCTCCAAATTCGCCGGCGACGCGGCCGGGAGTGAGTGTTCGGCTGTGGACATCGGCGGTGACGACGGCGACGCTCCGAGCCTGTCCCGATCCGATCAGAGATTGTGCGAACACCAATGCGTTGAGCAAACCGAGGCAGGCGCCCCCGACATCCAGTGCGCCGCAGTTTTCACGGACGAGCAATCGAGAATGAAGTTGCGCCGAAAGCGAAGGGTAATCGTGATGTGTTTCGCTGGTGGCGACGATCCAATCGAGCTGGTGCGCTCCGCATGCAGCTGCGCGCAACGCTTCCTGTGCGGCTTTTGCGGCGAGTGTTAGCTCGTTCTCGCTTTCGGCGACGTAGGCGAGAGATTCGATACCGGCACGGCTGCGCAATTTTCCGGTGGGCATGCCGAAAGCGCGATCGACTTCCTCGGAGGGAACTATGCGCGAACCCACTGCCGCGGACGACCCGGTGAGGATTGCAGGGACTACGGTCTTTGAAGCGTTCGGCGCTGCTTCATACTGGCTCACATCGTTAACGACGGACCCGCGGCTGCGCAACGCCGCCAAGACGGCCGCGAAGCTGGCAGAACGCTCGCTGAGACTGGAGCCAAATTCGCCACCCCCGCTTGCAGATTCGACGGCTCGGAGAAAACTTACCCAGCCCATAGAATCAAGAATGCCAGTTTCAATCAAGTCCGTGTTTTCATCGGGGATTGGGACGGACAAACCGGCCTCCCGCTGAAAGCATTCTTCGACAAGGCGGCGCAGGGGATCTTTTTCAGCGGAGCGAGTGTTGGAGGGCCGGGTCATCAAAACTCCTCGAGCCACTCCGCCCTGGGCAGGGGGAACAAGGTGTCCAGCATTAACCAGCAGAGATCATGAAACGGCCTGGTAAGGCCGAGCCGGATGAAGTGGTGCGGACAAGACATGATCTTGTAGTGGAATTGCGAATTCAAGAAGCGATCGAGGCGAGCGGCGCGATTGGCGCCGCGGACAGGAGAGAGAGAAGCTTCGATGAAGTCGCGCCAGTCGCGGTCGACAACCGGAAGATCGCGCAAGGCTTCTCCGGAAGGGAGCGCGAGCGTGGCGCGGAGTTCGTTGGCGCAAAGCTCCAGCCGGAGATTTTGCGTTTCGCAACCGCAGATCGAGCGCTTGGCTTCGTGCGGCATCGCGAAGAGACCACTGCCTTTCCTATTTTCGTGGACGGGGCAGTCGAAGAGATCCGGCAAGGATTGCGCCATCTCTGCTTTGCGGAGAAACGTGACGGTTTCGGCTTCGCGCAATGTGGACGATCTCTCGAAGCCGCGTGTTGAAACGCGGTCTTCGACGTGAGGTTTCGCTCCGGGAAAGGGCGCGAGGGAGCATTCGAGGATGTCGCCGCGATGGTGCGGGAAGTCCTTCCAGCCATTGGCGAACGCGGGAACCGGCCGGATCGATTGAATTTTTTCCTGCTCGCGCTGGAGGCCGATGACGCAAAAGGCCGGGCCCATGCGCGTAATTTCGGTAATGAGCAGTTTGGTCATGAGGCAGGACCTACTGACCTGCGCCGGGGCTTCGCAGGCTTTTGGGGCGACGAGGTGAGATGGCGAATTTCGACGGCGTAGCCTTGCTCGCGCCAGTAGCCTGCGAGAAGATCGGCGACGAGGCGGCGATGGCATTTCTCCGGGCCAGGTTCGGAGCAGAGAAGAGAAACCCGAGGAGACCACGAAGTCGTGTCCAGACTTGCGGGGACACGGCGCTCTTTCATCACTGCGAGAAAATCTGCTTCATAAGCGGGCCAAACTTTGGTGCGGCGATACGTCTTGAGAAGTTCCGGGGGAGGGACGAGCAACGGCTCATGCAGGTATTCCATTCCGGCGATTTTTCTCAGAAAGAAGGAGAGGTCGGGATGCTTGGAGAATCCCGAGAGCTGGCCGCTGCGATTCTGGCGCACGTCGATGACTTGCTGGACCCCGACGCCGGAGAGCAGGGTGAAGAATTCCTCGGCGGTTTTACCGGTGAAGCCGATGGTGCAGAGGAGACGTTGCATCATGTTCAGAAATACTCGGCAGCTTCCGGAGAGGCGCGGAATGCAAAGTCCTTCGACTGAAGAACCAAGGCGTCACTGAGAGCGGCATCACGGCCGGAGACGAACAGCGAAGTGCTGGTAACATCGTCGAAGCCGTGGAGGACGAGGAGGCGATCCTCGGCGTCCCGTTGGGATTCGAGGACGCCGCCGCGCCGAATGTGGGCGGGCGTGGCGCCGCGGTCGAGGAGCGCGGGGCAGATCATCAGGAAGCGATGGCATTGCAGGGGATCTTCTTCGGCACACATGAGGGCTGTGACGTTCGTCCTGGAGAGGGCGAGGGCGCGATCGATACCTTCGGCGAAATCCGGGGCGCGACGGCGCGCGGCGTAGTCAACGAGGCCGTCTTCACGGTAGGCGCGCGGATCAGCGGGCCTGCCGCCCAGAGTTTCTCCGAGAAACTCGTAGCGGATGCAAGCCGATGAAAGACCCGCCTCCAGCAGCTCGCGATTGAATTGCGGAAAACGAAAACTGGCGGGGCGGCTGCGAACATCGCACAGCGACTGGACACCATGCTGCGCAAGGAGGGCGAGAAAGACTTCCAGTTCGAGATTTGAATGGCCGACCGTGAAGAGCAGATTGGCGAGGCCGGAGTGGGTATTCATGAAATTTATACCTATGGCAAAGGGTATTTTGCCGGAAGGCTGGACAGACGGCAAGTGCAGCGACCGGCAGACTGTGTTTGCATTTTGCAAGCGATGTCCACCGGAGGATGCAAGCTGAAATCCAGTCCGTGCTAACTTGAATCGATGAGGCGGATGACGTCTTCACATGCAAGGGTGCGAACAGAAAGGCTTGAGATGGCTGCCGAGAGCGACCGATAGAAATGTTTCACTCGAAAAAAATGCGGGTCATCGCAATCTTCGCACTTTTCTTTTTGTGCGCGTTCAACGCGTGGGCGCAGCGCGTGCGGGGCGAACTCCGGCTTGAGGTGCATGACCCGCACGGGACCCCAGTGCCGTCCGCCGGCGAGCTGGTCAGCGAGTCCAACGGGTTTCGCAGGACTTTTGTGGCGGGATCCGAGGGGCGCTACGTTGCGCAGGATCTTCCGTTTGGAGTTTACCGGCTGAGTTTGCAGGCGGAAGGATTCGCGCCCTGGAGCGATCTGGTTGAAATTCGCTCCGAGGTGCCGGTGCGCGTGGCCGTAACGCTGGGGGTTGCGCCGTTGACGATACGGGTGGAGGTGAACGACTCGGCGACGCTGGTGGATCCTTATTCGATCGGATCGCTGTACTCCATCGGGCGGCAAATGATCGAGGAACATGATGCGGCGCAACCGGGGCGCGAATTGCTGGACTTGGTGTCCGAACAGCCGGGATGGTTGTACGAAGCCAACGGCGTGCTTCATCCGCGC
>WNFS01002001.1_pt1 | contig 15364 bp, 14 predicted proteins | sample 5400141 | NCBI WGS metagenome assembly WNFS01 (sample SAMN13153358, study PRJNA577476) | soil metagenome | isolation source: 60 cm saprolite under Madrone tree | place: USA:California | collected 2016-06-14
GGCAACAGGGCGACATCGCCAGGGGTCACCGTGACGGTGGCGAATGCGAATGCGGGAGGGATTGCCGTCACTTCCCCCCTAATTTCGGGGGTGAGCCTGTCGGTCACGTCGGCCGGCGCGATGATCGGCTGGACGACGAATAAGCCGAGTGATACTCAGGTGGAGTACGGGCTCACGATATCCTACGGAAGCTGGGCGACGCTGGCCCCTGCCCTCGTGACATCGCACTCACAGGGGATCAACGGTCTGGCGCCGAACACCTGGTACCACTTTCGGATGAGGTCGGTAGATGCCGCGGGCAAGCTCGGCGTGTCGGGGGACTACAAGTTCAAGACGCGCCCCCACTGAAGTACTGACGGGCGTCGAAGGCGAACGGACCTTCAGGTGACCGATGGTCTCCACGCCCGTTGGGACATCGCGTCGACGTCACTGATAACTTCCACGACGGCCGGGCAGTTCGAGGCGAGGGCTTTGTCCAGCGCGGGCCGGATGTCCTCGGGGCGCTCCACCCGGATGCCGACGCAGCCCATGGCCTCGGCCACCTTCGCGAAGTTCACCTCGCGGCTGAAATGCCACATCTCCGTCGCCCGGCCGCGCTGCTGGCCCTTGTAGGCCGAGTCGAAGAGGTGCTTCTCCTGGTTCAGCGCGTAGTTGTTGTTGACCAGCATGATGGCGTTGATGTTGAAGCGCGCGGCGGTCTCCAGCTCGGCGATGTGATAGTAGAAGCCGCCGTCACCGCAGAAGCCGATCACCGGCCTGTCGGGCAGAGCGCACTTGGCGCCCAGGGTGGCGGGAAAGCCCCAGCCCAGGGAGCCCGCGCAGCGAAGGAAACGCTGCCCCGGCCGGGTCAGCCGGATCATCTGGCCGGTCCACATGCCGGAGTGGCCGGTATCCGACAGCACCACGCCGCCCTCGGGCAACCAATCCGAAATCTCTTTGCAGATCCGCTCCGGGCGGATGGGCACCGCGTCGGAGTTGCGCATCTGATCTGATTCTTCCTGGTACTCCCGGACCAGGCCCTGCGCCCGGCTGAGCCACTCCCGCCGGGGCCGCGCCGGCTGCACGCTGGCGATGAGCCTCTGCAGCGTCACCTTCGCGTCACCGAGTAGCGCCGCCTGCAGCGGATAGTTGCGCCCCAGTTCCTCGGGATCGATGTCGAGCTGGATCGCGGCGATCCCGGGCCTGGGGACCTGCCAGTTGGTGGTGACCTGTCCTCCGGCGTGGCTACCGATGAAGAAGACCAGGTCGGCCTCGGACACGACCCGGTTCGCGCACCAGCGGGAGTACGTTCCCGGAACCCCGACATTCGAAGGATGGTCGTCGGCTAGCGCGGCCTTCGCGTTCAGCGACGTCGCGACGGGGATCTGGAGCAGTTCGGCCAGCTTCACCAGCTCAGCCTCGGCGCCCGACCAGATCACGCCGCCGCCGGCGATGACGACGGGCCGCTCGGCCTGGGCCAGCACGTGAGCCGCTGTCCGCACCGCGTCGGGCTCCGGCTCGGGCCGGAACGCCGGGACCTTCATGAAGCGTTCTTCCCAGAAGGGGATCAGGTCGGCCTCGCGCTCCAGAACCTGCGCGTGGGTACCACCCATCTCCAGATGCACCGGGCCGGGTGCCGAGCTGGTCGCGACGCGGAAGGCCTGCCGCAGCAAGTCTGGGAACCGCTCCAGGGCGTCCACGTGGAAGTTCGCCTTGGTGACCTGCTCCCACATGGGAAAGTCTTCGATCTCCTGGTAGACGTGTTTGTATCGCGACGCGGCGTCGACGCCGCCGGTCAGGGCGATGACGGGCGCGCACGCCATGTAGGCGTCCCGGAGTCCGGCCGCGAGGTTGGCGGAGCCGATGGTCTGAGCCAGGCAGATGCCGGGCCGGTGAGACGCCCGGGCGTAGCCATCGGCCATGTAGGCCGCCGCCTTCTCACCGTGCGTCACCACGCGGCGAATTCCCATGTCCTCCATCTCGGCCATGGCCGGAAGCATGATGGTCGGGACGAAGAAGACGTGCGTGGTGCCGTAGGCGTGCACCGCCTCGGCGAAATATCGATTGCCCGTCATGCGTGGCATGGTGACCTCCTGGCTGGGGGCCCCGAAATGGCCCCCAGACCCCCAGCGCTCGGAGCGCCCCGGGGAACCCGTGGCGCTCCTCGATTGCCCATGAGCTACGCCTCGCGGAACGCGGGGGCGACGTGCTCGCCGAAGCGGCGGAGCGACGCCATGGCCTTGTCGTGAGCGAGCCCGCCCCAGCTCGCCTGGCACATGACGTGGCCGAGGCCGACGTCACCCAGCGCCGCGATCTGCTCGGCGACGCGTTTGGGAGTTCCGTAGAGCGCGCCGGTCTTAAGGACGAAGCGCACACCGTCCGGATGGGAGACAGCGGGGTCCATCCACGGATTCATCGCCGCCGCGTTCACGTAGAAGTCGGACGGGTTGTAGGCCTCGCGGACGTGGTGCATGTGCTGGCGGTAGTGCAGCGTCGCCTCGTGGACGTCGTCTTCAGCCTGAGCCTCGCTATCGGCGACGTAGAGGAAGCGCCATACCGAGGCCTCACCGAGGAGAAGACGCTGCCTCGCCGCGTCGTGACCGCCGGCCTCGAGTCCCTCACGGTAGCGCGCGAGGCGCTCGGGAATCCTCGCGTTCGGCACGCGCGACATCATCACGGGGATGCCGGCGCGTCCGCACTCGACGAGTGACTCGACGGCGATCACGCTGCGCCAGATCGGCGGGTGCGGCCGCTGCACGGGACGCGGCCGGACCGCCGGCCGCCGGACCGAGAAAAATTTTCCGTCGTGGACGAACGGCTCCTCGGTCCAGGCGCGCGTGAGCACCTCGACCGCTTCCTCCATCCGGTCACGGCTGTCGTCGCTCCGGAGACCGAAGCCGACATACTCGTACTCGTTGTAGCTGGAGCCGCGTCCGATGCCGACCTCCAGCCGCCCGCGACTCAGGTTGTCGAGCACGGCGAGCTGGATGGCGAGGCGCACGGGATGGTGGAGCGCCATCTGGATGACGGCGAACCCGAGCCGCACGCGCGAGGTACGCGCCGCCAGCGCGCCGGCGAACGGAATCGGGTCGGCGTAGGCACACTCGCCGGTGAAGTTGTGTTCGGTGAGCCAGAGGTAGTCGAACCCCATCGCCTCGGCGAGCACGCCCTGCTCGAGCTGCTGATGGACACACGCGAGGTCGTCCGCGGCCGACGGCGACAGCGACAGGGTCATCCACCCGAACTTCATGGTGTCCGGCGTCAGCCCCTGACGGTCGTGTAGCCCGCCGGGATGTGGAATTCGAGGAAGCTGACACCGTCGCCCTCCGCGACGCGGAGCCCGTGCCGGTCTCCCATCGGGAAAACCGTGGCCTGCCCGCGTCCCACGATCACGTCCTCGCCGTTGACGGTGAAACGCGTCCGGCCGGAGAGGAGGACGAACATGCTCTCCGCGTTGGGGTGCATGTGCAGTCCGGTCACCGTGTCGCGCACGTACTCCACGATCATCGCGTGGGCGCGCTCAGAGTGAGCCGCCCCGTGACCGACGAAGTAGATGCGGCGCTTCTTCTCCGCCGGGATGTCGTGCACGCCGGTCGTCGCCCGGGCCGCAGCGGTGAGGCCGGCCGAAAACCCGGCGCGCCCCGCCGGGTTTCCCGGCGGCGGTGTGAGCACGCTGACCAGCGTCGCTTCCGCATTGCTCGGATTCGAGACCGTGAATTCGGTCCCCTCCTGGATCGTGGCGAACGACTCCACGGTCATCGCGTGCGACGCACCGAGTGCGCCGACCGTCGCGCCCCCGGTCAACGTGAACAGATAACGGTCCGCGCCCGCCGGGACCGACTCCGTCAGGCGCGCGCCCGGACCGAGCCGGATCACCTCCGCAGCCATCTCCTTCATCTCGGCACCGGCGATCGGGGCGCGCTTCACACCCGGCGCGGCCTCGCGATACGACAGATCAGCGAAGGTAACGATTCTTCCCATGAGCGCTTCCCCTCCAGGTGGTGGTAGCCCCGCCGGCCCGGTCGACACTGTAGCGCACCCGGCGCTCAGCGGCATTCCCAGATATTGCGGTTTTTCTTTGAGCTGGCCTCTACGCGTGGTAGGTATGGGCTGGGTTCTGTTCAAACTTCATACGGGAAGGGGGGTTAGCCATGGCCAAGCCAACGGGAAGCAAGAAGCCGTTCGGGGGTTACGCGATCAGCTTTCAGGGCCGCACGGACAGCCTCGAATCGCTGTTCGGTACCTCACCGATCGGCCCAGCCGAGATGACGAAGAAGCTCTGGAACTACGTGAAGCGGCGGGGGCTCGCGACAAAGCACTGAGCTGAAAGCAGCCGAGGCGGGCGGCGGCTCGTGCCGCCCGCCGCTCGGACGAATGCGTCGGCAGTCCCGAGCAGATCGTCGTCACCTTCAGCGAATCCTTCGATGAATGCGTGCATCTCAACATTGACGCGTCACGAGAGAGGGGTCATAGCAATGCGCGTATTCTTCTTGATCGTCGTCGCCTTACTGGTTCTCGCGCTCGGCGGTCTCGAGGTAGTCGAATCCCACCGTCTGGTGGCCGGCGACCCGCCGTCGAACATTCCGATGTCAGGCACGTGGTATTGGAAGTAGCGAGTCGAGTGAGTCGGCTACTGCCGACCACACTCGGACGGGCTCGCTCAGCGCGAATCAGCGCAAGCAATAAGCCGCGACACCAGCTGGCGGCCGCGTCGAGGTCCAGCGGCTATCACGGTCCGGCTCCTCGGCCTGGAATCACGAGGCCGGCGAACCGCGTGAGCAGCGCCGTCTCGTCGAGCCCGCCGGCGCGGGCCAGGGCGCGGACCTGCTCGGGATTCTCCAGGTCTGCCCGCGTGAGCCGGATCATGTAGGCGGCGAGCATCTGGTAGGCTTCCGAGGTGACGTCGACGTGGCGCACGCGGAACCGCCCTGTCCTGGCGTCGATCAGGTCCCGGAACGGGACCGGAACGAATGTTTCGCCCTGTATCGTCGCCATCGCTTCCGTGCCACCCTCGATCAGGAACCGGGTCGTCCAGTAGCCTAGACTCCGGCAGTAATGGATGTCGAAGCCCCCCGGCGGCGCGCAACGAAGCTCGTAGCCGATATCCTTGGCCACAATGCTGCACGCAATCTCGCGCGCCCGTAGATCAGCGGAGACGCGCTCCTTGAGCAGGCGCGAGAGCTCCAGCTCCGCCAGGCGTACGTTCCCGTAGGGATCGCGCTCCACGTGTCCCAGCGTGTCGGGATCCAGTCGCTCGATCAGCCCTTCGGCCAGAAGGGCCACGCCGTGCTCTTGGCCCTTGACGCGCCGCTTGATGATCGCGCCCTCGAGGATGCCGGCGATCCGATCGAGGGGGACCGGGCTCTCGGAGAACTCCTCACCGATGACGGTCAGCGTCGCGCCGGCGGCGCTGCCGATGCCGAGGGCCAGATGCCCGGCATGACGGCCCATGATCGTCACGAAGAACCACTTGTCGGTCGTCGCTGCATCCTTCATTAGATTTCGCACGAGGTCCTTGCCCACGTCGACCGCGGTCGTGAAGCCGAACGTCGGGATCCCGGCCGGCAGCGGCAGATCGTTGTCAATGGTCTTGGGAACGTGGGCGACGGCGAGTTTCCCTCCCAATACCTGCGCCACGGCAGCGGCGCCGGACGCGGTGTCGTCGCCGCCGATCGTCAAGAGGTATGTGGCGCCGAGGCGCTGCAGCGACTCCGCGACGTTCTGGAGCGTCTCGGCAGACCGCGATGGATTCGCGCGGGAGGTGCGGAGAACCGAGCCGCCCTCGAAGTGGATCCGCGAGAGCGGGGCGATCTCGAGCTCCTCGACATGCCCGAGGTTCCGCTGCATGAGCCACTGGTAGCCTTCGTGGCACCCAAGCACGCGGAGCCCACGGTTGCGCGCCTCGATCGTGGCCGCGGCGATCACAGCGTTGATGCCGGGCGCCGGTCCGCCGCCGACGAGGATGGCGAGGACTTTCGCGCTCACGCCGCGCTCCGCTCGAGCTCCGGCGTATACGCCCCCGATCGAGCCGCGCTGTTACAGCGGGCGCGGTGGCGGAACGCGCGCTGGGCATCACCAACCCGTGCGGGGTCGCCGCCCCACGTTCTGAGCGGCGCGGCCTGGAGGGCCCGAGCGTAGGAGAAGCTGAGCGGCCAGGGCCGCGGAGCGGGAAGACGATTCATCGCGTTGAGGTGGGCGGTCGCCAGCTCATCAGCCTGCCCGCCGGAGAGGAAGACGATGCCCGGCACCGCCACGGGGACGCTGCGGAGGAGACATCGTACCGTCGCCTCCGCCACCTCCTCCACCGGCGCCGGGCGCGCGGAGGTCGTACCCGGCAGCACCATGTTCGGCTTCAGCAACAGTCCCTCCAGCGCCACCTTGTGCTCCCACAGCGCGTGGAACACGGTGTGGAGCGTGGCCTCGGTGACCTCGAAGCAGCGCTCGATGGAGTGCCCGCCGTCCATCAGGATCTCCGGCTCGACGACCGGGACGATCTCCGCCTCCTGGCACAGCGCGGCGTAGCGCGCGAGCGCGTGCGCGTTGGCCTCCAGGCCCAGCCGCGTCGGGGTGCGACCATCTTCGCCAATCACGATCACCGCACGCCATTTGGCGAAGCGTGCCCCGAGCTTCTTGTATTCAGCCAGGCGCTCGCGAAGCCCGTCGAGGCCCTCGGTCACCTGCTCGCCCGGCGCCCCCGCCAGCGGCTTCGCTCCGCGGTCGACTTTGATCCCCGGGATGTCCCCTCGCTTGCCAGGACTTCGACGAACGGGCGGCCGTCGTCGGCCGCCTGGCGGATGGTCTCGTCGAAGAGAATCACCCCGCTGATGAACTCGCCGATGCCCTTGGTCGTGAAGAGCATCTGCCGGTAGCCCCGACGCTTCTCCTCGCTGTTGGGGATCCCGAGCGCCTCAAAGCGCCGACCGATCGTCGCGTGACTCTCGTCGGCCGCGAGGATCCCCTTGCCGGGCGCTACCAGAGCGAGTGCTGTTTCTTTAAGGGTCGTTGCTGACATCGCCGCGCCTCCCTTCCATGCGAGCCTAGGGCTGTCCTCCAGGCTAGCGTAGGCTACCCTTCTCGGAGACCTCAAATGATGGGAGCGCAATGAATCCGACCCCTAGAGATCGAGCGCGGGTCTCTTGGCACCAGAACTCCGAGACGCGCTATCGATACGGTCCGACCTCTCCGGACCCCGATCGCGTCGAGCCTCTCGGCTTCCCACCGCCCTGGCCCACCCGTCCGTGGATCTACGCCAACGTGATCGCGTCGACGAACGGAATCCTCACGTGGAAGAGGGCGGGTGTGCATGACGATCCCGTCCGCGCCATTGCCGGCGGCGATGTCACCCGATCGGGCCGGCTCGCCGATCTGCAGCTCATGCGCTATCTCCGTGCCTGCGCGGATGCCATTTCCTTTGGCGCTCAAACGCTCCGTGATCAGCCCGATCTCATCGGAACGCCCGACATTGAAGGCGGGCTCGGAGACGCCCTGTATCAGTTCAGGGTGCGACACGGGCTAGGCCGGTTCCCGATCCAGGTGGTCTACTCCGAGTCCGGTCGACTGGACCTCGACGCGCCGATGTTCAATACTCCTCATCTCGTGGTGATCATCATCACGACCGGCGCTGGAGCGCGCCTGCTTCGCGCACGGGGCAGTCATGAAAAGGGTCTCACGATGTTTGTCGCTGCCGCGGAGAGAATCGATTCAGTCGGACTCAGCCGCTCACACGAGCGTCTCTTCGGCGAATTCGGGGTGCGTTACCTGGACTGCGAGGGCGGAGCGGTAATGCTGGAGTCTCTTCACCAAGCTCACCTCCTGGACGAGGTCTTCGTCACGGTCACGGACGCCCATGTCGAGCCCACCGAGCATGCGGAAGTCAAGCGCATCTTCGACTTCCAAGCCGAGGGTGCATGTCTGATTGGCGAGGGCCGAACGGCCTCAGATCCCGGATACATCTTCCGCCGGTGGCGGTTCAACCAGCGCTGAGCAGCGGGAGGCTCCATGGCAACCATCCTCCTCTGCGTTCTGGCCCTGCTCTTGGCGATAAATGGCGCGCTGACCATCGCGGAAGGCGGCGAGGCGCCGCGGTTTTCTACAGTCGCCCCAGGCATTGCATACGCGACCTTCGAGGTGCGCCCAGGGGACGCTGAGCCTTTCTCGGGCCACGTTTTCAGGGTTGATCTCGACGTGGTGGAGCTCCGTCTAGTTCCTGCCGGAGGCCCTTCGTCGCGGCGCACCGTAGAGCAGATCGCCGCGCCCTACCCTGCCGTCATCGCCGTCAATGCCAGCTTCTTCGACAAGGAGGGCCGCGCGATGGGCCTTGCTGTCGACGAGGGACGACTCATCGCCACGGGCAAGCTGCAGAGCTGGGGCGCCCTCGTGGTCAATGGCACGAACGCGAGGATCGTGCTCGGCTCCGACATCCCCGATCGCCTCGCACACCGCCTCATCGTCCAGGGCATACCCCGTCTCGTCGTCGGGGGAAAGGTCCAGGGACTAAAGCCGCAGCTCGCGGCGCGGACAGCTGTCTGCGCCGAGGGAGCCGTCGTTGTCATCGTCGTTGCGACTAAGGCCGAGACCACCGCTTTTGCACGCTTCCTCGCCGATCCGCCTCAGCAGGGCGGGCTCGGATGCTCGGATGCCCTGAACCTTGACGGCGGTCCGTCGACACAGCTCGTGGTGAAGCTTCCCGCGCTGGCGCTGGCGCTACCGGGCGGATGGGGGGTGCCAAACGCGCTGGTCGTCGCTCCTGGCAGGACTCGGCCGAGGCCCCGCAAAGGGACCTTGCGCCTTCGACGACGGAGATCGTGATGGGTAAAGCAATCGAGGAACTGGCGCACTTCGTGGCCGGCACGCCGTGGGAGACGATCCCCGAGGCTCTTCGGGAGCACGCCAAGCTCGTGCTGCTGGACACGGTGGGCGTGATTCTGGCCGGCTCAGTCCAACCCGAGGTGGCCGGCGTGCGGGCGCGACTGACCGCGACCGGTGGTCGGGGCGCGACCGTCTACGCGCCGGGCTGGCCGACGACGGACCCGCGCACGGCGGCCCTGCTCAACGGACTGGCCGGGCGCTCGATCGAGTTGTGCGAGGGGCATCGCTACGTCTCCTGCCAGGGTGCCGTGCAGGTCTTGCCGACGGCGTTGGCCAGCGCCGAATGGCTGGAACGGTCGGGCCGGGAGACGCTGGCCGCGCTGATTTTCGGCTACGAAGTCGCCGCCCGACTCGGAGCGGGGCTGACGGCCCGGCCGATCGCCCATCAGAACGGCCAGGCGCCTCTCCTGGGCGCGGTGGCTGCCGGGGCGCGGCTGCGCAGACTGACCGGCGAGCAGATGAGCCTCGCGCTCAGGATCGGCGCGATCCTCGTCCTCACACCCGGCTACACCAACGCCGTGGCAGGAGCCACCGCGCTGAACGTGGCCGGAGGGATGAGCGGCTTCGCCGGGGCCCTGGCGCCGGAGCTGGCGCTGGCCGGCGTCGCCGCACAGCCGAACGCCATCGAAGAGGCCTTCGGCCAGTTGGTCGGCGACGGGTTCCGGCCCGAGGCCCTGACGGAAGAATTGGGGCAGCGCTGGGAGATCGCCCGCAACTATTTCCGGCTGCGTGCGTGCTGCAACCCGATCTATGCGGCGCTGGACGCGCTGGAAGACATCCTCACCGACCTTCGGCCACCTCCCACCAGTATCGAGCGCATCGAGGTGGCAACCTACCGTTTCGCCGCGAACATGCGCGAGTCCGACCCGGTTAACTATTTCGCGGCCAAGTACTCGTTGCCCCACGCGGCCGCCGCTCTGGTCCTGCGAGGCAACGCGGGGTATCACGCCTTCACCGAAGAAGTCGTTCGGGATCCCGCGATCGCGGCCTTCCGCCGGCGGGTCACGGTTCGCGAGGATCCAGACCTCAGTGCCCACGTGCCGCGACTCAAGCCGGCGCGAGTGACCGTCACCTTCACCGATGGCCGCCAGGTGACTCGGCTGCGCGAGAGCGCCCGCGGCGACTACCAGGATCCGTATCGAGAAGGCGAGGTCCGGTCAAAATTCCGGGAACTGGCGGGCCTGGTGCTCAGTCCAGCCGGGGTGGCGCGGCTCGAGGCCCTCGTCGATCGGCTCGATGACCTACCCCGGCTGGGAGACCTGGTTGAACCGCTGCGGGAAGACCGCGGGGCCTAGAGTGGGCCGAACGCGGGCGGAGGAACGCGGCGCTTCGAGGCGGCTTCATATGCCGAGGCGACCTTCAGGAGGACATCCTCCCTGCCCGGCTCGGCTCGGAACACCAACGAAAAAGGCAGCCCCGGCTCCGGAATGGTGGTCGGCGTGTCCGAGGGGACCGGCACATAGCGTGTGCCGTCCGGACTGAGCGCGAAGACCGGATCGTAGGCGGTCGTCACATAGCCAGCCGGGATCAGGACCTCCGTCAATCCCGCGTTCGGCCCGTAGAACGTCTCCAGCCGCAGATTGCCGGGCAGGCCCGGCTGGTACGCGCCGCCGATCTTTCCCGGCGGAAACGGCGTGTGCAGGCGCACCAGCGCGTCCAGGTGGTTCTCGAGCAGGACCATCATGTCCACCCGGCGCAGCAATTCGCGCAGCATGATGCGCTCGTCGACGCCCTGACGCCGGCCGTGAGGATTGCGCGGGTCGCTCACCTCTTCCCAGTTCCTGAAGGCCGCGCGCCCATCGTCGCCCCAGAACTTGGATCGCGCGTTGAGCATGGGGAAATCGACGAGCGTCTCGGTGAATCCCCGCGCCTTCCAGTCCGCGGCACGGCGGGTCAGGTATTGCGGGATGTGGAACCTGAACGCCATCGCGAGCTCCTGCTCCTGGATGGTCGCGATGTCGAGGTTCGCAGGCGGCGAGATCCGTCCTTCCGCCAGCTCGACGCAATAGTCGATCGGCTGCATGGTGCCCGTGCCGAAGATCTGACTGGGCATGAACTCGGTCGGCACGATCGCCGCCGCGAACTCCTTGAACAGGGGCCGCCCGTCCCGCCCGAGCCTGAACAACAGGTCGGGCATGATGAGGGGCACCAGCCGCGCGAGCGCTCGCCGGAAATCCGTTGTCATGCTCTCGACGTCGGGATCCCGCTTCCACAGGGGATCGGACGACTCCACGAGCGTCGCCCCCAGCCGGCGGCCGAGGATCGTCTTGATCTCTCTTGCAGCCGTGGTGACGATCGGCTCCTCGGCCTTCGAGCCCGGCGGGTACACCATGGACTCCCGGACGATGCCGAGGCGCATGCCCCTGAGCGCGCCCGGCGCCCCGGGCATCTTCGCGTGGCTCGCGTACGGCGTGCTCAACACCGACGAGCGCGGCACGGTCGTGTAGGGATCCCGCGGGTCGTAGTAGCCTTCGACGTTATCTTTGAGAGCATCGAGGACCTTGGCGCAATCCGCGATCGTGCGGCAGAGGATGCCGCTACGGTCGCAATAGATGTCCGCGCCGATGGCGCCGCCGTTGAATCCCAGCATCGACTTGTGAGGAAGAATGAGCGCCACCGCGTTGTGGTTGGCCGGTCCGCGACAGGACGCCCGCGTCTCCTCACCGAGGCTGGCCATTACCAGATTGGCGCTGACCGACACGCCCGACCCCGAGCTCGAGCCGAGCGAGGCCGAGCGTGTCGTGTCGTAGGGGTTCGCGGGATTGCCGCCCCAGGTGCTGCGCTGGTAGCCCAGCGTCGATGGGAGCACCTTGTCCGGCACGTGGCGGCCGCCTGGATTGCCCGCCCGCCCGTTGTATTCCGTGTTGACGGCCTTGGCGAAGATGATCGCGCCCTTGTTGCGGAGCTGCTCGACCAGCACGTGATCGCGCGCGGGGAAGTCGATGTCATAGCGCGCGTCGCCCCCGGCGGTCGTTCGCATGTCTTTCGTGTCGAACGGATCTTTGAAGGAGAACACGACGCCATGCATCGGCATCTGCTCGAGATCGGGATTGCGCCCATACATTGCGTCGAGCTCTGCCGCGCGCTCGAGGGCGTCCGGCAGCCTGCGGAACATCTCGCACACGGCAGGCGCGCCGGGGGGAAGCGGCCCCGCAGATGGGTGCCGGTCGAAGTCGCCCCGGCAGGTGACCGAACGTTCACCCCGAATGTTGAGGGTGGCGAGCGCATTCACCTGCCCGGCATCCGGCTTGCCGACGATCATCCCGAACTGCTGCTGGATGTCAGGATCGGACGCCGTCGCCTCCATGCGGCCGTATTCGAGGGCCGGCCCCTTGTACTTGTCGAGATTCGGCAGAACGGTGGAGGCCTTGACGGTTTCCGTGGGAAAGCGAAGCGGCGCCTTCGCGCGCACGGCGCCCATCGCTTCGCGGACCGGGGCCCCATCGTCCGTGACAAGCACACTGGCCACTCCGTTGTAGGCGCGCACCCGATCGATGTAGTGCTGAACGACCGCGACGCAGGTCGTCTGTCCAGACTGGATTGCTCCGTGCACCTCCTCGATCGTCGCCTCGTCCAGACGAAACGGCTGGTCCTGCGCGCCGGGCTCTGCTGTCACGACAGTCGCCCCCCTGTATTAGCTCTCTGATGAGATGAGCAAGCTCGCATCGTGCGGGTCCAGAGCGAAGAATAGTGTAGAGGCGGTCTGGAGGCCAGAGGAGGCGACGCCGGTGCCCTTCATGTTCCACAACGGCGAGCCCGTCACGGCCGAGGACGTCAAGTTCTCGTTCGAGCGGTACCGCGGCATCTCGGCGAAGGCGCTCAAGGACAAGGTCGCCGCGGTCGCCGGCGACGGGGGCGGGCTGGATCGTTCCCAGGAAGTACGTCGAGAAGGTCGGCGAGGACGGCTTCAAAAAGGCGCCGATCGGGGCCGGGCCGTACCGCTTCGTGTCCTTCACTCCCGGCGTGGAGCTGGTGGTCGAGGCCTTCGACGGGTACTGGCGCAAGACGCCGAGCGGGAAGCGCCTGGTGTTCAAGTCCGTCCCGGACATCACCACGCGGCTGGCAATGCTCAAGCGCGGCGAGGCGGACATCGCATACGGGGTCAACGGCGAGATCGGCGAGGAGGTGCGTCGCACTCCGGGAGGCGGTGCTCAACGACCTGCAGGGGTACGGTCCGCGCGTCGCCGAGTCGGGGCTCGGGCTCATCGCCGACTATCCGTGGTCGGCCCCGTACGAGGACCTGACGCTCAAATGAGGCGGTCCAGAACCGGGAGACGAGACTCCTAAAGCAATCGCCGCGCGCCGATCCAGCGGCGCCGGAACCACTCCTCGTCGAGGCGCGAGACCATGACGACATTGCCGGGCTTCGTGGCGTGGACGAACCGCGTGTCGCCGATGTAGATCCCGCTGTGGCGAAGCCGATCGAAGAAGACGATGTCACCAGGCTCGAGCTCGTCGCGCGAGACCGCCGATCCCAGGCGGTACTGCTTCGCGACACCGTGCGGCAGCGCCACGCCGGCCTGGGCGTAGACGAACAGAACAAAGCCGGAGCAATCGAAGCCCGCGGGCGACGTGCCGCCCCGCTCGTAGGGCGTGCCGACGTACTTCAGCGACGTCGAGACCACGCGGTCTCGCGTGGCAGAGTAGTCCGCTGCCGCGACGGCCGGTGAGCTCTTCGGCGGCGAAGAGGCGCACCCAGCCACTGTCAGGATGGCCGTGATCACGCCGATAATCCAGGATCCCGACGGAGTGCGCTGATCGCCAGGTTCCATCGCTGTACGGCTCGAACAGCAAGAAGAGTGCCGCACCGGACCGCGCTCACTCCGGCGCGTCACTCCTCGAATTTGTGCGCTTGTGCCCCGAGGCGGCGAGCCGCGATGACCCCGTGGCACATTGCGCTCGCGGGCGGTGCCACAGCGACGTGCCGACCGCGCAGCCCCGGCGCGAGATTCTTCGTGTGTGTGTTCCTCGAGATGCGCACCCTCGGCGAAGTCGTCGCGGCGTCGGCCGCGAAGATTTTACATGGTTTGCGCTGCACAACTTACACGGCGTCGGCCCGCCGAACATCCACAGCCCACCGATCACGGAACGTCAACCGTCCGATTTCGCACGACCCTCCTGGATTCTCCTCAGCGTGGCACGAGCGTGGCACGGCGGCTGCTCTGAGGCGAGCGGCGTTGCGATGGGGCCCGTCGTTCTGACCCTCGGGCTGCGGGTGGCCGACTGAGCCGACGACGCTCAGCGGGTGGCGTACGGTGCGGGCAGCGCGGCATCCGTCGGCAACACGGAACCCCTCGGCGGCGAGAGGAAGCTCGTGGCGGGCGCGTCACAGCGAAGCGGGGCTGCCCGCTGACGTCGGGCAAAGCGGAAAGCCCATGGGGGGACGTGTGATGGAAGCGGTAAGCGCAACACGCGAAGCGATCGGCTCACTCGATCCCAGCTGGGTCGCGGCCATCGGCGGCTGGCTCACCGGCCTGGCCGGCTGGAGCGCGGTCGCCATTCAACGGAGGAAGCTCGGGCGCCTTCGCACAGAAAACCGGACCAGCTGGCAACACGGCTTCGTCACCTACCACCGGGCCTACTTCTTGCCGTTCGCCGAGACGATCCGTGTCGCGTATCAACGCTTCATCGACGGACGACTAGGCGTTCCGCTCACGTGGGAGCAAGCGACACACCAGGCGCGATGGCCGCGCAACACCCCTCTCCCGCCCGGGGAGCCGCTACGTGAATGGCGATCCCGCCATGGGACCGCCCTGGACCGCGAAGACGAGTTTCTTCTACGCTTTTGTGAGGCGATTTACCCACCTGCCGAGGCCTGGAATCTCCAGTCACCTCGGGCGCGATCGATCATGACACCAGAGGAATTTGACGTCTTCCACAGGGCGCGCGCCGGGCTCGCCGACTATTTTCACCAGTGCGGGAGGCGGCGAGCCCGGTGGCCGGAGTTCGAGCAGTTTCTCGAGCACGAGGTCAGGGCAAATCACTACTATCGGGTCAAGATCGTCGCGTACCTCGAAATCGCCCTCGCGCGAGCGCGGGCAGCCGACTTCCCCGAGGCTAATCGAGAGCACGTGGGTCTCTTTCAGCTCGGCCGCAAATGGCGGGTGGACGACACGAGGGACGAGAAGCTTGCTCTGCCGTCGACCGACTTGCCGGAGAAACTTCACGTTCGGCGGCGGTCTGCGTGACCGTTCCACCCGCGCACGGTCAGGACCCCGGTTGCGACCGCGCGAGGACCCAGCGGCGGAGCAGGAAGTACTCGTTGAACGGCCGATCGTCGGCGAGGGCCGGCGCCCGCGGCGCGAGGCCGGTCAGCGCCGCCAGCGGCATCTCGTGCCCCAGCAGGCGCGCGAAGTTGCCTTCGACGGTCGGCTCGATCGGCCACTCGATCAGGTCCCGCGCGGCGCGCGCCGGCAGGCGCCCGACGAGCTCCGCCACGGAGTAGCGCGGGATCGGCCGATCGCTGGCGAGGTAGTGGACGCCGAGCACCTGTAGCGTCGGGCCGGGGTTCACGGAG
>WNFS01008939.1_pt1 | contig 15362 bp, 13 predicted proteins | sample 5400141 | NCBI WGS metagenome assembly WNFS01 (sample SAMN13153358, study PRJNA577476) | soil metagenome | isolation source: 60 cm saprolite under Madrone tree | place: USA:California | collected 2016-06-14
ATTTCGCGTGTGTGACGCGGTGGCTCGCGAAACGTCGCCATGAGAGCCGCCCATACCAAACCCGGCATGCCGATGAGCACCAATACCGCACGCCAAGGTGGCAGTTGCCCGAGCCGAGTACCCGCAACTAATCCTGCATCGATACCATGCAACAAGGCGCCTCCGATCACCACCGCGCTGCCAATGCCGATCGAGACGCCCGTGAAATAAGCACCGAGCGCAGCGCCGCGGCGCTGCGGAGGAAACAAGTCGCTGATCAAGGAGACCGCCGCGGGCGATAAAATCGCCTCGCCGAGTCCCACCAGGACACGCGCGCCGAACATTTCACGGAACGAATGCGCAAAGCCGCAATAGATGGTCGCAGCACTCCAAACGATCATGCCGACGGCAATGAGATTACGGCGCGACGTCCGGTCGGCAAGATACCCCAAGGGGATGCCTGCCACCCCATAAATCGCGGCGAAAGCGGTGCCGATGAGCAATCCGATCTGGACATCGCTGATCCCTAAATCGTGGCGGATGGGATCAACAACCAGGCTCATCACCTGGCGGTCCGAATAGGAAATGATTGCCGCCACGCATAAGAGCGCTACCGCCCACCAGGCCTTGCCGGCGGACGGATAAGCTGCGGAAGGGTCTACGCTTGTCGTCACGGCGAACCATCCGGTGGACTCGTGAGCATATTCGGCTCGATCAAGAGCGCATGGGGAAGACTCGCAAGAAGCGCGATCGGAATCGGCTTGATCGGCGGTCGCGTGACGTAGCCTGGCACCTGCGCAAGCGGAATATGCCGCTCTTTGGCAATGATTCGCCGAACGTTGATTTCGCACATGCGTCCCTGGCAAAAGCCCATGCCCGCGCGCGTTAATAACTTCACCGTACTCGCGCTCGAGACCCCGGAGTCCGCCCGCACAGCATCTTCGATCTGCCCGCGTAAAATATCCTCGCAACGGCAAATCAGCGTGGAGCGCTGCGCCAATGTATCTAGTAAACCCGCATCTGGCGTCGAGAGCGTCGCCAGCAGCGTGGCGAAGCGGCGCAGCCGCGCCAAGCGCCGTTGCAATGTACGCATGTGCGGCTCGAGGTCGCTGATTGCAATGCGACCCTGATCCATTGCGGCACCCGTGGCCGCAATTTCTCCGGACACCGCGGCTGCCTCTGCACCCGCGACACCGGTCAATTCGCCGGCGACGAGAATTCCGGGAATACTGGTACGCAAAAACTCATCGGTTTGTGTGACCCACCCGCCTTCGCTCGCCCACCGATGTTCAGCGCCACATTGACGCGCGAGTTCCGATGACGGCAGAAAGCCATAGCACACGCCCAGCGCATCGCAATTGATCTCACGCGATGTTCCCGTCGTCAAGCAGCGGATGCGCACCGCTTCCAACCCGCGCGCTCCGAGCGCCTCGACGACTGCGTGTCCATAAAAGACCGGCACAGCGGCGCGGCGCAACGCGGCGAGCGTCATGGCAGTATTGAGTAATTGGCGTAAGCCGGTCACTGCCGTTGGCAACGCGCGCACCAGACGCCATACGGCCCCCAACGGCTGAGCAAACACCACCGCAGCGATTTCGATTTTGGCCGCCAAGAGCTGCTGCGCGACGACGAAGAGCAGCGGATGACTGCCCGCGAGCACAATACTGCGACCGGCCGCCACCCGCTGGCTCTTCAGCAGGGTCTGGACGGCTCCGGCGCCCATGACTCCTGGAAGCTGCCATCCAGGAAAGGCGACCGGGGCTTCGTAGCAGCCCGTCGCAATCAAGACGTGCCGTGCCGAGACGCGGCCAGCGGTTTGATCATCGTGGAAGAGCACGTCGTGCGCGGCGTCAGCGACCCCGTCGCTTGCCCGGAAGCATCCCCACACGGTGGCGGGGGCGATGTGTTTAACGCTCGCGAGCGCCTGCGCCCTCGCGATCAGTGCCTTACCTTTGGCGTATGTCACCCCAGGCAACCATAAGCTCACCGAGAAATCACTCGGCGGCTGTCGGTAGATCTGGCCGCCCATGCGTGGCTGCTCATCGATGAGGCAAGTCTTCATGCCATAGCGCTCAGCGACCACGGCCGCGGCCATGCCCGCGGGACCGCCGCCGATAATGGCGAAATCATGTTTGCCATGCTCGATCACCTAAATCTCGCCCTCCAATCGCGTCATCGTCAGCGAGCGAAGCTCGAGAGCGGCCGCCACCGGTGTGAGGCACGCCCGCACCACTCGCCAGCCGGTTGCGGTTCTTACTTCCAGCACACACTCGAAGCAGGTACCCATGTTGCAATAAGGACCGCGTCCTTGACGCAAACTGTCTTCCCGGAAAGTGCGGCAGCCGCTGACAATGAGCGCCGCCGCGACCGTCTCGCCCAAAAATGCCTCAATGCGCGTGCCATCAAAGTAAAACTCGCAACGCGCGCCGCGCTGTGTGTGTTCGGTGAGTCGCCAGCCCACTATTGCGGCCCTGCATTCAGCGCCTGGCCAAAGCGCTCGGGGTGATAGAGACCCATAGGCATGGAAGCACGCCCACTCGAAATTAGCTCGCTGATCAGCCGGGCGTAGGTGGGGCCGAGGGTAAACGAGGAGCCTCCCGCGGCAATAAAGATGCCGGGCAGCGAGTTCACTGCGCCTAAAACGGGAAGATGATCAGGCGCGATACACGCAATTCCGCTCCAAGAACGAATGATGCTCAATTGTCGGGTCGCGGGCACGGTATGCGCGGCCACGGCAGCGCTGCCAATCATGGCGCGCGCCTGTAACTGGGCGTCGGCACTCTCGCCCAGTTCCTCGACATGATGAAGTCTTGCAGGCCAGCCGCCGCCGATCAAAATATTTCCCGCCTCGACTTGCTTAATCGAGAGCCGGCGCCCCATGTGCTGCACCAAATGGTCCATCACAGGTGCTGTTCGCTGTGTGACCATCATCTGCAAACCCACCGCCGTCAACGGGACTCGAAAACCCACGGGCTTTAAAATCTCCTTCGACCATGCGCCTGCGGCGATCAATACCGCCTCCGCCTGAATGTCGATGTCTTCAGCGTCCGTGGTTTGCGAAGAAATCCGCCACCCCGTCATCGACGGATGCAGATTCCGCACCCTTGCGTTGAGCCGAAACACCGCGCCGTTGGCCCTCGCGCTGGCGGCAAAGGCCGGCGCGATCAGCCGCGGGTTCGCATGGCCTTCCTGTGGGCAGAAACTGGCAAAACGGACTTGCTCGGACAGATAGGGAGCCAGGCGACGCAATTGCGCTCGGTCCATGATCTGCACCGCAAGTCCCGCTTGTACTTCCAAAGCGTTCTTGCGCAATAGCAATTCGTGCTCTGTCTCCGTCTCGGCGATCATCAATCCGCCATGCATGACGATCTCAAGTTCACAGTGAAGCTCCGACGCCACACGCTGCCAATCCTCGATTGCCTGCAGGTTGACCGGAATCAGCTCGGCTAGTTTCTGTGGATCCGAGAGCAATACATCCACCATGCGTGGCTCAATTTGAAAGTGCAGCGAGCCCGCATTGCGACCGGAGGCACCGCGATTGACCTCGGACTGATCCAACACGAGGACTCGCCGACCGGCGCGAGAGAGGTAATGAGCGGCCGCACAGCCAATGAGGCCAGCGCCCACCACCGCGACGTCGTAGTGTTCGCTCACGCGGCCGCCGAGCAATCAGAGTTCAACGGAAGCGCGCCGTACAATGTCACGGGATGAGCTACCGATACCAATCTGAAACTTACCGGTGGGTATCATCCACTGGCGGTGCTCGCCATCCCACACCGCCAGGTCAGATCGGCTGACCACGAAGCGGAAGCTGTGCCGCTCGCCCGGTGCCAGTGCAATGCGCTCGAAGCCTTTGAGTTGCCACGGAGGTTCTCCCGAGCCCTCAGGATAGCCAAGATACAGCTGCACCACTTCTGCGCCTTGGCGCTCGCCCGAATTGCGAATGGTTCCCTCCACGGTGAAGCGATCGACAGTGCGCTCGATCTTCAGATTCCCAATTTCAAACGTGGTGTACGACAACCCGAACCCGAAAGGAAAGAGCGGCGCTTGATGGTTCGAATCGTAGTAGCGATAGCCCACCAACAGATCTTCCGCATAGTGCACGCGTCCTCGCGCGCCTGGAAATTGATCTGGTTTCGAGTCCGGCCCCTGTGTTTCGCTGGCGGGAAAGGTCATAGGCAGTTTGCCGGAAGGGTTGCTGTCGCCGAATAACGTGCCTGCGACTGCCGCGGCCGCCTCTTCGCCGGGATACCATGACTCGATCACGGCGGCGACCTTTGGCAACCAAGGCATTAATACCGGGCCCACGGTGTGCAGCACCACGATGGTACGCGGATTAGCAGCGGCGAGTGCGTCGATCAATTGATCTTGATCCCCCGGAAGCTTCAAGTCGGTGCGGTCGCCACCTTCGGAAACGCGGTCGCTGGCGAAGACCACTACAGTATCAGCACGTTTCGCGGCTGCGACCGCTTGATCGAACAAGTCGTCCGGTATCTGCCAGCCCCATTGAAGGGTTGGTTTAGAGATCGTCGGTGCCATCGAATAATCGATTCGCACCGACACGGGCTGTTTGGCAGTCAGATCGACGACTCCATGGGTTACCGAAGTGAAGCCTTGCTTTAAGGTGCACACGACCTTCTGGCCATTGACGTACAGGTCCGAATCGCCGCCGCCGCTCAAGGAGAATCGGTAACGCCCGGTGCGCGGCGGTGTCAAACGACCTTGCCAACGTACCGACCACACCGGCGGCAGGCCGGCAGGCGGCTGGCGCAGATCCACCGTCGGATCGGTAGTGGTCAACAGCGGCGGAGTGCCGAAATCCGCGGATCCAAACCACGTCGCGGTCAGTCCGACGCCTGGATGATTTTCCGGTGTCAGCACGTTCGCAGGTACTATCGGCAATCGCCCCGTTCCCAGCGTACCGGTCGCGTACTCGATCTTGATATGGCCCCGAGCGCGTTCGCTGATGGCCTCGAGCGGCGCGCGCACGGCGAAGTGTGGGTCATTCACAAAGCCGCCGAACGTTTCTGTGGTTTGCACATGGGCGCCGGCATCATCACCGATCACCGCCAGGCTGCGAGTGCCCTCCGCGAGCGGCAGTATCCCTCGATTCTTCAGCAGCACTGAGCCTTGCGTGGCGATTTTCAAGGCCAACCATTGGTGCTCGGCGCTTCTTACACCGGCAGAGGCACTGCCGAGGACCGGCGTATCGATGAGGCCGAGTCGAAACATGGGTCGCACCACATCCTCGACCAGCGCATCGACCCGCTTCAGGGGAACGCTTCCGGTCGCGATCGCTCGCCTCAACGGCGCACCGTAAAACTCGGGGAAACCAAAATCGCTGGCGCCCCCCGGCATTGACACGTCTAAACCTGCAAGTGCTGCCGCAACGGTGCTTCGATGCGCAAAATACCAATCGGATACCACGAATCCATCAAACCCCCACTCACGGCGCAGTACGGCGTCGAGCGCCGGGTTCTCACAAGCATAAATCCCATTCACCTGGTTATAAGAACACATCATGGCGCCGGCGTGCGCCTGCGTGACGGCGGCGCGAAACGCCGGATAATAAATCTCGCGCAACGCGCGCTCACCCACCCGTACATCAATTGCGGCATAGCTCGGCGCGTCGCCGAGTCGCAGCGTTTCCTGATTGTTGGCGACGAAGTGTTTTGGCGTGGCAATGACATGGCGACTTTGAATGCCGTTGATGATGGCGGCGCCGAGCTTCCCCGTCAGATAGGGATCTTCGCCCAACGACTCACCCGCGCGTCCCCATTTCGGTGTGCGCAAAATGTTGAGCGTCGGCGCGAGCACGACGTTGCGCCCCTTGCCGGCGTGTTCCTCGGCCAATGCCCTGCCGTACTCGCCGAGAAGTGTCAGATCCCACGTCGCTGCACCGGCGATTGGTGCGGGGAATTGTGTGACCTGCGTTAGGCCGTTGCCAACCCCCGCAGGGCCGTCCCCGAAACACAGCGCCGGCAGCGCGAGACGTTTAATGGCCGGAAGGTGCCCAATACAGGCATTCACCCCGGTGCCGTTCGCATCGAGAACGGTGTCTCCTTGCAGCAGCGACAATTTCTCTTCCAGCGTCATGGCATGTACCACTTTACGTGCGCGCTCATTGGCATCGAGCGCCGTATCAAGCCACGGCGATTGGGCAGTGTCGCCGGCGACTGATCCGGCCATGAGCGCGTTGCCGACTAACAAGGCACTTAGAAGAACGCGAGCGGCGGTCGACGTTAAACCCGCCGACCTCAAAAAATCGCGGCGTTGCATCCAGGTCCTAAAAGGCTGCGCACAGCTTTGGGTCCTGGAAGCTTACCCAACGACGGCAGTCGCCTCGATTTCCACCAAGAAATCCGGAAGCGCGAGTGCCTGAACGCCAATAAAGGTGTTGGCGGCAGGCGGCGCGCCGGCGTAGAACACACCTATTTCGCCGAGCACAGGGCCTAATTTGTCGGGCGAATGATCCACCACGTAGGTGCGCAGCCGCACGATGTCGGCGGGTGTGGCACCCGCCGCCGCCAAGACCTCGCGTAAATTGGCCAGGGCCTGTCGGGTTTGCGCGGCCAAATCACCCGCGCCTACCAGCTTGCCCTCCTTGTCCCAGGCCACCTGCCCCGCCAAGTGCAGCGTGTCGCCGCCCTTTTGTCGCACCGCATGCGAGAACCCAAACTGGACGCTGTTATACAAGGTCGGTGGATTTACTCTTTCAGCGCGCACGATGCTCTCCTTTCTGCTGACCCGAACCTAGAATTTCGAATGAAACGTAATACTAAGGGTTCGCGGCCGATTCGGAATGTTGGCTTGGGGGTAGAGACCCTGCTGCACCGTCGTGTCGGCAATAGTGGCCGTATTGTTGAAGACATTGGCCAGATTCACCAGCGCCGACCAGCGATCGGTTTTGACGCCGGCACGCAGGGTGGTCGTCTCGTACGCGGGGAACACTTCCACGAAGGTCGCAGGATCGGTCTGCAGCGCGCTGTTGCGCGCCGAGATGTGCGAATAATCGGCGCCCACCGTGCCGCTCATTTCGCGCACGCCCAGCGGCCATTCGTAGTTACTGGTCAGTGTGAATGTGGTCTTCGGTACATAGGGAATCGGATCCCCGACTAGGCCTTTGCTCGGGTTCGGGATATCGCCTGCAAGTTCAGCCTGATTGTAGTTGAAATAAGCGCCGACTTGCCAGCCTGGCAACGGTATGGCCTCAAACTCGAGCTCGACACCCTTGACGGTGGCGCGGCCGGCATTGCCGGTGTACGGAAATGTCGAGGAACCTGAAGTCGCCTGTTCGATGATTTGGATCTTCGACCAGTCGATGTAGTAGAGAGCCCCGTTGGCAACCAAGCGATTGTTGAGCCAGGAGGTCTTACCGCCAAGTTCGTAGTTGATGAGTGAGTCTGAACCGAATCCGGCCGGAATGGCAACGCCCGCAATCGCTGCCGCCGTCTGGTCATTCACGCCGCCGGGTCGAAACCCCTGGGCCACTTGCGCGTACACGAGTACGTGCTCGATGGGCGTGTAGGATAGATTGGCTTTGCCGATTTGTCCGACGTTTGTCGCCTCGAGCGCGGGCCCGGGACCGCCGCCTGGACCGCCGCCGAAACCCACAATGGCATCGGAGCGCTGCAAATCGCTGATGTCATAGCGGCGTCCGCCCAAGGTGAGTTTCCACTGGTCAGTGATCGCCCAGTTCACTTCCGCAAAGAAGGTTTTCTCGCGGATCGTGTCGTCCTGAGTTCGATCCAGCAGCACGCTCGGCGTGGGATCAACGAAGCCATTGGGATAATCGCGCTTCATAGGAGGAAACGTCGCGGTGCTTCGGATAGTTAATCACGCTGCGCCCCGCCCCGTCGATCGGCAGGCCGAGATAGAGGTTAATCACCGCCGAGGCGTCGCGCGTATAGCGAAAGTCGCGATCGAAGCGCGAGGCGGTTACGGTATAGGTTCCATAGCTCGCCTTGTCTTCGAATGCCAGCTCGTACATGTCCATGTTGTTGCCGGTCGGCTCGCGTGCGTAAATGTCTTGATAGAAACGCGGTTGGCCAATCGGCTGGAAATTGAAGTTCTGGCTGTTGTAGTAATCAGGTGCATCGGCGCTGGTGTTCTGCGTCATGGCCATGCCGGTCAACGTGATGTTGTCCGTAAATGCCAACTTCGCGGACGCACGTCCCGCCTTCACCTTGGTTTCGTTGGCGTCTCTTTCAAACTGATTGCTGATGTAGCCGGGGTTGTCGAGATAGAAGGCGGCGAAGCGCAGCGCAAATCGGTCAGTCATCACCGGAAGATTCACCATCGCATCGAATTGGCTGCCATTGCCGCCGCCTTGGGTCTGACGATAACCGGCGCCGGCCGAACCGCCGAAGTCAGTGAGGTTGGGTTTGGCGGTGATAAAGCGAATGGTGCCCGTCATGGAACTGGAGCCAAAGGTCGTGCCTTGCGGTCCTTTCAGTACTTCGACTCGGTCCATGTCAAACAGCATGATGTCCGGCGCTTGACCACCACCGTCCTGGCTATTTTCCCCCGTTATCACCACATCATCGAGGTATAGACCGACGGTACCTGCGCCGGCTGCGTTAACGCCGCGAATCACGTACCGCTTGTCGCCCGACGCGCCGTTGTCCTGCGTGGCAAGACCAGGAACCAAATGCACCCAGTCATCGACGTCGATGGCATTGATGGCGCTGAGCTGATCGCCGGAAAACGCCTGCACGGCGAGCGGCGTGTCCTGAATGTTCTCTTGTCGCTTGGTGGCTGTCACCACGATCTCTTCAAGACCGGTGGGCGCCTCAACCGCCCACACGCTAGTCGTCAGTAACATACATCCCTACCCCTGCTTTTTAGTCTCAATGCCACACGCTTGATTCTTAAACTTGAACCGCCAGAAGTTCAATCACAACGGCTCAGCAATTTCGTTGCGCTAAACGCAACGAAGGCTCGACTTGTGGGCCCGGAATGATTAAACGCGCCCGACCTTTCGCAGGGTCTCGCGTACCTTCTCGCGTCCGAAGGCATCGAGTTCGAGAATCGGCAGCCTCGGATAGCCACCCGGAAGCCCCTGGGCGTTGAGCGCTTCCTTGAGGATGGCTTGCGCCGAACCAAACCGGCCTGTGAGATTTTCAGTAAACCAATCGGCCATGAGGACGCGGTCGCGGGCGCCGCACTGCAGCGCCGCCTCCAATTCACCCCGCCACAAATGATTGTAGAAATCCGGTTGACCGCGCCCCAACACAGCGCCGGCGCCCATCGTGCCATCGCCGCCATGAGTGCGAATCAGCGTCGCACCGAGCTCGTCCATCCCGAAGCCAAAGACGCGCACACGATCCTTCAAAATAAAAAATGACTTCATGAACCGATCGAGACGGCCAGTGGAGTTCTTAACCGCGACCACCCTGTCGAGATCCGCAAGTCGATCCAGCAACTCGCAGGACATGTCGACATTGGTACCAGGCGGCCAGTTATAGATGCAAATCGGCAGGGAAACGCCGTGTGATACGGCGCGATAGAATTCGTAAATTTCCCGCTCGCCCGGCACAATGTAGGGCGGCGGCGTGACCAGGATGCCGTCGAACCCGGCACTCTTCGCCAGTGCCGCATTGGCGATCACTTGAGCAGCCGTGAACGCGTTGCAACCTGCGATGATCGTACGCTTACCTTTGAGCTGCTTGCCGGTGGTTTCAAACAGCGTCTTGCGCTCATCGTTCGAGAGGGTGAACCACTCGCCCGTCGTGCCCGCGATGACCAGGCCATGCATGCCTTCCGCGTCCAGCCACTCGAGCAGCGTTCCGAGGGCGGCCACGTCCAGTTCTCTATCCTTGTTGAATGGCGTCGTGATGGCGGGAATATATCCGCGCCAGTCGACTGAGTTTCTATCCATGCGCTTCTCCAGATCGCGAGCCGAATGATTTTTTCAGTCTCCCCAACGCCCCGATGACCCAAGCTTGGCGATACCAGGGGCGCCATCCGCAGTTTAGGTATTGAGCCAGCATTGTAACAATGACAACGAGTGCGTATGCTCGTTGCGATTAGTGCAACTAGCGGGAGCGACGCGCGTGATTACCGATGCGAAATTACGTTACTTGGTCGAGGCCGCCGCGCTCGGTTCTATGCGCGCCGCTGGCGATAAGCTCGAAGTTGCCGTCTCCTCGATCAGCCGTCAGATCGCCAACCTCGAACAAGAGTTGGGACTGCTGCTGATCGAACGCGGCCGTCGTTCCATCAAGCTCACCGAGGCGGGCGAGTTGGCGCTGCAATACTATCGGGAAAGCGTTGCGCACCGCGAGGCACTCGACTCGAGTTTCCAGGCGCTGCGCGGATTGCGCGGCGGTAAAATTCAGTTGGCGATCGGCGAGGGATTCGTGAGCGCCCTATCCTCGCTGCTGCAGAAATTCGTCACGAAAAACGCGGGCGTGTGGCTCTCGGTATCGACCGCCTCGACGCTCGACGTGATCCGCAATGTCGTCGACGATGAAGCGCATATCGGCCTCGTGTTTCACGCGCCAGCAGATCCACGGCTGAGCGTGCGCTGCTCCATTCCGCAACCCATCAAGCTCATCGTACATCCCGAGAACCTGTTGGCAAGGGCCACCTCGGTCACGCTCAAACAGCTGTCGGACCAGCGTTTGTGCATGCCGGAGTCCGGCTTTCGTATTCGACACATCGTGAATATGGCCGAGACTCAGGAACACGTGTCGTTAAGTCCTCGCATCTCGACCAATTCCCTCCACCTGCTGCGTGAGATGGTGAAATCGGGTGAGTACGTGACGTTACTGCCGGAAATCGCGGCGATCAGCGAGATCAAGAGCCGCGAACTGGTATCCATTCCGGTGGAGAGCTCAGCTTTGCAGTCGACGTCGGTGAACGTCGTATGTCGGTTGGGTCGCGCACTGCCTGTGGCGCCGGCAGCGCTGCTGCCGCTACTCGAAAGCGCGCTTCGCACCTTGTTGCGCGGCAACGCCGAGAAATCGCGGGCAGCGGCCGGAGCCGCTAGTCACCCTTGAGATACTCGACAAGCTCGAGCTGATTGCCGAAAGGGTCTTTCACATACCATGAGTGCGAGGCGGGACACGGCCCCTCCTCCATGGTGATCGGGCCCGCCATCGCCTGACATCCATGCGCCGTCAGGTGGGCGACGGCCTTTTTGATATCGCCGACTTCCAAGCAAAGATGTGCGCCAGCATAGTGATCTTAAGCTTGGCGTCGGCGACGTTGACGTGCGCATCGGTCCAATCCGATCCGTCGGGTTGCTTGGGGATTTCGCGCGCATCGAAAGGCCCCATTTGATACAGCACCTTGGCACCTAAAACATCGGTGTAAAACCGCACGGCGCTGTCCATGTTGCGTACGGTCAAAGAGGAATGATCGACTCGTCTTAGCCCTAACGTGGTGGTTTCCATCGATGACATCTCCTTAAGATTACTGCGCTGAACAGCGGCACTGAAAATATCGCAAACCCTTCGTTGCGATGACGCATCGTGTTCATTGTGATCAACGCAACGAAGCGTCGATCACAATTTGCGAAACACATTCTACGCATTTTTTTACATTGAGATTCAAGGTGCACTCGTGATATTCCTTTGGCGCTGTCCCGGCGACAACGTGCATTCCAACAGTCCTAAAGGGGATATCAAGATGCTTGCGGCTTCCCAATCACGAACAATCGGACTTGCCTGTCTTTTAAGCGCGACGATTCAGCAGGCTAGCGCCCAAGACGCATCGAGATATTACACGGTTCAGCACCCTGAACAATTCAAGATCGACTGGGGTTCCTTTTACAAACAAGCGGATGCGATGACGGCGGCGGTGCGCGCCGAGTTCCCGCATCAGCTCGACTTGCCGTACGGAACAAATGTTAAGCAGCGTTTGGATTTGTATCTGCCGAAAAACAAAGCGAACAACGCGCCGGTATTTCTTTTTCTGCACGGCGGTGGCTTTCGTGAAGGTGATCGCGCTCAGTACGGGTTCGTCGCCAAACCATTCGCGGAGCAAGGAGTAATCACGGCGGTCGCGAGCTATCGGCTCACGGGCGATGGATTTAAATACCCGGACCAGCCGCAGGATGCGCGCCACGCCTTTGTCTGGTTGTACAAACACATTGCTCAATACGGCGGCGATCCTCATCGGATCTATGTTGGCGGACACTCAGCGGGCGCGATATTGTCAGCTGATATCGGCGTCAATCGGCATTGGATGAAGGCCGCCGGGATTCCGGAAAAGGCTTTTCGAGGCATGATCCCGATCAGCGGGCCTTATGATTTGCGTACGCCCGGTCGCAAAGGCGAGGGAGACATCTATGCCGCGACGGCAACATTGCAGGCCGCGGCAAGCCCCTTGCTACACATTACGGATCCCGTTCCCGCCTCGATTATTGCCGTAGGATCGACCGAAGCGTATGTCACGAGTTCCGAAGAACTCGCGAATAAACTGACGGCAGCCGGCGCGCAAGCGACATTTCTGTCGCTCGAGGGGGAAGATCATCGCGACACCGTGCATGATCTCGGTGACAGCAACAGTGTGCTCGCGAAGGCGGTGCTAAAAATGATCCATGACGTGCCCCCGGGGTACTAAACCGCGACGCCTAGAAGAATTGCGATAAACACGATGCCTAAGGCTATTGGTACAACGTAGCGGACGGTGCCGTACCAGAGCCTGAAACCTGTCCCGGAGCCGATGTTCAGTTCGTGCGATACATTGGCCCTTGAGATGGCCCACCCTGCCATGAGCGCGACCATCAATCCACCGACGGGCAGCATGATGTTGGAAGCGAGATAATCGATGATTTCGAAGGGTGTGCGGCTCGAGGAAAATCCCAGCACGGTGAGAGGATGCACATTTTTCCAGACATTAAACGACAACACCGTGAGGATACCCATTGACCAAATGGCCATGCCCGCGCCATAGGTGGCCACCGCCCGCGATAGCGGCGTGTATTCTTCGAGAAACGCGACGATAGCCTCGAGCAATACGATGGTGGCGGTCAGTCCCGCGAAGGACAGCACCAGAAACATGATCGTGCCGAAAACCGCACCGTAGGGCATCTGTCCAAACGCGACAGGTAACGTCAGAAACACCAAACCAGGGCCCCCTTTCCCTTCCAATCCATAGCCGAATACCAGCGGAAAAATCGAAAAGCCCGCCAATACCGCGACCAAACCTTGCGCAATCGCGACCGTAAACACCGACTTGACGATCGAATACTCGTGTTTCATGTAAGCACCCACCGTCATGAGTACCCCCGCTCCAACTCCAAGGGAAAAGAACGCTTGGCCAACCGCTGCGAGAATCACCTTCCACGTCAACCGATCGAAATGAAACGACAGCAGAAATTCTGCTGCCGCGCGCGTGTCGCCGACGATGGACGCGTACGCGCAAAGGCCGATAAGTATCACGAAGCGCAGCGGCGTCAGGATCCCGGATACCCGTTCGATGCCTTTATTGACGCCGTACGCAACGATGAGGGTAGTGAGAAGGATAAAAAAACCCGAGCAGGCGAGCATCCACCCGGGGCTCGCCAGCATGTTTTCGTATAACGTAACCGCTTGGTTCGGCTGCATTTTCACGAAAGAACCAGACAGTCCGAGCACGAAATACCGCAACATCCAACCGCATACCACGAAATAAAAGCTCAGCACCAGGAATATGCCCGTGAGGGCAATCGCCCCATAAGACTTCCACGCGGGGCTCACCCTATCGCGCTCGACCAGAAGGCGCATGCAGCCAGCAACGCTGCGGCCGCAGTAGCGTCCGATCAGCATTTCCGCGATCAATGCAGGGACGGCGAGCGTCGCGAGCGCGACAAAGTACACGAACACGAACGCGGCCCCGCCATTTTGACCCGCGAGATAGGTGAATTTCCAAAAGTTCGCAATGCCCGCTTCGGTGCCGATCGCGGTGATGAGGAATAAGAGATTTGATGACCATTGCTTCTTTTCCACTGCTCACCCGCGAATGATCTAATTTTTTTGACGCCGGAGTCGTTATAGCATTCGCGCGCCGTGCATGCTCTAATTCTCTGAACCACGGAGTACTCGAGCCATGAAACATCGGCGCACTCGCCCACGTCTTGTCGCCTCGGCTTTCAGATTCTTGGCGCTGGCGACCTGTGTGCCTTGGGCTGTGCCTGCGAGGGCGCAGGACGCATCGAAGTACTACACCGTACAACATCCGGAACTCTTCAACACCGATTGGACCGGGTTTTACCGAACGATTGACGCGGCAACGGCTGCGGTGCGCGCGCAATTTCCGCACGTGCTTGACCTCTCCTACGGGCAGAACATCAAGCAACGCCTCGACCTGTATATGCCGAAGCAAAAAGTCACGGGTGCGCCTGTCTTTCTATTCCTGCATGGCGGAGGATTTCGCGAGGGCGACCGTGCGCAATATGGGTTCATCGCTAAGCCATTCGTAGAAAAGGGAATCATCGTCGCGGTCGCCAGCTATCGACTGACCGACCCAGGATTTGTCTACCCCAGTCAGGTTGAAGATGTCAGACACGCTCTACAGTGGCTGCATCAGAATGTCCACACGTACGGCGGCGACAGCATGCAGCTGTATGTGGGCGGACACTCCTCCGGCGGTATTCTTGCGGCCGATGTCGGCGTGGATCGCAGCTGGATGACGCAGGCGGGAATACCGATGCAGGCGTTGCGCGGCATGGTGCCGGTCAGCGCACTGTACGATTTGCGTGTCAACGATTCAGCGGCTGCCAATAAAGTCTTCTGGAGTGTCTACGCCGCGAGCCCAGATCGCCAACGTGCCGCGAGCCCCATTCTCAATATCCGCGACCCAGTGCCCAAGGCCTTGGTGGCGGTCGGCTCCACGGAGCGACAGGAATTTGAGGACTTCGTCGCCGGCTCTATGGAGCTGGTGAAAAAATTAAGCGACGCGGGTGTGAAGGCGCAGTTCATGTCGCTCGAAGGTAAAGCGCATAAAGATACCGCGCTCGCGCTTGGCGATAGTTTAAGCCCCTTGTCACAAGCTGTGGTTGGAATGATTCTGGGCACATAAAGATCACTGCCGACTGCAGGCCCTACAGGTCGTGTGGTGCATCCATCCGCCCATGAAGCACTCGAATAATCGCGATACCGTAGTCCGTATACGGATGAGGCGGATTTGGATCGTGGCGCATACATAGCTTCGACCCTTTATGGTGTCGTCACGTACTTATGAAAGTCTCAATTAGTCGCGGGCCACCACCACGGCAGATATTTCGAGGAGCGCCCCTGGCACCCCGATCTGCGTCACCCCGACGCCCGTCCAGGCCGGGTGCGGCGGCCGAATCCGCGTCGCCTTTATGTCCACGAGTTCGCGCAACTGGCTGTGTAAGTCGCCGACGTGATAACTGCTCAGGCTCGCCACATCATCGAGCGTCGCCCCCGCCT
>WNFS01002005.1_pt1 | contig 15349 bp, 13 predicted proteins | sample 5400141 | NCBI WGS metagenome assembly WNFS01 (sample SAMN13153358, study PRJNA577476) | soil metagenome | isolation source: 60 cm saprolite under Madrone tree | place: USA:California | collected 2016-06-14
GGTCTGATTCGTTTTGCACCAGGCCGCGTCCTCGTTTTTCATGGGGGCGTTTTTGAGTGCTCGAGCCGGATGAATGGGAAACCTTCAAGTCCGGTTCTTAGAGGGCTGGGCGCCAGCAATGGCGCCCGGCTACTCGACCGAACGCGTTGAACCTTAATCCAGCTGCCGATACTAAAGTTATTGATTCGGCTATTTGTTCTCGCGTCTTAGCATCTGGTTTTCGACGGTGTTCGGCGCTTAAATGTCCCCTTATTGTTCCCCACTCTAAGCATGCGCCTGTCGAACATCACTGAGCGTCACTTCTGCTGTCACTTCGGCTTGACAATCGGGCACTCAGGTTCGCAAGGGAATCTTGAGATGGCGACTGCCATCTATTTCGGAGGAGCTACCGTCTTTCGCTGTGTTCTGGATATTGGCCACTTTCCGCCTAAATCAGGAATCTCCCTGACTACGAAGAAGGGTTTTACCTGCTTGTTCAGCGACCTCACCCGTCATAATGTGAGCCCGTGAATGCGTAATCGCACGGCCTGAAACCGGAGCGTCGCACTCCAGCCCATCCCGTGTCTTGTCATGCCAACCGTGTGGAAAATAGCTTTTGCGTTTCTGATGTGGCCAATCTCGGTCATGGCACAGGCTCCTCCCTCGCCCAATCAATCTAATCCGCCCTTGCAAAGCTCCCCGCTCGTAAATGATTCCACGCCTAGCTCGGACCCCACGACGGCTTCAAGTCCTGCACCCACACCGATACTGCCGGTCAAGACTCCCCCGTCTCCGTATTTTCGTCTGATAAAGCGACCACCGATCGCCCCCGGATACTTTACTGTATTCAACCTCAGCGCCGGGTATTCCGTTACCAATCTTGGGATGCCTTCGTCAGGTCGAGTCGCCTTGACCGGAGCGGACATTAGCATTGCCGCGGATGAGGGCGGACGTATTGGAGCTAAATTGGATCTTAGTTACGCGTTTGCTGCGAACGTCTTCAACAGTGGACGTCGCGCGGATGTGCTCAGCTACTTGTTCGGTCCTACGTTTTCTCTCTGGAATAGCAACTCGCTGAGCACGTCTGTTCATGTCCTGGCTGGCGGGGCAAGGGTTACCGGAACCTTTCCAATCGCGGGTGGCGGGCTGACTACTGGCCACGTTCACTATCCCGCTTTGGATTTTGGTGGCAGCGCTGAGTACCGCCTTTCCCGCGCGTTCGGGTTTCGCGTCACCATCGATTGCCTGCACGCTCATTTCTACAACTCTTCAGGTGCCATTCGCGGGCAAAACGACCTCCGGGTCGTCAACAGCATCGTTTATTATGTTGGTGAACCCGTCCGATCCAGACACTCAGCAGAATGAATTTGAGTGTGAGGCCCATGAACAAGATGCTACCCAGATGATCGATTGCTTGTAGAGGCGGCCATGTCACCTGTTGTGAGTTCAGCGCTTTCCCCTCCTTTCCAAGCCAGAGCCAGCGCGACCGTGAAGACCAGTGCATTCGCAGGAATATACAGATTAAAATCAGCCAAACTGTGCACCAAGATGGCGACGATACTTCCGATGCAACCAAGAAAAACCGCGGCTTCAAAGCGATCTTCGATCCCTCGGTAACGCCAGACGGCTCGTGCGAGTATCCAGAAAATCGAAGCAAACAACAAGGTGCCTCCCGGCAAGCCGAGCTCGCTGACCACTTCCAGATAGTCGCAGTGGGCGTGGTCCACCAGAAGGTTGAGAAAAACGCTTTGCACGGAAGTATACGCGACGGAAAAAGTCCCCAACCCCGTGCCGAAGAAAGGATGTTGGTGGATCAGCGCAAGTGTGTCGCGCCAGATGGATATGCGATTTTGCCCGGCTTCGTTGTATTCCCGCCCCAGAGTCTCGAAGCGCGTGACCACTGGATCGCTTCCCACCCAAAAAACCATTCCGGCAACGCTCAGGAGAAACATCACCGCGACCACTGTCCGAGTCCGCTTCGATAACGAAGAACTTCCCGCTAGGGCAAACGTGGTCATCAGCGAAGCAAGAGCAGAAATAATCCCCATGCGTGACCGCGAGAAGACGAGCGCGGTGAACATGGCCACCGCTAGAAACAGCAGGAATACAAGAGGGGGCAGTTCTCTTGCGGACAAGAACTGGCGCGCCTTCGCTTCACTCCTTTCAGCTGCGCGGCGCAGGTTGCCAGCCAGGCGTAAGGTCAGGGCTACAGTAAATGGCAGGGTCATTTCCAACAGCCCAGCAAAATGATTGCGGTTGATGTAGGTTCCAGTTGCCTCTCCCAGGTAATACTTCTTCACATAGGCAAAAATCTGCTGCCATCCGGTTAGATACTGCACCAAACCATAGAAGGCCTCGAACGCCCCCAACGCAACGAGGGCATAGACAAGCCGCTTCTTTGCGTTTCGCCCCCGACATACCAGCACAACTAGATAGAAAGCAGTCAAAAAGGTGACCAGCAGCAGTAGGTGGGAAACCGTCAGATACGGGGCGACGCTGAGCGTATGCCGCATATCGCCCGCAAGACCAATGCGCGGTGACGCATACAATGGCGCAAAAAAAGCAGGCAACGGAAGAATTTGCAGCACTACCAAGATAATCAGAGCCACCGGAGCTGCGAGAGGAAGGCGGGCGACGCTGAGAGGCGCGCGCAAGCTGGCGGAAAGGAGAAAGACTCCCAGTCCGAGAATGATCACTTCCGTTGCGAGGAAAAAAGGAGGTGACGTCCCGCCAAACGCCAGCGCTGCTACCCATATTGCGATGATGAGACCCGCTTCAGTAATTCGAAGCACCGAGCTCCTCACAGCAGACCCGCGGCTCACCTCTGTTGCTGTAGAGTACCCTGAGAATCCACATTTAGAAAATTTCCGTTCGATTCCTTTCCGTCAGGAAAGTAATCCGCATGATAGTCGAAATAGCCATTCGTGTGCAGATCCACTCTGTTTAATGCCACACCGATAACGTTTGCGCCCACGCTGTGGATGCCAAACAGGGCCTGCTTTACGTGCTCGCGAGGTATCATTGCATTCTTCACCACCAGGAGCACGCCGCTTACCAGCGTAGCGAGAATGCGACTGTCCGCAAGCGCCAGCATGGGGGCCGAATCGAGAATGACGAACTCGTATTGTTCCCGCGCGGAACGGATTAATTCTCCCATGCTTCGGGAAGAAAGCAGCTCCGATGGATTCGGAGGTATTGGCCCGCAGAGCAGGAGATCGAGGCCAGAGCATCCCGAGGGACGCACCACAGCATGCCAATCCTGATGGCCGGTGAGGTAGCTGACTAGACCTTGGCTCTCTCGCATTCCGAACAGGCGGTGCAGGGAAGGTGATCGCAAATCGGCATCCACGAGCAAGACTCGCTGGCCGACTTGTGCGAGAGCAATGGCCAAGTTGGTAGCGATGGTGGTCTTGCCTTCTCCGGGTTGCGTGCTGGTGACGAGCAAGGAACTGGGTGGATGATCGGCTGTGGAAAGTAAAATCGACGTGCGCAAACTGCGAAACGCTTCTACCAGCGCTGCGTTTGTCTCTCCTTTCTCATCAATGCGATGCCACGCCGCATCCGGTTTGCGGCCGTTGTCATTTTCTTTGCGGCTTAGGGCCTTGGTGTGTTCCAGCAACCTGGACACGCCGTTGTGATTGCCATTGAGCTGGGAAACTGCGGGGATTAGTCCCACAGCCGAAAGGCCAAACAGCCGCTCCACGTCGTCGGTACCCTTCAACGTATCGTCGAGACGCTCCTGCAGGAAGGCGGCACAAAAGCCCAGCCCCAATCCGAGGATGGCCGCCACTCCCAAATTAAGCGGGATTTTCGGCTTCACGGGATTCGTTGGCGGTTCCGCGGAATCCACAATGCGGATGTTGCTGGCCCTCAGGCTGGCGGAGACACTTGCTTCTTTCAAGCGCTGCAAAAGCCCTTCATATAGCTGCTTGTTCGTGTCCACTTCGCGCTTCAGGATGTTGTATTGCACGGCCCGCGCGGCCACTTGGCTCATTTGTTTTTGCTCCTGGTGCAGGGCCTCGCGAACCAAATTCTCCCTCCGAACCGCGGCCAGATATTCGTTGGTAATCCGGCCGGCAGCATCCTTGCGCTGCTCCTGGATAGCCACGGCAATTTCATCGATCTGGCTCTGAATCTCTTTTACCCGGGGATAGTCCGCATTGAAGGTTGTGGATAGCCGGGCATATTCCCGCTTGAGTTCTGCCAGACGCTCGGTCAAATCCTGAATCACCTTGCTTTCAAACTCCCCGGGCAAGGACGCGTAGTCACCAGCCTCTACCACGCGGTAGAGCGCTTCTTTCTCGTACCTCTGGGCTTCCGCTTTGGTCAACTCTTCTTGCAGTTGCTGGACCTGATCGTTCTCGACGTTGCGGCTTGGTTCCTTGTCCGTTTCGAGAAAGACCAAGTCGTTGCGCCGCGCATAGTTCTGAAGGTGTTCTTCGGATTTCTCCAATCTCGCTTTGACGCCCGACAGCTGCTGCGAAAGCCAGTCCGCGGCCTTTTGCGTTGCCGTCCAGCGGGCCTGCAGGTTTTGATCGACGTAGTTCTCCGCCAGGCTGTTGGCGACGCGCGCGGCAAGCCCGGCATCGTGGGAATCGAACTGAATGCTCACCAGGCGGCTCCGGTTGACGGGATCAATTTTCAGTCGCTCTTCAAAGCGCTGCAGCACTCGCTGATAGACTTCTCGATCCGCGCGAGCCGGGCCAGCGGCAAGCACCTGCGACGCTGGTGCATTTCTTTTTTTTCGCCAGGACCACGACCACCACTCTGGAGCATTAAACTCCCCAAGCGTGTCCAACCGGAGTTGGCCAATCACACTGCGCGCCAAGCTTTCGCTGCCAAGGATGGTGTACTGCGATCGCAAATAAGCATCGGAGACGCTATCCAGCTCGTAAAGTTCCTGTATGGTGGGAATGTCCGGATTTTCTTTTTGAATCTCCAGCAACACCTGGGCGCGGTACACGGGCTTTTGTTTGAGCGTGGCGAACAGCGCTATGCTGAATAAAATAAAAAAGACAATCAAGACCGTGGGCAAGCGCTTTCGGAGAATGCGCGCGTAACCGCGGAAGTCCGGGGCTTCCTGGGGATCCAGAATCTCGTAGGAATCAGGAAATTTGACAAGCCGACCTTCCCATGCGCCATCCGTGTTGCCATTGCCTTTGGACCGGTCGTAGAGCCCGAGTTTGTCCTGTTCCTTCATGCGCTACCAGTGGAAGATCAAGAGTCCTGCGGCAGTTTGCGCCGCAACGTCTACACCGCGTGAAAATGTAGATTTTGCCGCGCTGTCCGGAACAAACACGATGTCCCTGGGCCCCAGCATGGGATCCGGGGACTTCCCGGTCAGGATCTTGCCAAGGTCTATAGGTGTCCCGGTGCGTGCCCCGTTCTGTTCATTCGTGTGGATAATGCGCGCGCCGTTTTTGGCCGCCGTGTGTGTCAGGCCCTCACTCAAAGCGATTGCCTGCAGCACGGAGATCCTCTCATTCGTTTTCATTGCGAAACCGCCCGGCCTTTTCACCGCTCCCACTACATACACGATCCCTGCCCTAGAAACTTTGACGATGTCTCCCGGATATACCGCGGGATTGTGGGTTGGATCCGTCGAATCGAGAAGGTCCTTCAAATTTACCTGCACCACGTTCTGAGAAGATCCACTGATTTTGTCAGTGCCCGCGTCCGCTACGCCCGGCCTCTCAGTCTCTTGCGGGCCCATCATTGACGAAGAGGCTGGCACGTCGTTCGGTTTCGCTGCAAGAGACCCGAGCGCACTGTTCTGATCTGCGCCACGCAAAATGATGACCACTTCCCCGGCATCCTCCGCCAACCCTTCCGCAAGTGAAAGGACCTCCAGCAACGTTTTGCTGCCGCGAATCTGGAAAGTACCCGGCTTGCGCACCGCGCCCATCACCGAAACCGCATGGCTCTGCATTTCCCGGACAAACACCCCAACGTGTGGATCTTTCATGTACTTTTGATGAAGCAGCTCTTCGAGACTCTGTTCCAGCTCCCGGGGAGTCAAGCCGGCTGCGCGAACCGCCCCGAGCAATGGCAAAGAGATTTCGCCGCTCGCGGATACGCGGACTTCACGATTCATCTCCTGAGCCTCGAACACGTTGATGTCCAACACGTCTTCCGGGCCGATCGTGTATTCACGCGCACTCACATCGGTCATTGCATCGGCCGAAACCGATCGCTCCCGCAGACGCCGGTTCCAATCTTCAGTTGATTCGAGACTTGCCTGCGACTCTGGATGTTGCGTTGATTGCTGGAGCTTGGCGGTTTCTTCTTGGCTCGCCGCAACCTCTGCCGTGGTTGCGGCGTAGAGGTTCCATTCGGGGGAATTTGGCACTCCCGCAAGAAAAACCAGTAGGGTGCAAATGTAAGTATAGCGGACTGGTCGAGGTCGGCAGGAGCGCACCAAAATCGCGCAAGCGCCCATCTCCTTCAACACTTTGGTGAAGAATTGTAAGTTCACCGTCACACCGTCAGGACCAGGACACGACCGCACTGAAGCTCTCTTCAATGTGCGCCCGAGCTGCGGGCCCAAGTTGACTGGGCAATTTGAGCCTAGGGGTAACAGTGGTCTCCGTCTATAAGGTCCACTCCTGAATTGGAATCGGGTAAAGGCTTTATCTGAGTACTACCCTGCAAATCGTTCTTTACGAAACCTGCCGATCTGCTCCTGTTGAATCTAGGAAGTATTGTGAGTTGCAAGCGGCAGCTCTTCTGCCGCTTTTTCCTTTTCTGGAGTCTCTTTTGCGATTCGCCGCACCTTGGCCAAGTGACTTTGTGACAATTCAAGAAGCATCCCTGTTAAGCCGTAAACCTTTTAGAATCAACACTTACAGACCGCCTGCAACTGTTGATTCTAAAGATCTTGCAGAAACGCTAAGTCCTTTATCAGCAACTTACAGAAAACTCGGAGGTGGGCCCTCAGCTCGAATTCTCTGCTCTGCCTCCTCCCTCGCACCGAAACCCCTTCCCCGCAAGTTGTCGACTGCGAGGCAGACAATAAATTGCGTCCCGTAAACCAAGTAGCGCCGCCAAAGTCGCCGGGGCTCTTGCAAAAGCCGGAATAGCCATTCCAGCCCGTGCTCACGCATCCACCGTGGCGCCTGCTTTCGCCGCCCTGAGAGTATGTCAAATGCTGCCCCAACGCTTACCAGCACCGGGACCTGCAATTGGTCCCGGTGTTCGTGCATCCAGCGTTCTTGCTTTGGCGTCCCTAAACCAACCCACAGCACGTCGGGTGCTGCGCGCGAGATAAGGGTCACAATCTCATTGTCTTCCTGGGGATCTAGCGGCCGCATAGGTGGTGAAAACGTCCCGCAAACTTCGATTGCCGGGAAGCGCCGCTTGAGGGATTCCGCAACGCGGTCGGGCACCCCGGGCCCGCCACCGTAAAAGAAGTGGCGGTAGCCTCGCCCGGCTGTTTTTTCGCAGAACTCCAGCACGAGGTCGGGGCCGTAAACTCGCCGAGGCAAATGGTGTCCTTTGCGCCGGCCCAGCCAAACCAGGGGCATCCCGTCAGGGACAACCGCGTCCGTCGCGTTCAGGATTGCCTTGAACGAAGGATTATGTTGAGCCTCAACAATTCCGTGCATGCCGGTCGGGGCGATGGTATGGCAGCGGCCGCGGTTGCGAATCCATTCCTCCATTCGCGCCACAGCGTCTCTTGTCTGTACGGCGTGGACCTGCACTCCAAGCAATTCAAAACAAGTGCTATCGGACACCATGCTAGTTGGCGCGCTCTGCGCCTTGGTCTCAGGGAGGGCTGGTTTTTGCAACATCGCGTAAATGGAGACGCCGAAGCCGGCCAAGGGCGTATTTTCAAGCTTTCGCGTGACTCGCCGGTACAACTCTTTGAAAGGCAGACGAAACGAATCCAACGGGGGGAAAATATACCCGACCTTCCAGGTCCGAAAGCCCGCACTTTTAGTCAGTGAAAGAAGCTTGCGGCGAGTGTAAATCCGGGCGTGACAAAGGCGTCTGTGCAGAAATTCCGGGAGCCAAGAAACCAAGGGGATATTGGGACCGATCCCCAAGCCGCCAACGTGGCAAGGGTGGCTTTCCAAGGGGTACAACTTGTTCGGAACAAAAAGGACCAACAAACCTCCCGGCTTCAATACGCGAAAACACTCCGTCAGCACTTTCGCATCGCTCTCCGTGTGTTCGAGGACTTCGATCATGGTGACGGCATCGAAACTGTCCGAAGCAAAGGGCAGTTGTTCGCCTCTTCCCTGTACGCGTGGAATGGCCTCTTGAAACGCCTGCAGATGCGGCATATGAAGATCAATTCCGCAAACGAACTCCGCTCGCCGCGCAAGTTCTTCTGTATAGCAGCCGTTGCCGCAACCTAGATCGAGGACCCGCAAGCCTCTCAGGTCCAGTGTCTTATCTATTTTCCCGATGCGTTTCGCAACGGCGTAAGATCCATAGGAAGCTGGGCCGCCTAATCGAATCGAAGCGTCGGTCAATACAGTTTTGAGTCGTTCACACATGATTGAAGCCGTACTTCTCTATGGGGAAGCCAATAGGTCCATTTCATTCGCCATCACTCAGATTGGCCATTTAATCTCCGCTGGTTCTGTACACTGCGGCCAAGCTATTTGGGAACATGGGAAGCCCTATCTTCAATACGCTAGCTTCCGGAAACAAACGACCAAGATCGCGATCCGAAAGCAGGTTTATCTCCAGAGGTTCCCGCATGTAACCTGGCGAAAAACGGACGATGCGCCGTTGCAGCTTCGGATTCAAAAACTGGTAAAAAGGCAACAGCGTATGGGGCTCAATCGGAAAATACTTGTTTGGCGTCGCCACGAAATAACCTTTTGCAGCGACCCTCCGAATCTCATTGGCAAATTGTTTTTGTCCTGCCCAACCGCCAACGTGTTCGATCACTGCATTGGAGAAAACCCAGTCAATCGATCCTGACTCAAAGGGCAAATTCCGGCCATCGGCGGCGATCCTGACCGCCTTAAGGTCCTTTGGCACGTCGAAGGGATATATGTCTAAGTTGACGATGAAGACCTCCGAAAAAGCCGCGTACAAAGACACGAATTCTTCGTCAATCCCAAGTCCGCCGCCAACGTCGAGCAAACGATCCCCACTACAAGCGCTACCAACGGACCTCAGAAAGAGGCGGACTTTCTGCTCGCGCAAACGCTTGTGGAGAGGTTTCGCGTAATGCAAGATTGAATCTCTGAGTTGTCTATGAGTCATTCAGAGTAACTCCCCCCCCAGTATCGAGGCCCATTTCGGCAAGCTCTCAAGATTCGACCAAGGACAATCCTCGCCCGAGGTTGCCCGTAAACGAACGTAAAGGATCTGCGAAAGAGCCAGTTAGGCATCCAGGTAGATGCTCGCCAAAACCATCGGCACCATGCAGGCAAGGCTCCCAAATAGTCTGCGGGAATTGCTCGGAAGATTGACTTAGCACGAGGATCGGATCGGAACCTCGAGTATGCGTAGGTCATCGGTGAGGGGGCAGTCTCTGGCGGTTCCGGACAATCTTGCAAAACCCCCCGAGCAGACCTAACAAGGTATTGCCGCCAAGCACTCCAGATGTGTCTGTGCCAAGAATCTAACTTTCTAAGTTGATTTTCGGAGAATGCGCTGACCGATGCGGTGTTGGCGTCGTGAATTCGGTATTCAGTCAAGATGGTTTCGATAACCGCAATCGATGTCATCATCGGAGCTAGGACCTGTATGACTCCATCAGCACAAGCTTTGAGATCGGAAGGAAGGGGGAAAATAGCCTCCGCCACAGAACGGCGCAAGGATAGACCCGAGCACGGGGGGATTGCGGGCAAGAACTGGGGCGCACCCAAGCGCAATGAAGAACCCTGCCAACCAGAAGGTAGCTGATGAAGGAAGGGGATCTCACCCAACCGTTTTCTAGCCGCGTCAACGACTACCATTCTATTTACTGCGAGTCCCCCTTCCGAGGCTGCGGCGAACGTGTCGACCACACGTTGCACCTTGTCCCGAATGAATATGTCGTCCGCGTCTAAGAGGCAGATGATCTCTCCCATGCTTTCCCGAAAAGCTGCGTTCAGAGCGAGCGATTGTCCGCCATTGGCTTGATACAAGACCCTGATTCGTCGGTCTAGTGCACGATACCGTTCCAGAATGCAGCGAGAACCATCGGTCGAGCCGTCATCGCAGATTATGACCTCCAACTTGCAGTAGGTCTGGCGCATGCAGCTATCGATGGCGTCTCCCAAAAAAGCCGCATAGTTATAATTTGATATGAGAATTGAAACCAGGGGCTGCTCTGGCAAGGGGTCCAGCGCCATCGGCTTTAGGGGACTGAGTTCTTTCATGAGGTTAGATGTCCTACCGTGTCGTTCACAAGAACCACCACGACTGAACGAATCTCATAGTTCTTTAATGCTTAAAAGTTGCGATTCTCCACACAGCGAATCAAAAGAACGATAGAACTCTCTGACCGACGGTTTGGGAATCGCGATAATATTGAAGTACGTCGGTCGTAATGCGGGGTTCTTAGAGTTTGCACATTCTCCGAGCACGACGAATTCGTAGCCCAGGCTTTCCAGGAAATCCCTTGCGCCGTCCGGTGAAAGGGCAAGGCGGGCGGCGCACCCCGGATTAAACTCAAAAATGACTATGGGATTGTTGGTCGCAAGAGTTTTGGCGGCTCCTCGCAGGACCAGTTCTTCAGCGCCCTCGACGTCTACCTTAATGACGTCAACGCGATTGATCCCGTTCTCCTCGAGTAGATTGTCGAGTGATTCCGTTTGGACCTCTTCGCCTTCATCGCCATAGAGTGGGTCCATTCCCAGTGAGTTTCCAACGGGATCCCAGCCATGGTAAAGCCATGCCCTCCCCTTTGCCTGTGTTAGAGCGAGTTGAAATGCACGCACATTCGTGGAGCCGTTTAGTGCAACATTCCTTCCTAAAATTGCAAATGACTGCGCTGTTGGTTCAACAGAAATAACCTTGCCTGACGGACCCACGAGTTTGCTGGCTACGAGGGTGTAAACGCCGAAATTGGCGCCCACGTCAATAAAAACTTTTCCTGTCAAAAGGATTCTTTCTAAGTAGGCAAGTTCAGGCTCGTAATACTCACGAAGGGCATAGATGAACTTTCCGAATCCTTTTCGCTGGGCGGGAACGAACATCCGCACATTCGATTTAGGCAATTCCAGGACTGTTGTAATGCGCAACAGGCATCTCCAGTACCAAGAAGCAATCCGAAAGAGTGTAAGCACGGGAGCACGGCGGAAAGCTTCTTGCGTCCTCAGAAAATGCCACAGTTCTCGCGCCTTCTCCAGACGTCGCTTCCCATGTCTAACCTTGCGATTATTCATGCCGCCTTCGATGCCTTCGCGCTTCGTGCATGGCTATAGATTTCCGTCAATAGCTTGTAGTTTCGTTCCGCTGTGTACTTAGACTTGTACTCCGCGCGCGCGGCTCTGCCCATCGCATCCATTTCTTGCGGATGAGTCCAGGACCATTCCACTTTCTCCGCCAGGTCCCTTGCATCGCCGGGAATGAAATGCAATCCCGTTCTGCCGTCCTCGACAATCTCCGTCATCCCCCCCACCTGGGAAGCAATGACAGGAACACCGCAAGCAAAAGCCTCTATCGCTACCAGCCCGAACGTTTCGTAATATCCCTCCGATGGCCAAACCAGAAAGCGCGCCCCTTTGATCACCTCGAAGCATTCGCTCCGTGAAAGGCGCGGCAACAAATGAATCGACGAATTCTGTTCGGCAAGGTGTCGAATATCCGCCTCCATGGGCCCCTCGCCGCGAATCCACAAAGGAATGTTGCGCAAGTTCTTCCAGGCTTTCAACAGAGTTGCAATGCCTTTTTCGGGCGCTAGCCGCCCCACGAAAAGTGCGTAGTCGCCACTTCCCTGCTTCATTCCAGGGTCGGTGGTCAGGAAGTGCGGCTTCAAGAAAATCTTTTCAGGTGGCAGCCCTGCGGCGATGAATTTTTGACGGAAGAAATCAGTGAAAACAATATAGGCGTCAACCTGTTTCTGCCAGGTCTTCAGGAGCCGATGAACGGTGAGCATCCCCGCAACGATGGCAGTATGAATATGTGATTTGTGGTAGCAGGCATGAACTACTCCGGGCCACGGCACCACTCTTCCTGCGCAATCTTCGCAAACCTCGCCCTCCCGGTGGCAGGTGGCCGCAGGACACATCAGGCGAGCGTTATGCAGGGACTGCACAACAGGGATTTTTTCTTCATGGCAAACGCAATATGCAGCGGGGGAAATCAAGGGAAACGTATTATGAAAGTGTGCGACGTCGGGCCTTTCGCGGCGCAGGAGGGACCTCAAATGCCTTGCGCTGTCGAAAGCCCAGACTGTTTGGAGGCCGACCTTGATCTTGTCGAGGATTGCGCTCTCATCAATCTCTCCATTGTCTCGCGTATATTCGAGAATTTGCTCTCCTGCAAAACACAGCAATTCTTTTTCGCGATGAAAGACTTCGTCTTCTCCACCCGCGTAGCGGTAGCGATTGTGGGCAAGGAGCAGTTTCATACAGCCTCAGGAGGAAGACAGAACTCTTGCTGCAACTCTTGCTTGCCCAGTTCAGGTAATGGGCGAGGAACTGCAAGAGCCGGTTTGAAAGATTGCTCATAAAGCCAAGGCAACACCGCGGCGCAAAACCAAAAACCCATCGCCACCGGACCGGAATCGAGTTCCTCCCCCGTGAAGCCGAAGAGGAGACACGCGATAAACAACGCTGAGGTCGCAAAAGAAAGCCGGTCTCTCCTGCGGTAAAGAAGACGAACCACATAGAAAGAAAGCGTGACGCAAAGAGCGGTTAGCAGGGCAAAACTAACCAGGCCGCCACCGGACAGAACCTCAACAAACATGGAATGGGCGGTTCCAAGGCCCACGTTGTATTCGGGCCCGTGAATCCGGGAAGCCGAGTAATAGCCCAGGCCAAACCAAGGTGATTGATGCAGCGTTACCGCCGTGAGGTGGCGCCACAATCCAATCCGGTCGCCCAGCGTCGAGACAGTTTCGGGGTCGCGGTACTGACTCACACTGGGAAGCCGGCCCCAGACGTACAACAGCATCACGGCCGTGCACAAAACGTAGGCAACGCGGCGCACCGGTTTAATGCTCGGCCGCCTCAAGAGCACCAGCGCAAAGAAGACGAACACGGTCACATAGGCGGTCCTCATAAGGGAGAACGCAAGGAGCCCAAGAAATAGAATCAGCGATGCGAGCGGAAGGAGGGACCAAACCCTTCGAACGCAGGTGAGCAAAAGGATTATTGCCAGTACAGCGACAACGCCGGTCTGGGCAATGAGCTCGCCGACCAAGCGAGACGGTTCTGGATCGAGCTCGGTAGCGATCCATACTTCGTCGGGGAAGAGGAAGGCACAGGTTGCGATGGCAAGACACAGGAGCGCATTCCCCCAAAGCATGGTTTTCAAAGAAGTCCACGCACCAAACCGCTCGGTAAAAATCCATACCAGGAACTGCACTACAAGTATCTGGTAAACCTTAAAAGCCGTGAGGAGAGGTGCATCCGAAACCCATGCGGAGACACCCAAAGCGAGGATCATGGCCAGGCCGAGGATCTGGGGCAGACGCCATGGAAACAGGGAGCGCTTGGCCTGAAACCGTCCAGCAATTTGCCACAAGACCCAAAGTCCTGCTGCTCCCCACACCACTAGGTGCAGAATGACTACCCAGTCGAATTCACCGCGAAGCGAGGCTTCAGGGTCGCGGAAGCGCAAGCGAGGCGGGCCAGAGAGAGCGAGGAGAAAAACGGTTGCAGCTGCGATCGTCGGACGTCTGTGGAAGAGGAGCGGATCGAGAAATGGCCGTTTTTGCTCCGTCGCCTCCAAGCTCGGGATGGGCGTTGAAACCGCGCTCCTCTTCGCGGAAAAAATGGCATCGCCAAAACGATTCGGCAGAAAGCCTTGCCAAGTCACAGGCCGTTTTCGACTGACTTGAGAAACCAAAACGCACCTCGTGGATTGGCGCTACTGCCCTTCTCCCGCCAAGACCGCAGGAATGGTCTTCAGCAAAATCCTGCAGTCGAGCAATAGGCTCCATTTCTCGATATAGGCAAGATCCAGCGTCATGCAAATCTCAAAGGAAGGATTTGCACGGGCCATGACCTGCCAAAGCCCGGTGACGCCCGGTGTCACGTCGAGGCGCCGACGATGTTCGGAAGTGTATTGAGCACAGTCTTCTACCGGAAGAGGCCGTGGGCCAACCAAGCTCATATCGCCTTTCAGGACGTTCCAAAGCTGCGGCAGTTCGTCGAGACTGTATTTGCGAAGAAATCGGCCAAGGCGAGTAACACGAGGATCATCGGCGATTTTGAAGAATGGACCGCGGCGCTGGTTCAGCCGACGCAGGTTTTGTTTCAGCCCATCCGAGCCAGCAATCATCGTCCGAAACTTGTAGCAATTAAATTCACGGCCATCTTTGCCCACACGCAGCGACCGATAAATCACAGGACCATACGACTGCAGCTTGATGGCAATGCCGATCGCCAACATCAGCGGCCAGAGGAAAAGCAAAACAAGAGAGGACACGAATACGTCCACGATGCGCTTCAGAAAACTTTCTATCCCAGTGATAGGCTCCGTGCGCCGTTCAGGGCCATCGCGATCCGGGACACATCGGACGAGTGATCCCGGGTCAGTTGCCGGGAAATAAGGAGTAGATACCCTAGCCCTCGCTAGAGGGGAGCGCTGGCCGACATTCAGTGCTTTGCAACGGGTTGGCTTGCGAAGCGGCCAAAGCAGGGCTCCTTCCGCGCGAGCATCGGGGGTTCGTGGCTTGACGGACATGAGAAGTCACCAGTACGAATTTCCACTCTGAAGGAGCGTGACACCGTCGCCTTTTGCGCCTTGAGAAGCGTGCAGCACCACCCCACAGTGGGATACGGTGCTGCCCATTGAAACGTAGAGGCACCGAAAGAATTCGTCGATGGGGCAGACTCCCTATTTAAAATACGGGTGAAAACCCTATAGGCTTGCGCCAGCTCTTTGATAAATTTACCGTGTCAGCCTTCCTGACATCCCCAGCGGAGAGAAGATGGTCTTGAGTTCGAGCAGGCGGCGGGAGAAGGGTAAAAGGCGAAGCGGAAGTTTGATCGTTCCCCTGTGCTTCCTGGATCTCTTTGTTTTACTGCTGTGTTCAGCGCCAGGTTACGCGCATGCTGTGCCGCAAGAACAACAGAAGGAATCCCTGGGATCGCTGAGCAGCATTGGGGAAGTATATGTGAACGATTCTGCGGCGCCGGTCGAATCCACGATTTTCTCCGGTGACAGACTTCGTACGGGAGAGAGCGGCACGGCCACTTTTACCGTAAGCGGGAAAGGCACGCTTAAAGTCTTACCGCGGAGCGAAGTGGTG
>WNFS01003733.1_pt1 | contig 15345 bp, 15 predicted proteins | sample 5400141 | NCBI WGS metagenome assembly WNFS01 (sample SAMN13153358, study PRJNA577476) | soil metagenome | isolation source: 60 cm saprolite under Madrone tree | place: USA:California | collected 2016-06-14
TGCCCGTGCGCGAATGGCTGGAGCCGCGCGCCAGGAACGCAAGGGCGAGCAATCCCCGATTTCCCGCGGCGTTACCGTATAGGCCTATCAGTGTCGTGCAGGACGCGATCTGTTGGTCGGCGCGAAGCGTATAATCGTGGCAACGCCGCTCGGTTTCTTGCGGGCTCTGCCCGGCTGCATGAAGTGCCGGCACCCAAGCCGCCAAAGCAGCGGCTGCCATCATCGTCCGCCTCATTGCAACCCCCAATCCACTAAGCTTAAGGCGTGAGACCGTAGCTGGCGAAACGTGCCGTCACGCCGGGCTTTTCTTTTTCGGCGGCCGCGATATCGGCGTGTCCACCTTCGATGTTTCCCTTGCGAATTTCTGCAAGTCCGCGTCCGAAAAGCGAAGTGGCAAGTCTTGGATTCCGCTGCAAGGCAAAATCGTAATCCTGGATCGCTTCGCGATATCGGCCCATACGAAGCTGCACCAGCGCGCGCGTGTCGAGCGTGACAGCGTTGCCGGCATTCGATTTGAGGGCCGCGTTGCAATCCGCCAGCGCAATCTCGAGTTCTTCGCCCATCACGGCGCGAGTCCAGCAGCGGTTGATCAACGCCGCAATGTTGCTCGGCTGAAGCCGGATCGCCTGATCGTAATCGGCGAGTGCGCGCCGGAATTCTCCCTTGTCGTCATAGGCGCCGGCGCGGTTGTAGAACGCATCGGTGTAATCCGGCTTCAGCGCGATCGCGCGACCGAAATCGGCGATCGCGTCATCGTATTCGCCGATCGCCGCCGCAGCCGTGGCGCGATTGAAAAAAGCCTCGGCGTAATTAGGCTTCATCTGAATCGCTCGGGCATAATCAGCCAGCGCCAGATCGACCTCGCCTTTGTTGAAATGCGCGCTGCCGCGGTTCAAAAGCGCGCCGGGCGCCGGGTCGAGCCGGACCACGCGGTCGTAGTCGGCGATCGCCTCATCGAAATGGCCGCTGTAGTAATGATCGAGGCCGCGGCCGAAAAGTGCGTTGGCGTTGTCGGGATTGAGCTTGAGGGCCTGATCGAAATCGGCGATTGCCTTGTCATACTGCTCGATATTGTGGCGGACGACGCCGCGATAATGGAATGCCTCCGCGAGATCGGGTTCGAGCCGAATCGCCCGATCGAGGTCGGCGAGCGCCTGGCGATAGTCGCCGAGCTTCAAGTAGACATACGCTCGGTTGTCGAGCGCACCGCTGTAATCGGATCTGAGCTTGATTGCCTGATTGAAGTCGTCGATTGCTTCCGCGCTCATGCCCTTGCGATCATAGGCATAGCCGCGCCAGCGAAACGCCTCGGCATAATCCGGCTTGATTCGGATCGCCTGATCGAGATCGGAGATCGCCGTATCGTACTGTTCCTTGGCGATGCGCGCGAGCCCGCGACCGTAAAAGCTTCCCGAGGCACGCGGGTCGAGACGGATTGCGCGATCGAAATCGGAAATCGCGGAGTCGCGCTCTCCCAGTGCGCTGCGGACATAGCCGCGGGCCTGGAAACCATCGGCGACCCAAGGCCTCAGACGGATGAATTGATCGAAATCGCCAACCGCCTGTTTGAAGGCGCGCTTGGCGTAGCTGGCACCGCCGCGATTGAAGTATGCCTCGGCAAAATCTGGTTTAAGTTGGATGGCCCGATCATAGTCGGCTATCGCAACGTCGTACTTCTTGAGCGCGGCGTAAGACGTAGCCCGCCGATAATAGGCTTCGGCGAAATCGGGCTTGAGCTCGATTGCCCGGCTGAAATCCGACACGGCCTTGTCGTACTGATCCTTGTGGTAATAGGCGAGGCCGCGTCCAACGAATGGATTCGGGTCGACGGGTTTAAGGGTGATCGCCGTCTCGTAGTCCGCGATCGCGAGATCATATTCACCCTTCTCGTAATGGGCGAAGCCCCGATTGTAGTAAGCGGCAAAGAGATTGATGCCGCTTTCCTCGCCCGACTGGATGCGGGCCGTGCAGCCCGCGATCTGCATATCGTCGGAGATGCCCTCGCGGGCCGTGCCGTTGCACCAGTTCCAATCCTGGCTTGCCTCAGTGGTGCTTGCGCCATGGGCCATGTTTGCGCAGGCGATCCCGGCCGCGGCGATCGCGGCAACACGAACTGTCTTCATCCGTGACCCTGCAAGCATGGCCGAAAGCTTACCACACGCTAACCGCTCAAGGTGACAGAAAAGTGGCTGGAACGAGGCACTTAAGCATGCACGGCTCCGCGCGCTTGCAGAGAATTCCTGGCGATTTCGACTAACGTCCGCCATCGGTCGAGGCCATACGCTTCTTGGCATATTCTTCGACCAGGTCAACAACTTCGGGCATGTGATTGTCGAAGAAATGGTTCGCACCTTCAACCTTAGCGTAGGTAATCTTGATGCCACGCTGGGCCGAGAGCCGGTCAACCAACTTCTGCACGTCGGCTTCGGGAACCACCTGATCCTTCGTCCCGTGGATGAACAAGCCCGAAGCCGGGCAGGGCGCGAGAAACGCAAAGTCGTACAGATTCGCCTGCGGGGCGATCGAGATGAAGCCGGTAATTTCCGGCCGGCGCATCAGCAGCTGCATGCCGATCCAGGCGCCGAACGAGATTCCGGCGACCCAGCAATAGGATGGATTGGGGTAGAGCGTGCTCATCCAATCGAGAACTGCCGCGGCATCCGAAAGCTCGCCGGCACCATTGTCGAATGATCCCTGGCTTCGACCGACACCCCTGAAATTGAAACGCACGACCGTACAGCCGAGCTTATGGAATCGATGATACAGCTCATAAACGAGCGGATTGTTCATCGTGCCGCCATATTGCGGATGAGAATGCAGAATCAGCGCCATGGGCGCGTTCGGCGCCTTCTGGCGCAGATAGCGTGCTTCAATGCGGCCAGCGGGACCAGGCAGAATGATATCAGGCATCGCCACGCCCCGGGCGAAATCCGCACCGCGAATTAGCCCATTTAATCAGGATATTCCGGGCGCGCGCTTCTGAAAATAGCATAGTGTTTTCAAGTTCTTGCAGGAAATTATGAAGCTAAGGCATCGAATTCTTGACTGCTGTAGTCAGGAATTCTATATCCTCACCATCCGTCGAACGGGCCGAGCCGAGGCTCTTCTTACTACATCGACGGGTTCAGGTGGCAAGTGTTTCTGCCCGTTTTGGCCGAAGCTTGCGCAAGACGAGGAGACGAGCTTTGAAACTGAGCACGCGAGGGCGTTACGCCGTAATGGCAATGGCCGATCTTGCGCGGCATGCCGGCGCTGTCGGCAGCAGCGAACACGTTCCGTTGGCCGAAATCGCGCGCCGCCAGGAAATTTCGCTGCCCTATCTCGAGCAGCTGTTCGGGAAATTGCGCCGCGGCGGTTTGGTCGTGGCCACGCGCGGACCGGGAGGCGGCTATCGCCTGGCTCAGCCCGCGGCCGAAATGCGGATTGCCGACATTATCGTTGCGGTCGACGAGCCGATCAAGGCGACGCGCTGTCGATCCGACAGCTCAAAAGGTTGTCTTGGCCGTACCGGGCGCTGCCTCACGCATGATCTCTGGGAGGAACTGGGCCGGCAGATCGAGGTGTTTCTCGGTTCCGTAACGCTCGCCGACGTCCTCGAGCACCGGGTGCTCGGGCGCGCGCGTCCGATCGAAAGCGCGAGGGTGGCCGCATAAGCCGCATGGAACATCGAATGATTTATCTTGATCACAACGCAACCTCGCCGCTGCGCGAATCCGCCAAGGCCGCCATGCTGATGGCGCTGGACGACGTCGGCAATGCATCCTCGGTGCACGCGGCGGGCAGGACCGCGCGTGCGCGTATCGATAAAGCTCGTGAGCGCGTCGCCGAGCTTGTGGCCTCTGCTTCATCGTCCGTGATCTTCACCAGCGGCGGCAGCGAAGCCAACGCGATGGCTCTAAAAGGCGCTGTTGTAGGCGCGTTGGCGGCGGAAGATCGTCTGACCAGGCTGTTCATTTCCGCAATCGAGCATGAAAGCGTGCGCGCTTGTGCGCTCGCTCTTAGTGAAAGCGTGCCGGGCCTCAAGCTAAACGAGATTCCGGTCAGCAAGGATGGCGCGCTTGATTTGGAGGCGCTGCGCTTGCAGCTGATGCAGGGCAGGGGCCGCGTTCTCGTGTCGGTAATGGCGGTCAACAACGAAACCGGCGTGGTTCAGGACTTGGACGGCGTCTCCCGTATCGTGAGAGCGGAAGGCGGCGAGGGCGCGCTCCTGCACGTTGATGCCGTTCAGGCAGTGGGCCGCTTGCCGCTTTCGTTTGATGCGCTCGGCGCCGATTACATGACGGTGTCGGCGCACAAACTGGGCGGCCCGCAAGGAGCGGGCGCGCTTATCGTGAGGGACGGGGCGCCGCTCGCGCCCTTGGTCGAAGGTGGCGGACAAGAATTGGGCCGCCGCTCGGGCACCGAGAACGTGGCGGCAATCTCGGGTTTTGGCGCAGCGGCGATAGAAGCGGCCGATTTTGAAAACGAGATGCGGCGCCTGGCTGCGCTGCGCGACCGCTTCGAATCCGATCTCGCGCGGCTTGCGTCCGATGTGGTGATTTTCGGCGCGCGCAGGCCCCGCGTCGCAAACACCTCGAACTTCGCCATTCCCGGTCTTGCCGCCGAGACGGCGCTAATCGCGCTGGACCTCGATGGCGTCGCGGTGTCGTCGGGTTCCGCCTGCTCGTCGGGGAAAGTCAAGCCCTCGCACGTGCTCGCCGCCATGGGCGTAGACCAGAGCCTCGCGCGCTCGGGCTTGCGTGTCAGCTTTGGTTGGACGAGCCGCGAAGAAGATGTCGATGCCGTCCTCGTGAGCTTGCGCCGGCTGATCGAGCGGCGCGCCGCGATGGCGGCATAGGAGAAGACAATGGTTGCTGTGCGTGAAACCACCGAACGCGTCGCCGATCTGGCCGGCGAAAAATACAAATATGGCTTCGTCACGGACATCGAAATGGTGCGTGCCGAGCGAGGGCTGAACGAAAATACCGTCCGCTTTATTTCGGCAAAAAAGGGTGAGCCGGAGTGGATGCTCGAGTGGCGGCTGGAAGCGTTTCAGCGCTGGAAAGAGATGACCGAGCCCAAATGGGCTCGCGTGCACTATCCGCCGATCGATTACCAGAACGCCTATTATTATGCGGCGCCGAAGTCGCAATCCGATGCGCCCAAGAGCCTTGATGAAGTGGACCCCAAGCTTCTGGAAACCTATCAGAAGCTCGGAATCCCGCTATCGGAGCAGAAACTTTTGGCCGGCGTCGCGGTCGATGCGGTGTTCGACTCGGTTTCCGTCGCCACCACCTTCAAGGCGAAGCTGACCGAAGCCGGCGTCATCTTCTGTCCCATCTCGGAAGCGATCCGCGATTATCCTGATCTGGTGCGCAAATATCTCGGCACGGTGGTGCCGGTGACCGACAATTTCTTCGCCACGCTGAATTCGGCGGTGTTCTCCGACGGCACGTTTGTTTACGTGCCCAAGGGCGTGCGCTGTCCGATGGAGCTCTCGACCTATTTCCGCATCAATGCGTCGGAGACCGGCCAGTTTGAGCGTACCCTCATCATCGCGGACGAGGGTTCTTACGTCTCCTATCTCGAGGGTTGCACGGCGCCCAAGCGCGATGAAAATCAGTTGCACGCGGCCGTTGTCGAGCTCGTGGCCCTTGAGAAGGCCGAGATCAAATATTCGACGGTGCAGAATTGGTATCCCGGCGATGCCGAAGGAAAAGGCGGCATCTACAATTTCGTCACCAAGCGCGGCGACTGCCGCGGCAAGGGCTCGAAGATTTCCTGGACCCAGGTGGAAATGGGTTCGGCGATTACCTGGAAATATCCAAGCTGCATCCTGCGCGGCGACGATACGGTGGGCGAATTCTATTCCATCGCCATCACCAACAATTTCCAGCAGGCCGATACCGGTACCAAGATGATCCATTTGGGCCGCAACACGCGCTCGCGTATCGTTTCAAAGGGCATTTCCGCCGGACGGGCGCAAAATACCTACCGCGGACTCGTCAGCGTTCACCCGCGGGCGGAAAACGCGCGCAATCACACCCAATGCGATTCACTGCTCATCGGTTCGCATTGCGGTGCGCATACCGTGCCCTATATCGAAAGCCGCAATCAGACGGCGAAGCTCGAGCACGAGGCGACCACGTCCAAGATTTCCGATGACCAGTTGTTCTATTGTCTGACCAGGGGGATCCCGCAGGAGGAGGCGGTTGCGCTCATCGTCAACGGCTTCTGCCGCGATGTGCTGCAGCAATTGCCCATGGAGTTCGCCGTCGAAGCCCAGAAACTCGTCGGAATCAGCCTGGAAGGCAGCGTCGGATGACCGAGTGGATGCTTGAAATCGACAATTTGCACGTCGCCGTCGACGGCAAGGAAATCCTCAAGGGAATCACGCTCTCGATTCCAGCCGGTGAAGTGCATGCGGTGATGGGCCCGAACGGATCAGGAAAGTCGACGCTCTCCTATACACTCGCCGGGCGCGAGGGCTACGAGATCACGCGCGGACGCATCCTCTATCAGGGAGAGGATTTGACCAAGCTCGCGCCGGAAGAGCGTGCAACAAGAGGGGTGTTCCTCGCGCTCCAATATCCGGTGGAGATTCCAGGCGTCGCCACACTGACGTTCTTGAAGACCGCATTGAACGCGCAACGCCGCGCGCGCAGAGAAACCGAACTCGACGCCATGCGCGTGCTGAAGCTGATCCGCGAAAAAGCAAAAGCGCTGAACATCGGTGAGGAGATGCTGAAGCGGCCGCTGAATGCCGGCTTTTCCGGGGGCGAGAAGAAGCGCTTGGAAATCCTGCAGATGGCCATCTTCGAGCCGAAGCTCGCGATTCTGGACGAAACCGATTCTGGTCTCGACATCGATGCGCTGAAATTGGTGGCGGAAGGCGTCAATGCACTGCGCGCCCCTACGCGCGCCATGCTGGTGATCACGCATTATCAGCGCCTTCTCACCCATATCGTGCCCAATCGCGTGCACGTGCTGACAAAGGGCCGCATCGTCAAATCGGGTGGTTCCGATCTGGCGCTGGAATTGGAAGCGAGCGGTTACGAAAACGTGGAGGCCGCATGACTGCCCTCGCGTTGAAACCGCTTTCGAGAACAGATTTGTTCCAGGAAGACTTTGCTGCCAACGCGGCCGAGCTTCCGGGCGCGGGACTCGCCTGGCTGGACAAGAGGCGCGCAAAAGCCTTGGACGCATTCGCGGCGACCGGCGTTCCGAACCGGCGCGTGGAGGCCTGGAAATACACTGATTTGGCCGCGGCGTTGGAATCGCCGCTCGAACCGGCTACCCGATTCCAAGGTGCAATACATGAAGCCGGCGCGTTTGCAGGCATAGCGGGGACTCGTCTCACGCTGGTCAGCGGCTTTCTCCATGCTGTCGATGGGCCTGCGCAGGATATCGACATTGTCGATCTCGGAGCGATTGGAGCGAAAACGCCCGATTGGGTGAAGGACCATCTCGGCCTCTTGGCGGCAGGTCCCGAGCAGCCACTTGGAGCAGCTTCGCTTGCGCTGATGCGCGGGGGTCTAGCGTTGCGCGTGCGCGCGTCGAACGCGGCGCTGCATCTCAATTTCGTCAATCCGGCACGACGGCATGACTTTGTAAGCCATTCCCGGATCTTGATCGTCGTGGAAGAGGGTGCGTCGCTTCGACTGCTCGAGTCTCATGGCGGCGAGGGAACCGGCCAGTCCCTGACCAATCTCGGCGTCGAACTTAATTTGAAGCCGGGTGCCAGACTTGAACATGTCCGGCTCCAGTCTGAATCGGAAACGGCGCTGCATGTCACCAGTATCGCTGCGGCGCTTGAGCGCAATGCCGGCTATCGCGCGCTTTATGCCGGGCTCGGCGCGAAGCTTTCGCGTCTTGACGTCGTCGTGCAACTAAACGGTCCGGGCGCAGAGGCGAATTTGCGCAATGTCTCGGCACCGAATGCCGGGATTTCCGATGTAACCACAGTGATGGATCACGCAAGTCCCCACACGACAAGCCGGCAGCTGTTCAAAAGCGTGGTCGGCGGCCGCGGCCGCTCGGTCAACCAAGGCCGCGTCCTGGTACGTGAAGGCGCGGTCAAGTCGGATTCTCATCAATTGTTCAAGGCCCTGCTTTTGAGCCCTCGCGCCGAAGCCGACGCCAAACCCGAACTCGAGATCTTCGCCGACGACGTCATTTGCGGTCACGGCACGGCCATTGGCGCACTGGATGCGGACGCCCTCTTCTACTTGCGCTCGCGCGGCATCCCGGAAGCCGAGTCGAAGGGGCTGCTGATTCGCGCATTCTTGGAGGACGCGATCGAGGACTTTGTCGATACCGCTATCCACGACGCGTTGTGGCGGCGATTGGATGCGGCGCTGACGGCTATGGGGCAGGAGCTGAAATGAACGTTGAATTGCAAATGCAGGCCCAGGTCCCTTACGACATTGCTTCGTTGCGGCGCGATTTTCCCATTCTCGCGCGTGAAGTGCATGGCCGGCCGCTCGTTTATCTCGACAACGCGGCTTCGGCCCAAAAGCCGAAGCACGTGCTTGACGTCATGACTACATTCATGACCAACGAGTACGCCAATGTGCACCGCGGCGTGCATTTTCTGTCCGGTGCAGCGACAGAGCGCTACGAAAACGCGCGAGTCCGCGTTCAGCGTTTTTTGAACGCCGCGCACTCCGATGAAATCGTCTTCACGCGCGGCGGAACCGAGGCGATCAATCTGGTCTCCTATTCCTATCTTGCGCCGCTGATCCAACCGGGCGACGAGATCGTGCTCAGCGTCATGGAGCACCATTCCAATATCGTGCCATGGCATTTCCTCAGGGAGCGTCAGGGTGCGGTGCTGAAGTGGATTGAGGTTTCCGATCTGGGTGAGCTCGATCCTGCCGATGTTGCGCACACGATCACTTCCAAGACCAAGCTCGTCGCGATCAGCCACATGTCGAACGTGCTGGGCACCAAGACCGCGCTTCGGGATATCGTGCGGCTTGCGCACGCGAGGGGCGTACCGGTGCTTGCCGACGGCTGTCAGGGCGCGGTTCACGGCATTGTGGATGTTCGGGATTTGGACGTCGATTTCTACGCGCTGACAGGTCACAAGCTTTATGGGCCAACCGGTATCGGCGCGCTTTATGCCAAGCGCGCGCATCTCAAGACCATGCGGCCGTTCCAGGGCGGCGGCGAAATGATCCGCGAAGTTACCAAAGCGAACGTTACCTATGCCGATGCGCCGATGCGCTTCGAGGCGGGTACACCGCCGATCGTGGAAGCTGTGGGGCTGGCCGCCGCGCTGGATTATCTCGATGGCGTGGGCCGCGAACGAATCGCAAGCCACGAGCTTGCGCTCGCGCGTCTTGCGGCCAAACGGCTCAAGGAGATGTATGGCGTCAAAATCATTGGCGAAGCGGCCGAGAAGGGGCCGATCATTTCTTTCGAGGCCATCGGCATTCACGCGCACGATCTCGCCACTATTCTCGACCGCGAAGGTGTCGCGGTGCGCGGCGGTCATCATTGCGCCCAACCCCTGATGGAGCGCTTCGGCGTTACCGGCACGGCGCGCGCCTCTTTTGCGCTCTACAACACGCGCGAGGAAGTTGACGCGCTGATCGCGGCTGTGGGCGAAGCGCGAAGGGTATTCGGCTGATGGACCAGAATTTGCGCGAGCTGTATCAGGACATCATCCTGGATCACTCCCGGCATCCGCGCCATTTCGGGCCGCTTGCGCGAGCAAACCATATTGCCGAGGGGCATAATCCGCTCTGCGGCGACAAAGTGAAAATCTACCTTATGGTGGACGCGAACGCGCGAATCGCCGATGTCAGTTTCGAGGGCAAGGGCTGCGCTATTTCGGTTGCCTCGGCGTCGCTGATGGCGGAGATGCTGGAGGGGCGCAGCGTCGCGGAAGCGGAACAGTTGATGGGCGGATTTCTCCATCTCGTAAAGGGCGAGAATGCCCAAACGCTCGGCGAAGACGACCGCGAGCGGCTTGAGGTCATGGCCGGGGTTTCGGCTTTTCCAATGCGGGTCAAATGCGCGACTTTGGCTTGGCATGCGATGAAGGCCGCCCTAGAAGGCGAGCGCTTGGCGAGAACAGAATGAGCGAAGGCATTCAAATCAAGCCGGAAACAAACGACGCGGCGCAAAGCGCTGTTTCCGATTCCAGCGCGGTCTCGGCCCCGGCAATGACACCGGAGCAGCTGGAAGCGTTCGGCAACGAGCTGATTGCCGCGCTCAAAACCGTTTATGATCCGGAGATCCCTGTCGACATTTACGAACTCGGTCTTATCTATAAGGTGGATGTGGCCGACAACAAGGATGTCACGATCGATATGACGCTGACGGCCCCAGGATGCCCCGTGGCGGGCGAAATGCCCAATATGGTGAGTGAAGCGATCAAGACAGTGAAGGGTGTGGGCGAGGTAAAAGTGAACATGACCTTCGATCCGCCTTGGACCCCTGAGCGCATGTCGGAAGAAGCGAAGCTTGAATTGAACATGTTTTGACCCGTAGGGGCGTAAGGTAAAGACAAAGCGATGACGACGACGACAACGACATCAACACGGACAAGGCGCGAACGACCCAAAGTGATAAGGCTCACTGAAGCCGCGGCCGCGCGCATTCACGACATCATGAAAAAGTCCGACGGCCGCTATATCGGCGTTCGGGTGGGGGTAAAGAACGGCGGCTGCGCCGGCATGAGCTACACCATGGATTACGCGGAGGCCCAGGGCCCCCTCGACGAGGTCGTAGAAGACAAGGGCGTGCGTATCCTCATCGATCCTAAGGCGGTGATGTTTCTCGTCGGGACGGAAATGGATTTCAAGCGCGACAAGTTGGCGACGCGCTTCATCTTTACAAATCCGAATCAAACCGAAGCCTGCGGCTGCGGCGAATCCGTCGTCATCATGCCGGCAAGGAACGAAGCCGAAACCTGAATCTTTTCGGTTAGGCCGCTGCGCTAGCCTGCGCGGCACCGTCCGCCTTGCTGGCCACGCGATTTCGGCCGCCATGCTTGGCGGCGTACATACACGCATCGGCGCGACGCACGAATTCTGCCGCGTTTTCGCTTGGATTATATTGCGCGACGCCGATTGAAATCGTAATCGCACCCAGAATGTCGCCGGTCGATTTCTTGACCAGTTTTTTCGATTCGACCTTCATGCGAATCTGCTCGGCGAGGCTCATAGCGTCGGCAAGACTGGTCTGCGGCAAGATAACCACGAATTCCTCGCCTCCGAAGCGCGCCGCCGTGTCCCGTCCCTTGACGTTTTCGGAGATGCAGTTCGCAACCAGGCGCAAGACCTGGTCGCCGGTTTGATGCCCCCAAGTATCGTTGAAAATTTTGAAATGGTCGATATCGCACATCAAAAGCGATAACGGCTCTCCGCTCTCAACGGCGCGTTCGATGCTTTCTGCAAGTTCGGTGTCGAACGCCTTGCGGTTCGAAATGCCTGTGAGCGGATCGGTGAGGCTTTCACGCCGGGCCGATTCAAGGCGCTCCCGCAGCACGGTGACTTCCGTGGATGATGTCTGAAGTTGCACTTCCAACGTCTTGGATCGTGCTTCCATGGCGCGTGTCGAGTGAATCACGTGATCGATGAGGGCCTTGATTTTTCCTTCGTTGGCGCCTAGTTCCGCCATCGCCTCGCTTTCCTTGCCGGTCTGGAAATAGCGGGCGTGCAGGATGCTCATGACGCTGGCGTCGAACTTGCAACCATTGGCGACCAGCCCGTCCATTGTGCGCTTCAGATCGGAGTTCTCCAGTCCGACATAAGCGTAGACGAGCTCGAAATTTTGCGGAGACGGCGGAATGTGCCGCGCTGCCATCCAGGCCAGAGCGTCACGCGCAAATGCTTGCGCGCGCTCATTGTCGATCAAGTGGTTCACGGTCTAATCCCCCAAAACCGTTGGGCCCTGTGATCAAAGAATGCATTTGAGGGATATTGCGGGGCGGAGGGGTAACAAATGGTAAAGTTGAGCCCGCACAACCCCGGGTTTACGGGGCTCTGGACGGATTTAACTGCGGAGAAAACTCAACTTTCGCTGACGGAGGATTCCGGGAGCAAGTCCGTCGCCGATGTTTTCTTCACCGGTCTCGGTGGCAGCTGCACGGGACGCAGCAGAAAAGCGGGAAGCTGGCTCGGGTCATGTCCGTTGGATTCAGAACTTCGCGTCGGCGTGGGGCGTTGGGGTTTCTGGGCCTGCTGCCGGTGCGGTGCGGGCTGAGGGGCCAACGGCACCGGCGTCCGGGCGTCTTTTTCTTCAATCGATGGCGGGGTTGAAGCGTGATGGGAAGTCTTCTGAGGGCCACGGTGGCGAGCATCACGATTGTTGTTCGAACCCCTTCCGCGACCGTCGCGGTGACGCTGACCGTCGCGTCGGTTGTTTGAATGCGGTTTTTCGTGTTCCTCGGGCAGGCCGTCCACGCTCGCGACCAGAAGACGAATTTCGCCGGCCCGAAACGCGTCAAGCGTGCGCGTGCGTACCGATTGATCGAGATCGCCATGCAAGGGCGCAGCGGAGAAGCCGTGCTTCTGAAGCGACTTGGCGACAACATCCACATCGCGTTTGCGATTGCAAAAGACGATGGCGTTCTTGACGTCGTGGTCGCGGATCAGCCGGCGCAGTGATTCGCGCTTGGACCAATCACCGCCCGGAACGGTTACGGCCATCTGCACGATCGTGGTAGCCGCGGTCGCGGGGCGGGAAACTTCGATGCGGACAGGACCCTGAAGGAACTGGTCGGTGAGTCGCTGGATCTCGGGCGGCATGGTCGCCGAGTAAAACAGCGTTTGCCGCGTGAACGGGATCAGCTTGGCGATGCGCTCGACGTCGGGAATGAAGCCCATATCGAGCATCCGGTCCGCCTCGTCGATGACCAGAATCTGGACTTGAGACAGCATCAATTTGCCGCGCTCGAAATGGTCGAGCAGCCGGCCGGGAGTGGCGATCAGCACGTCGACGCCGCGGTCCAGCTTTTTGTCCTGATCTTCGAAGGACACGCCGCCGATTAGAAGCGCCATGTTGAGCTTGTGATATTTCCCGTAACGCTCGAAACTTTCCGCGACTTGTGCCGCGAGTTCGCGCGTGGGTTCCAAGATCAGCGTGCGCGGCATGCGCGCCTTGGCGCGGCCTCGCGCCAGAATCTCGATCATCGGAAGGGTGAAGGAGGCCGTCTTGCCGGTCCCCGTCTGCGCGATACCAATGATGTCACGACCCTTCAGCACCGGGGGAATGCCCTGCGCCTGGATCGGTGTCGGCGTCGTATAACCTGAATCGGCCACAGCCTTCAGGACCTGAGGCCCTAACCCCAGATCCTCGAAACGCACTTCACTGCCGGATTGAAAAGGAATTGGACTGGAAGAAGTTGCGCCTATTACGCCGCCTTCCGTGGCGGCCAACGTGTCGGTGCTCGTCATATTCTCCTACGGCACCGGTTTGGCGCCAATCGGCTGCCGAATCGCAGCCTTTCCATATTGCGTTGCAACATAAGGATCGGCAGCCAAATGTCAACCTACTCGATAGAGAAAAAGCACAAAAAGAGAATGCGCCGCCTTTGTTTTCGCCGGTCTCGGCACAGGTCAAGCCTTTGCCGCATCAAATAAAAGCAACCGCCTTGGGCACGGCCGCCAAAGGCTCGCCCGCCACCATTCTGACGAGGCGATCGCAGAAGGCCGACAAATCGTCCGGTCCGCGGCTGGTTATCAAATGTCCGTCTACGACGACCTCTTCGTCCACCACATTGGCACCGGCATTGGCGAGGTCGGTCCTTACCGGCTTCGCCGCGGTCATGATCCGCCCCGATACGGCTTCGGCGTCGATCAGAACCCAGGGAGCATGGCAGATCGCCGCGACGGGCTTATCGGCTTCAATGAAGGCGCGGGCGAAGCGCGTGGCGTCCTCGTCGGTGCGCAATTGGTCGGGATTGAACACTCCGCCCGGAATGACGAGAGCGTCATAATCGGCTGTCTTCGCCTGATCGAGTCTTTTATCGACCGGAAACATCTCGCCAGGCTCAAGGTGATTGAAGCCCTGGATCTCATAAGCTTTGGGCGACACGATTTCCACCTTCGCGCCGGCGCGCGTCAGCGCCTCCAACGGCCTCGTCAATTCGATCTGCTCGAATCCATCGGTGGCAAGAATGGCGACCCTTTTGCCTTCGAGACTGGCGAGCATGATGGTCCTCCGGATGCGCTTAGGTTTAAGTGAAACCGGAGAAAAGCCGATTGGTTCCGGTTTCCGATTTGGGATGCAATCAAATGCAGAAGGACATTCTTCCCGATTCGCTCAGGAAAGGTCTCGACGTCGTCTTTGTCGGTACGGCGCCGGGACATCGATCGGCGGAAGAGGGTGTCTACTATGCGCATCCCGGGAATCGATTTTGGAAGACGCTTGCAAAACTAGGGATGACGCCAAAGGCGTTCGATGCAAGCCAATACCGTGCACTTGGCGCGCTCGGCATCGGCTTCACCGACATCTGCAAAACTCAGAAAGGACGCGACCACGTCATAACGGAATACGACCGGCTGGGTTTGTCGCGAAAGATCAAACGCTATCGTCCCCGGATCGTCGCGTTCACGAGCAAGAAAGCCGCCAGCGTTTGGTACGAACGTTCGACGAAAGACATCGCTTATGGCCGACAGACAGATATGGCGGATGGCGGTCCCATCGTCTTTGTTCTTCCCTCACCGTCCGGCGCAGCGTCGGGGCGCTGGCAAATCGGGCCATGGCGAGAGTTGGCGAATCTATTGGCTAAACGTCCACGTCTCTCGCAAACTGCGCGTTCTCCTGGATGAACTGAAAGCGCAGCTCGGGCTTCTTTCCCATCAGCCGTTCAACCAAAGCGTCGGTTTTCTTGGCTTCCTTTTCCGCGATCTCGACTCGCAAGAGCGTACGGTTGCCCGGCTTCATTGTAGTGTCCTTGAGTTGGGCCGGCATCATCTCGCCCAAACCTTTGAAGCGCGAGACTTCGACCTTGGCGCCTGACTTGAACTCGCGCCGCAGCAGCTCGTCCTTGTGCCGTTCGTCCCGCGCGTAAACGCTCTTCGAGCCTTGGCTCAGCCGGTAGAGCGGCGGCATGGCGAGGAAAAGATGTCCGCTCGCGATCAGTTCCTTCATCTGGCGATAGAAGAACGTGAGCAGAAGAGACGCGATGTGGGCGCCGTCGACGTCGGCGTCTGTCATGATGATGACGCGCTCATAGCGCAGGTCTTCGGTGCGGTAACGTGCACCGGTCCCCACTCCCAGTGCCTGCACGAGATCGGACAATTCCTGGTTCTGTTCGAGCTTGCCGGCCGCGGCACTGGCGACGTTGAGAATTTTTCCTCGCAGCGGGAGCACGGCTTGGGTCGCGCGATCGCGCGCCTGCTTCGCCGA
>WNFS01002006.1_pt1 | contig 15344 bp, 11 predicted proteins | sample 5400141 | NCBI WGS metagenome assembly WNFS01 (sample SAMN13153358, study PRJNA577476) | soil metagenome | isolation source: 60 cm saprolite under Madrone tree | place: USA:California | collected 2016-06-14
CGGGACCGGATTCGGAATCCGCCACGTAGATGGTGTCGTCGCGCGTAATGTAGATGCCGCTCGGGCGGCCGAACTGGCGCCATTCGTCGAGCACCTTGCCGTCCTGGTCGAAAATCTGGATGCGGTTGTTCTCGCGGTCGCCGACGAACAGGCGGCCCTGGCTGTCCATCGCGATGGCGTGCGGCTCTGAAAGTTCGCCGGGGCCGGAACCCTTGTGACCCCATTCCTTGATGAACTTGCCGGACTTGTCGAACTTGACCACACGGTTGTTCTTGCCGCGGCGGTGACTGTCGGTGACGAAGATGTCGCCGCTCGGCGCCACTGCCACGTCGTTCGGCTGGTCGAACAGGTCTGGCCCCGAGCCCGACACCCCCGCCTTGCCGAGCCGCATCAGCTCGACGCCGTCGGGCGAGAACTTGATCACCTGATGGCCGATGCCGTCGCGGCCGCCCGCATCCGTCACCCATAGATTGCCGTCGGCATCGAGCCCGGAGCCGTGCGGGAAGACGAACATGCCGTTGCCGAATGCCTTGCGGAGCTTGCCGTTGGCATCGAATTTGAGGATCGGCGGCTCGGGCCTGCCGGCACAGGAATTTGCGGCGCAGCGATGGATGACGAAGATCGAGCCGTCGGCCGCCGCTTCGATGGAGGTCACGGCCGCCCACTTCATGCCGGCGGGAAGCTCGCCCCAGTCGCGCGTGGTACGGTAAGGCTGCGGCAGATCATTGCGCGGCGGGCTCGATGTCTGCGCGAGCGCCGAGGTGATGCTGGCTGCGGCCGCGAGGGCCAGGATGAGGGTCGATCGCGTCATGGGGCTCTCCCGATATGCTCATTGTCGAAGTATAGCATGGTGCGAGGTGAGCGCCGTCACCGGGATCGCAGCGCCGCCCGCCACGCCGGTCGCGATCGGCGAACGGCTCAACGCGAGGTCAATGCCGCCTACGCGGATGCCGTCTAAGCGAGCTCTAGACTAAAATCCCACTCCGAAAAGGGGAGGTGCGTCGCCGGAGCAAGATCCCGAGCAGGTGTTCCGGTTTTCCGGCGCGGCCTGCGCGAAAGCGGTGCGGCTTGCGGCCTGCCGTTTCGGCACGGTCCGCGCTCGTGCGGGCGTCTTCATTTCGGGTATCTTCGCATTAGCCGTGCTGACATTGGCGGCATCGAGCATCTTCACATCAGGTTTATCGTCCGACATCGCAAAATGAGACGAAAACAATTTCGGAACGCCGTCGTCTTTCCCCGCGGAGGAAAACTCAATGTCAGCTGTTTGCCCTTTATCCTGATCGAGCGGCCTCATTGCGTAGGTCCTGTCGGGACGGTCAGCGGCGCTCTTCGCGTCAGCTTGGCGGATCGGGACGTCCAAGGGGTTGTTAGGCTTGGCGACGTCGGTATTCTGCCCGGCCGAGCTTGGGATGGGCCGGCTCTTCGTAACTGCCGGAGCGCCGCCGTCATTCGCGGCCGACGCCATGGCGCTCAGCACGAATGGCGTCTCGGGCGCCGCCGTGCGCTCAAGCTTATCGTATGTCGTGTCGGTTCGCGCTGCCGCTTGGACAGCGGCAATCTTAGCCGGTCCGCGCCCGGTAGCCTCGACCAGTTTGGCAGCCTCAATGGGTGTCTTTGAAATGTACGCGAAAAGCGTGTAGCCGCCGCCCAACACGATCGCGAGGCCGACAACCGCGATGGCATCGGAGACGACGTTGCGCACCAGATAGGAGACGGTGCTTTTTAATCTCCGGCGAAACCGCTCCCGTTCGAACTTCAGCAGCCGGTCATAAGTCGCGCGCTGCTGCGCATCGCGAAGGATGTCATAGGCTTCCACAATCTGCCTGAATCGAATGGGAGCATCCGGATCGCCGGCATGGAGATCAGGGTGGTTCGCCTTGGCGGCCTTGCGAAATGCATTTCTGAGCCCCTCGGCATCGTCATCCGCACGCGCGCCGAGCAGATCGTAAAGAGTTTTCATCGGTTACGCTTCGGGTAAGCCCTCCCCGACAGTTATGAGTTCAATACACAATCGAAGCGACGGCAGCCCGCGCGACGGGCCTCGGCCTTGTCGAGCCTGAAGTCACCGCGGGACAAAGCCGAACGCATAGCCGCCATCCTCACGCCACCCCTGGCGTCACAGTCTCGACCGGTCTGCGGGAATACCCGACGGGCTATTTGACATCTCCCCAGATGACGTCCGAAGCCAAAGTGTCCGAAAGTAAGTCTCCGAAAGCAAGTCAAAGTACTGATCTTCCCGCTGCCCTGTCAATCACACGTGCCAATAGGAACTTAAGAGGAATTCATGTCAAAGGAGCAAAACTTTGGTGGCAGCCCCACTTGGTGATGGCCGGGCTTGTCCTGGCCCTCCCGATCATCGGGCGCTGCGCCATGAGGTTTTGCCCCTGTTATGAACTCATACGCCTCAGGCATGTCGGAAATTTGCGCTCGATCCTCAAAATGCCACCAAGCCGAACAAATCGGCCGATCTGTTGCAAAAGCAACACACGTCGCCGAAATATGATGTGAATTCAGAGGGCCTGCGCGCAATCGCTGGCCGCAGAGCGGGGCGTCATGTGCACGTGACCGTGGCGCGGAACCTTGTGTGCGTTGTCAACGCGGCGCCATTGCGTTATCAAGGCGGCACGATTGCATTTAACGGCGTGATATTGTTGCGAGAGTTGGGGGGTGTGGTGATGTTCAGCGCAATGCGGCTGGATTATGTCGCGTGGATTAAGCCGAAAGTATTGGCCTGTGGCGTAAAGACGAAGGGCCCGATTCTGGGGGCCGGCGCTCTGGCACTGACCCTGTTTTCCGCCTCGGGTGCACAGGCTCAGTGTGTTGGGACAAAAGACCTTGCTCCTCCGCCGGGGCCACCGTCAACGCAGTCAGTCGTGGCGATGGCGGTTGCGGGTGTGTCGGCATCCGTGAACGCCCTTACGAGTTCGATCAATACCGCGAACACGGCGTTCCTGACGCAGTCAAGTGCGTTCATCGGGAGTCCGGCCAATCCTCAGCCCGACCAGGAGGGTGGCGGCGTGTGGGCCCGCGGCGTTGGCGGCCACCTCAGCACCAGCACGACCTCGACAACCGGAAGCGTGAACTTTGGCACGACTCTCAACGGCAACATTACTTGCAATGCGCGCACGGTGGAAGATTTCGCAGGCGTTCAGATCGGCACCGACGTTGCCAGGCTGAACGTGAACGGGTGGAATTTGCACATCGGTTCGACGGTCGGCTACTTGGGTGCAAACACGCGAGATGCCACTCCGGCCGGTCTCAATCCCGGCCCTCCGACTTTGCACGACAACCTCCAGATCCCGTTCGTTGGCGCCTATGCGGCTGCGAGCTACGGAAACTTCCTCGTCGACGGACAGGTGCGCGGGGATTTTTTCCAAAATGAGGTCTCTGACGACAACCATGGACTGTCGGCTCAGCATTTCAACGCCCGCGGCATCAGCCTGACCGGAAACGTCGCTTACAATCAAAAGCTCGGCAATCAGTGGTTCATCGAGCCGTCGGCGGGGATCGTCTGGTCAAGAACCCAGGTCGATCAGCTGAATGTCCCCGGCACCATGGTCACGGGCGGGGCCGGGCCTAGCGGGCTCCTGATCCCGCCTTGGCTCCTGACGGTCAACGACATCGAAAGCACCCTCGGTCGTCTGAGTGTGCGAGCCGGCACAACTATTACGTCCGGCAATGTGGTGTGGCAGCCGTTCGCCTCCGCCGGCGTGTTCCACGAATTCCAAGGCGGGGCCGTTGGGAGTTTGACGACTAACTTCGCGTCGCTAGGTCGGTCCTTTGCATCCATTCCGACTCTCAGTTCTACGGTTTCAACCAGCGGCCTCGGCACATATGGACAGTTTGGTGCGGGCATCGCGGCGCGTATCGTGGACACCGGCTGGGTCACCTACTTGCGCGGCGACTATCGGACCGGAGACAACATCGAGGGTTGGAGCATAAACGGCGGCCTCCGCTACACATTTGGCCCAGACCCCGCGACCGGAGGGGGCGCGCTGGCCAAGGCGGCGATTTACAAGGCTCCCGTGGCACCGGCAGCAGCATACAATTGGAGCGGCTTCTACATCGGCGCGTATCTCGGAGCCGACTGGGGACACACGAGCTGGAATTTCGCGGACAGCGGCGCGACGATCGACCCGCACTTCGCCGGCCTGCTCGGCGGTGGCGAAATCGGGTACAATTATCAAGTCGGCAAGTGGGTGCTTGGCGTCGAAGGCGACGTCGGCGCGACCAATGCCCGCGGCGCTCAGCCCTGCCCGACGGGCTTTTTCTACAATTGCGAAAACAGCACCAATTGGCTCTCCACGGCGACCGCTCGCATCGGCTACGCCTATTGGGATCGGCTCCTGACGTACGTGAAGGCCGGCGCGGTGATCGCCCAGGATCGGGCCGACATCGTGTGTGACACCGGTTCGCAGTTGACGGGCGGACGAGTGGATGGATGCCCTTCGCAGAGTGCTTCCAAGACCCGCGCCGGCTGGACGATCGGCTGGGGCACCGAGTTCGGCCTCACGCAGAACCTGTCGGTGAAGACCGAAACCATGTACTTCGATCTGGGGAGCGACCACTACAACGTAGGCGGCACCCCGATCGACATACAAAAGAACGGCTTCATTTCGACCGTCGGACTTCACTACCGCTTCGGTGGATAGCCCACGGCTTGACCGTTCCGATGAGTGGCCCGTAGCCCGTAGGTCGCAATAAGCCACCGGGTCCGGCGTTTGGCCGGCCAGATGGTAAACTCCGCGCATCGCGCCGCCTCGTGTCGAAACACGTCCGCCGAAGCGGGCCTGTCGAAGGTCGTCCGCCTGTCGCATCGGAACGGCGCAATGCGCTACGCTTGCGCCCTACGGGGCCGTGCTACCTGGGCCCGGACAACGCCTCTAGCGACTCGGGCCCACTCGACTCACTCGCCACATTGCGCGCCATTTCCCTGCCGCACCATCGGAAGTGGACGCACGCCGCCTCGCGCGCCAATATCCGGCCGAACCTGCGGCCCAAGAGACAACGGAGACGGTCCCTCATGAACATCACGGTCGGCAGACAGGCGATCGCCGAAGCGTCCGAAAAGCTCAAGAACTGGGGGCGCTGGGGCAAGGACGACCAGGTTGGCACCCTCAATCACATTCGGCCGGAGGACATCGTCAAAGCGGCGGCTCTGATCAAGACCGGCAAGGTGTTCGCCCTCGGCATTCCGCTCGATCGCAAAGGGCCGCAGACCGGCCTGTTCGGCGGGCGCTGGAACCCGATCCACACCATGCTGGCGACAGGCACCGACGCGGTGGCGGGCCGCCAGGACGTAATCCCCAATATCCGCTACGCCGATGATGCCATCAACATGCCGGTGCAATGCGCGACCCATTGGGATTCGCTCGGCCACATCTTCTACGAAGAAAAGATGTACAACGGCCACGATGCCCGCCTGGTCGACTGCAACGGCCTCGGCAAGCTCGGCATCGAGCATTCGCGCAGCAAAATGGTCGGGCGCGGCGTGCTGCTCGATGTCGCGCGCTTCAAGAACATGGACTATCTACCGGATGGCTACGGCATTACCAACGCCGAGCTTGACGCCTGCGCGCGCGCCCAGAATGTCGCGATCGGCCGCGCCGATTTCGTCATCATCCGTACCGGACAACTGGAGAAATGCCTCAAGCAGGGCTGGGGCGCCTTCGCGGGCGGCGACGCTCCGGGCGTCAAGTTCGAGAACTGCTACTGGTGCCAGGACAGGGAGATCGCCGCCATCTGCTCCGACACCTGGGGCGTCGAGGTGCGTCCCAATGAGACCACGGAGGCGAACCAGCCGTGGCACTGGGTGGTGATCCCCGCCATGGGGCTCACCATGGGGGAGATGTTCTACGTGAAAGAGCTTGCCGAGGACTGCGCCGGCGACGGCGTCTACGAGTTCTTCTTCTGCGGCCCGCCGTTGGTGATCACCGGCGCCACCGGCTCGCCGATCAACCCGCAGGCGATCAAGTGATTCGGGCTAGGAGGCTGGTGTTAGAGTCACAGCACTGGTGCCTCGCCGCGAAAACCCGATATGCTGAGCCGGGTGCAATCTGCTCAAGCTGCACCAGTCGATCGGACGTCATTCCAGGGAGGACATCAGATGAAACGGATCACGGCCGCCGCATTGGCGGGCGCCGCGCTGCTATTTGCGGGCGCCGCCAACGCACAACAGGGCGTCGACTTTTCCAAGGTCGAGATCAGGACCACCGATCTGGGCAACAAGACCTATATGCTGGAGGGCCAGGGCGGCGACATCACAGTCGCGGTCGGCACCGACGGCATCATCATGGTGGACACGCAATTCGCGCCGTTGCACGACAAGATCAAGGACGCGATCGCGAAAATTTCGCCACTGCCGATCAAGTATGTGGTCATCACCCACTACCATGGCGATCACGTCGGCGGGAACGCGGCCTTCCACAAGGACGGCGCGACCATCGTGGCGCACGACAATGTCCGCATTCGCCTCGCCGCCGGCACCACCAATGCGGTGACGGGAAACAAGACGCCGCCGTCGGAGCCAGCCGCGCTCCCGACCGAGACCTACATGGTGGGCGACAAGAAGCTCGAGGTCGGCGGCCGCGTCGCAGTACTCAAGCATGTGTACACCGCCCACACCGACGGCGACACCTGGGTCATGTTCCCCGACGCCAACGTGCTCGTGACCGGCGACGTGTACGGCAGCAGGACCTATCCCAACCTCGACTGGGGCAGCGGCGGCACCATCGACGGCATGATCCTTGCGCTCGAAACGTTCCTCAAGGCGGCCAACGATACGACCAAGATCGTGCCCGGCCACGGTCCGGTCGCGACCAAGGCCAACCTCCAGGAATTCCACGACATGATGGTTACCGCGAGAGACCGGGTGAAGAAGCTGTACGACGGGGGCAAGACCGAACAGGAAGTGCTCGCCGCCGATCCGCTGGCCGATCTCAATGCCAAATGGGCCGCCCCACAAGGCATCACATCCGGCCCGAGCTTCCTGCGCAACGTGTACAACTCGTTCCGCAATCATAATTGAACGATAAGCGATTAGAGCGGTTTTCTGTCGCGTTGAATCACAACCGGCGTCGTTGCCGGGCTCGTCCCGGCGACTCCAAACGTTAAGGCGCGGAGCAATAACAATCGGGGTGGCCGGGACAAGCCCGGCCACGACGCGCCTTAGTTAACTGAGCCGCCGTCCAGCCAAGCCGGAGCGCCGGCAGCAGAACTCCTGGACGCCAGTGCATTTTCTGAGTATCCCTGCATTGGGCAGTGTGCACGTCCCGGCACTCATAACGGGACGGCCGCTAGCACAGGGATCGGCGATGTTACGTGGCACGTACCGAGGCGGTGCGGCAGGATGCTTAGCCGTGCTCAGAGCGGCGCGGCTGGCGCTCGCGATCGCGGGTGCCGGTCTGGTGGTGGCCGGATGCACCACATCCGGGGAGCCTGTGCTGGGAGCGATCGGCGGAACTGGGCTGCGTACCGTCGCCTTCGAGTCGATCGATGGGCCGCCCGAACAGCTATTTCGCAAGCTCGTGACCCAACTCGGCGAGGAGGCGACGGCCCACCGGGTCGTCATGGTGTCGCGCGAGCAGCCGGCGCAATACCGCATTCGCGGCTATGTGGCTGCCCATGTGCAGGGCAAGAAGACCACCATCACGTGGGTGTGGGACGTCTTCAATTCCGAGCACGAGCGCGCGATACGGCTCGGCGGCGAGGTGCCGGGCGCGCTATCCGAACGGGCCTGGGCGGCCGCCGATGATGCGGTGGTGACCCGCATGGCCCGGGACGGCATGACCAGGCTGGCGGCATTCCTGGCCAGCCCGGGGGAATTCTTGCCGCCGCGGGACGAGGCGTCGTCCGTCGCATCGACGACTGATACCGAAGCATCGCTGGCCTTCCTGCCGCCATCGCGGCCGTAACACGGCCTTTATTTGCATCACCTCCGTGTCGTCGCCCGCTAAAGCGGGCGATCCATAACCACCTGATTCGCCGGGGGGTACTGGATGCCCCTGCTTTCACCCGAAGTCGGCCTTGGCCGACTTCGGCGGCTATTAAGCGAGCGAAATCGGAAACATCCGATTTCGCGGGGCATGACAAGACCGTGATTCACTTAACCATTGGACACAAGTCTTAACGCGACTGCACGCCGGGCCGGTCGAAAAACCGCCGGGACAGCAGGTCGCTTCGTATTGCCATCACCCTGACATAATTGTTATGACCGCCCCGCACGGACGGTGAATTGGTGGCGTGTTCCGATGGCGAACCTGTGAGTACCTGGCCTGGAAATACCGCTATGGTAACACCCGCAACCACGGCCGCCGGGGAGGGGTGAATGGCGGGCGCGAATGGGGCGATCAAGCTCGTAGCAGGCAATTCCAATCCGCGCCTGGCCGAGGCTATCGCGGCGCGCTTGCGTACGCCGCTCGCCAAGGCGGTGGTGCGGCGCTTTGCCGACATGGAAATCTTCGTGGAGATTTTGGAAAACGTACGCGGCGCCGACGTTTTCGTTGTCCAGTCGACCTCCTATCCGGCCAATGACCACCTCATGGAGCTGCTGATCATCATCGACGCGTTGCGTCGCGCTTCGGCGCGCCGCATCACGGCGGTGGTGCCGTATTTCGGCTATGCCCGTCAAGACCGCAAACCTGGCCCGCGCACGCCGATTTCGGCGAAGCTCGTCGCCAACCTGATCACCAATGCGGGCGCCGACCGGGTGCTGACACTCGACCTCCATGCCGGGCAGATTCAGGGCTTCTTCGACATTCCGACCGACAATCTGTATGCCGCCCCCGTGATGGTGCGCGACATCCGCGAGCGTTTCGACCTGTCCAGCGTGATGGTGGTGTCGCCCGACGTTGGCGGCGTCGTGCGCGCCCGCGGCCTCGCCAAGCGGATCAATGCACCGCTCGCCATTATCGACAAGCGGCGCGAGCGGGCCGGTGACTCCGAGGTCATGAACGTGATCGGCGAGGTCGACGGGCGCACCTGCATCCTGGTCGACGATATCGTGGATTCCGGCGGCACGCTGGTAAACGCGGCCGACGCCCTGCTCGAAAAGGGCGCCACGGAGGTCTACGCCTACATTACCCACGGGGTGCTGTCGGGCGGCGCGGTAGCCCGCATCACGGCCTCCCAGCTCAAGGAGCTGGTGATCACGGATTCGATCCAGGCGAGCGAGGCCGTGCGGGTCGCCGTCAATATCAGAGGATTGTCGATCGCAACCCTGATCGGCGATGCCATCGGCCGCACTGCGGCCGAAGAATCCGTGTCGAGCCTCTTTGATTGAAGGCTGGAGCGTGGGCGTCCCCGACCGGCCCCACCCTACCTCCCTGACGAGCGGGGGTTGGACTCTATTAACCCTCGCCGCGAGCGGGGGAAGGCCTCTATTGACCCTCCACCGCTTGCGGGAGAGGGTGGGGAGGGAGCAAGCGGACGGGACGCCCGCGCTCCGGCCCGAGTCAACTTGTCACATGCATTATTTCAGGCGCGCTTGTGGAAGGTGGTCCAAACGCCATTGCGGCGTTTCGGCGAATCCTAGAACACTCGGCGAGTCAGATACTTCCAATGGCGGGATGGTGAGCGGCCCGAGCGGGCCGCTCATGATTCAGGGCCCCGCCCGCTCCCTACCCTCCTCGCTTGCGAGGGAGGGTAGGGGAGGGGCGTGTGTCGCGTCGGATGAAATCGTGGCACCGCCCGACCGCGACATCATGGCGCGCGCGTCCGGTAACGTTGAGGCTGTTTTCACATGATAGGTGGTTCGGATATGTCGCTGGGAGATAGGGAAGAGCAAACCAACAACCCGGTCGACGTCGTCGAACGGCTGGCGGCTGTGCACGAATGGTCATTTGCTCGAGCCAGCGACGACGAAGTGACGCTCTTGGTCGCTGGTCGCTGGACGGACTACCAGGTCTCCTTCACGTGGATGCCTGAAATTGAGGCGCTGCACTTGGCTTGTGCATTCGATCTCAAGGTACCGGAGCGCCGTCGCCCCGAGGTGACCGAGCTTGCCGCGCTCATTAATGAGCAGCTTTGGGTCGGACATTTCGACGTTTGGTTCAAAGATGGCATCATCATGTTCCGCCATGCGCTGGTGCTCACCGGCGGCATCACGGCGGCAGACGCCCAGTGCGAAGCTCTGCTCGGCATGGCGCTTAACTCCTGCGAGCGTCACTACCAGGCCTTCCAATTCGTGCTGTGGGCCGGCAAGAGCCCGCGCGAAGCACTTGAATCGATCATGTTCGAAACCCGCGGAGAGGCGTGATTATCAGGGATCAGTAGTCAGTAATCAAGATTAGTGTCAGTGATATCCTTGATCCCTGATCTTGATGCCTGATTACTGATCCCTGATTACTGGACCCGTCGCGCCAAATAATTGAAATTGACCATGAACTGCTCAGGCTGGGAGATTTCCTGCCTGAGCTTCTCGATGTCGGCGCGCGGGAACTCGGGACCGGGGTCGCCGGCCGCTTCCGCGATCATCTGCACCTTCGCTGCGGTTTCCAGCATGATCACGTTGATCACCGCCTCCTCGATGCAAGCGCCAACAACCGCGACGCCATGGTTCTTGAGCAGCACCGCCCGGTGCGGGCCGAGCGCGGCCGCGACCCCCTTACCCATGGCCGGGGTGCGAATGAGTGCGACTGTGTCGCGGTAGACCGCAAGCGCTTGGAAAAACAGCGCGCTCGGTTGGCCGTAGCACTTAAGCGGACGACCGCTCGCTGACAGAGCCACGGAATAGGGCGGATGGGTGTGAATCACACTTTGCACGTCTCCCCGCGCCTTGAAGATTTCCGAGTGAATATAGACCTCGCTATGGCGCCGCGATGTGCCCGCCACGACGTTGCCGTCGAGGTCGATGGTGAGGATGTTTTCCATCGTGAGCTCGTCAAGCCCGACGCTGTGGGGCTTCATGAAGAACCGCGAGGGATCGTCGGGCAACCGCACCGAAATGTGGCCGCGCGTAAAATCGTCCTGACCTTCGGCGACGAGCACTTTGCCGGCGAGGATGAGTTTTTGCTTGATGTCGTCGTGAGTCATTGAAATGGGGTCCTTGTTACTTCTCTTGGAAGGAGAGGGGGACCGCGAGAGTAGCGAGAGTAGGGTGGGCATTACGCCCATTCCGGCACAGGGGCCGGCCTTGGACGCGGCGCGGGCGCAATGCCCACGCTGTCCGACCTTTCCGTCGACGGCGTGGGCAAAATCGCGGGCTCACCTGGTGCGAAGTTTGCGATCAGAGCGAGCGATTTTGCTCACCCTACGTGCGCCTGACTCGGCCCCCTAATCCATCGGCTGGATGCGCACCAGCCAGCCTTCGTGGTCCACATACCAGACCGTCACCGGATCGGTCGAATTGTCGATCCACGTCTCACGGTCGATGCCGTAGGGCTCGGGCAGCACGTATTCGGTGAAGCTCACGGTCTTGGGGTCAAAGCGCAGGTAACGGCCCGAATGCATTTCTCCGGCCCACACCTCGCCGTTGCGGTCGGTCTGGGCCGAATACATCGAGGCGTAGGGTGTCGGCAGCGGATATTCGTGGATCCGCTTCTCCCTGGTGTCGAACTTGACGAGCTGGCCGCCACGGCCGCCGGCCCAATAATTGTTGTGCAGGTCGAATTCGCCCCGCGCCGGGCCGGAGCGCGGCGAGGTGTCGGGCTCGAATACTTCCGCTGTTTGCGTGTCTACCACCACGACGCCGTCGCGCGGCCAGGCGCCGCCGCCGAAATAGCGGCCATCGCGGCTCATGGCGCTGCCGTAGGTGCCGGCGAATTTCTTGAGCACGTAGCTCGTCACCGGATCGCCCGTGAGGGCCGCCACCTTGGTGACCTTGCGCTCGCGCGCCTTCCAGATGAAGCCCTCGGGATCGATCGCATAATTGCCGCCCATCGGGGTGTTGGCTGGCTCGCGCACCTTCCAGGGAATGCGCGTGAATTCTTCGGTCTTCGGGTCTAAACGCCAGAGGCTGTGGGCCCAGTTCTCCGAACCCCAGATGATGTCGTTCTTGTCTGCATAGATCCAGTGCGTGCCGGGCAGAACGCCTTCGGCTACCGGCGGGACGTGGAATTCCTTGACGGCGCCGGTTAAGGGATCGAGCCGGCCGATAAAGGAACTGCGGTGGGTCGAGTACCACAGGTTGCCCTTGGAATCGCCGGTCACGTCATGGGTCGCGGTCTCCAGCCGCGGCAGTTCGTATTCGGTGATGACCACCCTGGTCTGGCGGCCCTGCGGACGCGGCAGCATGACGAACTGCGGGTCGTTCACGTCCGGCCCGCGCACCGAGGCGAGCCATTTAACCAGCCGGGGCTCTTCGTCGCCACCCCAGCGGCCGCGCTCGTTGATGTTGATGAGCGGCGAGCCGGCGCCGTGAATCATGCGATAGACGATCTTGCGCCAGCCCTCCTCGTCGTAGCGGTTGCGGAAGATCTGCTGGTAGGAGTGGCACCAGTTGCAATTGTTGGTGAGCAGCTTCTTTTCCGCGCCGGTGCCGGAGAGGCTGAGCAGCCATTCCGATCCGGTCATCTGCGCCATGATTTCCGGAAGCGGCGGCAACGTGTCCTGGTCGGTGACGTAGTCGAGCACGATGTCGGCGAGCGGCGTTGCTCCTTTGACATCGACGCCCTCCTTCACGACGGGATGAAACTCCCGCGGCCGCGCGATTCGCAGCGTATAAGTCCCGGCATCCAGGACGGGAAATGCGTACCGGCCATCGGCATTGCTGTAGACGGTGGTGCGCACCGCGTTCTTCCTGGCGATGAGCTGCACCATGATGCCTTCGAGCAGTTCGCCCTTGGCGGATTTCACCACGCCCTGGGGGCCGCCGGTGAATCGCGCGGGGTCGGCCTTCGCGGTTGTGACCGCCAGCGAAACCGTACATCCCAGGATTGCGACCAGCCGAACAGCAGCGCGTGTACTTGTCGCCATGATGTCCTCCTGAAGAAATCTACCGCGCCTGATAGCGCGGATTGAGCGGCGGCGCGTCGGAATCCCAGCAGCACTTCTCGCGCACGAAGCCCACGAGGTCGTTCAAATCCGCCTCGCTCAGCGTGTATTTGTACGCTGCCATCCCGGCGCCGCCGTTGCGGATGCGGTCCTTCACGTTGTCGTCGTTGACCGGCAGGCCGGACAACAGCGTGCCGCGCTGGTAGAGCCCGCTGAGCTGCGGGGCGTTCTTGGTGAATTCGTTGTGACAGAACCAGCACTTGTAATAGAAGATTTCACGCCCGCGTTCCGGCCCGTTCTGGGCGGCTTTGCGAAACTCGTAGGTCTCGAGCGAACGCTGGTAGTAGTCCTTGGCGACGGGCTTTGGCGCCCCTTGCGGCGCGGTCTGCTGGGCGATGGCCGATGAGTAGAGCAAGCAAGCCGAGATCATCAGCGTGCCGGCGCACAACCGCTTCGCCGTATTGGAACTCATGACGCCTCCTTGCGCCGCACCGTATTTTTTACATTGCCGGACAATAGCAAATTTCCGCGCGCGTCCTGCAAAAATTGCGCGGAAGGCGCCGCGTTGATGCCGGAGCCTATCGTCAATTCCGATCGTGTCCGCTAGACTGAGCCGTATCCTGGCCGGCGAGCCCGGGGTCAGCCGGCCAAGCTGATAAACGATTGCGTGACACACGATCAGAAGGGGGATTGTCATGAGGGCATTGGTTTGCGTGGCGGTGCTTGGCGTGCTGGCGTCGCCGGCGATGGCTGCAGAGCTTCCGCAATGGGCCTATCCGGTCGCACCGCCGGCGGGGGCGCCGCCGGATAATACCGTGCAGAAGTCCTTGCCGGGCAGCACCAAGAAGTACACTGCGGCCCAGATCAACGACCGCTTCGGCCCGCCCGACTGGTATCCGGAGGACCACCCGCCGATGCCGGACGTCGTCGCCCAGGGCAAGAAGCCGAATGCCCCGGCGTGCGACCTCTGCCATCTCACCAACGGGGCGGGGCATCCGGAATCCGCCGGCGTTTCCGGTCTGCCGGTCGGCTACATCATGCGCCAGATGGCCGAGTTCAAGGCCGGCACCCGCAAGGGCATGCGCGCGCCGATCATGGTGACGATCGCCTCGGCGCTGACCGAAGAGGAGACCAAGGCGGCGGCCGAATATTTTGCGTCGATCAAGTACCCGCAGTTCTACAAGGTCGTCGAGACCGACATGGCCCCGAAGTCCTATGTGGGCGCCGGCGCCATGCGGTTTGCCGCGAAGGAAGGCGGCACGGAGGCGATCGGCAATCGCATCATCGAGATCCCGGCTGACGAGGAACGCACCGAGGCCCGCGATCCAAGAGCCCAACACATTGCATACGTGCCGACCGGCAGCATCAAGAAGGGCGAGATGATCGTGACTACCGGTGCGGGCGGCAAGACAGTGGCCTGCGCCATTTGTCATGGCTCCGAACTGAAGGGGCTCGGCGAAGTGCCGCCGATCGTCGGACGATCGCCGGAGTACATTTACCGCCAGCTCAATGACATCAAGATCGGCACCCGCAATGGCGCCTGGACGCCCTTGATGAAAGGGGTGGTGGCTAATTTGACTGACGAAGACATGGTTGCGATCTCCGCCTATCTGGTATCGATGGCGCCATAGGCCTCGGAGCGCGCCGGCCTCCCGGCGCGCGTCAATGCGGACGAGGCAGAAGAGCCCGGACGTCCGACCGCATCCCTCCCCTGGGACCGCGGGCGTCCCGCCCGCTTCCCCTACCCTCCCCCGCAAGCGGGGGAGGGTAGGGTGGGGCGGCGAGACGCCCGCGGTCCCAAAGGAGGGCGGTCGGTCCAACCGAATGGAAAATATCGATGGAGGGACGATCATGAGGACATTGGTTTCGATCGCACTGCTCAGCCTCCTGGCCTTGCCGGCCCAGGCCGCGGAGCTTCCGGGATGGGCCTATCCGGTCAACCCTGCCCCGAAGCCGCCGGACGCGGTCAAGCCGATCCAGCTGCCGGGCAGCACCAAGTCCTACACCCAGGCCCAGATCGACGACGGGTTCAGTCCGCCCGATTGGTACCCGCAAGACCATGCGCCGATGCCGGACGTGGTGGCGCATGGCCGCAAGGAAACGAACGCGCGCGCCTGTGCGCTTTGCCACCTCACCAGTGGCGGCGGACATCCGGAGTCCGCCGGCGTCTCCGGGCTGCCGGCCGGATACATCGTTCGCCAGATGAATGAGTTCAAAAGCGGCGCCCGCAAGGGCGCGCGCGCCGTGGCGATGATTCCGATCGCGAAGGGGCTCAGCGAGGAAGATTTCAAGGCCGCCGCTGAGTACTTCGCAGCGATGAAATTCCCGGTTTGGTACAAGGTCGTCGAAAGCGATACAGTGTCGAAATCGTATCTCGGGAACGGCGCCATGCGCTTCCCGGAAGAACACGGCGG
>WNFS01002009.1_pt1 | contig 15336 bp, 13 predicted proteins | sample 5400141 | NCBI WGS metagenome assembly WNFS01 (sample SAMN13153358, study PRJNA577476) | soil metagenome | isolation source: 60 cm saprolite under Madrone tree | place: USA:California | collected 2016-06-14
GATTCAGTTCCAGACATCATCAATATTATGGCAAGGAACAAAGAGATAGAAGACGGGACCCAGCAAGCCGCCAAGTTGCGAGACCAGAGGCTTAAGGAGAACTGCAAAAAGCCATGAAAGAAAAAGTTGTAGTTGCAATCATCATATTTGGGGCTGCTGCTCTGCTAATGGGTAGCAGCTGCAGACGGCTGTCAGCGGCCCATTTGATGAGCGCAGCGTGCGATGGAGATATCAAAAGGGCTACGAATCTTCTTGAACTCGGAGTAGATGTTAACGCGACAGATGGTATGAGTAATTCAGCGCTCACCCTGGCGGAAGGCTGCAAGCGCGATGATACCCCAACTCGGGTGCAACTGGTCGAACTCCTCATCGCGAAGGGCGCTGAGGTGAATCATCGAGAGAGCGACGGGCACACGGCGCTGATGTTTGCTGCTGGAAATGGCGACACGCAGGCGGTCAATGCGCTTTTAAGAAACGGGGCCACAGTAAATGCCGCGGACAATGACGGCGAGACGGCACTGATGAAAGCTGCAGCCTCTTCCTGCAACGAAGAAACCGTGAGGGCACTATTAAGCGCTGGGGCTGATTTGAGCGCCAGAGATCATAAGGGACGAAATGCTCTGGACTCTTTTCGTTCGTCTTATGCATGTCCCGAGAGCAAGGTCGGTGACTTGCTTCAGATGGCAGGAACTGAGAAAGGCAGATGATTTCTCGGCCCCACTGGCCCTCCATGCCGACGCCCGCGCTTCGGCTCCCGAATGCGAGAGATCTCAGTCTTACGATGGTGATGGTTTACGCGTGAAGAAGACGGAGTATGGCTGGACGACATTCTACCTCAGGAGCAGTGTACTCGGTGGCCAGGTCATCGCCGAGGTTGACGGCAATAACGTTTGGCAGCGTGGCTATGTTTACGCAGGCAGCACTCTGATGGCCGTGCAACAGGGCGGCGTTTTCTTTGTGCACGAAGACCCGGTGACGAAGAGCAAACGCACGACGGACATCAACGGCAACATTGTCAGCACCGTCGAGCTGGATCCCTGGGGCGCCGACACGGCGCGCAGCAGCAACGCCGCGTTTCAACCAAAGAAGTTCACCTCGTATGAACGCGATGCGAATGGCAGTGACGAAGCAATGTTTCGTCGTTACAATCGCTGGCACTCGCGCTTTGACCAGCCTGACCCTGCCGACGGCAGCTACGACGCGACTGATCCGCAATCCTTCAATCGCTATGCTTATGTGCAGAACAATCCGGTGAGTTTTGTGGATCCGAGCGGACTGGAAACATGCTACACCGACATCGACGGTAAGAGAGTTTGCATCCCAGACATTGGTGGCACGGTGACTGTTCCAATTCCAAGCGATAATACTCCGATTGGCTTGCTCCTCGGGCTCTCCCTCATCAACGGTATTCAGCCCATGGTTCATCTGCCGTTCATTGGTGACAGGCCTGACCCACCACCTCGCCACCCGCAGAACCCTGGACGAGAAATGGCAAAATTTGACGAGGCCAAACTGAGAGAGTGCGTTAAGGCCTACGGATTTGATCCGAACAGTATCCAGTTCACCCCCTCACAACGGGGGCAGGGTGGAAAGTTTCTTGGGTACGCCCCATGGGACACCCAGAGGACCAATGGAATAGGAATAGTAAACGACGTATCCTACAACTCGGTTCAAATTGGCCACATGGGCCTCGGGCCTCCAGACACTGGTGTCACGATTAACGGAATTGGAGGGCGTCCAGATGGCCGAGGATTTGCGGAGTACTCTCCCTATCACAACTACACCTCGAGGAGCCTAACGAATCCTATTGCGATTATCGCTACGCAAATACACGAACTAGGGCATTCTCTTTCAATGATTACCGGCGTGCATCCTGAAACGGCCCCATACTCAAGAATTCGTCCAAGCGGTAAACCAGATGATGGAACGTTTTTGGAAAGGTGCGTCTTCGGTGGTGAGGTTGGAAACAATGGAAGACTTTACAAGTAAAACGCACATACTTCTGCGCTTAGGGGCGCTCGCGTCGGTCTTATTCCTGGCATGCAGTCAAGGGATTCCCAAGAATCCGCCTCGCCAGGTTGCAGTGCAGCAGTCGCCGAACGAATCTCAAAGAAGCGGGCTCGCTTCATATCCAAATCTTGGGTTGATTGCCACAGACCCTCAAGCTTCAGAGGCTTGGAAACAATTCACCAAGGACGGTCGCTACAGGGTCGCATCCAAAGAGGAATTTAAGATGTCGGAAGAAGAATACAATCCCTATGGAGACGGAGATTTCAACGGCGACCATGAATATTGTGACTTTGCTGCTATCGTTGTGGACACAATGCGAACCGATGCATCCAGGTTCGGCATAGTGATTTTCAACTCGCGAGAAGGACGACAAGGATACGACGGCCCTTTCTGGCTTTACCACGAGAAGGATCTTTCAAGAGCTAGCTTGGGTACAAGCAGCCATGGCCCATTGCTCGTTGCTGAACATCGCGATAACGGCACTATTAAAGCCTGTGTAGTGAAATGGAACCTGAAACAAAAGGAATATACGTGCAATAAAGTGCGATAAGTTTTGGGGCGCGCGCACAACTGCTATGCGCTACGGCGCGGCAGACGGCGTGCGGCAGAAGTTCACCTCGAAAGAACGGGATAATGAGACGGGACTGGACTACTTCCTGGCTCGTTACTACGGGTCAACAGCCGGTCGGTTCATGTCAATCGATCCGCTGGCCGCGGTCTCTGTCGATTTCGATGAGGAAATGGACGAGCGATCTGAAATGTGAGCAGAAAATGGACGATTCGCCCTAAAAAGAAAAAAAGGCGCATTTGCGTCGCAAACTGAGGTGGCTAATTGAGTTGGATCCTTGGGGCGGAGAGACAAACCGCAGCAGCAGTGAAGCATTTCAGTCAGCTATTTCGGCAGGGCTCAGCGATGCACTTAGCGCCCTTGAAGAACGCCTGGCTTGATCCCATTCGGGTTTGGCTTGAAGGACGTCAGGCGCGACGGTTTGCAGAAAGCCCATGAGGCGACTGGCAAAGACCGCACGATCAAACTTAGCGGCATGCGCGCACAAGACCTGAGGATCCCAATTCCGCAACTCAAACTCCTCAATCGCCTCGATCAGAGAGCCTGATTCTGGTCGATCGAAGAAAAGTCCGGTGCGGCCTTCGACCATGGTTTCCAAGGCGCCGCCGGCACGGAACGCGATTACCGGTCTGCCGGCTGCATTCACCTCGAGCGGCGTCATGCCAAAATCCTCCTCACCAGGAAACAACAGTGCGCGACAACGAGCTGCATAACGCGCAACTGCGTCGTCAGATTGCCGGCCCAGAAAACGAATTGATGGCCCGGCAATTTTCTCCAACCGCGCGCGATCGGGACCATCACCGACGACCAAGAGCTGGCGATTGAGTTTCGTGCAGGCTGCGACGGCCAGGTCGATCCGCTTGTAAGGAACCAGCCGCGATAACACGAGGTAATAGTCCTCCTGCACTGTGGCGGGCTGAAACCGACTAATGTCAATTGGCGGCGGTATGACTATTGAATCGCGTCCGTAAAACGTCTTGATGCGTTTGGCGACCGCCTGTGAGTTGGCGATGAAGTAATCTGGCCGGCGTGCTGCCCGCAGATCCCAACGCTTCAATACCGACAGCAACAGCGGCAAGAGCCGGCGAGATAGCGGACCGAAACCGGCGCGCTCGCTATAGTCTTCGTAACGCCAGACCCAGCGCATTGGCGTGTGACAGTAGCAAACATGAATTGCGTCTTTCCGCTTGCGAACTCCTTTTGCGTAGCCGAAACAGCAACTGACAATCAAGTCGTAACCGGAAAGGTCAACTGACTCGACTGCAAATGGATAGAAGAGGAAGTAGTGACGAAAGTGACGGCGTAGTCCCGGCAGATATTGCATCCACGAAGTTTTGATGTGTGCTTGCTGTAAGCCGCGAGACAGGACTTCGGGAACAGCGATTGTCGAATGCAGGCTGGCGCCCGGCAGCAGGTTGTAAATCTCCTCTGCTACCCTTTCCGCGCCACCCATCTGCGCGAAGTTGTCGTGAAAAACTGCGATTCCGGACATTCCTGGTTTTCTCTTAACTAGTCTCCGAAGACAAAGGGACGAGTTGCTCGCGCACCGCGTGCAGTGACCTTGCGGCAGTCTCCGTGTAGATTGCCTCGAAGCGAGAAATGAATCTGTGTACGGGAAAATTTCTCGTTACATGTTGACGCGCGTGCATCGCAAGATCGGTGCTCAAATCATCCCGCTCCAGGATGGTCGCAATGCCGTCAACTAATTTTCCTTCATCGCCGAATGGCACCAACCAACCGTTCTTTTCGTGCGTGATAAGTTCCGGCAAGCCACCCACCGCCGTGGCCAGTATGGGAACGCCCGCTGCCATTCCTTCGAGCGCAACCAACGGAAAGGCTTCGGAACGGGAGTTCATCACCAACAGATCCAGCGCACCCATGAGCGCAGCCACGTCATTTCTCTGCCCCAGAAAACGAACGTAAGGTTCGAGTCCCAAAATGCGAACCTTTGCCGCCAACAGCTTTTGATAGCCGTCGCTGCGATTAAAAAGTGCGGAGCCAACAATCAGCAACGCGAGGTTTGGAATTCTTTTGCGCGCTTCAGCGAATGCCTGGATTAGTTCAAGCTGCCCCTTGACCGGCGACAGATTGCCAACGATTCCAATCAGGCGATCGCTGTTTCTTATGCGCAGTTCTTTGCGGATGGAAACGTTGGTTGACGTTGGACGTGGTTTGGCGATCTCGACTGCGTTGTAGACGACCACGACTTTGACTCTCTGCGGAAAGCGGCGCAGCAGTTTTCCTTTGAATCGCTCAGCCGCAGCATTCGCAACCACGACAATTCGAAGTGGTGGCCGAAGGAGCGCGAACAAACGAATGCACGTGCTAAGCGGGTGTTTCGGGAGAAGATCGTGAACGTGCCAAACGATTGGGATTCTCAGCCCTATAGTTGCAGCCGAGATTACGAGTCCGGCACGCACGCTATTGGCGTGGATCAGGTCGGGCCGATGCTCGCGGACGCGGGAACGCACCCGTCGAATTGCAAGAACGAACGATGCGAAATAGCGAATCAGCGCGTCGATTCGCCAAGTGAAGCGCGCGTTCAACTGGTCCACGTCGGCGCAAAGGACGTTCAAGGCCTTGGCTTCTTTTTGCAGTTGTCCGGCGGACGGACACACCAAAACGGCTTCAAAACGGCCGCGATTCAGTCGCGAGAGGATAAGCAACAGGACGCGCTCGGCGCCGCTGACCTGGCTGGTGTGGTTGTAAAAAAGAATCTTCAATTTGATTCTCGCGCGCGACCTTCTTCGGCGCTGATCCAACCGATGATCAGCCAGCCGATCGGCGCAACTGCGTAAAGAGAAAACGTCAAACCAAAAATATTGTTGAGAACGAAGACAGGCATCAAAGCCGCGATGATTCGGGCCGTCACGGCTGCGGATGAATTGGGCACCGCGCGGCGTGTCTGGCGAAATGCAAAGACTGTTGCCCGGCCGAGAATCCACAGAAAGAGCAGCGCGGCGGGAATGCCGCCGGCGACCGCCAGCACCAGGACAAAATTGTCGATGGCGGTTTCCTCGACGTTGTCGGAAAATTTCAGAGCACCCAATGAACCGGCACCCGTTCCCGATCCGAGTGGCCGGTAGGGAATAACGTTGGTCACCAGGTCTTTCCAAACTTCGAAGCGCACGTACAAACTTTCCTCGCCGGTTGGCTGTAGCGTCCCGCGCTGCGTGTGCGACAGCAGCGTGCCAATCTTGTCCGTCTCTTCTTTGGACCACATGTCGTCTTCGGCCGGCGGCTTCGCAATAACCATGATCAGCACCAGCGGAATCAGTAGCATCGTCAGTCGCACCGCCAGGCCGCGCATGCTGCGCGCGCCAAGCAGGACCAGGCAGGCGATTCCGAGAAGCAAACCAAAAATTGCGGTGCGTTGTCCGGTGAATAGCAGCACCGTTGAGAGCATCGCGGCGCAAACAAACCAGCCCGCGCGATTTAACAAACGCGCGGCACCCGCGCCGAACCCAAAAGCGATCAGCGCGCCCATCGCAATGTAGCGGCCCCACTCCTCGGCGTTGGTGAAAGTTGCGAGCGGCCGCTTCACGTGGCCCACGCCGATGGAAGCGTAGAATTCAACGTTCTCAAGCCAGTACTGCTCAAACTGCGGATAGCCGTAGATGAGCTGATAAATTCCGTAGAGCGAAGAAACTATGCCGAGCACCACGATGGCCTGAAAGGCAATGCGAATGAAGCGTGGGTTGACTGCCTGGCCAAAATAAAACCAGCAAACGGGCACGAGGATCAGCATTGCGCCGGACAAACCAATCATCATCCCGCCTTGCAATGGATTGAAAATTTGCAGGAAGAAGATGGCCGCGAGAATTGAAACTGAGCTGGCCAGTGGCGTGGCGCGAACGATGTTCAACCGATATCGTTGCAGCATGAGACCAAGCGCCATCAGGGCGACGATTGGTGTCAGCACGTGAATCGGATCGAATTGCGAGTAGTCAACGATGAAATACTCGGCTCGCCGGATGAAGCCGCGGAATGGCTCGAACAAAATCATCGCCAGCAAGCCCGCTTCAAGACTGAGCGCAAGCGGCAAGGCCATTAGGAAAAGCAGCGCGCCGAGAATCCAGCCACGCAGAATTTGTCCGCCGCCGATGATGGCCAGGATTGTGAACGCGCAGATGGCCTGGATAGGCGCCAGCCAAACGATTGGCGAGCGGCGCGATACTGTGATTTCCGGATAGACTGCGCTCATTTCAATCTCTGACTTCTGACCTCTGACCTCTGACTTCTTCAGATTTCAGATTTCAGATTTCAAATTCCAGATTCCAAACCTCAGGCGTCAAGGTTTTGCGCCGCCGGCATTCCTATGCGCCACAACGATCGGAGCTGCGTTAGCGGCAGGTCGCTGGTGCGCGGCTTTAAGTAACTCCACATGCTGCGTTCGCGCTGGCGCATCAGCGCAATAAACGCGACTATCATCAGCACGCTATAACCAAGCAACGACGCTATTGCCGCGCCGGCAATTCCATAGCGTGGCAACAAAGTGAGCAAAGCGACTACGGTGATCGCAGCGGAAGAAACGCGAGCGATGGTGCTGAGACCCGGGTGTCCAAAACCGTTAAGCCCGCTGATTGCAATCCCCCCAGCCGTCAGCACAACCGAAGCAACCAACAGGATGCGAAACGTTCCACCCGCGGCGCTGAAGCTTGGGCCATAGACAATTCGCAAAATATGCGGCGCGGCCAGCCACAGCGGAACCAACACAATCAAGTGCGTGTAAACAGTCAGTCGCAGGCTGCGCGCAAGCAGATTGTCCGCGCGGTCACCGTGTTTGGCCGCTGCGACCTCGGGCATAACAGCGTCGGCAACCGAGCCGGCCAGGATGGCAGTAATTTCCGAAAGACGAACGGCGACAAAATAGAGGCCGATGGCAGTGCTCGAGGCGAGTCCGCCAAGCAGCAGTTGGTCCATGCGCAGCGTGGCAAAATCCGCTACCGTGCCGGGATAACCGCGCATGCCGTAATGCAGCGCATTGCGCCACTGCAACCAGCTCGGTTGCCAGCGCGGACGCAACTGATGCCAGACCGCAAACAGCGAGAGGAACATAGCCGCGAATTGTCCTGCCATCGCTGAAAACGCAGCGGTCTCGACTGTCAAATGGTTGAACAACCAAAGCACGAGATACGACGCGGCCTGAACTACGAAAGTGATCAATCGTGAAGTTCCCGACCAGCCAAATCGTCGCGACCCTTCAAGCAAGCCGATCATCAAAAACTGAACCAGCGCGGCGGGGATGTTCAGCAGGTAAATACGCACCAGGCGCATTACTTCCGGGCTGCGCTGTCCAACCAAATGAGGAATGATGAGTTCAGCGAACGCGAGTGAACCCAGACCAACCACCAGCGAAAACAGCAACGCGTTCGAGAAAAGCATGGAAACGCATGCCGGATCTTTTGCTGCCCAGTAGCGGTGCGCTTGCGTCAGGCCAAAGGTCGCCAACAACGCGCACACTGGCGGCCACAACATAACGATTAACAGATCGCCGCGGCCGGCCGGCCCCAGCGCCCACGCGCTGAGCAGGCTCGTCAACACGCCACACATCAGAGCTAGTGCGTTGGTGCTGAAAACCATCTTTATGTTTTTGGTGAACATTCGGGCTCAGGCCGCGCCTTCCGCCGTCAGGATGGCGGGAATTGTTCGCAACAAAATTTTGCAGTCGAGCGCGAGCGACCAGCGATCGATGTATTCGAGATCAAGCTGCATCCACTCTTCAAACGAAAGATTGCTGCGACCTGAGACTTGCCATAGACAAGTTAGTCCGGGCTTCACGCTGAAGCGTCGCTTTTGCCAGGCCACTTCCAATCCCATGACATCGCGCATTGGCAGCGGTCGTGGGCCAACCAGGCTCATATCGCCAAACAAGACATTGATTAGCTGCGGCAACTCGTCGATGCTCAACTTGCGCATGAGGCGGCCCACGCGCGTCATGCGCGGGTCGTTGCGAATCTTGAACACGGGGCCATCTTTTTCGTTGAGGTGCTCGAGTTCCTTCATGCGCGCTTCCGCGTCGCTGGCCATCGTTCTGAATTTGATCATGCGAAAGCGGCGCTTGTTGTAGCCCATGCGTTCCTGAACGAAGAATACTGATCCAGCCGAATCGATTTTGATGGCCACAGCAACGAGCAGAAACAGCGGCAGCAGCAAAAGCAAAAGCACCACGGAGCCGACAAAGTCGATTACGCGCTTGGCTTCGGTGCGCCAGCTAATCGAAGGCGCGCTGTGCAGCGAAACCAGCGGCGCCCCTTCGAATTCCCAGGCCCGCGAGCGCGCCAGTTTGTGCGGAAACAAATCGGAAAAGAGGTGCACCATGATTCCCTGCTCTTCCAGAACCGTGATCGCTGACTCAATGTGCGAGTACTGTGACTTGATCGGCAGAGTGATGAAGACCTCGTCAATTACTTCGTTAGCAATTACGCGCGGCAGGTCGGCGATACGGCCCAACCATGGCACATTGAACGTGGCGGGATCTTTCACGCGCCGCTCTTCGTCAACGTATCCCACCAGTCGATAACCGAAATCCGTGCGTTCAGAAACCTGTTTCGCGAGCCATTCGGCGCGTGGTCCATTTCCAATCAACAACAGCTTCTTGATGTTGAGGCCGCGCAGTCGCAGCCGGCGCAGGTTTAGGCGCAACAAGACACGCATGCCGCCAATCAACGCGATTGCGATCGCTGCCACGCAGAGTGTGGTTTTAAAGTTAACTGTCTTCCACTGGCCGATCTGCGCCACGATCAGCAGGGAAACCGAGGCGGCGAAAACTGCCCGTCCTATCTCTTTCATTTCGTCGGCGAAGGTGGTTAAGCGGTGTGAGCGGTAAAGGCCCTGCAGCTCAAAGGCGATGTACCAGACAACCAACAGCAGGCCCGCCAGCAGCGCGTTGCCGAGTTTTATTCTGGTGGAGAGAAAATCAAAGGCGTAGGCAGGTACGCTGGGCTCGGCGGACGGCGCATAGTTAATGACAATCGCGATCGCCAGCGCCGCCAGCATCAGCACCAGATCGCTCATCTTCAAAAAGAAGTTTGCCAGTTGTCCGTAACGGGCTGTCATAAGTGCAACGCAAAAACATCTCGGGAAATGGAGTTAGCGCATCAACGGATAAAGAAATGTCGTCATGCTGGCCAGCCTGACGTAACGCTCGATTTTGCTGATGCGATTTCGCGGCACGAGGATCATGTCGCCGGGTTGTAATGTCAGATCGTTTTCCAGGTCGCTGGTGCGCTTGAGAGTTTTGAAGTTAAGACTGCGCACTTCGGCGGTATCGGCATTGAGCTTGCGAAAGACCAGAATCTGTGACGACTTGGCACTGTCCTTGAAACCGCCGGCCAACAGCACCGCCTGAATTGCGGTCAGGTTTTCTCTCAATTCAAGTTTACCGGGCTGCACTACCTCGCCGGCGACCACCACGTAAGGTTTCTGAAACTCTTTCAGCACCACGGTCAGTTCAGGTGATTCGAGCCGGGTTCGCGCCCGCGCCAGAATCAGGTTGCGAACCTGCTCAAGGTTGCGGCCGGCAACTTTCAAATCTCCACCCATCTGCAACGAGATGTAACCGTCCGGCTGAACGCTGACAGTCTGATTAAATTCAGGTGTGTAACGATACTCGATGTCGAGCACGTCGCCGGAATGCAGCAGGTAACGATCTTCCGAACCGAAAGCAGTAAGCCTTGGACGCTGAGCGGGCGTCGGCTTTTGCGCGTACGCAACCAGGCCGGTGCTGATAGCAAGCAAAGCAATCGCGAGAATTTTTCTGAGTGGCGTCATGAATTTTTACAGTCGCTGGTAAATCCAGTTAGGTACTGGGTACCGTCTTTGGTTGAGAACGAAGCCGAGAAAATTTCCCCCAGCGTTTTCGATCATTTGCTGGCTTCGCTTGATTTGCGCGCGACGAGTTTGCGCCGCCTTAACGATGACACTAGTGCCGTCAACCAACGGCGCCAGCGTCGTGGCATCGGCGGACGCTGCCAGCGAAGCACAATCAATCAGGACGTAATCAAAGTTCCAGCGCAAGGCCTTGATGCAGGCGATGCGATACTCTGGATTAGTGTCAAAATCACTTAAGCGTGAGCCGCGAGCCGTCACTGCGCGTGCCTTTGTTTGACCAGTCGCGATACTCAGCAGATTTTCTACTTCGGTTTCTTCACAATACCGCGCAACATAATTCGCATCGGCGAGGTAAAGCTCGCGCAAAGCGCCGGCGTCGATGCGCAACACGCGCTTGTTCGTTTGCAGGGCCAATTCCTTTGCTATCAAATCTACGACGTAGCTGACGCCTTCGGCCGGGGTCGCGGACGTAAAAGTGACCACGCGATTGCGCAACTTTCCATCGTCGCGAACCGCCTGAAACACCGTTTTGATTAACTCAAGATAGAAACCCAATTTGAATCGCCCTTGCCTTTGAAATCTCAGATATCAAATTTGAGATCGAAATGTATCTACTAATCTGCCCAGTCGAACTGCGGCTCGTGCGCGATCTTCGGTTGCGCCAGACGCGACGGTGATGGTTCGTCTCTACGAACGGTTTCCATAACCAACCTTCCGGCATTCTGCGGTAAGGACGCGAGCACCGGTCGCCCGATTAGCACTTCGAGCTCATGCGGCGTCAGCACGGTGTCGCGCATGAATTCCGCCACTACCACGCTTCCCAAACTCAGCAAAGCGCCAAGAAACAATCCGAGCAGCAGGTTCATCGGCCGGTTTGGGCGCACCGGTATGCTGGGCTGAATCGGCGCCTCGGCCACGGAAACATTGGTGATCTTGTTTTCGTCGAGCTCATCAGTGATACGCGCTTCTTCTTCCTTTTTCTGATAGAGCTGATAGTTATCATCGGCCTGCTTAACTTTGCGATTGAGATCTTCGTATTCGCCGGTTATGCCTTCGAGCCGGGACAACTGGTTTTCATATTGAGCCACCTGCGCAGCAAGCATCTCGAGCCGCCCCTCGGCGCCGGCCTGGTCCACACGGGCGCGGGCTTGTTCAGTCTCAAGTGTCTGCCGCAGGGGATTGAGATCGGTTGACTGCTCGGTGGCCGTCTCGCCGGTCGCTTTGTCCAGGGCGGCCCGGGTAGTTCTGATCTGCTGATCGACTTCCCTCACCAGGCGATCGTCGGCGCGAAACTTGGTGAGCAACTGCGTCCGCTTATTTTGCAGTTCTACGATCATTGTGTTCAGGTGCTCGGCTGAATATTGGTTTGGCAGCGCGCGGCTCTGCGTCACGATGCGCGGATGAACCTTCAGCAATTGCTGATCAAGCTTGGCGATTCGTTCGTTTAGCTCGTGAAGCGTAGCTTGGGTCTCCAACAAGCGCGATTTTGCGTCGGTGAGTTTCTGCACCGTCTGCTCTTTTTGTTGAGTCAGCGAAACGACATTCATCGACTGCTGAAAGCCCGAGAGCTGTTTCTGTGAATCGCGCAGTTGATCTTCGGATTGCGCGGCCTGGTTTTTGAAGAAATCGTAGGTGCCGGGCGGCCGGTGAAGCTTGAGATGCTTTTCAAGATAAAGATCCTGGACTTTCCGGAGCACTGCGGCGGCCATCTCGGGCGAACCGGAGGTGTACTTGACCTCGATTATGTTGGCTTTCTTGACGGGCGTGATCACCAGATCTTTTGCCAAACGCTGGCTGGCTTCTTCTACCTGCGCAGCCTGTGTTGCGGGAGCGGCACGGAGGCCGAGCATTACCGCAAGCGAGGCCCTCGGTTGGTACAAGCCACATTCACTAACCACTTGCTTCAACAGATCGTCGCTCGTCAACAATTCAATTTCGGAGTTGATTTGATTCTCGGAGACTTCATTTTCGAAGTATGTGCCCGCGGTTCCGGTCGTTCTTTCTGGAGTGATCGGCACGTCTGAGCGCGTGTTCTTGACCAGAATCTTCATCCGCGACTCATACTCGTTCGGCATCAGGAACGTCAGCACGGCGGTGCCGATGGCGACTGTCAAAAACGTCGTACAGATCAACGCCTTGTGGCGAAATAGGACGCCTACGATATCGCGCACAGAGAGTTGAGCGTGCTCCGGTTTGCTCGGGTTGAAATTGTTCATAAACAAAGTTCTGCAAATGATTTAAACGGGGAATGGGGGCTCACTTCCGCATTTTCTGGAAGTCGCTCGCGCGAGCAGCGTTAGCTTCAAAACCTGAGGATCAGGCAGTTTTTCGGCGATATTTTGCGTTATCTCGAGGCGGATTTTGATTCGAGGTATTGCGGCGAGTTGCTGAGCTTGACCATCAGGCCGAACTCAGTGCTGGTTTTTTCGCCGTTCGCTTCACCGGTCACAGACGTGAGCCGATAAGCTCCCGGATCCAAGGGAACAATTACGGTTCGGCCCAACCACGACGTGGTCCACGCGGCAAGTTTTGTCACACCGTTACAGCGGAACGCCAGTACGTAATCGTCGCCGCTCAACTGAGGGCCGGCGAGACGTTCGCCGAATCCACAGTTCAGCAGAAATCTGGTTAACGTTTGCGTAGCTCGATACGCCGGTTTCGGATCGTACGGGGGATCGCGTTGCGGATATTGCGGCGCGAAAACGGTTCCAAAGTGGTGTTCAATCTCGCTTGGATTGCGGCCATCATCGCGCCAGTCGTACCAGACTGAGAGTGCGATGCCCTGCGATTGATTTATCAAAATCTGGCGAGCCAATAGTGACGCTTGCTTTTCTTCACCTATGTTAAATGAGGCGGATGAATAACCCCACTCGCTGGAAATTACGGACACGCGTTTGTTAGCTGGCGCATACTTCTGGATCAACTTTCGCAGGCGCGCGTAATCGTCAACTACACTTTCGGGATCGGTCTTGCGGTAGGGATGGACCGAAACAGCGGACCAGTAATTCAGCAGACCCGCGCGCAAACACTCCTCAACGAACGGAAGATCAAATCCCCAAACGCCTGGTCCGATGATTTGTTCGTAAGGCGCCACCTGATGGATAGCCCTGCTGGTTTCCAGAGCCAGCTTCACGTAATCCGCAACGTTCGGCGCCGGGGTCCAGAAACCGGTGTTTGGTTCATTATAGATTTCCCAAACGATGCCGCGACCGCGGTAACGCTTTACTGCCGCCGCCGCCCAGTTTGCAAAAGCCTGCCTGCCTTCTTTGGTGAAAGGCGCGTGATCACCGTCGTAGAGCGTATTCGTATAGTCGAGGATAAACAGCGGCCGCAACTGATGTTCGTCCAACGCGCTCAACAAACGATCGTAGGCGGAAAAGTCATAAGTGCCCTTCTCGGTTTCCGTGCTTTGCCAAAGAAAATCCATTCGCACCCAGCGGAAGCCGGCCGCAGCTAACATCGCCAACTCGCCTGGCTTGGGATGGGTGAAATGAATATTGACGCCCAGCGCACCTGTTATGGCGGGCGCGGAATTGTCACTGGGCCATGGCGCCGTCGGGTGCGCACTTAGCGCGCAACTCGAAACAACCAAAGCAAGCAAACAGAGACAGACAAGTAATCGCATTACAAAAAAGAGTTTCGCTGGTGGCTCGTAGTAACAAGAAAACAGCGAATGTGAAGCCTTCTCCCAAACGATCTAAGCCACCCATGCCGTCGATTCGCAGGTAAAAACAAGATGGACAGCACGAACGTGGCAGACTCATCGCCTGCCAAGCCGCTTGATGCAATCTGTGTAATCTGCGTAATCTGTGGATTAGTTTTCAAACCGATCCTACTACTGAGACGATGTTATGACCTTCGCTTCAACCACTGACATCCGCGCAAACTTCCCTGCGCTCAAACGCCCGCACAACAACCACACAGTCGCCTATTTCGACGGCCCCGGTGGCACACAGGTTCCGCATCAGGTGGTCGAGGCGATGTCGGATTATCTCTATAATCACAACGCGAACACCCACTGGGCCTACCCGACCAGCGAAGAGACTGATGCTGCGATTGAAGCTGCGCGCCAAACTTGTGCGGACTTTCTGAATGCATCGCCGCAGGAGATCGCTTTCGGCGCCAACATGACCACGCTCACGTTTCATCTCGCGCGGGCGCTGGGAAAGCGGTTTGTTGCCGGCGACGAAATCGTGGTGACAGAATTGGATCATCATGCGAACGTCGCGCCCTGGCACTACCTGACGATAGAACGTGCGACCAAACTGAAAGCCGTGAAGATGGTTGCGCAGACGGGTCAGCTCGATTGGGAAAGTTTTGAACAGTCGCTAACGAAACGGACGAAGCTGGTTGCAATCGGCGCCGCTTCAAACGCGCTGGGAACAATTAACGACGTGAGGCGCGCAATCGAAATGGCGCGCTCTGTTGACGCACTGGTTTTTGTCGATGCCGTCCATTATGTGCCCCACGTGCTGGCAGATGTTCAGGCTTTAGACTGCGACTTTCTCGGCATGTCGGCATACAAGTTTTATGGTCCGCACGTCGGCGCGTTGTTTGGCAAACTCGCTTTGCTCGAATCGATCGACTTTCCGAAACTCATTCCCGCGCCTGATGTGGCGCCCGAAAATGTGGAGACGGGAACGCAGAATCAGGAAGGGATCGTAGGCGCGGGCGCGGCTATCGATTTCGTCGCCTGCCTCGCAAACGGAGATTCGCGGCGCGCTCGATTAGCAAGGGCTTATGATGAATTGCACCAGCGGAGTACTGCTCTGACACAAAGATTGTGGAAGGGACTGGCGTCGATAGATGGCGTTCGGCTTTATGGCCCTTCGCCTGATTTGCCGCGAACACCAACCGTTGCGTTCACGGTGGCTGGCGTAGCTCCAACTGAAGTCTCGCGCCGGCTTGCAGCGCGCGGATTATTT
>WNFS01003801.1_pt1 | contig 15336 bp, 13 predicted proteins | sample 5400141 | NCBI WGS metagenome assembly WNFS01 (sample SAMN13153358, study PRJNA577476) | soil metagenome | isolation source: 60 cm saprolite under Madrone tree | place: USA:California | collected 2016-06-14
CCGACCCAGTCACCAGGCTGCGATTGAGCCACGCGAATCTGTGACCCGCGAATGAGAAGGGAAGTGCAATCGCCGCAGTAATCAGCATCATCCCCGCGATTGTCCCCACGCCAAACACCAGTAAGTAAAGTACTCCCCAACGGGGTTCGCGGATCGTGCCCAAAACCAGCAGCGCTACTGTGGCGGAGCCCGCCAGGCCGTGCACGATTCCGATCAGCAGCGGCCGGAGCGATTGATACAGACCCAGCCAAGCGAACGAAGCGCGCAGCCATCGCGGAGGAGTGAGGATTGCGCCATGATGATGTTCTTCGCCGGGGCTGTGCGTGTGGCGGTGAAAGTGCATGTGCGCGCCGTGCCCGTGGACATGAACATGCTCGCCCGAATGGGGCGGATGCACGGGAGCAAACTTTTCGCTCAACCATTTCATCGCGCCCGAAAGGTTCAACAGGCCGAGGAGAATAAGCATCAGCCCGACGGAGAACTCCATCGTCAGGCCTACGCGGGCTGGAATCGCCAGCCCGAAGAGGACAATTCCAGCACCCACGGCAAGAATCGTCAGCGTGTGTCCTACGCCCCAGAGCATGCCGATCAGTCCAGCCTTCGCGATTGTCCGTTCGCGGCTCACGATGGTCAACACGGCGATCACGTGATCCGGGTCGGTTGCATGCCGCATCCCCAGAAAAAACCCAATCGCAAGGATCGCCCATCCGCTGGTCATCGAATCACTCCGCCGCTCTTCGCGCGCTTCGCAGCATACCTGACAATGGAAAGGCGCGCACGGGTTCTTTGAGTTCACTCTTGTTTGAGAATCCGCATGAGTTCGGCGGCTGCGTGGGGCAAGCGTGCGCCGCGACGGGATACCAGATAGACGTGCCGTGGCATATTCAACTGTCGTATCTTGAGTTCTTTCATCCAGCCGCGCTCGATCTCCCACTTCACGCACATGCGCGGCACGATAGCCACGCCCATGCCCATTTGCACGAAGCGCTTGATGCTCTCGATCGTGGGCATTTCGATCGGCATGTTCAGCGTTGTGCGATGCCGCGCAAAGAGCTCGATCACGCGCCGGCGGTAGGGTGATTCCACGATGTGCGCCACGAAATCTTCTTTCCCCAGCTCTGCGACATCTACTTCGTGCTTCTTCGCTAGCGCGTGTTTCGGCGGGACCACCAGCGTCAGCTCATCCTTCATTATTTCCGTGGCCACCAGTTGAGCATCGCGCGGCACAAAAGAAATCGCGCCGAGATCCAGGCGGTAATTGAGCACCTCATGGGGGATGTCCCGCGAAAACATCCGGTGCACGCGCACCTGCACGCCCGGATGCATTTCGCGAAATTTTCCCAGCGCCGGCAGCAGCGCGTGGATTGAGCTTTCGTTCACGCCCAGGGAAAGTTCGCCGCGCTCCAATCCTTGCAGCTCGCTAAGTCCCTTCTTTACTTCATCGCGCAGGTTCAGCAGCCGCTCGGCATATTCGCGGAGCAGGGTACCTGCATCCGTCAGCCTCACCGGCCGCGCGCCGCGCACGAACAGCGGCTGCCCCAGGGAGTCTTCGAGCTTGCGGATTGTCAGGCTGACGGCGGGCTGCGTGCGGTACAAGCGCTCCGCGGCCCGCGAGAAGCTCCCTTCCTTCGCCACCATGAGAAACACTTGCAATTCGCCCAGATCCATCGTGCTTCTCCCCGCGCCCAGTATAAGCTGGCATTATCAAAAGTAAAATAAAGATAAATTTGACCAGGGTCTACTTTTTTGCGTTACTAGACGGAAGGAAACTGCATGGACACTGTACGCATTTTCGATACCACCCTCCGCGACGGAGAGCAGTCCCCCGGCTTCTCGATGAACACGGCGGAGAAGATCCGCATGGCCCGGCAGCTTGCCGCGCTGGGCGTGGACGTCATCGAAGCGGGATTCCCGATAGCGTCCCGCGGCGACCTCGAAGCCGTGCGCCTGGTAGCTCAGGAAATACGGGACGTCCCCATTGCGGCGCTCGCCCGCGCCAAAAAGGAAGATGTCGCTGCGGCGCTCGAGGCCCTGGAACCTGCGGCCGCGCCACGTTTGCACGTTTTTCTCGCGACCTCTGACCTGCACCTTCACGCGAAGCTGAATATCACGCGCGAGCAAGCGCTGGGAGCCATCGGCTCGATGATACGTTTTGGACGGCAGCATGTGGGCGAAGTCGAGTTCTCCGCCGAGGATGCCGGCCGCACGGACATTGATTTTCTTTGCCAGGTTTGCCGCGTGGCGGTCGATGCCGGCGCCACCATTCTGAATTTGCCGGACACTGTGGGTTACGCGGTTCCGGAAGAGTACGGCGCGATGTTCCGGCGCGTGCGCGAATACCTGGGTGACCCGGCGGGCGTTACTCTCAGCGCCCACTGCCATGATGACTTGGGATTGGCGGTGGCCAACTCATTGGCTGCGGTCCGCGCGGGCGTTCGGCAGATCGAATGCACCATCAACGGAATTGGCGAACGGGCCGGAAACGCGGCGCTGGAAGAAATTGTCGTCGCGCTGGCTGTGCGGAAAGACAGCTTCGGCGTCGCAACCGGAGTGCGCCTCGAAGAGCTTTTTCGCACCAGCCGCATGCTCACGGAAATCACGGCCGCGCAGGTGGCGCCGAACAAGGCCGTCGTGGGCGCCAACGCTTTCGCGCACGAAGCCGGCATCCATCAGGATGGGATCATCAAGAATCCGCTCACCTACGAGATTATTTCGCCTCAAGCCGTTGGCGTTCCCTCGCGCTCCATGGTCCTCGGGAAGCATTCCGGGCGCAATGCGCTGCGCATGCACCTGCGGGATCTTGGCTATGAGCCCAGCGGCGCGGAGCTCGCGGAATGCTATCGGCGCGTCACCGTGCTCGCGGACCAGGCGAAACAAATTCGCCAGCGCGACGTCGTCGCCATCGCGCACGAAGTGATGCGCCGGGGAACAAACGCACTCGCAAAGGAAGCGTCACCCGCAGCCTGATCTGACGCCGCGTAACTGCATCGTTGTTGTTTGTCACGGCAAAGTGGCCCGTGGCGCGGCCACGATCTCCGCGCGGCGTTTTTGAGTTTGTTGTTTTTGCCAGGGACACAGATGAAAAAAACCATTGTCCTTCTTCCGGGCGACGGCATTGGACCGGAAGTTACGCGCGCCGCCGCTACCGTTCTGCGCGAAACTGCGCATGAATTCAATCACCAGTTCGAGCTGCACGAATTTCCAGTTGGCGGAGCGGCCATCGATGCGGCGGGCACGCCGCTTCCCGCCTCTACGATTGACGCTTGCCGCAAGGCGGACGCGGTTTTCCTTGGCGCCGTTGGCGGGCCGAAGTGGGATTCGCTGCCGGTGGGGAAGCGGCCGGAAAGCGGCCTGTTGGATCTGCGCAAAGGCCTCGGGCTCTACGTAAACGTGCGTCCCGTGAAGCTGCTTGAGCCGCTCCGCGGAATTTCGCCGCTGAAGCCGGAAAAGATCGGCGACCTGGATCTGGAAATCGTGCGCGAGCTTGCCGGCGGAATGTATTTTGGCGAGCGCGGCAACGTCACCGAGAAGGGCGTCGAGCGCTCCTTCGATACGGAGTCTTACTCGACGAAAGAAATCGAGCGCATCGCCACGTTCGGCTATGCGCGCGCGGAGAACCGCTCGCGGCGTCTGTGTTCCGTGGACAAGGCAAACGTTCTTTCAAGTTCGCAACTCTGGCGCCGCACGGTCACATCCATGAGCGCGGTATACCCCTCGGTCAAGGTCGAACACATGTACGTCGACAATGCCGCCATGCAGCTCATTTTGCGGCCGTCGCAGTTCGATGTGATCCTCACCTCCAACATGTTTGGCGACATTCTGAGCGATGCAGCGGCAGCCCTGGTCGGCTCGATCGGGTTGATTCCTTCCGCCAGCTTTGGCTCGTACCGCACTCCCGATATTGCCGAACCTGGCGCGCGAGCCGTCGGTGGTTCCGTCTTCGCTGAAATCTTGCGCGAAGAAATGCAGCGCACCCTCGAACACGCGGAACGTTACGGCTGGGGCGTTTAGCGCCTTTGCTCGATTTCAACGTTTTGGCTCATCAGCGTCGATTCGCTCGCGAGCGCCCGGACTGCCTTGCGAGAACCTGCCGGGAATGCTACTTTTACCCTTTCCCAATCAGCTGGCAGCCACTCGTTTCGAGGGGAGTCTCGCAGGGGCGCCAGCTGAAAATCCGTTTCAGGCCGAAATAAACAAACGTGCGCACCATTCGCGATTGCCGAACAGTGGAACTTTACGAATAAAGAGTTACCATTCGATAGCTACCAGACCGGCATGGCAGGCTCAAACTCCAATTCGAAGGGTATTCCGGCAGCCCAAACGCGGGATGTGACCTACTGGCGCATTGAAGGGTCGCTGCTCGAGATGGGCGCGTTGCGCCCCCTCGGTTTTTTCACTTGGAACGCTCAGAGCTTTGCCGAGCGTTGGGCGCGCCGCGCAGGTATGGCGGCGATGGCGCTCACGCGGTTGCCGGCCTACGCCACAAATCGCACTTTTGCCACAAGGTTTCTGCACACGCTTCTTCGCGGGACCAGCCGCGACCGCCTCGATTTGCTTGGTGAAGAATATTTTCACTACGTTTTGAAGCCGCAACTCCGCAGGGAATCCGCCGAAAAACTGATTGACGCTGTTCGCAGCGGCGAACGCATTGTTCTCGTCGGGCAAGCCCTGGAACATATTTTGCGGCCGCTTGCGAAACACTTTGGCGTGGAATCTTTCATCGCCAACCGTTTGGAATTTCGCGACGGGTATGCGACTGGAAGGCTCCTCGACCCCGTCGTGCGCCCGCGGGGTCCCTTTGCGTGGTTGGCCGGCGGGTCGGCCGACGGTCGCATCTCGAAGAAAAAACTTCTTGCGCAGCTTGGCTGGAGAAACGCCCCGGAGCGGCTCGAAGCCGCCGTGCAATCCGCCTCGCGCCCCGCGCCTCCGGACGGCAAAGCCATCGCGACCTTCGGGGAAAAGCCGCGGGCCGGTCGCCTTTCCGTTCGTGAAACGCTGGCTGGTCGGCACATCTTGCTCATTGGCGTGACTGGTTTCATCGGCAAGGTCTGGCTCCTCGATTTGCTCGAAAATATTCCAGACGTCGCCAGGATTACCTTGCTGATCCGGCGGAATCGGACAACCTCTGCGCTGCGGCGTTTTGAGAAAATTGCCGAAGAGTCGCCCGCCTTCGATGAACTCCACGATCGTCACGGCCCGAAACTAGGCGCATTTCTGGAGGAGAAGATTGAAGTTGTGGAGGGCGACGTCAGCCAGCCGGGCCTGGGTCTAGAGGAGGCAACGCAGGCGCGGCTCGCGAAATCGCTCGACCTGATTGTCAACAGCGCCGGCCTCACCGATTTCAATCCTGATCTGCGCGACGCTCTTTCTTCGAACGTGGATTCTGCAATTCATCTGCTCGAATTTCTCCGCCGTTGCAGCCACGCGGGATTAATGCATCTCTCTACGTGTTATGTGACGGGAATGCGCGATGGCCGGGTCAGCGAAGAGCTGAAGGAAAACTACAATCCCTTGGGCATCCCCGGCTTCGACGCGGAGAAGGAAATTCTATCCCTGCGTGAAACGGTTCGGCGCATCGAAGAACGCGCCGAAAGTCCCGAGCTGACCAAGCCGCTGCATCGGCAGGCGCTCGGTCGAGGCGGCGACGCTTCCAAGGTCTCCGCAGACGAGCTTGTTGAGGTTCTCAAGCGCAATCGTGCTCGCTGGGCGCGCAACCGCCTGGTTCGCGTTGGCATGCGCCGCGCTCAGCATCTCGGCTGGCCTAATATTTACACCTTTACCAAGAGCCTGGGAGAATCCATCCTCGCGCGTCACGGCCGCGATCTCCCGGTGGCCATCGTGCGGCCTTCCATTGTCGAAAGCTCGGAGCGCTCGCCATTTTCCGGGTGGAACGAGGGCATCAATACGTCCGGCCCGCTCTCTTACTTGTTGGGCACTAATTTCCGCCAGCTTCCCACCAACGCGCGCAAGTGCCTCGACGTGATTCCCGTGGACATGGTCTCTCGGGGTATGACGCTCATCGCGGCTGCGGTCATCGCCCGGCGCCATGCGCGGTTGTACCAGCTGGCCACTTCCGCGATCAATCCGGTCAATATGGGCCGCAGCATCGAGCTCACTGGCCTCGCGCACCGCAAACACTACAGGACGCAGCAGGGCATCGAGCACTGGCTGAAGCTGAAGTTGGAAACGATTCCGGTTTCCAAGCAGCGCTACGAACGGCTTTCCATTCCCATGCAGAAGGCTGTCGTTTCCCGCATCAATCGCGTGGCCATCGCCATGCACATGAAGAAGCCTCCGTTTGCCAAGGCTGAGCGCGACCTCAATCGCGCCGAAAAGCTCATCGAGCTTTACGAGCCGTTCATTCTTCACAATGAGCATGTTTTCGAATGCGAAAACGCGCGCTTGCTCTCGGCCACGCTTCCGCCGGAGGAGCGGACGCTCTTCAAATTCGATCCGGAATCCATCGACTGGTGGGACTACTGGATCAACGTTCACATTCCTGCGCTGCGCCGCTGGTGCTATCCGTTGATGGAAGGCCGATCGCTGGAATCTCGCACACCCCGCGAGCTCGATTGGTCCGCTGAACCCGCCCCGGCGCGAGCTCTTTCCAAATCCGCGGCATCCGCCGATTCGTTATGGCGATCTTCCTAACCGGCTCGACCGGCTACTTGGGCAGCTATCTGGTCGCCGGGTTGCTCACCGGGCACGACGAGAGGCTAAATCTCCTGGTTCGCGCAAAATCTGAGCAGGAAGCACGCCTGCGTCTATGGCAATCGCTGCAGTTGCATTTCGATTTTCCGGAATTTCTTGAGCGCATTAATTCGCGCGTCCGCATCTTCCGCGGCGATCTCACTGTAGAGCGTTTTGGCCTGTCGGACGACGACTACCGCGCGCTCGTCGATACCACCCAATCCATTCTTCATTGCGCCGCCTCGCTCAACCGGAAATCCGAGAGGCAGTGCCTCAACGTCAATCTTCGCGGCTCCCTGGAGGTCATTCAGCTCGCCCGCCGCGCGCAGAACCGCAACGGTCTGCGCCGCTACTCGCACGTTTCCACGGTCGCGGTCGCCGGCAAGCGCCAGGATGAAGTCGTCACGGAAGATTCTGCCATTGACTGGTCGCGCTCCGATTACGATCCTTACGCGCGAACGAAGAAATTCTGCGAGCATATGGTGCGGCAGCTCTTGCCGGACGTACCGCGGACGATTTTTCGTCCTGCCATCGTGCTTGGCGACAGCCGCCGGCCGGAAACCACCCAATTCGACATGGTTCAAGCCTTCGACGTTCTTGCTCGCTTGCCTGTTCTTCCCTTTCGCCCTCACGATAAAATCGACATTGTGCCTGCAAACTACGTCAGCAAAGCGATCGTGGCTATTCATCAGAAGGACGCGCCTGCCTACGACATCTATCATTTGTCTTCCGGCAGAGGTTCGCAGACTTACCTCGAACTGACAAACGCCCTCGCCCAGGCCGGCGGCTGGCGCCGTCCCGCCTATATGCCCTCCTTGGGCCGCTCTTTCTCGGGCGCCGTCAATTTCTTCGCGCAGCGCGGCGGCGCATTGGGTCATGGCGCCTCGCTCCTGAAGGTTTTCTGGCCCTATCTCACTTGGAACACGGTGTTCGATAATTCGCGCGTTGTCGCCGAGCTTGGCGAGACGCCGGCGAAGTTTTTGGATTATGGCTACCCGCTCCTGATGTTCAGCCGCAAAAACAAGTTTCGTTATCCGGCGAAGCCCTGGCCCGAGGGTGCGGCGGGGAACGCATCTGCGAGAAGGATGGCAGGGGGAGTTGGAGCATGACGGACTTTTTGCTCATTGCCTGGGTGAGTGCGCTCATTGAAATCAGCCGGGTCGGCGCGATCTTCGGCCTCGGTCGCCGCTGGACACCCGGAGAGAAACTCAAGCTGCTGTTTGCCACTTACAACGGCGCGCGAAATACGGGCGCGGACGTGCGCGTACAGGAGACGCTCCGCCAGGCGCGGCATGTTCTCGGAGCCGGTAACGTTGATTTCAGCGTCATGACCCAGAATTTCGACCGCACCCGCGGCTATTTCGAAGGCACGCGCCAGGTGCATCTCCCCGACGTTTACCCTCCGTTCCTCTATCGCGAGGTGCGGCAGAATCACGGCGTCATCGCCTGTGAAGGCTCGATGTTCAAAAGCAAATTCGCCAATGCGTTGACGACCATGACGATTGGTTCGCTGGGCATTGCCGCCGCTGAGAACAAACTTTCTCTAGGCTATGGCGGGGAAGCGGGTCACATGGATCCGCTAATTGAACGCATGTGCGCGCGGTTCGTTCACGATTCCCTGATCATCACCCGCAACCCGGAATCACAGGCCGTTCTCGCCCGGCTTGGTATTTCCACGGAACTCGGCACGGACACGGCCTGGACCTTTGAGCCCCATCCGCCCGAATACGGCCGAAAGGTGCTCCGCGAAGCTGGCTGGGACGAAAAGACCCCGGTGCTGGCCCTCTGTCCGATCCACCCTTTCTGGTGGCCGGTGAAGGCATCGATTGCAAAATATCTCGCCAGCGTCACCACCGGCGCGTTCCGGGAGAGCCAATACCGCACTGTCTATTTCCATGCATCCGGAGCGGATGTCGAGGCGAAGTATAAACGCTATATCTCCGCCTTCGCCAGGGCCACCGCAGCCTTCCGCGAACGCCACCGTGTCTTCCCGATACTCGTCAACATGGAGCGCCTCGATGTGCGAGCGTGTCACGACGTTGCCGCACAACTTCCCGGCACACCCGTTTTTACTGCCGATGACTACGACATGTTCCAGCTCGTGAGTATCCTTCGCCAGTGCTCCCTGGTGGTTTCCTCCCGTTATCACGGAATTGTTACTTGCATGCCCAGCCTGGTTGCCTCGGCTGGGGTCACCATGGACGAGCGCATCCGTAATCTCATGGTTGAGCGCGGCCACCAGCACCTCCTTCTGACCGCAGATGATCCAGATCTCGAGCCGAAGCTCCTGAAGATCATGGACACGCTTTTCGCGGAAGCCGATTCGGTCCGTGATGGCATCGCCAAAACCGTCGTCCGCAATCTAAAAGTCATGGCGCGCATGGGTACTTTCCTGGAAGACGCCGTGCGCCGCCAGTATCCGGAGTTTCCGCTGCGTTCCGGCGTTCTTTCCTGGGAAGACTACCTCCCTGCCCTCAGTCCCGATCTGCGCTCGCTGGTCGAGAAGTACGATTCCGCGCCGAGCGCGTTGGCGGCGCGCATCTGATTTCTCATGCCCAATTTTCTTGAGAAAATTTTCTCTCAGCTCCAGCGGTCAACTGCTCGCGTCATCCTGCGCGAAATTCGCGGCGAACATTTCGTCAGCTTCACAGGAAGAGAATTACTCGACCAGGTTCAGCTCGCTCGCGCCTATTTGCGCGGCGCTGGATTCCAACCGGGCGACCGTTGCGCTTTGCTCGCCCCCAACTCCGTCCGCTGGATCGCGTTCGATCTCGCCCTCATGGCCGAAGGAATCATTGTCGTCCCTCTTTACTCGCGCCAAGCCCCGGCCGATCTTGCCGCCATGATGAAGGATTGCCAGCCTCGGCTGCTCTTCGTCGGCGACGCTGTACAGGGCGAAGCCGTTGCACAGGCCTGGCCCGATGCTCCACCGCGTGTTCTCTTCGATGAGGTTTCGCGTCAGCCTGCGTCCCGACCGTCGATCCGGGACGCTCCGAATCCGCGCAGCGATGCCGATACTGTCACAATCATCTATACCTCCGGCACTTCAGGTGAACCCAAGGGCGTCTGCCTCAACGTTGGCAATCTGACGCACATGCTTGTATGCACGAATGAGCGGCTGAATCAACTTATGGGTCAACTGCTGGTTATTTCCCGCGAACCCGACCGCGTTTTTCACTATCTCCCTTTCAATTTCGCCGCCTCCTGGATCTTGGTTCTCACCTGCCTCTCCCGCGAGAGTGTTCTTACGCTCTCGACGGATCTCAACCGCCTCGCCGATGAAATCCGCCTGGCGGCCCCCAATTACTTTCTCAATGTTCCGACGCTTCTCGAACGGGTGCGGCGCGGCGTGGAAGACGCTCTTTCAAAGCGCAACCTGCTAGTTCGCACGCTTTTTGCAAAGGCCCGCGACGCTTGGCAGCGCCAGCACGTCGGCCGCGGCCGCGCCTCCGATGCTCTCTGGCTCGCACTCGGGCGCAGCCTCATCTTCCGCAAGATCAGAGGGCGCTTTGGCCCGCATCTCCGCGCGCTGATTTGCGGCTCGGCGCCTCTCGCCCCGGAAACGCAGCAATTCTTCCTCATGCTTGGCATCCCGGTGCTGCAGGGCTATGGCCTTACAGAAACCACCGGAATCTGCACCCTGGACGATCCGCGTCTTCCTGTCGAGCCGGGATGCGTGGGTTCCGCTATCGCCGGCATCGAGATGAAGATCGGCGACAACGAGGAGATTCTCGTGCGCGGCCCGCACATTTTCCCCGGTTACTGGAATCGTCCCGAACAAACCGGTCGCGTTCTTGAGGATGGATGGTTCCACACCGGGGATCAGGGGGAAGTCAATGTCCGAGGTAACTGGCGCATCATCGGCCGCATCAAGAACCTCATCATTCTCAACTCCGGCCACAACATCGCGCCCGAGCCCCTGGAAGAAAAAATAGCCCAGCTTCTTCCCGGAGCGCAGCAGGTTGTCCTTGTCGGAAATGGGCGTGGCTATCTTTGCGCGCTGGTCACCGGTGGCGTCGAGCCTGCCGCCGTGCAATCCGCCCTGGACGCGGTGAATCCCGGTCTCCCGCACTATCGCCGCATCCGAAACTTCCACATCCTTCACGATTCCTTCGCTCCGGAAAACGGTCTCCTCACGGTCAACGGCAAGCTGCGTCGTGACGCCATCCATGCGCGTTATGCCGCCGAGATCGATGCCATGTACGATAGGATTCCGTCATCATGAAATCCTTCACCGGCAAGACGCTGCGATGGGAATGGCGAGAGGGAATCATTGAGCTCACCCTCGACCATGAGCCGGCCAACGAAATCGGCACGGCCATGCTCGCGGAACTCGAGCAATTCGTTGCTGCCTTCGGCGCGCTCGCGCCGGAAACAGCGGCCTGTATCATTTCCAGCGCGCGCAAACATGGTTTCTCGGCCGGGGCCGACCTGCGCGAGCTCTATCACACGGCCGCCCCTCTCTCCGAAAAAGAGCGCCTCACCGGTGCGCGCAAGTTTTTGGAACGCATACATGCAGTGCTTGACACGATCGATGCCGCGCCGTTCGTCACGATTGCCGCGGTCCACGGCGTTTGCTTCGGCGGCGGCTTCGAGCTGGCGCTCTGCTGCGACATTATTGTCGCCGACAAAATGGCGCGCTTTGCGTTTCCCGAGTTGCGCCTCGGCCTCGTTCCTGGTTTCGGCGGCATTCCCCGCCTCAAGCGCGATCTGGGCAACGCTTTCGTCCGCGATTTGCTCTTGACCGGCCGCAGCGTCAACGCCAGCCGCGCTCACGAGGTCGGCCTGGTTGCGCAGGTTGCCGCGGAAGGCGAGGCTCTTCGCATCGCTCGCGCGATCGCCGCGCAAATCGCAAAGTTCGACGCCGTCACCCGCGCCGCCGCCAAAAAATTCATCAAGCCCATTCCGCACGAGGAGCTTCGCCGGGAGATCGATCTTTTCTGCGAGCTCTTTACGCGCCCGGCGGTCATGGCCGCCCTCAAGAAATTCGTCGAAGACTCCGGCCCCATGCCCTATTTGCCTTGATATCGCTCTCCCTGATCCCTCCAGCCCATCCATTTGGCTAGGCTCTGACCTGGCCAATCGGCGGATGTAGACGCCCCCGCTTCTGATGCATCTTGTTCATGGAGGTTGGAAAATGTCTGCAGAACTGATTGAACTTTCGAATGCTCTCGCGCAAGTCACGGAGCTTGCCGCCGCATCCGCTGTAGCTGTGCATACGGAAGCGCGCGGCTCTTCGAGCGGCGTGATTTGGCGGGAAGGAGTAATCGTCACTGCGGAGCACGCACTGAGCCGCGACGAGGAGATTCACCTGACCGTCGCTGGCGGCCGCGTCGTGGCCGCGACGCTGGTTGGCCGTGATCCGTCCACGGATCTCGCCGTTCTCAAGTGCGCCCAAGCTGGCTCCGCGCCTGCGAAACTCGGTGGCGTGGACTCGCTGAAACCTGGTTGCCTCACGCTCGTCGTGGGTCGCACACGTGCCAGCGGTCCAGTGGCGGCACTGGGCGTCGTCAGTCTCGTCGCTCCGGAGCGTCGTACCTGGACGGGTGCGTCGCTCGCGCCGTACATCCGCCTTGACGTCGGGTTGCAACCCACGGCGGCGGGTGGCGCGGTCGTAAGTGCGGACGGGCAAATCGCCGGAATTGCCACGCCGCGTTTCGGGCGTTTCGGAGCGACCGCCATCCCCGCGACGGTCGTGAATCGCGTCATCGATACCCTTCTTGAAAAGGGCCGCATCCCTCAGGGCTATCTTGGCATGGGACTGCAACCTGTGCGTTTGCCGGACTCGCTTCGCGAATCGCTCCAGCGCAAAGAAAAGACAGCGATCATTGTTCTCGAAGTGGAACCCGGCAGCCCAGCGCAAAAAGCAGGCATTTTGATTGGCGACATTCTCTTGACCCTGGCCGGCCACCCCGTTGCACAGCTCGAGAACGTGCAGTCGCAGCTGCAGGCCGAGAATATTGGCAAGCCGCTGGCGGCAAAGATCGTCCGCGGCGGCGCGGTGCGGGAATTCAGCATCACCGTGGGCGAGCGGCTGCACGGAGTCAACTAAAATGGCCATCATTGGCTTAGGAGAGATTGCCGAAAAACTGCGCCGCTCAACCGTTCTCCTGCACGCCGGACATCGAGGTAGCGGTTCCGGCGTGATCTGGACCGGTGACGGGCTAATTGTCACCAACGCGCACGTCGTACGCGGTTCGCCTGCTTGCGTTCAGCTCTGGGATGGCCGCGAATTCGAAGCCACAATCGCGGCACGCGATCTGCGCCGTGATCTCGCGGCGTTGCACATCAACGCGTCCGGCCTGCCCGCGGCGACCCCTGCAGATTCCGCTCAGCTCCGTCCCGGCGAGCTGGTGATTGCCGTTGGCAACCCGCTCGGTTTTGTCGGCGCGCTAACCACGGGCGTAGTCCATGCCGTCGGTCCTATCCGCGGCTTCGGCGCCCAAAGTTGGGTGCAGGCCGGCGTTCGCCTCGCTCCTGGCAATTCGGGTGGGCCGCTTGCCGACGCGCGCGGCCGAGTCATTGGAATCAACACAATGGTCGCGGGCCGTGTGGGGCTTGCGATTCCAAGCAATACGGTCAGGAAATTTCTTTCCGCTGGTCCGAGCCATGCTTGGCTGGGCGTGACCCTTCAGCCCGTTCTTGTTCCTCGCCGCAATGGAAACGCCTTCGGCCTTGTCGTTCTGGAAGTCGAACCAGCCAGCCCGGCTGCGCAGGCTTCTCTTCTTCCCGGCGACATTCTGATTGGCACGGAGGAGACGCCCTTCCATTCATTGGAAGACTGCTCCAGCGCCTTAGAAGCGGATGGTCCGCGTCTTGTGCGGCTCGAATTTCTCCGCGGAGATTACGCGCGTGTCCGCCGCGTCGCCGTTCAACTCGGTGCTTCGCGTGCCCCGAGGAGCGCCGCCGCGGCATGACCCGGGTCTTCATCGTTGCCGCTTCTCCGCTAACACGCGCCGGACTGCAAGATCTGCTCACAGCGCGCGGGGTGAACGTTGTGGGCAGCAGCGCGAATTTGGAATCGCTCTCCGAGTTATTCACTGCGGCGAGGCCTCACGCCGTCTTGCTGGATATCCCGGGAGAAAATGCTTCGGAACTCCTCGATTCGTTGTATTTTTCGGAACTCGTTTTGGAAACTGCGGTCGTGGTGTTGTCGGACCACCCCCCGCCCGGCTGGGCGGCTGAGGCCTTGCGAGCCGGAGTTCGCGCGATCTTGCCGAGTGATGTCTCTCCCGGCCACCTCATCTCAGCTTTGCAAGCGGCCGTCGCCGGGCTTGTCGTCTTGCATCCCAGTGAGGTCGGGACTGCTCTCGTTCCCGCCGCGCCGGTATCGCAGCCTGTAGCGGAACTTCTGGAGCCCCTCACGCGCCGGGAAAGGGAAGTGCTTCAAATGTTAGCGAGCGGGCTCGGCAACAAAAAAATTGCTGCACGCCTCTCCATCTCAGACCACACGGTTAAGTTCCACGTCGCATCCATTCTGGGAAAACTCGGCGCGTCCTCGCGAACGGAAGCGGTTTCTCTCGGCATCCGCCACGGCTTGGTCCTTCTTTGAAGTCGCATCGGGCTATTCGCCCATGTTCTATTTCTGCCAGTGCTTGAGTTTTCCTTCCTCCCGGGAGAATGATAAATTTAAGCCTGCATGCGCACCCTCGAACAAACTACGCAAGAAATTCTCGATCTGGCTTCGAAGCACTTCAACGTGCCTGCGGGTTCGCTCGCCCCCGACGATGATTTCTTCAAAAAGCTGGGCATCGATAGTCTCCAGACTCTCGAGTTGCTCTCCCGCCTGGAAAATCATTTTGGCGTCGAGCTGCCGGACTACGAAGTCCAGGGCGTCAGCGACTTCCGCACCCTCGCCTCGCGCATCCAATCCCGCCTCTAGAAAGAGGAGGGTTGGCCACGGAGGCACGGAGCCACAGAGCCGGAGAAAAATATAAGAAGAAAATGAGCATGGACAAGCTGACGGAGAGAATCATTGGTTGTGCCATTGAAGTGCACCGTCAGCTCGGCCCGGGCTTGTTGGAGTCGATTTACGAATCAGCCCTCTGTGTTGAGCTGGAGTGGGAAAAGCTTCGTTTCCAACGCCAGGTTGCCCTGCCTGTCGAATACCGGGGGCGTCCACTCGGTGAGCATCGGCTCGATCTTATTGTTGAAGAGATGGTCGTGGTGGAATTGAAAAGTGTGGAAAGATTCGAGCCGGTATTCGAAGCCCAGCTTCTGACCTATTTGAGATTGGCGAAGCTTCGCGTTGGCCTGCTTATAAACTTTAACTCTCGTCTGTTGCGTGATGGAGTCAAGAGGTATGTTCTTTGATCTTTTCCCACTCTATGTCTCTGTGCCTCTGTGGCTAATCCTTCTTCTTTTATGCTCGACCTAACCAAATACCAGTCTATCGGCGCAGCGCTGAATGATGCGCTCGTTGCCAAGGCGCTACAGGGCGCCGGCTTCCAAGCGGGCGATCGGGCTGCAATCATCATGACGAATCAGTCGAAGTGGCTGATTTCCGCGTACGCCATCTTGTATTGCGGGGGAGTGCTCGTGCCCCTGGATTACAAGCTCACGCCAGACGAGCTGTGGCAGCTCCTCAAACATTCCAGCGCCAGCTCTCTCATCACCGAGTACCCCATCTGGCGGCAACTCGCGGCC
>WNFS01003913.1_pt1 | contig 15336 bp, 8 predicted proteins | sample 5400141 | NCBI WGS metagenome assembly WNFS01 (sample SAMN13153358, study PRJNA577476) | soil metagenome | isolation source: 60 cm saprolite under Madrone tree | place: USA:California | collected 2016-06-14
AAAAGGAACGGCAACAAGCGCATCAAAATACTGTTTGTTCTCGACCTGATTACCGAGTGGGAAGGTGGAACCGAGCGGCAGCTACGACTGCTGATACGGTCGCTAGATCCGAAGTATTTCGAACCGAAACTCTGCTTCTTGTTCGGAGCACCTGAACTTCCCGAAGAAAGCTTGCCGTGCCCGTTGTACGTGGTGTCCCCAACTTCAGGGCCGATCTCCGCACCGAGGAGACTCTTGAATCTCATTCACCTGTTGAGGCAAGAACGTCCAGATATTGTCCAATGCTTTTTTGTTGAGGGTCTGGTAACTGGAATCCTTGCCGCCCGCCTCGCCGGGGTGCCCCAAGTGGTGGGATCTGTCAGGAATGCCGGCTACTGGAGGAAACTAGGTCACCGCCTAGTCATAAAGGCAATCACGCCAATGGCCGATTATTGGCAGACCAATTCACGCGCGCTGTGGAGTTTCCAGAACACCAAGGAGGCGGTGCCCGGCACAAGAATCGAGATTCTACCGAACGGAACTGATGTGTCTCGGTTCGTTCCCGCAACACCGGAAGAACGACGGCAAGCGCGCCATGAGCTGGGATTGAACGTGAACGGACCCATCTGCGTTTCCGTAGCCAATCTGTATAAGGTCAAGGGTTTGGAAACTCTGATCCATAGCGCGGCGCTCCTCCGAACGGAGTTCCCCTATATTCAATTCCTGCTCGTCGGCGATGGCCAGCAGCGGGAAGAATTGCAGAGTCTTGCGACTCGCTTGGGGGTCTCGGAAATCGTTAAATTTGTAGGACGACAGCCGGATGTCCGCCCTTTCCTAGCGGCCGCGGATGTTGGCGTGCTCACTTCCCATAGCGAGGGCAGCTCGAATTCGGTGCTCGAATACATGGCTATGGGTTTGCCGTCGGTTGTGTCCGACATTGCCGCGAACCGCGAGGTGGTCGAGGGCCACTTTTTCACTCCGGGAGATGCAACGGACCTGGCAGAAAAAGTGAAGTTGCTTTTGCAGGATGTAAGCTTGTGTTCTCAGTTGCGTGCGCAATACCGGCAGACGATTGCGCAGTTCAGTGTAGAAAGATTTACGCTGAGAGCAGAGAGCTTCTATAACAAGCTAGCGGCGGAGTCTGCGAATTGAAAAGACAAATCTGAGTGCCATATTAAGTCGAACGGAAGTAACAACACTCGAACGAGATGCCTCGGTGGCATTACAGGCGTCTGCCTGTTCTGGGAATTCAGGTCCGATGTCATGCAGATCTGGATCTCCGCCCTGGGTCACTTCTAATTCGCGCTCGTCTGCGATTTAGATAACCCTTCCAGCTGGACACGAGATAGAAGAGTGGCAAGCAAGACTTTGGCGCGTGCATCAATTGGTAGCCATTATCGTAGATGAAGAGTTTGCTAAAAATGCAAAAAACGAGACTACACTCTGAGGCCCCGCTTCGCATCGGTATCATGGTCGACTCCCTAGTTGTTCCTCAGTGGGTCGCTAAGATAATCCGAGACATCCAAAGCTCATCATTTGCCAGGCTAGTTTTGGTGGTGCAGAACGCCACACCTCCCCCGCCTCCGATGAATTCGTTTCGGGATCGCCTGAAAGACCTCTGGGCCCGCGGTCTCTTTAATCGCTATAAATCTTGGGACCGAGAACGACATCGGGTCCCGATAGATGCATTTGAGGAAATAGATATCAGCCAGCTGTTAGCAGACATACCGATTATTCCTGCTCTTCCGATTCGCAAAAGATTCGTCGATCGATTTAAGCCGGAGGATGTTGCTCAGGTTCGTTCCGCAAATATTGATGTCCTGTTTCGTTTTGGATTTCGAATAATTCGCGGAGAGATTCTGTCCTCCGCGAAGTATGGCGTTTGGTCTTTCCATCATGGTGATAACAGAGAGTATCGAGGATCCGCGCCTGGATTCTGGGAACTCTATGAAGGGAATCCGGCGACGGGCACAATACTCCAAGTGCTCACAGAATCGCTCGATGCAGGCCGGGTGATCTACAGGTCGTGGTCAGCCACAGATCATGGGTCACTGTATGCGACTGTCAACCCAATGTACTGGAAGACCGCAGACTTCGCAATGCGCCGCCTGCGAGATCTCCATCGGTATGGATGGGACTATCCTCGGTCACTTCCTGAATTCAATGAGCCTGACACGTACACAAAATCGGTCTACCACGCCCCAGCGACGCCTGTCATGGTCCGATTTTTGGCAAAGCAACTAGGGCGAAAACTTTATGATCGAGCCCGTGGTGTCTTCTTTGCTGAGCGTCGGAAGTGGTTCTTAGCCTACCGGCATCGTGCAGCAAGGCGCAGCGTCCTAAACGACTACAATGACTTTCATATAATCGCTCAGCCTCAGGACCGCTTTTATGCTGACCCGTTCTTGTTCCAACGTGACAGCAGGACCTACCTGTTCTTCGAGAACTTTGTATGTATCAATAATCGTGCGAACATTTCCTATATGGAGTTGGGGAATGAGGGTCCACTTACACCGCCCAGTGTAGCTCTCGAGAAAGACTATCACCTTTCATACCCCTTTCTGTTTGAGTTTCGGGGACAGGTTTACATGATCCCAGAAACCAAAGAAAAGAGGACGGTTGAGCTATATCGCGCTACCAAATTTCCGCAAGAATGGGTGTGCGAGAGGATTCTGATCGAAAACGTGCTGGCTGTTGACTCAACAATTTACCGACGTCACGGCAAATTTTGGCTATTTGCAAACATAGCAGTTCCGGGTGCCTCTGCCCACGACGAATTACACCTGTTCTTCGCCGATTCTCTCGAAGGTCACTAGACTCCGCATCCGAAGAATCCCATTATTTCCGACGTACGGCGATCCAGGCCGGCTGGTGCCTTATTCATCGAGAATGGCAAGCTGATTCGACCCAGCCAGGATTGCAGCGTTCGCTATGGAGCAGCTATAAACTTCAATGAAGTAGAGATATTATCGGAGTCAGACTACCGAGAGAATCTGCGCGGGCGACTGGAACCTATCTGGTCCAAAGGTATCATCTGCACTCATACGTACAGCCAATCAACAGACTTCGAGGTGCTTGATGGGATGTCCATGAAGCGGCAGCTAATGCTGCTTCCTTCAACGCGAAGGAAATTCAAAAATCGTTAGTTGCTTTCCTCGTAGTACTATTCACTGTCATGGGGATCATAACGGACGGAAGTACCCCACTGCGACTTAATGTAGCATTTGGGGTCGGCGGGACTGCTACGATCAAGACGCTAGGGCCTAGTTTCGGGTGAATGGGAATAAAAGTTCCACTATTTTCCCAGGTCTCTGGAGATTTCTGACGCGGATTCTTTTAAGTGCCATACTAAGTATGGACTTAGCGGAGAACGAATTGGAGCAAAACTTGCTGCTCTAAGACTGTTTTGGAGACAATTCCTTTGTACATCGCTCCCACCCTGGTGAGTAGGATGAAATCAGATTTCATCCGTAAAATGGTCTTTCCCGTCATGGTGAAGCGTTGGCATCCGTACGCCAAACGATATCTTGCGGAGGCCAAGACGCACGAGTTTGCACCCACTGAAGTTGTGCAAACACTCCAGTGGGCCAGACTCAAGGCGATAGTTCGTCACGCGACTCAACACGCTCCATACTGCCGAAGCCCATTTTGCGAACAGAGGATTAAACAGGACGACATCCGATCCCCACGGGATTTCGCGCGCTTGCCAGTGCTCACGAAGGCGACTCTGCAGCAAAAGTCGGGGGAACTTGTCGCTGAAAATCGAGAAAGAAGTGATGGACAGCCAAACGCCAACGGTGGCTCCACGGGTAAACCCTTGCAGTTTTTCCAAGGTGCCGAATTCTGCAATCGGGCCTACGCAAACCAGTGGTTTATCAAGAGTTTGTGGGGAATTCGCCCAGGCGATCGCACGGCCTCGTTGTGGGGCGCAGACCGCGATATTCCGGGGCAGCGTTGGAGAGAGCGAGTCCAGTCAGAAATTGCGCAGGTACGTGTGTGTAACGCGTTTGCTCTAAAGCACAGCCAGATGGAAGAATTCCAGTCGGAAGGGCAAAGACCTTAAATATGCCTACTTCTGCCGCCGTTCGCCCCGTGCGACCAGTGATTACCAAGACCCCGCACCATAACCGGAAACTGTGGAGGAGATTGGAATCTGAAGTTCTGCGCCGTGCAATCTATCCCGTCATTCGACGCCGTGAATACCCCGGGAGCTTTGCAATCCTCAAAGAATTCCGAAAATATGAGTTCGCGTCCCTGGCGGAGGTAGAAGGCTACCAATTGGGTAGACTGCGCTCCATTCTGCGATGTGCGTCTGAAACTGTCCCGTACTACGAAAAACTATTTCGCTCAGTAGGTTTTGATCCCGAAAAAGCTCGGCTTCCTGAAGGAATGCTCCGCATCCCTGTTTTGACTAAGTCTATTCTTCGACACTCTTTTGAGGAGCTTCGGGCACATGACACGGATCCCCGCTTGCTGATACCCAATGCAAGTGGAGGTTCGACGGGGAGACCTGTTGAATTCTTTCAAGACAAGAACTATTGGGAAAGTTCAAACGCCAGCCGGGCATTTTTTCTGAGTTGGTGGGGTGTGGAACCCGGCGAACCAATGGCTTCGGTTTGGGGCGCCGACCGCGACATCCCCGACTGGAGTTGGCGCCAAAAGCTTTACTACAAACTTTGCCAGATACGGGTTTGCAACGCCTTCGCCTTGAGTGAAGAGCGGATGGGGCAATTTGCGAAAGAAATGAGCGAATGGCAGCCTCGCTTCATAAATGGATATGCGACGGCTCTTGAAGCGTTCGCTCGATTTCTTCTGGAACGTAAGAAGTTCAAGATCAGGCCGATTGCAGTCGAATCATCAGCCGAAACTCTGACAGATGAACAGCGTGAAGTCATCGAAGCGGCCTTCGATGCCCCGCTCTACAACTATTATGGCTCGCGTGAAGTAAACAATCTCGCAGCACAGTGCCAAGCGCGCCTCGGATTGCACACCAATATGCTGTCGCGTTACATCGAGGTAGTTGACAATGACGGGCGTCCACTGCCGCCGGGAGTGCCTGGGCGGATACTTGTTACTGACCTGAGCAACCGGGCGATGCCTCTGATTCGATATGAAAATGAGGATATCGGCAGTTGGTCAGACGTTTCCTGCACTTGCGGCCGGGCTTTTCGGATGCTTGAGAAAGTTTGGGGAAGATCTAGTGATTTTATCACAACCCCGGATGGGAAGCTGATCCATGGAGAATACTTCACACATCTTTTTTATCACGTAACCGAGGTGAATACGTTTCAAGTGTTCCAGAAAGGGCTTCGGGAAGTTCAGATCTCGATCGTCCTGCAACCAGGAGTGGCACAGTTTTCACTCGATGCGTTGCATGAAAAGATTTCGTCGGCTCTTGGGCCCGAAATGCGGTTTAAAATCCAGCTGGTCGACTCGATTCCGCGTACACCGAGCGGTAAGCACCGCTTCACGATTTCAGCGGTCCCGGCCAATTGGGGAAAGTCCCAGGCTATTAATATATAGAAAAATCTATATGAAAGCTTATTCATTTACCAGATCAGGAACCTTGCTCAACTGGGCGTACATGCAGGTCGTATTTCCATTGTTCGAGCGCGCCAGCTACAGCGGCTTCACGGCCCGAATGAGACTTCTCCGAAAGAGAGAGTATTTGACGCTCGAGGAGAACCGCGATCTTCAATTCCAGAACCTTCTGAAACTGCTTAAGTATGCTGAGAAGAGTAGTCCATTTTACAGACAGAGATTCGCGGAAGCTGGGTTGAACGCGGACCAAATTCACGAAGTGGCCGATTTGAAACGGATACCGCCTCTAACTCGAGAGGACCTTCGCCTGCATCTCGGGGAGATCAAGTCTCAAGAATTTAGAGGAGAAGACCTACTACTCGCTGCAACGGGAGGCACAACCGATACACCCGTCCCTATTCAGCGGAGCAGAGAGTCGCTCGTGTGGAAATCCGCCGTGCAATGGCGATTCAACTCCTGGGCCGGAATGCTTCCCGGGGACAAAGTCTTTTACCTTTGGGGTGCGCGCCAGGACTACAGCGAGCACCCAAGCTGGCGCTGGCGTTTCTATGATAGACACCTAATGAGAAGAGTTTGGGCGCCGACTTCTCTCCTTAACCCGGAAGTATTCGAATCGCATCGTAAGTTGCTAAATGAGCTGCGGCCGAAAGTGATCTACGCCTACCCAACTCCCTTGACTCTGTTTTGCGAGTTTCTTCGAGAGGCCGGCAGACCCTTTCACCGTCCGTTCAGTGCAATCTGCACTGCAGAACCATTGCTCGCAGAGCAAAGAGTACTGATCGAAGAGGTTCTGCAGTGCAAGGTATTTGAGCATTACGGTAGCCGGGAATTCGGCATGATCGCTGGAGAGTGCGAGAAGCACAACGGCATGCATCTAAACCCTGCGGCGGCTTTTTTGGAGTTCATTCCACTGCAAGACTCGCAGATGCCTCAATTGCACGAGATACTGGTTACGGATTTGCTGAACTATGGTATGCCGCTCATTCGTTATCGCATAAACGATTGTGTGTTACTCGGAAGGAAAGAATGCGCCTGTGGCCGGGGCTATCCTCTCGTGCAACATGTGATAGGCCGCACCGGAGATGTTTTTGAGCTGCCCAATGGAGATCGTGTTCCGGGAGTGGCCTTCACAAATCGCGTGCTCAAAGTGTGCCCGGGATTAGCTAAGACTCAGATCATTCAGGAATCCCTGGACGAATTTAGAATCCGGTACGTCCCCGGACCGGGCTTTTCGGTAGATGATCTTGATATGCTTCGCGCAAACCTGCGTCTCTTTGTTCCCGAGAGTGTGCGGTGGAATTTTGAAGAAGTGCAGGAAATCCCCCGAGAAGCCTCGGGCAAGACACGGTTTTGCATATCACGAGTGAGCGGCACCTCCCGATTAGCTAATGTAATCAACCATTAACCAATTATAGAATATCAGATTCATCGAACAACGGGTGTAGAAACAGTCTCTGCCGAACAACCGAGCCCAAAGAGAATGATCGACAGCCCCGTAAAACAAGAACCACCACCAACCTCGAATGAGCATAAGCATTCGATTGTCTCACGCTCATTGATTGCCAGGAGTATTGTCAGTAACTGGTCCTATCTAACTCTCAACGTGCTAATCGCTTTATGGATGACGCCCTTTGTCGTGCATCATCTGGGCGACAGCGAGTATGGCATCTGGGCCCTGGTTCTCCAGTTAACGGGTTACATGGGCGTCGTGGACGTTGGTTTGCGGTCCGCCCTCGTGCGATTTGTTGCACGATTTCAAGCGCTAGGCGATGACGAAGGACTTAATCGTCTACTGAACAGCATAATCACTCTGTACGTATGCATTGTGCCTGTGTGCTTTGTGGGCGCAGCAATCATGGCTGTTTTCGCTTTGCCACACATGCAGATTCCTGCTGGCATGCTCCAGATTGCTCGGCTCACGGTATTCATTGCCGCCGCGTGCATTGCGTGTGACTTCGTCTTTGCTACTAGTCATGCCAGTCTGGCGGGGCTCTCACGATGGGATTTGACGAACGGCGTCTGGATTTCGGTCCTGGTTGTACGGACCGCTCTTATAATCTTGTTCCTCGAACTCGGGTTCGGCCTAGTGACCGTGGCGCTGATTCAGTTCGGAGTAACCCTAGCCGGCTACTCAAGCGAGACGATTCTGTTGCGCAAGTTGCTTCCGCGTTTTCGATTTCGGTGGCAAAAGCCTGAAGTGTCACATCTGCGGCCTGTCATGGAGCACGGCTGGTACTCGTTCCTACTCAGCGTGGCCACTAAGGTCAATTATCAGGTCGATTCCATCGTTATCGCCTTTTTTCTTCCGATCGGAGAAGTGACGTTTTACGTCATTGGACTTCGCTTGGTTGAGTACTTACGGGATCTTCTCAATTCGACGACCATGATTTTTGCCCCCTTGATCAGTTCGTTTGATGCTGTCGGCGAAAAACAACATGTCGCGGCCGTTCTCATTCGAGGGACGAAATATAGCCTATTCGTGGCGTTTTTGGGCGCAAGCACACTTCTCAGCCTGGGAAGCCCATTTATTCGCCTCTGGATGGGAGAAAGATTCGGAGGTCCCTCTGGGTCGGTGCTGGTCATGTTGACCCTTGGTGTGGTGGTTTCCAGTACACAATTCGCAGGTGCTCACGCACTTTATGGTCTGGGCAAACATCGACTGAATGTAATCTGGACCACGATCGAGTCGATCTTGAATCTTAGCCTCAGTATTGCGTTAGTGCAGCGATACGGGATTATCGGCGTGGCAGCAGGTACAACCATCGCTAACATCATCGTCCGTGGCTGGCTCTTTCCTTCGTCCTTTCTGCGCGTCTTGGATGTGCCATGGCGGACCTATTTGCGGAACGGCGTTGCGCCAGCCGTCCTACCAGCGTTGTCGTTCTGGGCAGGAACCAGGCTCTACCAATATCCCTTCCCCATTCACACATACGGGGGATTGCTCGCCGCCTCGGCTTTGGGACTGGTGCTTTTTCTGGCGTGCGTCTGGTTTTGGAGCTTGGACTGGCAAGACCGCAAGTTGATCCGAGAGAAAGGGCGGCAGTTGTTTAAGCGATCGTAAGTCCCCGGCCAGAATCTGCTTGCAGCGTATCCTGGAGGGGCCGTCGGTTTGATGTCAGATTATGAGCACTTTAACGCTTCTATTAATTTTGGTTATCGGGGGCGCGCTGCTGATTGCAGGTCTCTTTCGCCCATTCCTTGGCCTTCTTCTGTTGATGACTCTTCATTTCGTTCAGCCTGGGGAAATGATCCCAGCGCTTGCGCCGCTGCGAATCGAGTTTGTCTACGGCATCCTTGTTATATTCAATCTGCTCCGCACAAAGGCGGCGGACATTAAAGATATTCTCAGATCGGACCCAATCGTCCGTTCCACGCTGGCGCTCCTGGCAGTCGTGCTGATTACCATTCCATTTGCGATTTGGAGAGGAGGCGCATTCACGGCAGCCACGGAACTTCTTAAGGTGATCATGCTGCAATTGCTCATGACCTTTTTCATCGATTCGCAGGATCGCTTGCGGTACATCTTGTGGCTTCTGGTGGGCTTTATGATGTGGTTTTCGGGGAGTGCGTTCTCCAGCTACCTCCAGGGTCAGTATTATGTCGTCAATAGTGTCCAGCGGGCCGAGGGCATTAACAGCATGGTGGGAGGCCCAAACGAGTTGGCGGGACTCCTGTTGGCTTTGCTGCCGTTCCTGGTGGCCTTGATCCGTTGCAGTAAGAGGTATTTCGTAAAACTTGTGCTGCTTGGTTGCGGAGGATTGACCCTTTTCGTTCTTCTGCTGACTGGGGCGCGGATCGCCCTGATTGCTCTGATCGCCACGGCACTGTTTTATGTGTTCCAATCTAAACGCAAAGTTCTCAACCTGGCTGTCTGCCTTGTTTTGGCCCTCACTCTATGGTATTCACTTCCAGTTCAATATCAACGACGCTATCTAACCGTGGAGAATTATGCCGAAGGTGGGAAGCTTGACGCTTCGAACGAGCTGCGGCTCGCCATTTGGGATGCAGGCTGGAGGATGCTCTTGGACCACCCCATCCTTGGTGTGGGCGCCGGACAATTCGCTACGGCTTACGGCATGCAGTATTCGGGAGGAGGCCATCATGCCTGGATGCAACCGCACAACCTTTTTCTTCAAGTAACCTGTGAGCTCGGCTTGGTCGGGCTTTCCTGTTTCCTGCTATTCATCGGTCGAATCTGGTGGGCAATCCGTGAAGTGCTTCGGCGCCATGGCTCGCCTGAGCTGGAGACGAATTATGAGTTCGCTCTGGCCTGCGCTCTGATGCTAGTCGGCGTCGGAGTCATCAGCTCAGTCAGTCATACATTGTACCGGCCGTATTGGTATCTTCTGGCGGGGATGGTTGCTGCAAATCGTCGGATTGCCGGTTCGCTTGCACAGGATGGAACAACCAGTTCACCCGCTCCCTGTGACGAATTCCCGGAGGTCGACTTTGTTCAAAAAGCGTTCGACACCGTTCCTACAAGAGGAAGTGGACCTGGGTGGAGATTTCGATCACACTGAATCAAGCTTGGAGAATGCAAGCGCTATGTATTGGCTTCGATAGGCAGGGCAGCAGGGCAATGATTATGGGGTCTTGGAAGCCCTCGCCGGCTGGAGGCACGATGCGGATTCACTGGAAGGAAGTCAGCGACCATTCTGGCCTACTGACAACAAGATGGCGAGGACCCTGAATAAGCGCGGGTGGGGTTGGCTGTGCCTTTTCACTGGTAGTTGACCGAGTATCTTGTTCAGCCGGCGGATCTTGAGCGACCGACTTGACACTTTGAATTGGGGTTTCCATGAAGATCGCGGTCTCGGAATCATCAAAGCGGTTCATCTCTAGGTTCTTCGGGCCTAGGTTTCATCAGAAATTGCGAAAGATCTATCTGGCGTGGGACGTTCCTCGTCGGGGTCGGCCCTCGGAGGTGGAATGCCGGGTCGTAGAAGACCTGATCCAACCAGGAGATTCTGTCGCAGATTTGGGGGCGAACATAGGTTTGTACTCCTTCCTATTCTCACAACTTGTTGGACCTACGGGGCGGGTCTATTCGTGTGAGCCTCTGGGCGAAAATCTTGCGATTCTGGAGTCAGTGATCCGGAAGGCCAAACTGTCCAATGTGACTCTCCTTCCCTGTGCGGTTGGGTCGCGCCCGGGACAGCAGACCATGGTGATCCCACGAGGTGGTGATTCCGGCGGATATTATTTAGCACATTTTCAAGAGGTGGGAGATTCTGGTGACTCTCGGATGGTGGATGTTGTGACGCTGGACCAACTCTGGGAGAGCGGCAGAGTGCCCCACTTAGACTTCCTAAAGTGCGACGTAGAAGGGGCCGAAGCTGAGGCACTGAAAGGGGGTCGCAAAATGATCGAAGCCCTTTTGCCCGGATTCTTAATGGAGGTCATTCGAAGAACCAGCGAGGAAGTTTTCGCTTTTTTTTCGGAGTTGGGCTATTACGCATTCGTCTACGATGGTCGTCTGGTTCGGACCAAATTCTATCGAGACAAAGAGTTCTCTAATTACTTTTTCCTCCATCCGCAGTCAAAGCTGGGCCGACGCGCTCTTGACATCTGACGGGCACTAACATCCGCTGAGCCAATCTTTCGCTGCAAGCTTCCCAGCTCTAAAACGGGAGACGCAATCTTAGCATCTTAGCACTTAGCAGCCCGGTATGGTTTTGGTCTCCGAGGTGGTCGAAAGGATCGTTTCGCTATAGGTCAAGGCGCTGCATCCGCTGGCCGAGATCTTGAACGAGAGAGGATTGAAGTTGGTAATGGAGTATTGGCCACTGGCTGCGCCGTATTTCGTGTCGTAGAGGATTGAAGTTGGTAATGGAGTATTGGCCACTGGCTGCGCCGTATTTCGTGTCGTTTGCCACGCACGAGAAGACACCACTTGCATTGGTGGTTCCGTTGCATTCCTGTTGCCCTTGCGCATCCGTGACAGTCACAGTGGCGCCACTGAGAGGACTGCCGCTTGTACTACCCTTTACGGTCACGGTATAGGTCCTCTGAATCGTGTAGCTAAAACTTAGCGATGGATTGTTCGGAGCCCACCGACCGAGGTTGTTACTGTCCTTGGTTGCCCCGCCAGTGAAGATGGGGTCAATAAGGAACATGGGGTTGCTGCTCTGCCCGCTCTGACCGCCGCCATCGTAATCAAGCATTACCCAGCCTGAGATGGGATTAGATCCCTTCCCAAATGTGCATTGATTGCAGGTCCAGCTTGGCGTGCCATCGTACCAAATGTAGATCGCGGAAGTGTCACCCAAAAACGTATCGCCGCTACTGATCAGAGCATTGTCCGGGTGCGGGGAATACTGGTTCGCGTCGAACCGGATACCGGCACAGGGGTTTGCTCCCGACGTCGCGTTAGGATCTCGGTTGCAAACGAAAGTATTATTCTTAGTTCTGTTGGGACCCGCAGCATTTGTTGCGCCCGAATAGGAAAAGCCTAAGCCCGGGCACTGTTTAGCCGTGACGTAAACTCTATTGTTCTGAAAAGTGTTGTTGGACAGATCGAAATTTGATCCCGCCGTGTTAATTTGCATCCCATAGGAACCGTCAATCTGGCATCCACCGTACTCGGCATTGTTGTTCAGATTCGTCGTGTAAAGCACGTTGTTCTGGACGACAGAGCCTGTGACCGCAACGTTTGCCGCAGAACTAATTTGCACACCACGGCAACTTAGGCAGGTCCCTCCTGCTCCGCTACCTACGGTCAGATTGTCGTGGAAGTTAACAGCGGTAGCCCAGTCTTGGAATATAAAACCGTTCGAGTTCGTAGCCGTCAAATCTCCCGGCGATACGAGGTCGTTATTAAAAACCGAATTGGCCGCTTCGGTCACTATGCCTCCCTGAGTCCCGCCCACTCCGACGACGTTATAGATGATGCTTGGACCAGCATGGGCCGATTGATCTACAACGATCGGGTAACCTTGGTCGAGATCCCGGCAACCAACGTTGCCACAGGAGTATGAATCATTGTCCGTATATATCACGTCGTGGATTGTCGTCCCTAGGGCTGTTGAATTTCCTGCGTTCTCCTCAAAGATGACTTTAGCCCTGGCTGCTTTGACGGTTGCCGTGACGTTGAACACGGTCGTGCCTCGCGAAGCTGATGATTGTCCGTCGCTGCTTGCGATGATCGCGCCAGAACCATAGCCATTGCTGGGCGTCAGGCCGGTGCAGGTTCCCGGGCCTTCGACAATGGTGCCGTTGTGAACGGTCAATCCAGAGGTGAAATTCCCGTTCATAAACACACCACCAACCAGGCTCGACGACGAGGACGTGCAATAGGTAACGGTGAAACCGTTGAGGTTAAGGTCAGTATTGCTTCCGGGGGCCGTGAAGCACGTTCCTGGCGCGCTGACACTGGCTGTTAGCTGGTAGTTAGTATTGCTGGACAGAGACTGGCACGAAGATATGGTGGTCACCGTCGCGCTTGTTCCTGTCAGGCTCATCGTATCCGGATTGTTGACCCCATTGCTGTTGACCGTCAACGTTGCTGATTCATTCGTTCCTGATGCTTGGCTTGGCGTAAACCTTAAAACGATAGTGCAATCAGATCCACTGATAACGACCAGACCATTGGAACACGTCCCCAAGCCGGTGTTGGAAAAGTCCCCGGCATTTGCTCCCGTGACGGTGTAATAGGGAGAGCCCAAAGTAAGACTCCCTGTCCCTGTACAAGCCGCAATGTTCGGTGTGGAACAATTGTTTACCGAGATCGTCAAAGGCGCCGAAGGGGTGCTTGTCCCTTGTTTACCGAAGGTCAGCGCCGGAGACGGTGCACAATTCGCGCTGTCCCCGGTTTGCCCATTGTTCGGACAAAGCACCACCGTCGCACCCCCTCCCGTCGTGACGGTGATCGTGAGGCTGAGATTGGCAGTGGCGCTTTGTGCAGGAGAACTGGAATCCGTCACTGTAACCGCAAAGGAAGACGTTCCGGCTGTCGTCGGTATGCCGCTGATCTGACCGGAACTGATGAGTATCAGCCCTGCCGGCAACGACCCCGAACTCAGTGACCAGGTGTACGGTGTTGTCCCACCACTGGCCGCCACAGACGTCAAATATGCACTGCTCACCTGCCCGCCCGGAAGAGACGACGTCGTGATTTGAACCGATGTTGCCGCGGCAGCTACGACGATGCTAAGACTTGCCGTAGCGCTCTGCAAAGGTGAACTGGAATCGGTCACCTTAACCGTGAACGATGAGGTTCCAGACGCCGTCGGCGTCCCGCTGATCTGACCGGCTGCGCCCAAGCTCAACCCCGTTGGCAACAACCCCGAACTCAGCGTCCAAGTGTAGGGCGCTGTTCCGCCACTCGCTGCCAGCGTCCCTGAATATGCGCTGTTCACTTGCCCGCTCGGGAGAGAAGTCGTCGTGATTTGAACCGATGTTGCCGCGGCAGCTACGACGATGCTAAGACTTGCCGTAGCGCTCTGCAAAGGTGAACTGGAATCGGTCACCTTAACCGTGAACGATGAGGTTCCAGACGCCGTCGGCGTCCCTGAAACGTGGCCGGAGGGAGAAAGAGTAAGCCCGGGAGGCAATGAACCAGCCGTAATGGACCAGCTGTATGGTGCCGTACCGCCACTGACCGACAAAGTTGCCGAATAACCCGCCTGGGTCGTGCCTGAAGGCAAGGAGCTGACTGTGATTGTCAGTGGGGTTGGTATTGCTTGGGTAGTAGAGTTCCCATTGACAAGACCCGAACATCCAGAGAATCCGATGGTTACAGACACTAAGAGGCAGATTGACAGTAAAGCGACTCGCTCGTGCCCATTTGGCAAGGTTCCACGGAACATTATCTCTCCCTGTCTCCCTCTCAGCAGAGGCTAGCAGCTGCGAAGGGGGCAAGCCTACTGGTCAAGGGGAGCATTTTAGGACAGGTCAGGAAACACCAAAAACCTGTACCAGGGGTCCACAGCCCCAATGGGATATACCCTCTAAAATGTGCTTCCTTGCGGCAGAGAGTCTTGAAAATCCCATCTCATGATTAGAAATACAGCGTCTCCACTGAGACGTTCCCAGCAACCATGGGACCTACCAAAATAGGCTACATGCTTCGCGAAGAGCCTTCGGGGCACAGTCCAAATCAGAATCAGAGAAAACGTACATAATCATCTGCAAGACAGAGTGCCAATACTCAGATCCTCCGAATGTATCAAAGACCAAGCCACGCCTGCCCTATCCCGGCTCTGAACGCCCTGGCAAGCGGCAATCAATCGCACTGCTCTAGCAATGAGTCCGGGCGGAGCCAACTTCTTATAACGCCATCAAACCGGTGGAACTGGCGACTCTTTCATTGGCAGGTATTCTCCCCGCATCTCAAAACAGCTTAGCCGCACAGAACGGAGGAAATGAGAAAGTCCAGGACACCGGACCGATCAGTTTCACTGAATTGTGAAATTGCCTGTTCACCCTTCGCAAAATACTCGCTTAGTTGCCAGCGACAATCATCTGACCAGGGATTGTGTCAGTAACAACACTTCCAGCGTCCCTCCTCCTGGTCTAATTCTGACACGAGCGTATCCATGAAAGTCCTAGAGCGAAAGACACTCTACCCTGATGTACGGTTTCAGGCAAACGAGTTCCCACCTCCTGAATTAAGACCGATTCACTGACGAGCTACTACAAGCAGTTAACGCCGGCGATGCCATTAACATCCCGGAACTGTTTTGGTCTCCGAGGTGGTCGAAAGGATCGTTTCGCTATAGGTCAAGGCGCTGCATCCGCTGGCCGAGATCTTGAACGAGAGAGGATTGAAGTTGGTAATGGAGTATTGGCCACTGGCTGCGCCGTATTTCGTGTCGT
>WNFS01002498.1_pt1 | contig 15327 bp, 16 predicted proteins | sample 5400141 | NCBI WGS metagenome assembly WNFS01 (sample SAMN13153358, study PRJNA577476) | soil metagenome | isolation source: 60 cm saprolite under Madrone tree | place: USA:California | collected 2016-06-14
GCTTCGAAAGAAGCGCCGGCCGCCGTCGAACTCGCTGAAAATGGTCTCATGCTCGGCCTTTTCCCCGACGCGGCTTACTCGTCCGCCGAACTGCCCATCACTTCTACAATTCGATGCCTGCTTTACACCGACGGCCTTACCGAGTCTAGTAACGCGCAACGGGAGGAATTTGGAAAATCGCGCTGCAAACAATTCTTGCAAGACCATTCTCACCTTCCGGCCCCCGGCTTTGCGGATCACCTGCTCGATTCGATTGCCGCCTTTTCCGGGCACGCTTTCGGCCGCGCGCAGGAAGACGACATCACAATTCTTGTCCTCGATTTTAAGTAATGCTCCGGTGTAAGGTATTGCCCACTGCTGAATTCTCTTGCAGGAGCCTGCCGTGAATACGCCATTCCGCACTCGGAAAACTGAAACCGCCTAGACCAAATTCGCTCTTGGCCCAGCTCATTCTTGTTCCGGAGGTGACGCATGTTTACAGCGACCAAAGATCTGATTCTCGCCAGCACTGTCACCGGGTCATTCCCCCGCCCGCGCTGGTTTGACGTGTCCATGTGGGGCCGTCCACTCGACACCTGCATGCTCGACATCCGCTTCCGCGAAAAATTCCAGGACGCGCTCGCCGTCGTAATCGGCGATCAGGAACGCGCCGGCCTCGATATTCTCGGCCACGGTGACCTGCACGTGGACGAAGATCTCGCCGGTCGCGCCTGGCATCACTATCCACTCCAGCGCTGGGCCGGTTTCGAAGGCGATCATCTTCAGCCGGAAGAAACCACCGCGCCTTGGCTGCACTATCCTCCCGGCACGCTGCTCAACGAGATTTACACCGGCTGGCGCTGGCCCCATGTAGTGGACAAGATCGAACATCGACCGCTCGACTACGCCAAGCTCTGGCGCATGGCGCAGGGTAAAACCCGCAAGCCCATAAAATTCGGCACTTGCTGCTCGCAAGTCATGGCGCTCTTTCTCGACATTCACACGCCGAAATACAAAGACAAACGCCAGGTCATCTGGGACATGGCCGAAGCCATGAACAAGGAACTCCTCGCGCTTCGCGATGCAGGCTGCCGCTGCATTCAGATTGAAGAACCGACCTTCCACTTCATGGCCAACACCTTCGGCAAGGACCACGACGAAGTAAAGTTCATGGTCGACGCATTCAATCGCGAAGTACAGGGCCTCGACGACGTCGAACTCTGGATTCACACCTGCTGGGGCAATCCCAATATGCAGCGCGTTATGGAAGAAACCGGCTACGCCAACTCGCTCGAAATTTATTTGGAACGCTGCCGCGGCGATGTCTGGACTCTCGAAATGAAAGACCGCAACCAGAAAGATCTCGAACTCTTCGCGCCTTACAAAAACGACCTGAAGAAAAAAATCTGCATCGGCGTCGTCAGCCATCGCCAGTTGCAGGCCGATCGCCCCGAGGAAGTCGCCGGCGAAATCCGCAAAGCGCTCAAATATATTCCCGCCGAAAAACTCATCGTCTCCAACGATTGCGGTTTCGGCCGTCAAGGCTGCAATCGCGAAATCGCCTTTTACAAAACGAGCGCCATCGCCCAAGGCAGCAATATCGTCCGCCGCGAACTCGGCCTCCCCACAACCTACATCCCCGCCGCCGACCCAACCTTCCAGATCGACGTCGTCCCCGGCCGCGACACCGCCGCCCGCTCGGCTTCCGGCAACTAAGCTTTTATTTTGTAGCGCCGGCTTCCAGCCGGCGTCTTGTGCACGCGACGCATCTCGGAGGAGACTGCTTTGCAATCACAGCGAGCATGTGCCTCGCGAAATCATTTGTCTCCACGCGCACTCTCTGCTATCTATTGCGCGTGAATTTTGGAGGCTGTATGAAAAAGCTCTTCGCCACATCATTCGTCCTCGCGCTATTTGCCGTGTCCGCAGGCGCCCAAGTCGACCCCAAATGGGAAATCCACGACCGAACTCGCCCGAACCCGCCGGTCATCACTTCCGGCACGGCCAGCACGCAGGACGCACCCGGCAAGCCACCTTCTGACGCCATCGTGCTCTTCGAGGGCAAAGACCTTTCCAAATGGGTGCAGAAGAAGGATGGCAGCGCCGCCCAGTGGAAAGTCGAAAACGGCTACTTTGAAGTCGCGGCCAAGACCGGCGACATCCGCACCAAAGACGGTTTCGGCGATTGCCAGCTCCATGTCGAATTTCGCGAGCCCAATCCTCCCAAGGGCGAGGACCAGGACCGCGGCAACAGCGGCGTCTTCCTCATGGGCCTTTACGAAATTCAGGTTCTCGATTCCTACAGCAGCAAGACTTACGCCGACGGCCAGGTATCTGCGGTATATGGCCAGTATCCGCCGCTGGTAAACGCTGCGCGCGCCCCAGGCCAATGGCAAACCTACGACATCATCTGGCATGGCCCGCGCTTTGATGCATCCGGCAAACTGGCTCGCCCAGCGCATGTTACCGTCTTCCACAACGGCGTCCTCACGCAGGACAACGTCGAACTCACCGGCCCTACGGGGCATCACGTCCGCCCGCCTTACGCCCCAGGTCCAGACAAACTCCCTCTCGCCCTCCAGGACCACAACCATCCCGTCCGCTACCGCAACATCTGGCTCCGCGAACTCGCGCCAGCCTCCTGATTTGATTTTCCGGCGTAGAGCCGTCCCTTCAGGGCGGCATCTTCGATGTTAGCCCCGCTGCCGACTGTCATTCGAGAGAGGTAGTTGTAGGGGCCGGCTTTTTTGTCCCGAGCGAAGCCGAGGGGCCGAAGCCGGCCTTCTTCGATGTCAACCATTCCACAAATTGCAATTCGATGCCGGTATTTATAGGGGCCGCCTTCCGAGGCGGCCCTTTTTTTGGAGCGCGGCGGCTCGACGCCGATTTTATGGCGTAAGCCAACTTTCTCTTCCCACTTCGCTCCGGCGTGCCCTCGTAAGGGCGAAGGGGTTGGCTTGCGCAGTGGAGAGACCTCTCTTCGATTCGTGCCGCAGCTCCCGCGTTCGATCAAGGCCACAAACGAAAGGCCGCTCCCCCCAACAGCGGAAAGCGGCCCTCACAAAACTCAACCTCGAATTTCTCTATTGCTTCGTCGGTTCCTTCTTCTCGCTCTTCATCGCCGCATCGCCCTTCTTGTACACAATCTTCTTCGTCCCGCCTTCGCACGTCCCGACGACCTTTGCGTCTCCAGCGTCGGCGTCTTTCGCCACAATCGACAGCGTATATCCCGTCACGCCTTTCGCATCCAGCTTCGCGCCAATTTCCGTCTTCAACTCTTCACATGGCTTTGCGGCTTGCGCATAACTGCAAGCAGGCACCACCAACACCGCAGCAATCGTAAGTAACACTTTCATCGGCGATCTCCTTTTTCCGGGGGATTCCAGGGCATGCGCCGAGCATAACAAATCCGCCTGCACTCGTACGTTCTGCCCAACTCGCCGTTCCCGACTAGGCAACCCGCCTGAAGCCGGCGCTTTAACGGTTTCCCTCGTTCGAACCGAAGTCGCACGCCAACTTACACAAAATACTGTACATATATCTATTGACTTAGTAAGTTAGATATGCTATTCTGGCGAGTGTAAATCGGATCCCATTCGAACGTTTCGACCCTGCTTTTCTTTACCCCGACCGAAGTTTGGGAGGGGCCCCTTTAGGTGTCCGCATGTTTTTCCGCCACGCCGTCTTTGCAAGAATCAGGCACTTTCCATCTCCCTTGTTTCCAATCACTTGCGCACTCTTTGCACAAACCGAGCCGCAAAAATATCCCCTAACTTCATTCTTTTCTGTCGGTTGCGCACTCCTGCAAAAACAATGGGGGGTGGCACCCTTTCGAGCCCGCATTTTTCTCAACCGTCATTCCCACTTTTCAACCATCCCTCGCCCCTCTGCTACAATCTTCAGTTCATTTCCTCTGAGGAGAACTCTTAGCAATGTCCACGAAGATCACCAAAGTCCACGCCCGCCAGGTTCTCGATTCACGCGGCAATCCCACCGTCGAAGCCGACGTCCTCGTCGATTCCGGCTATCTCGGCCGCGCCGCCGTCCCCAGCGGAGCCTCCACCGGCGAACATGAAGCCCTCGAACTCCGCGACGCCGACAAATCTAAATATCTTGGCAAAGGCGTATTAAAGGCCGTAACCAACGCCAACAACGAAATCGCCAAAGCGATCGTCGGATTTGACGCCGCCGATCAGCGCGGCCTCGACCACAAAATGATTTCGCTCGACGGCACGCCCACGAAATCCCGGCTCGGTGCCAACGCCATCCTCGCTGTCTCTATGGCCTCCGCACGCGCCGCTGCCGGAGCGCTTAGGCAGCCTCTCTATAAATATCTCTCCCGCTATTCCAGCGAAAAATCCGCTTCGATCCTTCCCGTTCCAATGATGAACATTTTGAACGGCGGCGCTCATGCGGATAGCTCCGTGGATTTTCAGGAATTTATGGTCATGCCCATCGGTGCGCCAAACTTTTCGGAAGCACTTCGCTGGGGCGTTGAAATTTTTCATGCGCTGAAGTCTGCTCTGAAAAAGCGCGGCTACAACACCGCCGTCGGTGACGAAGGCGGCTTCGCGCCTAGCTGCAAGTCGAACGAGGAAGCGATTCAGATTGTTCTCGAAGCAATTTCCGCCGCAGGCTACAAACCCGGCGAGCAGGTCTCCATCGCGCTCGATCCCGCTTCCAGCGAATTTTTCGATAAGTCTGCCGGAAAATACATTTTCAAGAAGTCGGACAAGTCCGAGCATTCATCCGAACAGATGGCCGCTTACTGGACCAACTGGGTCGAGAAATATCCCATCGTCTCCATCGAAGATGGCATGGCCGAAGACGACTGGGCCGGATGGAAAGCGCTGACCAATTCCGTCGGTACAAAATCGTCCAAGAAAAAAATCCAGCTCGTCGGCGACGATCTTTTCGTGACCAACACCGAGCGCCTCTCGCGTGGCATTAACGAAGGCGTTGCCAACGCGATTCTCATCAAGCTCAACCAGATCGGCAGTGTCACGGAAACGATCGACGCTATCGAACTTGCGCGCAAAGCCGGATACAACTCCATCATTTCGCACCGCAGCGGCGAAACCGAAGACACCTTCATCGCCGACCTCGCCGTCGCCACCGGAGCGGGCCAGATCAAAACCGGTTCTGCTTCCCGCACCGACCGCATCGCCAAATACAATCAGCTTCTGCGCATCGAAGAAGAACTCGGCACTGCCGCAAAATTCCCCGGCCGCTCGATTTTTTCCTGAACCAATTTGTTGAGGAGAATTTCTTACGATTCGTGCTGCAGAAAATTCCGACGCCGACGCGCTGACAAAGCTCATCAACGCCGCGTTTGAAGTCGAGCGCCCGTTCATCGGTGCCGATCGCATCGACCGCGACGGCACGCTGACGTATTTGCGCACCGGCCAGTTTCTTCTGCTCGAAGAAGCCAACTCGCTCGCAGGTTGCGTCTATCTCGAAAAGCGAAGCGACCGGATGTACCTCGGACTTCTCTGTGTCGAGCCCGCGTTGCAGGGAAGGGGCCTTGGCCGCAAACTCATGACTGCCGCGGAAGAATTTGCCGCGAACGCCAGATGCATCGCGATGGATTTGCGCACCATCAGTCCGCGCACCGACATTCAGCCGTTCTACGCGCATCTCGGCTACGTTGTCACCGGAACTTCGCCCATGCCGGCCGAGATTGCCATGGCCGTTCCGGCGCACTTCGTTCACATGTCAAAGTCTTTGCAAAAGGCTCAGGAGGTTCGATGAAACGTACTTTGATCTGTCTGTTGCTTCTGTGCTGCGCTTCCACGGCGATGTCGCAAGAGAAAAGAGAAATCACGGCCAACGAAGTCATCGAGCGCATCAAGAAAAATCTTGGTGTGCCCTGGAAAAACGAAACCGTCGATACATTTAAATCTGGCGATCCGAATGCAAAAGTCACCGGCATCGCCACAACAATGATGTCCACCCTCGATGTTCTTCAGCGCGCCGCCGCAAAAGGCGACAACCTCATCATCACCCACGAACCCACCTTCTACGACCACATGGACACATCCAAAGAATTGCCGATGGGCGAGAGCGATCCGGTGCTGACAGAAAAGCGCAAATTCATCGAGGAACATCACCTCATCATCTGGCGATTTCACGACCACTGGCACCGCAACACGCGCGACGGAATTCTCGCGGGAGAAGTTCGTGCCCTGGGGTGGGAAAAATATCAAGACGCTGCGAATCCTTATCTCTTCACGGTTCCTGAAACGACTGTCGGTAAATTGTCCGATGAAATACAAAGCAAGCTGGGAATTTTCGTGATGCGCGTCGTTGCCGATCGCGGCATGAAGGTAAAGCGCGTTGCGTTTAGCCCTGGCGCATCGGGCTTCCATCGTGAAGTCGGCGCGCTCGAAATGCCCGACGTGGACCTTTTACTCGCCGGTGAGCCGCGAGAATGGGAGACCGTAGAATACGTTGCCGATGCCATCGCCGAAGGCCGCCACAAGGCGCTCATCATTTTAAGCCACGTTCCTTCCGAACAATTCGGCATGGACGAATGCGCAAAGTGGTTGAAGACGTTCGTTAGCGAAGTGCCCATCGAATTTGTTCCAACAAAGGATCCCTTCGCGCCGCTCAAGCCGCCGCAAAAATAGGCAGCGCTCTTTATGAACTGGGACAACACAAAACGCAAAGTACAACCTGTCCAGCTCCGCGGGCATCGCAGCGGGTAACGCTATGTCCTCCGCCGCCCTTATCTCGCGATTTCTTGTTGCCGCTCTTCTGGCGTTTTCATTCCCCGCCAACATGCCTTGGGACAAACCCGCCGACCAGTGGACTGCTGCGGACACCAACAAAATTCTGGAAGATTCTCCCTGGGCGCCTTCCAAAATTACCGTTGAAGCAAAATTCACACAGAAACATACCGAGCCGCTCACCGGGCTGATTTCCGATTCTGACGTCAATCTGAACAACTCGAACAACATTCGCGGCGTACAAATCAGCAAAGGCGGTACGCCTTCGTACTATGTGAAATGGATGTCCTCAAAAACGATGCGGCTTGCGCTCGAAAAAATGCACCGCATGCGAACGAACATGGTGGGAACACCGCCGCCGCTGAGGGTCGACGAATCGCCGGACTATGTAGTTGCGATTGAGGGCGACGAACCGATGCGAATCATACGCAGCGCGAAAGAAGATTTGCACGACACGGTATTTCTCGAACTCGATAACGGCTTCACGGTTGACCTCGCGTCGGTTCAATTCCTCGATGGCGCCGATGCCGATCCGCTACGCACCGAATTTCATTTTCCGCGCACGGTAGAGAGCAAACCCGCAATCGATCCCGAGAGCGAAAAGGTGATTTTTCACTGTCGTGCCACGGCGAAGAAAGAATTGCCGAATCGCGACAACGCCGTTTCCATTCGCGTCGACTTTCATCCCAGGGAAATGCGCGCGCAAAACATTCCCGACCTCTGATTTGGTACTTTTTCCCACCTGTCCCGGCGGACAGTTTTTCCTGGCGCAAGGATTACACAGGTATTACAGAGCGCCTCCCCTCGCCGTGATAATTTTTAAATGTATTCGGTGCCCCGGTCCGTCAGGAGAAACATGAGCATTTTCCAGAACGACAAGACTTTTTCCCGCCCTGTCATGTGGGGCGTTACCGCATTCTTTGTCGCGATTCACGTCCTTGCTGTCGTCGCGCTTTTCTATTTCTCCTGGACCGGTCTCATTCTCCTGGTGATTACATACTGGATGTCCGGCAGCCTCGGGATCGGCATGGGCTACCACCGTTTGCTAACGCACCGTGGATACAAAACCTATAAGTGGGTTGAATATATTTTGACGACGTGCGGCACGCTGGCGATTGAAGGCGGGCCGATTGCGTGGGTTGCGACGCACCGCGTGCATCACCAGAATACGGATAAAGAAGGCGATCCGCATTCGCCGAACGACGGCGGATTTTTTGCGCACATGGGCTGGATCATCACGGGGAAATCGATGCATGCGCGCGCGGAAGAATTGCTGCCGTTTGTGCCGGATCTGCGCAGGGACAAATATTACCTCTGGATTAGCAAGTACCACTGGGTACCGCCGGTCGTGCTGGCCGTGATTATTTATGCCGCGTTTGGCTGGTCTGCGATGTTGTGGACGGTTTTTCTTCGGACGGTGGTTGGACTTCATTCGACGTGGTTCGTTAATTCGGCGACGCACATGTGGGGCTCGCAACGTTTTCTTACCGGCGATTCTTCCACGAACAGTTTTTGGGTCGCGATGTTGACGTTCGGCGAAGGCTGGCACAACAACCATCACGCGTCACCGCAAGCCGCGAAGCACGGCATCGCGTGGTACGAGTTCGACATCAACTGGTACGGAATCTGGGCGCTTAAAACGCTCGGTCTCGCGTGGGACATCAAGCTGCCAAAATCGAAATTAACCGCCGCGGAACTTGCGGCGATTCCTCCCATCGTTCCCGAACCGGAGGAGATGGTCGTCGCGATTTCCGGCGACTGATTTTTCTTCGAGCCGCCCAAGTGTATTGCGGGCGGTTTCTCATCTATCATTGGGATTGCTGAAGCAGACGCAGCTCCCATGAAAATCACAAGCCGCGCAAAGGCCACTGCATTCTTCATCACGCTGGGCGCATGCCTTGTCGCGCTGACGATCGCCCTGAACGTCAGCTGGATTGTGCTGAACTGGCGGGAAGTGGTGCCGCTGGTGCTTGGCGTAATTCTTTTCGGATTCATCATCGCCGGCGTGGTCATCAACACGATTTTTCTTGTCCGCGAAATTCGCCGCAACGAACAACAGGACAGTTTTTTGAATGCGGTGACGCACGAGTTGAAGACTCCGATTGCTTCGCTTCGCTTGTATTTGGAAACGCTGGAATCGCGCCAACTGGACGAAGCGAAGCGCCGCGAATTTTACAAAAATATGCTCGTGGACACGGATCGGCTGCTCGGGACAGTGGAGCAAGTGCTGAAGGCGAGCGAAGTGCGGCAGCGCAGCACGCGGAAAAACTGGACAGAAGTGGATTTCGGGAAACTGGTGTGCGAAGAAGTGGAATTGGCGCGGACGAGTCATCGCTTGAAAGCGGAAGAATTGCATTTGGAAACTGCGCTTGACGAGGAAATGCTCGTGCTCGGAAATGCCGAAGAGCTGCGAACGCTTGTGCACAATCTTTTTGACAACGCGCTGAAATATTCCGACAAGCGAAAAGACATCGCGGTGGATATCAAGACACCGACACTGGACACGGTTTCACTGAGCGTGCGAGACAAAGGCACGGGAATTCCAAAAGGCGAGCTGAAGCGGATCTTTAAGCGGTTTTACCGAGCGCAGTCCACGAAGGCGAAGCAGGTGAAGGGAACGGGCCTGGGATTGTTTATCGTGCGGTCGGTGGCGCGGCGGTATGGCGGCGATGCTTACGCCGAGAGCGCGGGTGAGGGGCAAGGAAGCACTTTTTTTGTGCGGTTGCCGAGGGTGTACCGCGCATGAGCCACATTCTGATTGTGGAAGACGAGGAGCATCTGGCGGAGGGGCTGCGGTTCAACCTGGAGGAAGAAGGACATTCCGTCGAAGTGGAAGAAAAGGGCGAAAACGCCTTGAAGAAATTGCTGAAGGAAAAGCGGGAGTACGACGCGCTTGTTTTGGACGTGATGCTGCCTGGGAAAGACGGATTTGCCGTGGCGCGGGAACTGCGGGATGCGCAGAACTATATTCCGATCCTGATGTTGACAGCGCGAGGGCGGCAGGAAGATGTGCTGAAGGGGTTCGAAGCGGGCGCGGACGATTATTTGCCGAAGCCGTTCAATCTAAAAATTTTGCTGGCGCGGCTGGATAGTATGCTGCGACGGAAAAGCTGGGCACGGAACGCAAACGGCGAAGAAGGCGCAGCGAACGAGACGGAATCGGACCTGCCGCGGCTTTATACGTTTGGCGGCAAGACGATCGATTTTCAAGGATTGAAGCTGCAAGTCGGAAAGAAGACGATGCAACTGACGCTGATGGAAACGGAGTTGTTGCGGTACTTGATCAAGAGAGCGGGACAGCCGGTTTCACGGAAGTCGATTCTGGAAGACGTGTGGAACCTTCGCGAAGATACGGATACGCGGGCAATTGACAATTTCATCGTGCGTCTGCGGAAATACATCGAGAAAGAGCCGTCTTCACCAAAACATTTGTTGACGGTCCGCGGAGTCGGCTACGAATTCGTGCCGAATCCGAAATAAATATTTTTGTCGGGAGCATATGCCGAAATTCCACAAGCATATTTTTATTTGCATGAACCAGAGAGAGGAAGGGCATCCGCGAGGGTGTTGCGATCCGACGGGGCAGGGGGAGTTGCAGCGACTTTTCAAAACGAAATTGGCGCAGAAGGGCGTCAAGCTGGTTCGCGCGAACAAGTCGGGCTGTCTGGACCAGTGCGAACTCGGACCGAACGTCGTCGTCTACCCGGAGGGCGTGTGGTACGGAGGGGTGAGGCCGGAGGATGTGGACGAGATTATTGAATCGCATATTTTGGGCGACAAACCGGTGGAGCGGTTGCGCATTCCGGATGAGATTTTGAATACGACGCATAAGAAAAAAGAGTAGAGCATTCCCCCGGTGCTCGTCGTGCAGGTAGTGGTTGAAGGTTACGTTGAGGTCCTTCACCTCGGCAAAAAACGCCGGGGTTCAGGATGACAACTCTCGGTGGCGGGCAGGTTCTAGATGACAAGCCCTCTTCCTGAGAAGATTCGTCGGGCGGGCTGGGGATACGGGCTTGCGGCGGCGGCGCGATAAGGGAATAATCCTCGGCGCGGTTACGCTGCAACCGGAGGACGAGTGGGCACTTACGCGCCGAATCCTGGGCTTTACATTCCGACACAAGATGAGAAGACGTTTGCGCTGCTGGCGCATGTGCTGGGAATTTTCTCGGGTTTCATTGCGCCGCTGGTGTTTTTCCTGGTTAAACGCGATTCGAAATTTGTTTCATTTCATGCGCTGCAATCGCTAGCGTGGCACGTCATATACTTCGTTCTTCTTTTTGGGGCCATGATTGTGTTCTTCGTTTCGTTGATTGCGTCCGGAGGATTTCGTTCCGGCGGACACGCGGAGCCACCGTTCGCGTTCTTTGGATTTTTTGGGATTTTTTGGCTCTTCGCGATGGGCGGCGGAATTCTGAACATAATTCTGGGAATTGTTTATGGGATTAAGGCGCACAACGGGGAGTGGGCGCAATTCCCGCTGCTCGGCGGCTGGATTCTGCGAAAGATCGTCTACGCTTGAGCTTTTATATTTGATTATTGTGAGGGACTCATGAAACGCATCATCGCGATTGCTGCCGGTCTGCTTACGGCTGCAGCTTGTACGCCATTTCTGCAGTCGAGCACGGGAGAAGAAGCGCCGCTCTTCGGATTCGGCACGGAATCTTCGCACGCCGAGCGGCAATGGGAGGAGAAATTCAAGGCAATTCCAAAGCCGGAGAACTTGCGCGAGTACATGCGGCGGTTGACGGCGCGCCCGCACAATGTCGGCTCGCCGTACGACAAAGACAATGCGGAATGGATTGCGGCAAAGTTCAAGGAGTTCGGGCTCGAAACCCAGATTGAAAATTTTGACGTGCTATACCCGACGCCTAAAGAGCGGCTGATTGAATTGGTGGAGGGCGCGCCGTATTTCAAGGCAAAGATGCAAGAGCCGGCGCTGCCGGAAGACCCGACGTCGAACCAGCAAAACGAACAGTTGCCGACGTACAACGCGTATTCGGTTGATGGGGACGTGACTGGACCGCTGGTGTATGTGAACTACGGCGTGCCGGAAGATTACGAGGAACTGGAACGGCGGGGAGTTTCGGTGAAGGGCGCGATTGTGATCGCGCGGTATGGCCATGCGTGGCGCGGGATCAAGCCACTCGTTGCCGGAGAGCATGGAGCGGTTGGCTGCATTATTTATTCCGATCCGCGCGATGACGGGTATACGGGCGGGGAGACGTTTCCGAAGGGCGCGTGGCGGCCGAAGGACGGAGTGCAGCGGGGGAGTGTGCAGGATAGCGCGGTGTTCATGGGCGATCCGCTGACACCGGGAATCGGCGCGACTCCTGATGCGAAACGCGTGGCGATTAAAGATGCGCAGACGTTGACGAAGATTCCAGTGCTGCCGATTTCGTACGCGGACGCGCAACCGTTGTTGGAAGCGATGACGGGAGCAGTGGCGCCGAGAGCGTGGCGCGGCGGATTGCCGATTACATATCACATCGGACCCGGACCGGCGAAAGTGCATTTGAAGGTGGCTTCGAATTGGGACATCAAACGGCTTTACGACGTGATCGGAAGAATTCGCGGGGCGGAATTTCCGGATGAGTGGGTGATTCGCGGGAACCATCACGATGCGTGGGTGAATGGCGCGGAGGACCCGACATCCGGAATGGTTGCGGTGATGGAAGAAGCGCGGGCGATGGGCGAGCTGGTGAAGCAGGGATGGAAGCCGAAGCGGACGATGATTTATTGCGCGTGGGATGGAGAAGAGCCTGGACTCTTGGGCTCGACGGAATGGGTGGAGACGCACGTTGATGAATTGAAGAAACATGCGGTGGTGTATATCAATTCGGACAGCAACTCGCGCGGATATTTGGGATTCGAAGGATCTCAGACGCTTGAGAAATTCGTGAATGATGTGGCGCGGGATATTCAAGATCCGGAGACAAAATTGTCGGTTTGGAAGCGGGCGCAACTGGGAGCGATTCGAACAGGTTCCGCGGACGAGCGGAAAGAGGCGCGAAGCCGGAGCGATTTGCGGCTGGATATGCTTGGCGGCGGGTCGGACCACGCACCGTTCAACAATTTTGCGGGAGTGGCGGCGCTGGGGATTGGATTTGGTGGGGAAGACGGCGGCGGAATTTATCACTCGATTTACGACGATTTTTACTGGTACACGCATTTCAGTGACACGGATTTTTCGTACGGAAGGGCGCTGGCGCAAACCGGCGGAACGGCGATGATGCGGCTGGCCGATGCGGATTTGTTGCCGTTTGAATTCGGCGATTTTGCGGATGACGTACAGATGTACGTGAAGGAAGTGAAGAAATTTGCAGGCGAGCAACAAGATGAGGTGAACGAGCGGAATCGTGAGATTGAGGAAGGAGCGTTCGGCGCGACGGCCGATCCGAAGCAGAAATATGTGCCGCCGAGCGTGGAAGAAGTCCCGCCGCATCTGAATTTTGCGCCGCTGGACAATGCAGTGGAGAAACTGAATCGAAGCGCGGAGGAATACCGGAAAGCTCTGGCTGCAGCGAGCGCGAACGGGTCGGCGGTGCTAGCGAAAGGGTCGCTACGAGACCTGAATGAATTGTTGATGCAGAGCGAGCACAAGCTGACGACGCCCGAAGGATTGCCCGAGCGTTTCTGGTACAAGCATGAACTGTATGCGCCGGGAGCGTATACGGGTTACGCGGCGAAGGCGATTCCGGCGGTACGGGAGGCGCTGGAGCAGAAGAAATGGAAGCAGGCGGAGGGAGCCGCGGCGCGTGTGGCTCATGTGCTGGAGAATGAAGCGGGGTTGATTTCGGAAGCGGCGGGGAAATTGGCGGGTGAGGTGAAGGGGAAGTAAGCGGGCGGGCGGCGCGAGCGTGCTTTGAGCCGACAAATTGTTGTGTCTTACGCCGCAAAAGCGGCGTCGAGCCGCCGCAGTCCAAAAAAGATCCGACGACGCCTGAGTTTGTTCAATAGTCGGCGATTTGAGCGAGACCGAGAAGTGATGGATGCCTTCGTATAATCTGGCGATTGTGGGATTTGGGAATGTAGGGCGCGCTTTTTTGCGATTGTTGATCGCGAAAGAGACCGAACTGCGGCGGAAGTACGACATTCGCTGGCGATTGACGGGAGTGGCGACGCGGCGCGTAGGCTGGTTTGCGGACGCGGATGGGTTCAATCCGATGCAGCCTGCGCTGGATCATTTGAAGGCAGCGCTGCAGGGCGGCGCGCACGCGATCTCGGCGAACAAGGGGCCAGTGGTACACGGATACCGAGAGCTTTCCGCACTGGCTAAAGAGAAAAACCGGAAATTCCTTTTTGAATCGACCGTGATGGACGGCGTGCCGGTTTTTTCGTTGTTTCCGCTGGGATTACCTGCGACGGAATTGCGTGGATTTCACGGCGTGCTGAATTCGACGACGAACGTGGTGTTGACGGAAATTGAGAAGGGGCGAACGTTTGCGGATGCTGTGCAACGTGCGCAGGCGCTGGGAATTGCAGAGACGGATCCGGCGGCGGATCTGGACGGTTGGGACGCGGCGGTGAAGCTGACGGCGCTGGCGATCGTTTTGATGGGCGCGGACGTGAAGCTGGAGCAGGTAAAGCGGACTGGGATTCGTGAACTGAGCGAAGAGAAAATTCGCGCAGTGCGCGCAGCAGGCATGCGGTACAAGCTTGTTTGTCGCGCCGAGCGGAAGGGCGATTCGGTGCAATGCTGCGTGCAGCCGGAGTTGTTGCTGGCGTCGGATGCATTGGCGGGACTCGAAGGGACGAGTTCGGCGATACGGTTCGATCTGGATATGTTTGGGTTGTCGATCGTGGAGCACAATCCTGGGATTGAAGCGACGGCGTATGGGTTGCTGGCAGATTTGGTGCGGGTGGCGGTGGGGTGAGGCGGAGTTTTACATTCACGCCGTGAATGCCCTCGAAATCGAAGAGAGATTTCTCTCTGCACAAGCCGACCGATTTACCCTCACCAGGGCAAGTCAGAATGAATCGGAAAAGCAAAGGCGTCGGCTTGTTCCGCTCGAAACGACAGATATTTGGTGGTTAGCCGGCGCGGGTTCCGTTGGGGACGGGATTTTCGGGCGTTGCGAGGACGAGCGTGACTCCATCGGCGTAACCGATATCGAAGAACATTCCTTCGGAAATTTCACCGGCCATTTTACGAGGTTCGAGATTGACGACGAAGAGCGCTTGCTTGCCCTCGATTTCGCGAGGGTTGGCGCGCTCTTTTTTCATTCCGGCGAGAATGGAGCGCGTGTGATCACCGAAGTTGACGATGAGCTTGACGAGTTTTTCGGATTTGGGGACGTCTTCGACGCGTTCAATGGTGCCGACACGGATGTCGAGCGCCTCGAGGGCGGCGAAAGGAATGATTGGTTTGATTGGTACGGGCACGAAATCGGGCATCGGTTAACTCCGGAAATTTGTCGCGTAGGCGGGGATGGGGAGAGAGGAGTCGCAGCGTTCGTCGCGGATAGGAGTGTCAGCGACGAGGCGAAGGGGAACAATTCCAGCCCAGACTTTCAGCGGGTAGTCGTCGGCGTCGTCCTCGACAGGGCCGGTGCGGATTTTTGCGGAGACTTCGGTGAGGGGCAGTTTGAGAATGCTCGTGGCCTTTAGTTCTTTTTCGTTG
>WNFS01002013.1_pt1 | contig 15325 bp, 17 predicted proteins | sample 5400141 | NCBI WGS metagenome assembly WNFS01 (sample SAMN13153358, study PRJNA577476) | soil metagenome | isolation source: 60 cm saprolite under Madrone tree | place: USA:California | collected 2016-06-14
TCCTTTTCATCGGCGCTGATCCGAACACGGATTGGCTTGCGGGGTCCGGCGTCGCCCTCGATCCGAAGGGCTTCGTGTTGACCGGTAAGGAGGCAGACGGCGCAAGTCGGCCGTTGGAGACGAGCGTGCCTGGCGTGTTTGCGATCGGCGACGTCCGCTCCGCTTCCGTGAAGCGCGTTGCCGCGGCAGTCGGCGAAGGTGCCCAGGTCGTGGCAACGCTCCACGCCTTCCTGGTTAATGCTGACCGACCGCCATCTATTTCACGCGGCTTGGAACGGCTCAAAGTTTGACGCGCTCCCGCACAAGGCCCATTCAAAAGTCAGCGGCTTCACTTTGAAGAGCGCAAGTCGGTCACGATTCGATGTAGGTCATCTGTCCCGATCTCGGGTAGTGCATTCGGCCAGTCGTAGAGACCCGTTGTGCGAACTTCAGTGTTATCTGAGCGCACCTATGGACGTGATCTCGGACATCTACTAATTCCGACAATCGACCGAGGGAACCATGTCGATTGAATGCAGTCACGAAAAAACGATCCGCGACGTGACGCCAAGTGCTCGCGGCTGCGAGGAGTGCTTGAAAACCGGCTCGAAGTGGGTGCACTTGCGGCTATGCCGGACCTGCGGCCACGTCGGTTGTTGTGATGACTCGCCGAATCGCCACGCTACCAAACACTTCCATGCGACCGGACACCCAATCATCGAAGGCTACGATCCGCCAGAAGGATGGGGATGGTGCTATATCGACGAAGTTTTTCTGAACCTGTCCGATCGCGCAACGCCTCAGCTCGGTCCAATTCCACGCTATTATTGATGGCATGCGACGCACACACAACCGCGAGGACTTGCAGATGACCCATATAACTTACGAAATCGTTGAGCATGATGGCGGTTGGGCCTACCGCGTTGACGGGGTCGTCTCGGAGACTTTTCCAAGCCACGATGCGGCCCGCAGAGCTGCCGAGCACGCCGCCGCGGAACAGCGTGCCCCGGGAAATACGACCGGCATTTCATACGAGGACAAGGACGGCCGCTGGCACGATGAGCTTTCGGACGGCCACGATCGGCCAATTACCGAAGTCAAGGGTTGAAGATGCCGAGTACTGCGTTGCAGCGCACAGATAAAGCGGCCTTTCGACAGAGCTGATACGGCTTCGCGGCTGGGCGCCCCAAACAGGTGTTACGCGGCGGTCATATATCGATGCGGGCTTTTGCCGCTTTGACGAGCGATCTGATCCGGTCGGCGTCCGCTGGCGTCGCCGGGGTGTAGACTGATGCGACCGCAGCCAAGATGACTTCAGCGACTTATTTAGGCTTCGACAGCATCGCCACGTGGCTTGGTTTGACGGCCGTGATTTTGCCCACCGTGACAGACGGGGCCCTCCTGCTCGATGTCATGGCCGGGTACGAGCCGACAGGCGACGAAGCTGCGCAACTCGCTTGTAGGCACGCCCGCGCTTGCGGGCGAGCTGCTGGTGTCGATGTTTGGTGAACCTCTCGAGCCGACCCACCTTTGCGCTAATTAGAATTGATGGCTCATCGTCGGAAAGCGGCAATCAGGTGGGTCACTTTTGCCGTGCCGGCTTGTTGGAATTGATGAACGAGTTGCTGCTGCTCGCGTCGGCGTGAGTGACCCGCTCGTGCTGGCGCAGATGCTCAACCCAGGAGTCAAGTTTGAACGTTTCGAGAAAACGGCCTTCCTGCGACAGATCCTCGAAGACCTCCCACTCGAAAGCTCCGTCCCGCCGCCGCTCGCTTCCCAGTCTTTCAAGCGCCTCTAGAAAGGGACCGCGATCGTCTGGTCTGACTTGATATTCCACCGTCACCAACACTGGCCCTCGATCGGCATCGACATCGCCCGACAGGACAGGAGCAGGCCAGTGCATGGATGGCGTGAGGTCGAGAGCCGCGCCGGTCTGGAGCTTCCAGCGCCACAGCAGGGGGACCGCAATCAAAGCGCCAAGGCCCGCGAGAATATGAGCCGCCGGCAGCCCGCCGAGCGCAGCGACCTTGCCCCAGATCGCGCTACCGACGGACAGGGAACCGAACATCATGGTGCCGAAAATCGACAATCCGCGACCCCGCACCCATCCGGGCAACGCAACTTGAGCCGAAACATTTATGGTCGCCAGCACCATGATCCAGGACATGCCGGCGATGAGGCTTCCCACTAGGGCAATCGTCCAGTGTCGCGCCAACGCAAACAGCAAAAGTGCAATGACCGTCCCCGCGGTTCCCAACGCGACCATCCGGTCAGGTCCAAGATCTCGCGTGAGCCGCGGCAGACCGAAGGCGCCTGCGACCGCTCCTACTCCGATGGCTCCCAGCAGAATACCGTAAAGCTCGGGGCCGCCGGCTACCTGATCGCGCGCAATGAGCGGCAGCAGCGCCCAATACGCGCTCGCAAATAAGAAGAAGCCGCCGGCGCGGATGAGCGTCGCCCGAAGATGGGGATTGTGCCGAGCGTGGCGCAAGCCGGCGCTAAGCGCGCGATGAAATCGCTCAGGGGGAAGACGGGCCTCCGTGCCGTCCTCCCGCGGCCGCCACCAAATGAGCGCTGCGATCACGGCGATCGTGGTCAGCGCGTTCACCCAGAAAGGGGCTGCGATACCCCCAAGCAGAGATGATGATGCCGGCGACCCCCGGACCGAGGGCGCGGCTGACATTGAGGCCGACGCTGTTGAGGGCGACGGCCGGCTGAAGATGTCGCCGAGGAACCAATAGGGGAACGATCGCCTGCCACGCCGGCATAATGGATGCCGCCGCGGCACCAGCCAAGAAAGTGAAAGCGAGAAGCAGGGTCGGCGTGACCCAAGATAAGTAGACCATCAGTCCGAAGGCAGCGACCAACGCCGTGACCATGACCTGGACGAAAATGAGAAGCCTGCGTCTATCGACGACGTCGGCGAGCGCGCCCGCAGGTAGCGCAAAACAGGAACAGGGGAAGCGATGAAGCGACCTGAACCAGCGAGACGGAGAAAGGCGCGGGATCAAGGCTGGTCATCAGCCAACCAGCCGCCGCGCTCTGCATCCAGGTACCGATGTTGGAAACGACCGTTGCCGTCCACAGCACCGCGAAGGCACGATCACGAAACGGCGCCAGGGATGATGACTCATCCACGGGCGCAACAGCTTCGATTTTAGCAGACTCCCGGTTGACCCGCGCCATGAATTACCCGTGCTTGATCACCATCAGCATCAACCGCTCACGAGACCCGCCGGGTTGGAACGATCGAAATTGCTGTGGAGTCGGAGGCTCTCAGGTTCCAGCCTCAGCAAAGTCCAACAGATCGGCATTGATCGTCGCCGCCTGCGTGGTTGGCATCCCGTGAGGGAAACCCTTGTAGGTCTTCAGAGTGCCATTTTTCAACAGCTTCGCCGACAACGGGGCCGAATCTGAGTACGGCACCACCTGATCGTCGTCGCCGTGCATCACCAGCACCGGCACCGTAATCTTTTTGAGGTCTTCGGTGAAATCGGTTTGAGAGAAGGCGACGATCCCGTCGTAATGCGCCTTGGCGCCGCCCATCATGCCCTGACGCCACCAATTCTCGATGATCGCCTCTGACGGCTTTGCTTCAGGTCTGTTGAAGCCATAGAAGGGACCTGCCGCGATGTCGCGATAGAATTGCGAACGATTGGCCGCGAGCGCCGCCTGGAAATCATCGAATACTTGTTTCGGCAGGCCGAGTGGATTTGCTGGAGTCCTCACCATCAACGGCGGCACGGCGCTGATCAATACCGCCTTTGAGACACGACTCTCGCCGTGCCGCGCCAAGTATCGCGCAACCTCGCCACCGCCCGTGGAGTGACCAACGTGAATGGCGTTCTTCAGGTCGAGGTGCGCTGTCAAAGCTGCAAGATCATCAGCATAGTGATCCATATCGTGTCCGTCGCTCACTTGGCTGGATCGGCCGTGCCCTCGGCGATCGTGAGCTATCACGCGATAGCCGTGTTGCAGGAAAAACAGCATCTGCGCGTCCCAGTCGTCGGACGACAGCGGCCAGCCGTGACTAAACACGATAGGCTGGCCCTTGCCCCAGTCTTTATAGAAGATGTCAACCCCATCCTCGGTTTTGATCGTGCTCATGTGATTTCCTTTCTGGTCGTGCCTTGCGTTGAGAGCGAGTCTGAGTGCCAAGGTTAACGCGCAAGCGCTGGCATCGGCGCCAAGCACGTATCCCGACGTGCGGACGCGGCACTCAACCCCGCTGATGCCAGTCGCCCCGAATCATCGAAACTTTCACCGACGCGGTTTCGTCTCGCCATGAATTCATGGGTGTTGCGGCATCAGTTTAGGGAATTCCGGAAAGAAGTTATCGCGATTTGGCATTTTCACCCGAGGGAGCGCTGTTGCGTCCATCCGGTCGGCCTCGCCAATCACGTTGTTCATGTACAAAAGATAAGCGGTCAGCGCATAGACCTGGTCGTCAGTCAGAGAGCGTGGCTGGGTGAACGGCATGGCGCGGCGGATGAAATCGAAGAGCGTCGTCGCGACCGGCCAAAAGTTCCAGATCGACTTCACCGATCCCGGCCCGCTCAATGGCGGTGGGTTTGCCACCACAACCGCCTCGACGATCCCGCCCTTACCTTCATCACCATGGCAAAGGGCGCAGTTGTCGGCAAATAGTGTCTTGCCCTGTGCCGGCGTACCGCTCCCCGGCGGCAGCCCGGTCCCGTCCGGCATGACGGTGAGGTCCCAGGGTGCAAGATCGGCTTGCGAGATCGGCTGTCCGAGATTTGGTCCCTCTGCGCCAGCGGGCACCGCCGACAACAGTGCGGTCGCGATAGCGATCAAGCCAGCGCCAATTTCACGCGTAAACATTTCTCACCTCGCCATTCGGATCAACCGCCCAGCTTGCCACCGCGTTGAAGTGATGACTCGGAAATTCCGGCCATTTCGCAGGAGACTTGGTTTGTCCACGCGAAGCAATGAATTCGGCGCGTGTCGGCTGTGCGTTGCCGGGTTCGTCCCATGCACGGCTCTGCAACACGGCCGGTCCTCCGTTCCAATGCCAGGGCATGCGGAAGCGAGTGAAGGCCTTCGGCAGCGTTGGCTCTTGTAGTGCGGCCTCGCCCCAGCTCGTACCACCGTCAGCAGAGACCATGACCCTGGCAATGCGTCCGGTCCCAGAATAGGCCACGCCTGAGATTTCCACGTAACCGGGCGCCTTGGGACCAAGGCCGGGCGAGGGGTTGGCGATGAACGACTTCACCTCCTGGATGAAATAGAACTGGAATGATTTTCCATCGGGCAGCGGGTCGGTGTAGGTGTGCGCCTCATGGTAAGTCAGCGCCGGCCCGTCTGTCACTTTGATGCGTCGAAGGTACTTCGTGTTCATGTTGCCTTCCCAGCCCGGCAGGAACAGTCGCATGGGATAGCCATTGCCGGGCATCAGCCGCTCGCCGTTTTGGTAGAGCGCAACGATCGCGTCATCGAACGCCTTGCTCAGCGGCACACTGCGGGACAGATGCGGCGCGTCGGCGCCGTCCGCGACAAACCAGGTCGCCTTTGGGTCGACGCCGGTCTCCTCGAGGAGCACCGCGAGTGGGACTCCGGCCCAATCCGAACACGACGCGAAGCCATGGACCTGCTGTACGGTCGCCTGGACCGGTTCGTTCGAGAACAGTGACGCGCTGTTGCCACCGCACTCCAGGAAATTGATGCGGGACACCATCGGATATCGCAGCAGCGCCTCGGCCGTGAAGACGAGCGGCCGCTTGACCATTCCGTGGATAAGCAGCTTATGCCGCGACGGATCGATGGCCGGCACGCCGCCATGGTTGACGCTGAAATGGAGCCCGTTCGGCGTAATGATCCCGTTGAGCAAATGATGCGGCGTGCGGGCGTGTGAAATCACGGGCTGACTGTTCGGATTATCGATCAGGCGCACCACGCTCTTCTCGAACGAGGAAGGCACCTGATAGGGCGGCATGGCGTCGCCTGGCACCAGACTCCAGTCGGGCTCTGTGAGCGGCTCCGCAGCGGCGCCGGTTGAGAATCCAGCGCCCGTTCCAAGCGCCCCAGCAAAGGCCAGTCCGCGGCGGAGCAGGGCGCGGCGGTGAAGCAGCCCGTTTCCCGCCACCATGTCTGCGGTCATCTGCTGGCGCGTCGTCTTCATCAAAGTCCTCCGGTGGCTGCTTTGTACGAGCGAATGTGGTGTTGCGCTAACATCAAGGTCGTTCTCGTGCCGGTATTGGCGGATAAGATGATGTTTGGAACGATGTTGCGGGACATGGTTTGGGGTAGCAACCGTCGCACCGCCCAGCAGGCGCAGCCGAGCGCACCCCAGAACGACTTCAGATCGTCAACCGGCGATTTGCTCGACCAAGCTCTCGCGTGATCGTGGCCGTGGACGCTGCAGACATTCGCGCAGCTGCAGTTCATGGCCACCTTGCGGTGCACGTTCCGCATCGCCGTCTCGTCGCCCCATGCCGCGTAGCCGCCGAAGGTCCGGACTGGCGACCAATCCGGCATTGCGGGCGGCAGTGCCGTTTCATCGAATCTTGCAAAGTCGCCGGCGCCGTAGACGACCTTGCCGCCGACGATCGTGAGCTCCGATGCCGTGTCGGCGATTTCATCCTCCGGGCAAGAGAAATAGTCCCGATCAGGAACGATCAGATCGGCGAACTGGCCGACCTCGATGCGCCCCTTCTTGCCTTCCTCGTTCGAGAACCACGTTACGTTTTCGGTCCACATGCGCAGCGCCGTTTCGCGATCGAGACAGCTGTGCTGCGGGTAGAGCCGCATTCCGGCAACGGTTTTGCCGGTCACCAGCCAAGCGAGCGAAACCCACGGATTATAGGAGGCTACGCGCGTCGCATCGGTGCCGGCCGAAACCTTAACGCCCTTGCGCAGGATTTTGGCGACGGGTGGCGTTGCTTCGGCGGCTTTCTCGCCATAGCGCTCGACGAAGTACTCGCCCTGATACGCCATGCGGTGCTGAACCGCGATGCCGCCGCCGAGCGCAGCCACGCGGTCGATCGATCGGTCGGAGATCGTTTCCGCATGGTCGAAGAACCAGTTCAGGCCGGCGAGGGGGATGTCTCGATTGACGCGCTCGAATACGTCGAGCGCCCGCGAGATCGTCTCATCATAGGTCGCATGCAGTCGCCAGGGCCACCTGTTCTCCGCAAGGACGCGCACCACGTCCTCGAGTTCGCCCTCCATTTGCGGCGGCGTGTCGGGACGCGGCTGGCGGAAATCCTCGAAGTCGGCTGCCGAGAACACCAGCATCTCACCGGCACCGTTATGGCGGAAGTAGTTGTCGCCCTGCTTGTATTTCGAAGTCCTCGTCCAATTTAGGAAATCTGCCCTCTCGCCCTTTGGCTTCTGCGTGAAGAGGTTGTACGCAAGCCGAATGGTGAGCTGCCCGGCTTCGCTCAGCTTGCGGATGACTTCGTAATCCTCGGGATAGTTCTGGAACCCGCCGCCGGCATCAATCGCGCCAGTGACCCCGAGCCGATTGAGCTCGCGCATGAAGTGCCGTGTCGAGTTGACCTGATAATCGAAGGGCAGTTTTGGACCCTTGGCGAGTGTGGCGTAAAGGATGCCGGCATTGGGCCTTGCGACCAGCAGGCCGTTCGGATTGCCTGCGCCGTCGCGCACGATCTCGCCGCCCGGCGGATCGGGCGTGTCCTTCGTGTAGCCGACCGCCCGTAATGCTGCGCGTTGAGCAGGGCACTATCATAAAGATGCAGAATGAACGCCGGCGTGTCAGGCGCAACCGCATTGATCTCGTCGATCGTCGGCAGCCGCTTCTCGGCGAATTGATGCGCCGTAAAGCCGCCGACCACGCGTACCCACTGCGGGGGCGGCGTGATCGCCACCTGTTGCTTCAGCATCGCCATGGCGTCGACAAGGCTGCGCACTCCGTCCCAGCGCAGCTCCATATTGAAGTTGACGCCGCCCCGGATGATGTGCAGATGGTTGTCGATCAAGCCCGGTAGGCCTCGTCGACCTTTCAGATCGATAATCCGTGTCGAAGCGCCGGCCAGCGGCATCACGTCCTCGTCGCGCCCGACGGCAGTAAAGCGGCCGTCCGCGATCGCGACCGCCGTGGCGGTCGGGTTCGAGCGGTCGAGGGTTGCGAAGCGTCCACTGCGAAGAATGAGGTCGGCGGTCATGTGCGCACCTCAAGCTCGGTGGCGGCCGACGACTTCGTCGGCAACTCTCCGAATACGGCGATCTCTCGCAGCCACTGCTGCGCCATCGTGACGTCAGCGTTCGACAGCCCGTGGCCCGCTGGCAACACCCGGTGTTCGACCGCAGCGCGCGATGCGCGAAGCAGGTCCGCGAGCCTTGCGGCGTTCTCCGCGGGCACGATCGGATCCTGCGCTCCCGATATGATGAGCACCGGTTTGCCAACGAGATCGACTTGCGGCGCCGTGCTGAGCGGCGCCATTGCACGCAGCAGGATCGCGCCGGACAATACCTGCGGGCGAAGGAGCAGCATCGCCGCCGCGATGTTGGCGCCGTTCGAATAACCAAGCGCCGTTGGGGCAGCGATGCCGTAGTGCGTGCGCGCACTTTCGATGAATATGGCGAGCTCATCAGCACGCCGCCGGACGTCGTCCTCATCGAAAACGCCCTCAGCGAGCCGGCGGAAGAAGCGCGGCATTCCGTGCTCCAACACCTTGCCGCGCGGCGAAAGCAGCGCCGCGTCAGGGGCGATCGCGCGGCCAAGCGGGACGAGATCGTTTTCGTCGCCGCCGGTGCCGTGCAGAAGGAGGAGTGGTGTCGCTCCTGGCCTTGTGCCCGCCTCGAAGCGGTGAATGAACGCCGGCGCGGACATCACGCAAATGCCTCGATCGGCGGCAACGCTGCCTTGATCTCGCTTCTGCGCGGCTCGAGGAAGCCCGGCAGCTTCAGTGAGCTGCCCAGCGAGTCGACGGGCTCGTCGATTGCAAAGCCCGGGATGTCGGTTGCGATCTCGAACAGGACGCCACCGGGCTCGCGGAAATAGATCGAGCGAAAATAGCTGCGGTCACGCTGCCCGGTGGGATGCAGGTTGTGCTGTGTCGTGAGCTTGCGAGCCATCTCCGCCTGCTCGGCATCATCCTTGGCGCGGAAGGCGATGTGGTGGACCGAGCCGCGCCCCTGACGTCCCGGCAGGAATCCCTTGGCTTCGTATATATCGACCACTCCTCCCGGCGACGATTGCGCGCAATAGCGGATCACGGAGCCTTCGCGTGCTGCCTCTTGCAGCCCCAGCACATCGCTCAGCATCGCTCCGGTTTTTGCCGCTTCATCGAGGAGCAGCGTCACACCGTGAAAACCGCGGATCGCGTGCTCAGAGGGGATATCGCTCCCGCTCCAGGTCGGTTCGCTCGTCGGATCAGCCACGCCGACGAGCACGAGGCTCATGCCGTCAGGATCGGAGAATGGCAGCACGCTTTCGCCAAAGCGTTTCTCCAGCGCCTGATGCGCCACCCCTTTCTCCATGAAGCGATGCGTCCAGTAGCCGAGCGAATGGGCGGGCACACGGAAAGCAGTCTGCTGGGTCTCGCCGACCCCGACCCGACCTTTCCCGGCATGCTCCCAGGGGAAGAACGTGAGGATCGTGCCCGGCCGACCGGTCTCGTCGCCGTAATAGAAGTGATAGGTCCCAGGGTCGTCGAAGTTGACCGTCCGCTTGACCAGCCGCAGGCCCAGGGTGCGGCTGTAGAAGTCCAGATTTCGCAACGGGTTGCCGGCGATTGCCGTGACGTGGTGAAGACCTGACATGGGAATGCTCCTGCCAAACGAAGCTTCAGAAGCTTCTTTTCATACTTGATTTGGAACAAGCGATAGTCAAAGACAATCTGGTAAGTTGTGGCATCACTGTCTACGTTTTAGCGACAATCAGTAGGCTAGAGACGATAAGCCATGGACAAGCTTGCCAGCCTCAGGGCTTTCGCGAAGGTCGTCGAGCTCGGCAGCTTCTCGGAAGCGGGCCGCCAATTACGACTGTCGCGCTCGGCAGTCAGCAAATACGTGGCCGACCTCGAGAACGACCTTGGGGTTCACCTGATCAATCGGACCACACGCCGGGCCAGTCCGACTGAGAATGGACAATCCTACTACGAGCGCGTCCTTGCCATCCTGGCCGATCTCGATGCCGCTGATCAGTCAGTTGCTGATCTGCAGTCGACGCCACGCGGACTTCTCCGCGTCAATGCGCCGATGTCGCTCGGCACCATCAAGCTTGGTCCAGTGATCGCCGAGTTTATGGCACTCTACCGTGAATTGCAGATCCAACTAGTCCTGAGCGACGAACAGGTCGATCCCGTGCAGGAGGGACTCGACGTGACGCTGCGGATCGCGGAGCTTGAATCATCAAGCCTGATCGCCCGCAAAATCATTCCCATTGAGCGGGTCGTGTGCGCCTCGCCGGACTATCTCGACCGTCATGGAATTCCGACCCACCCCAACGACCTGCGCAATCACAACTGCCTCACTTACGGATTCCTTTCCACCGGTAACCAGTGGAAGCTGACTGGAGTCGATGGCGACCACTGGATTGCGCCGAAATGGACGTTGTGCGCCAACAATGCGGAGGTGCTCCGCGATGCGGCTGCGCGGGGATGCGGCATCGCGGTGGTGCCAGTATTCATTGCAGAGAAGGAATTGAAGAACGGCGCACTGCGCAGCATCCTTGCGGACTATCATCCGCCTGCGCTCTCGTTGTACGCGCTCTACCCTCCAACACGACACCTCGCTGTGAAGGTACGACTGTTCATCGATTTTCTCATTCGCCAGATCGAGTGATCCGTGCGACGGCCGCGGTAGCGCCGTATCAAGGAATGAGCGCGGCATAGCCAGAGGGAACGAACTGGCGGGATCTGCGCTGATTTGAAAATCGAGAGCGGAGAAGACGAATGAAGCTTAGCATCGTCGGAACCGGCCAGGTTGGGTGCGCCATTGCGCTCGCTGCGGCGACCCGCGGCAGCGAGCGCGAGATCGTGCTCGTCAACCGCACCCGCAAGACGGCAGAAGCGGTGGCAACTGACATTCGCTACGGTACACCGCTCTGCGACAGGGTCGAGATCAAGGATGCCGACTACGACGGGCTTGAGGGTGCCCGGCTGGTCCTGATCACATCGGGCGTCAACGAGAAGACCGGCGGGGCGATCGATCGCAGCGATCCTGAGGGGCGGCTCAGGCTCCTCGACCAGAACGCCGCCATATATCGGGAGATTGTGCCGAAGATTGTACGGGTTGCGCCGAAGGCGGTGCTTGTCGCCGTCACTGATCCACCCGATCCCCTGGCCGATATCGCGCGCGAGGCTGCGGGTCACGGTCGCGTATTGAGTACTGGGACATTCCTGGACAGCTTGCGATTTCGTGTTCATCTCGGGAGACATTTTGGCGTCAGTCCGACGGATGTCGAGGCGCAGGTGATTGGAGATCATGGCACCTCGCAAGTATTCTTATGGTCGTCAGCCCGCATCGGTGGTGTGCCGGTGGCGTCGCTTTTGAAGGAGCGAGGCGAGAAGCTCGATGAGCTGCACACACAGATCGAGAAAGATGTTCGCTACGCCAACATCACGATCATTGAGGGGCACGATGCAAGCCAGTACGGCATCGGTATCGTGTCGACGCGGATTGCCGAGATGGTGCTGCGTGACGAACACGCGGTAATCCCTGTCGGCAGCTATCAACGCGAGTTCGGCGTCACGCTGTCATTGCCGAGCGTTGTTGGTTCAGAGGGCATCGTGACGGTGATGCAGCCGGCTCTTTCGGCTGAGGAAGGAAGCGCGCTCGAAAGGAGCGTCGAGAGTCTGCGGAGGGCGCTGGAGAGAGCCAGGAGTTAGCCAGGATGACCGCGCCCGGCATTGTCCACGCGCCCCATCACGCGAAACCGTGAGGTCGGATCGAGTTGCCCACTCCTCTCGACGTCACCGGCTAAACACCGGCCATCGCGCGCGAGCGGACTCCGGCGCGTTCGTCAGAAGCTCAATGCTCCGTCCGCCGGCGCGCTTTCGGAAATTTTCACTTGCCGCCAATCACGGCATATCCGTGGATCTCAATCTTGGCGTCAGGAACCGCAGGCGCAGTAATGGTGATTTGAGCGCTGCCGGGGAAGTTATCACCAAATACTTCTCTGCGGATTTGCGTGAGGCGATCCCCGTAACGCACGTCCGTGATGAATACGGTCATCTGCACCGTGTCACTGAGCTTGCCGCCCGCCTTTTGCAGAGTGCGATCCAGATTCTTAAAAAGCTGCCGTACTTGGCCGTCAAAGTCGCTCGCCAGCGATTTACCGTTGTCACCCAACGTCGCGGTCTGTCCTGCAAGCCACACCATTCTGCCGCCTTCGGTGATCACCGCCTCCGAATAGCCGCGCTGCTGTGGACGGTCCCCTTTGAGGTACTCCTTTGATTCCGCCGCAACCGACAGACCGACGAGAGCCATCAACCCGGCACTGATAAGAGTCAGTGAGTATGCTTTGGTGTTCATCTTCTCCTCCTTCCTGCACTATCGTGGGAGCCTCGGCGCAGCTACGAGGGCAACAAGATAACCTAGATCCCCGACTGCAACCGACCGGCGCACCGTTTACTTGCCGTAGGCCTGCGCGATCTGGCCCACGAGCTTGGCCCAGGGCATGTCCATGGCACCGTAGACGCCCCCCGCCTCCTGCCGCGCATTGTCCTTGAGGATTTCAACCATCAACGTGGCGTAGTCGGAAAGGATCACGCCGGCCTGCAGCATGCGCAGAAGACCGACCTGTCGTTTGGTCTCGCTGAAGGTTCCGGACGCGTTGACGGCCACATAGGCGTCGAGGCCCTTGCCAATAGCGGTGATGGCGGGGAACGCCGCGCAGACTTCGAGGGAGATGCCCGCGAAGATCAGCTTCTTGCGGCCGGTCGCCGTGATGGCCTGAGCGACTTTTGGATGTCGAACGCATTGACCGACGAGCGATCGATGATCGGAACGCCAGGCAGCGCTTCCACGAGCTCAGGGAAGGTCGGTCCCCACAGGCTGTCGCGCGCGGTGGTGGTGACGATGATCGGCAAATTCAGGGCTTTGGCCGCTTTGGCTAGCGCCACGACGTTGTGCTTGAGCTCTCCCGTCGAGTAATCGCGAACCCGGTCATGAGGCCGACCTGATGGTCGATGAGGACGAGAGCGGCTTTTTCAGATGTAAGCGGTTCATAGGGGCGGATTGGTTCGGACATGACATTCTCCTGTAGAAAGGAAAGAGGAGTTACGGCCGCGGCCGGCGGTGCGATGCCGAGCATTGTCGCGGCGGCATTGACCACCGTTGATTGAAGGAATTGCCGACGTTCCATTTCGGGCCTCCGTGGAATTCCGGACGCGCCTTGTGCGTTCGAGCCGCGATCGTCGGTCGCGACGCGCTGGGACGTGGTTGCTGGACTATCGGCCGAGAAGTCGCCAAACTCGCAACTCAGCGTCCAATGTGATAGACGATGGGGGCGCGGTGCTGGATCTGAACGACTTCTTCTATTTCGTGCAGGTGGTTGATCGCGGCGGGTTCACGGCCGCGGGCCGGACGCTGCGGATTCCGAAATCGACATTGAGCCATCGCATCCAGCAGCTTGAGACCGACCTCGGGGTCAGGCTGCTCAACCGCACGTCACGGCGGTTCGCGATGACCGACGCCGGCGAGGAATTCTATCGCCACGCGGTGGTGATGTTGCACGAGGCCGAGCTGGCTGAGACCGCCATACGCCATCGACTGAGTGAACCGACCGGCACCGTGCGCAGCACCGCGGCCGTGGCCACCATGCAGTTCGCGATGCGCGACATCGTGGCGGACTTTCTCGTCCGCTACCCCAAGGTCAATGTCGTCGCGCATGCGACCGACCAGAATGTCGACATCGTCGGCGAGAACTATGATGTCGCGATCAGAGCCCATACGGACCCACTCCCGGGTTCGACCCTGGTGCAACGGTCGCTGACGCCAGCGCCCTGGTTCCTGTTCGCGGGCTCCGCGTATCTCGATGCAAACGAAACGCCGGAAACGCCGCAAGATCTTCGCGACCACCCTTCGCCGTTCATGATGCGCACGGGCCTTGCTCCGGTTTGGCGGCTTCGTCATTCGAGCAGAGCGAAGGAGGTGGTCATGCCACTGGCGCCCCGGCTCATGAGTGACGACATGATCGGTCTGAAGCAGGCGGCGATCGCCGGTCTCGGCGTTGTCGCGCTACCTGGTTATGTCTGTCGCGACGAGGTTCGATCGGGAGCACTGCAGCGGGTGTTGCCTACCTGGCTTGCTGGCGATTCCACGATCACGGCCCTCATTCCCTACCGGCAGGGCCTGTTGCCATCGGTCCGCGTCTTCATCGATCACTTGGCGGCAGAGTTCCCGAAAGCGGTCCGGATGTAGATCACTGATCGGGCTGTCACGCCTCGATCGTATATGCCGGCTCAGGCGATGTCCCCTCAAGCGCCCATGCATGGAACTCGGCGTAAGGACCTTTTATGGCGCCACGCGTGATCGAAAGATACCCGTCGATGACGACTTCCCGCGGGCACTTCAAGATCGACCATCCCGCGGATCATCGGCACCCCGCGCGGGAGCGGAGTAAGACACTCGCCGGCTGGAGATCGATGGCGCCACTGCGGCCACGCCGAGCGAGGCTAGCCTTGGTCGCGGTAGGGACGAGGATTGCTCCTCGCCCCCCGCACAGATCCCGGCGTGCGCTGCTAACGCACCGGGCTCCTCCCTCGGGTCGAACGTCAATCGGCACGCGGCTTGAGGCCGCGAGCGATCCGGCGCACAGCCGCCAATCGGAACGACGTGGTAACTCGGCTCAGTGTCCGAACCACGGCCGCCTGTCGGCTGTTTCCCTTGGGTGAGGCCCTTCCCTCCACGACCTCCGCCGGAAGTTGCCTTCCATTGTTCGATCGCTTCCACGGTACTATGGCCTCATCCGACTTCTCATCCGCGTACATGCTCGGCGTTCGGCCTTTGCCTTCCCGAGCCGGCCCGGCACGACTCCGGGCACGGGTGAGACCTCCCAGGTTCCGCGCAAAGAACTTCTCCACGTGCACAAGGTCTCCGACTGCGCGAGGTTCTTCCCATGCAAGCCAGTACGTCATGGGACGATGTTGCCTTCTCTTCAACGGAAGGAGATCGGCACCCCGGAATTAGACCCGTTTCGCAGCTCAATACTTGGCCCGTGGCCTCCCCTGTGAACGCTTCACGGCTGCCCTCGCGAGCAGAACCTCGTGCATCACTCGGGGTCGGGGCGGTTGGCTAGACCTTCCCCGTGGGGGACTTTCACCTCCTATTCTTTGCCAGCTACCTGTCGCACACCGCAATGACTGCTGCAACCAATGGTAAGCATCATGCCCGCAGCACCTCAGCAACCGGACGCCAC
>WNFS01006270.1_pt1 | contig 15323 bp, 10 predicted proteins | sample 5400141 | NCBI WGS metagenome assembly WNFS01 (sample SAMN13153358, study PRJNA577476) | soil metagenome | isolation source: 60 cm saprolite under Madrone tree | place: USA:California | collected 2016-06-14
GACTCGCTGCAAACCGACCGCTTTATCGAACAGCTTGCCGGCGCTTTCAGCCTGCTGGCGCTGCTTCTCGCCGCCATTGGACTATACGGCCTGATGGCCTATACGGTATCCCGCCGGACGAGGGACATCGGCATTCGCCTGGCGCTGGGCGCGGAGCCAGGGAACGTTCTTTGGCGGGTCCTGCGAGAAACGCTGACGCTCGTGTTGATTGGAATCACCATTGGCGTGCCTTGCGCGCTGGGTGGAACTTATCTGATGCGCAGCATGCTATTTGGGCTAGGCTTCGCGGACCCCGTCGCAATTCTGCTTGCGGCAGCCCTGCTGACCATTGTTGCCGCGTTTGCAGGCTTTCTGCCGGCCTGGCGCGCTTCTCACGTGGATCCGATGGTCGCGCTAAGATACGAGTGAACCTTCGCAATTCGCCGCTGCGACCAAGTGTTCAGCCACTGCCTGTGGAAGTAATTTCTTTCGTTTCCTGCAAGCTGGGACTCTCCGAACATCAAGGCACTTCCAGGATTCATTCTTACCGCGTTTTTTGGAGACGTCATCGTTCAGGCAACTAGGATTCTCCCGGCAGACTGGGCGGTGCGGGGGAGAGAGCCAAGTTTTTATAATTTGACACGGACAAAATACTTCATTAACGTGCCGGAGTCAGACCTAGCTCGATATCCGCTCAACCTGGCCCACCTTTGAGGAGAGTCCATGAACAAAAGGAAAATACGACATGTGAAACTGTACGTTTTGTCTTGCCTTGTTGTGCTAGCGTTCTCGCAGGCCGGCGTCCTGGCACAAACAACCACCGGCAGTTCGCCCACACCCGTCGCACCCGTTGCCAACCCGTGTCCGCGTCTCAACGCCGGAACGGCTGTCCACCAGCCGCCAGCGCTATTCAGCTCGAATGGCGTTCTGAACGTGAGGTTCTCCTACCAGCAAACGACCGACTCGGTTGGCAGGCTACTGCATTGTTTCATGACTGACACTGGCATAGAAGAACCGACGTTGCATGTAAATCCGGGCGATACCTTGAACATCACAGTGACCAATAACACGCCGATGCAACCCTTCGGAGAGACTTACGCCGCTCCAAATTGCGGGGATGCCACTGTCCAGTTCACTCCCCCCGCTAACGGCATCGCTTCCGTCGGTGCTTCCGTGAACATCCATTATCATGGCACGAACGTCACTCCACAGTGCGGCGGGGACAACGTGACCAGAACGCTGATTAATCCTGGTCCGGGCAGCACCTTCCAGTACAGCTTTACGTTCCCGACCGACGAGCCTCCTGGACTCTATTGGTATCACCCGCACGTTCACGGACTGGCCGAACGCGACCTTCTGGGCGGGGCTACCGGGGCACTCGTAGTGGACGGAATCCAGAACGTGCAGCCTGCGGTCAGAGGTCTACGCCAGCGCATCTTGGTGATCCGCGACCAACCCCAAGTGCAGGGAGCGGCGGAAGGCCCGGGCAATTGCGGCGTTGACGTTCCCTTCCAGGACATCAGCGTCAACTACGTCCCCATTGATTCGCACGCAACCTTTAATTCCAGGGGCAAACTCAGCGGTATCACTTTTGCTCCTGCTGTTTTCTCCATGATTACTGGCGAAACGCAGTTCTGGCGCGTTACCAACAGTACGGCTGATACCATCCTCGACCTGCAAGTACTCTACGATGGGGTCCCCCAGACGGTACAGATCGTGGGTATTGACGCTGTGCCGGTGAACTCCCAGGACGGAACCCAACCGGGCATGCTCATTCCCGTGACGCGCTACCGCCTTCCCGTTGCTGGGCGCGTGGAGTTCCTGGTGCAAGCGCCCGCTTCGACAGTAAAGGTCGCACAGTTGGTGACCAACAACGTTAACACCGGCCCGCAGGGTGACTGTGACCCAACGCGGCCCATATTTAACATCGCGTTGAGCAACACCGCCACTTTCGCGTCAGCCCTCGATGATTCCGTCGGCGCCTACACCGGGTTAACCACCAGCGACCAGCGGTTTGGCGGACTGAGCAGCCAGCCCGTATCGGCCACGCGGACGTTCCAATTCAGCGAGATTCAGCCTACCCAGTTCTTTATTACCCAGGTGAGCGCGGGCCAGCAGCCAACGCTCTTCGACAATAACAATCCTCCAGCGGTCGTGACCACGCAAGGATCGGTGGAAAAATGGATTGTTCAAAACATAGCCGGAGAGAACCATGAATTCCACCAGCACCAGATCCATTTCCTGGTGCAGTCACAGGACAACTTCGAGGTCAATGGGAGCACGCAAGCGCCGGCCATTACCGGGCAGTTTGCGGACATGATTGAGGTGCCGTTCTGGAGCGGAAAGAGAAATGTTCCGTTCCCGCAGGTACAGTTGCTGTTGGACTTCCGCGGGATGGACATTGGAGACTTCGTCTATCACTGTCACATCCTCTCCCATGAGGACCTTGGCATGATGGCGATTATCCGCGTGCTGCCAAAGCCCTAGAGCAGAGCGTTCAGACGGATGCGGCTGCTTTTGAGTGCATCAGGAGTTGCGGCTTCAGAGTTTGCACTCTGAAGCCGCTTCTCTTTTGAGTGACGCTCAGCATTCAGTCCGGGGCATTTTGAGCTGAACGCTGAATGCTAACGGACCGGCGGCACCACAAACTTGTCCATGTACTCTTCTAACTGATTACGGTTTTTCTTTCGATAGGCCGAGTAGTCGCGGGCGATGCCTGCATCGCCCAAACTGAAGAGCACGTACGGCTCAATCAGGCCGGCCAGGTGTAACCCCAGCAACAGACGGAGGGATTGGTCGGTCGTCACTAATTCCGCAACCTTCCTGTCTGCCTTGAGTTTCACCAAGACTTTGGCGGCAGCAATCAGCGCCTCCGATTCTTCCCGTAAGCTGTGCCTGTATTCTTTCTCCTCAGGGAAGCGTCTCCTGAATTTGTCTCCATTTTGCCAATCGGCTTTCACAGCCCGGTAGGCATCCCACACGGCAGAGGCATCCGAGGACCGCTTGTGCGCGGCATTAGTGCGGGGAGATAAATCATCTTTTTGGGGCGCCGGAACGCCGATGTAAACCTCGCTGATTTGCATATTCATATTATTGAGCGTTGCCCAGGCGTGCAATTCGCGCCAAACAATCCTGTTGTAAGGTTCGGCGACGGCTGCATGGATCAGCATGACGCGCGCCTTGGCCACGTCGCCCTGTTTCGCCAGCATGTCGGCATAATAGCGATAGGCGGTTTCCACATTGGGGTCAAACTGGATGGCGCGTTCGTACCATTCCGCACCTTTGTCAAATTGATTCTGTTTGTCATAAGCATTACCGATAAAAAGCGCAGCAGCATAGTTCTTAGGCTGCAATTCTAGTGCCTTCGAATAATCCGCGAGGGCCTCGTCAAAATCGCGCCGGGAAAAGGCGGCTTCTCCTGCGCGCATGAACTGCTCAACTTGAGGGTTGTCAGAGAATTTGATGGCGCCCGTTTCCGGCAGTTGTTTTAAGAGTTGTGACAGATTCAGGGCAAGGGTGCTGGTATTACCGAGCTTCCAGGCTTTGTCTAGAAGTTCGCGGGCGCGAAGACGCTCTTTGCCCGCCGTTTCTTGATCGGCGACCGTGGCCGCATGTTCGACCAAGCAAGCCGCCAAAGCAACTACCATTTCGTCATCTTTCGGGTTAGTTTGGACAAGCTCTTCCAGAAGCGGCAGAGCTTCCAGGCGCTTCCCCTCATAAAAGAGTTCGGCGGCTTTATGTCGCTTGGCCTCGTATGCGCTGTTTCGGCTTGACTGCGCGATAGCGCAAGGTGCCGCGCAAAGACTCAGGAATAGTATGAGAACAAGGCTTAGCCATCTGCCCAGTTGCATAGGTGTGGTCGGTTCCATTTGGCGATTATTGCGGTTACGGTAATGTTTCCTGGGGTTCGGTCACGGGCCTGCCATCGAGCGGCTGAAGTGGCCGGGCTGCGTTGTGGTAATACTTCGCATATTCGGCAATCTGGGCTTCCGATAACTCAATGGGATTCTTCATCACGTACCAGTAAACGACCTCGTTACAGATCGGAGTTGTAAGCGAACCGGGAAACCGGTAGAAGCTGTGATCGGCAGGCAGCAGATCCGTTGGGTTTATCTTTACCCCATCGACTTTATTCTCTTTACCTGGCGCCGGGATGTGCTCCCAAAGAGTCTTGATTACCGGGTTTTCCTTGCCTGCCACGACTGGGACTTCAATAATAAGGAAAACTCCTTCGGGAGAAAAATGCACAAGCTGGATTGACATCCTTGGCCGTTGGCCATTGACGGCGTTCTCGCCCGGTTCGCGAAAGTGAAGTTCAGTGAGGAAATATGGCTTCTTTCCAACCGTGAGCCAATAATTGTCGGGGAACTTGACCAGAATTCGATACTGGTTGCAATCGTTGATGATGTCCAGGTCAACCGCTTGATAATTGAACTTGAGACTGTAAATCCGCAATTTCTCGGCGTGCTGAATATCAATAGGGGCTTGCATCTTCCCCGCGTTGCACAGTCCCGGCCAGTGACTGGGGCCGTGAGGTCCTTCCTCATACGTGAACTGTGGGTCGCACTTTTCCTCTCCCAGGACCATGTGCAAGTGGTGGTGTTCCTGTTTTCCGTGTTCCCCGTGCTGCCCGGGTTCCACCCTCTCGGGGGGCTGGGCCACCTGGCAGGTGCCTACGGAGGACGCGACGAAGATGGAGAAACACAACACGGAGAACGTCAGCATGTGGATTTGAGTTACTCGTTTGCGGGGCACGATCTACGGCCTCCCATCCGGCAAGGCAGATCCTTATTTTATTCCATATGCGCAAAGACAGTGACGAATTTTTTTGAGCACGATAACCGGAGGCCGCCTGCTCTGGTATGATTTGCTTTGGAACCCATGCGGCCTGAACGCATTCTTCTGTTTCCGCTGAACGTCGTCCTTCTTCCAGGCGCGGAACTGCCCCTGCATATTTTCGAACCTCGTTACCGACAAATGGTGAAAGCCTGCCTGGAAGAGAAATCGGAATTCGGCATGGTCCTTTCCCTGGACAAGGGAGTCGCGCGCGTTGGCTGCACGGCGGAAATCGTGCAGGTCGCAAAACGGTACCCAGACGGCAGAATGGACATTCTCACTATTGGCCACGCTCCATTCCGCGTCGTGGAACTTTTCACGGAGGAACCTCTGTTGGAAGGCCAGGTGGATTACCTGGAGGATCGGGAATCCCCGGCCAGCCCCGGCATCCAGCGCGAACTCGTGGAACTTTTCGAAGCCTGCCACACCATCATCTTCGATGACTATCCGAAGAATCTCGAGGGCGCCTCGACTGAGGATTTTTCTTATCTCGTTGCCGCCACGCTGCCCATGGATTTATTGTGGAAGCAGCAGATACTCGAGCTTCGGTCCGAAGCGGACCGCCAGGAGCGGCTGGTAGCGTACCTTCGCGAGTGGGCGCCGCATCTACAGAAGAAAGAGGCCAAGCGCAAGCGAGCCGGAGCAAACGGACACGGATTAAACTAATTTCGGACGAGCCGCCCCGGTCAGCTCGCAGAACGGGACCACATGACGGAAAGCAAATCGATGCACTCTTCAGGACATTCCAAACCGCGCACCCTGGGCGAGCTCAAGCGCATTCCCGATTTTGATCCGAGCGGCGCATGCCGCTCTGTCAAGAACGAGGTGCGCCGCAACTTGCTGCGGTCCATCGAAAAGGGCGAGACGCTTTTCCCGGGCGTCCACGGCTACGAAGACACGGTTGTCCCGCAAATCGCGAATGCCCTGCTCTCTCGCCACAATTTCATTCTGCTGGGCTTGCGCGGCCAGGCCAAGAGCCGCATTCTGCGCGGCCTCGTCAGTCTGCTCGATCCAGAAATGCCGGTCGTCGCGGACTGCGAAATCAACGACGACCCTTTCAAGCCCATCTGCCGCGTGTGCCGCGAAAAAATCGCCTCCGAAGGCGACGATACTCCCATCGCCTGGATGCCTCGCGACAACCGCTTTGTCGAAAAACTCGCCACGCCCGACGTAACTATGGCCGACATTATCGGCGACGTCGATCCGATCCGCGCTGCTCGCGGCGGCCGCGACCTCTCCGACGAGCTAACTATCCACTACGGACTTCTCCCTCGCGCCAATCGCGGCATCTTTGCGATCAACGAACTGCCTGACCTGGCCGGAAAAATCCAGGTCGGACTTTTCAACATCATGCAAGAAGGCGACATTCAGATTAAGGGCTATCCGCTGCGCCTGCCGCTCGACGTGCTCATCGTCTTCACCGCCAATCCCGAGGATTACACCGCGCGTGGCAAAATTATCACCCCGCTCAAAGATCGCATTGGCGCCGAAATTCGCACCCACTATCCCGCCACCATCGAAGAAGGAATGACCATCACCGCGCAGGAAGCCTGGGTAGGCCGCGATTCCGGAAAGAAGATTGACGTGCCACCTTATCTCCGGCAAGCGGTGCGCGTGGCCGATGTTTACGCAGCCCTTCCCGCCATCACCGGCAAGATGGAACTCGAATACGAAGGCGAACTCAAGGGCGCGGACACCATCGCCCGCGAACTGATCCGTACCGCCGTCGGCCGCGTTTTCAGCAAACATTTCACGGATATCAATTTCCAGCCGGTCATCCAATGGTTCGAGCTGGGCGGCGAACTAAAGCTTCCTGATCTGGCGACCACGAGCGATCGTTATCAGCAGCTTTCGAAAATTCAAGGCCTGATGGAACACGTCGGCAGACTGGGCGTTTCCGATCGCAAGGATGCCGGAGCCGCCGGAGCCGCCGCCGAAATGATTCTCGAGGGTTTGTGGGCCCATCGGCGCATCGGACGCAGCGAAGAGCGCGGCTTCTACGCCGAAAAACCGCGTCAGCCCGACCAGCGCGAACGCGAAGGACCGCCACGCCCCCCGCGCCGGCAGTTCAATTGACAACCCGACGAAGGGTCGTCATCCCGAGGAGCATCGCGACGAGCGATCTTTATGATTAAGTTGGACCGACCTAATAGGCACAAATCATGAAATTCATCCGCTACGGCAAATACGTTGGCGAACCTGCCGACGCTGTCGACCTGGAAGAGCTCATCAAGCGGCTTGGCGATTTCTTTCTGCAGAGCGGTTTCGAATCGCAATTCTACGGCGTATCACAAATGGACCCCGAGCGCTCCATCGAAGCCCTGCGCGAAGCCATCCTTCGCGCGCTCCAGGAAGGCGACCTGCTTCCCGAAGACGCCATGAGCGAAGAGTTGCGGAGAATGCTGCAAGATCCCGCGGCCATGAACAGCCAGGCGGTGAAGGACCTTCTCGACAAACTCACCGAGCGCCTCGCCAACGAAGGATTCATCAATCCGCAGCAGCCGCCGCAAGTCACGCTGCCGGCGAACACCTCCGCGCGCGGTCAGCTTGGCCAGCCACACGAACGCCAGCCCGAAGCACGCTTCGAAATCACGGATAAGACGATCGATTTTCTTGGTTTCAAAACCTTGCAGGACCTGCTCGGCTCACTCGGCCGCAGCAGCTTTGGCCGCCACGACACTCGCGACCTCGCTACCGGCGTCGAATCCGGCGGCATCTCGCGAGCTTACGAATTCGGCGACACGCTCAACATGGACATCAGCGCCACGCTGTTTAACGCGGTCCGCCGGGAAGGCGCCAAAGTTCCCATCGAGATGACTTACTCCGACCTCATGGTCCACCAGTGCGAATACCACAGCTCGTGCGCCACCGTTGTCCTTCTCGATTGCAGCCACAGTATGATTCTGTACGGCGAGGACCGCTTCACCCCCGCGAAGCGCGTTGCCATGGCGCTATCGCATCTGATTCGGACGCAGTATCCCGGCGACACACTTAGTCTTGTGCTCTTCCACGATTCCGCCGAAGAAGTTCCGCTCGGCGAACTCGCGCGCGTCCAAGTCGGCCCGTATTACACGAACACCCGCGAAGGCCTGCGCTTGGCCCAGCGCATCCTGCTCCGCCAGAAAAAAGACATGCGCCAGATCATCATGATTACCGACGGGAAGCCTTCCGCGCTCACCCTCGAAGATGGCCGCATTTACAAAAACGCCTTCGGCCTTGATCCTTTCGTCGTCGGACAAACTCTCGAAGAAGTAAACAAGTGCAAGCGCGCCGGCATTATGATCAACACCTTCATGCTCGCCAGCGACTATTCCCTGGTCCACTTCGTCCAGAAAATCACCGAAATGTGCCGCGGCAAAGCCTACTTCACGACGCCTTACACTCTTGGCCAGTATCTCCTCATGGACTACATGTCACGCAAGACCAAGCAAATCCACTAAGCGCCGCGCTCGTCCCGGAAGGGCTGCGTACGTCTCGACATATGCACCAGATTTGAGGTATGAATTGAGTAGCCCTCCCAGCCCTCGGAGAGGTGAGCATGAGACGTTCTTCGGTCGTTCTTTCTTTGGTTATACTTTGTTTTTTCCTCGGCTCCTTTCCCGGCTCCGCGCAAGATCCCAAGGACCCACCGGCGGCACAGCCTGAGCCCTGGTACAGTCCTAAAAAATACAATCCAGTCAAATTGATCAAACACAGCTCGAAATCCGCGAACGATCAATTGGCCTCGAACGGGGACCTGGAAGCCAAGTTAACGCGCCAGTTGCAAGTCCAGGAAATCCTGCCTCAAGACAAAAACTTGCAGGACGCTTGCTCGTCTTTCAATGAACTCACCGAGTGCGTCGCGTCCCTCCGCGTCAGCCACACTCTGCGAATCGACTTCTCGTGTTTGAAATGGGATGTAACCGGAGTGAAGCCCAAGCCCGTCTCCGATTCTTGCGCCGGCCCCTCGGGCGGCAAAGCCATGGGCCTGACGAGGTCCATCGATCTGCTGAAGTCGGATTCCGATGCCAAATCCCAGGCGAGAGACGCTCTGCGGCGAGCCCGCGAAGATATCAAGGATGCCAGCGACTAACCGACCACCTCACGCGGCGCTCGGCACTTTCCGCCAGGTGGTGGCTGGTGAGCGACCATGATCGAGAGCTGGTTCAGTTGCCCAAGTCGAAGAATTGCCCCATCTTGCGGAACTTCTCGTAGCGCGCATCGAGCAGTTCCGGGATGGGTTGATTCGTCAACGTCACCAGTTGGCGGTCAAGGACCTCGTCCAGAAGCCGCGCTGCCGCTTCATGGTCGCTATGCGCGCCGCCTTCCGGCTCCGCTACGATTTCGTCCACGATGCCCAGTTCCTTTAGGTCCTTCGCCGTGATCTTCATGGCCGCGGCCGCGGTTTCCGCTTTCGTCGAATCGCGCCAGATGATGGAAGCGCAGCCTTCCGGCGAAATCACGGAGTAAAAACTATTCTCCAGAATGTTCACGCGATCGCCAACGGCAATCGCCAGCGCGCCACCCGACCCGCCCTCGCCGGTCACCGTGACGATCACCGGCACGGGCAGCCGTGCCATCTCGCGAAGGTTCCGGGCAATCGCTTCGCCCTGTCCGCGCTCTTCCGCGTCGATTCCCGGGTAAGCCCCGGGCGTATCAATGAAAGTGAAAATCGGCCTCCCGAATTTCGCCGCGAGTTGCATCACGCGTAGCGCTTTGCGGTAACCTTCCGGCTTGGGTTGCCCAAAATTTCGAACTAGCCGCTGTTTGGTGTCGCGCCCTTTTTGGTGACCGACGATGGCCACGGGCCGGCCGTGAAATTTTCCAAGTCCCGTGATGATCGCTTTATCGTCGGCGTAGCCCCGGTCGCCGTGCAGCTCAATAAAATCCGTCAACAATGAGCTAATAAAATCGAGGGTGTAGGGACGCTGCTGGTGACGGGCGATTTGCGCGCGCTGCCACGGCCCCAGGTGCGAATAGAACTCACGTCGCAATTCCGCGACCTGCTCGCGAATGCGTTCCACTTCCCTGTCGGCGTCGGCGTTGCCGGCAAGGTGGCGCAATTCCTCGACATCTTTTTCCAGGCGCTCGATTTCTTTCTGGCGCTCAATTTCCTTCTGCTGGTCGGTTTCCTTCGAATGTGGGCCAGACGCCGCGCTGGCCTTGTTTTTTTCCTTTGCTTTCATTCCGGCACCATCCAAACAGCGGGGCTGCCACAAATTTGCCGGATTGCCTCCGCTAGTTCCGGCGAGGCCTTCACGCGCTGCTGCGCCTGCAGCACGGCCACGGAACCGTCCGGCGAGCACAATTCAAACACAACCTGGCACGGTCCGGGCGAAGCGGCAAACAAATCTTCCAAACGGTCCAGCATCTCTTCACTCACCGATTGCATTTCGATGCGAACGCGAAGCTCGCTGGAAGCGGCGCGCTCCGCGACTTCGTCCAGCCGACGCGCTTCCTGCAAGGAAAGCCGCGTACCTGCTTCCTCGACTTGCACGCGAACTTTCAGGAGCAACGGATTCCCTGGCTTCAAAACGGGTTCGAGACGCGCAAAGCTCTCTGGAAAGGCGAGCAGTTCCTGAACACCGGTCACGTCCTGAATGCTGAAGATCGCCCACCGAGCCCCTTTCTTCGAACGCATAGGACGCGTACCGACAATCAACGCAGCAACCGTGATCTCCTTTCCGTTCCGTTGATCTTCGACCTGATCGAGAGAAATCGTCTTGAGGTCCATCAGACGAGAGCCATATTTTGCGAGGGGATGGCCAGAAACATAGAAACCAAGCATAGCGTATTCGCTCGCCAGACGTTCTTCCTCGCTCCACGGAGCAGCTTCGTGCAATTCGAAGGGCATGGGTGCTGGGGCGGCGGCGGTCCCGAACAAGCCGTGCTGGCCACATTCGCGCGTGCGGGTAGCGCGCTGCAGGGCCGCGACAGCGTCGTCCACCGAGGCGAGCATGGATTCACGCGGACCGAGCGAATCCACGGCGCCGGACTTGATGAGGCTTTCAAATACGCGTTTGTTCAGGAACCGGGACTCGATGCGCTCGCAGAAATCGTAGAGCGATTTGAATTCGCCCTGGCCCAGCCGCGATTCACGAATGGCTTTGGCGGTATTCTCGCCGACGTTCTTGATCGCAGCAAGACCGAAACGAATCGATTCGCCGACGGGAGTGAAGTAGAGATCACTCTCATTCACATCGGGCGGGAGAATGGAGATGCTCATGCCGCGTGCTTCGTTGATGTACTTGACGACCTTTTCGGTGTTGCCGGCTTCCGAGGTCAGGAGCGCGCCCATAAATTCAACGGGATAATGCGTTTTCAGGTAAGCCGTCTGATAGGCGAGCAACGCGTAGGCGCAGGAGTGTGATTTGTTGAAGCCGTAGCCGGCAAACTCCTCCATCAAATTAAAGATGCGCTCGGCTTTTTTCTCCGGGATTTTGTTGGCAGCGCATCCGGACATGAACTTGGCGCGCTGCGCGGCCATTTCTTCCTTCTTCTTCTTGCCCATCGCGCGACGAAGGATGTCCGCTTCTCCCAGAGAAAAACTAGCCAAACGATTGGCGATTTGCATCACCTGTTCCTGGTACAGGATGACGCCGTACGTTTCTTCTAGAATGTCTTTCAGCTGCGGGAGTTCGTAGGTGACCTTGGTCTTGCCCTGTTTGCGATTGATGAAATCGTCGATCATGCCCCCCTGGATGGGGCCAGGCCGATAAAGCGCATTGAGCGCGGTGAGATCCTCGATGCGGGCTGGCTGGTAACGGCGGAGAATGTCGCGCATGCCGTGCGATTCAAATTGGAAGATAGCTGTCGTATCTCCGCGGGCAAAGAGTTTGTACGTTTCAGGGTCGTCCAAGGCGAGACCATCGATATCAATTTTGGCGCCGCGATTCTGCTCAATCGTACGGACGGTATCGTGGAGCACGGTAAGCGTGGTCAAACCAAGAAAATCCATTTTCAGCAGGCCGATGCGCTCGAGTGCATTCATGTCATATTGCGTTGTGATTTCATCGCGGTTTGACTTGTAGAGCGGCACGACATCCGTGAGCGGGCGTGGCGAAATGACCACACCGGCCGCGTGAGTGGAAGCGTGCCGCGACAATCCTTCGAGGCGCAAGGCTACGGCCATCAAATCCTTGAGGCGTTCGTCACTGTTGATCGCGGATTTGAGCTGCGGGGCTTCTTCCAAGGCGTTCTTCAACTCGATGCCCAGCGTCGTGGGAATAAGTTTCGCAAGGCGGTCCACTTCGCCATAAGGAATATCCATGGCGCGGCCAACGTCCTTGACTGCGGCCTTTGCGGCCATAGTTCCGAAGGTAATGATCTGCGCGACGTTTTCGCGGCCGTACTTTTGCGTGACGTATTCGATCAACTCGCCGCGCCGCCGCATGCAGAAATCGATGTCAATATCAGGCATGGAGACGCGCTCGGGATTCAGGAAACGCTCGAAGAGTAGGTTGTATTGCAAGGGATCAACGTCGGTGATGCGCAGTGCGTAACTGACGAGGCTGCCTGCCGCGGAACCGCGGCCCGGCCCGACCGGAACGTCCTGGGCGCGTGCGTAGTGAATAAAATCCCAAACAATCAAGAAGTAGCCTTCATAGCGCATCTTCTTAATCATTTCGATTTCCGAGGTGAGCCGGCGCTCGTATTCGGCCAGCGAATTTCGCAGAAGGCCCTGCTGCGCCTGGCGCTCGAGCTGCTGGACGCGGGTCGCGAATCCTTCACGGACCACAGATTCAAAATAGCTCGCGGAGGTATGCCCTTCCGGAACCTTGAATTCCGGGAATGGATTGGGGATGCGCTCCACTTTGACGTTGCAGCGCGAAGCGATGTCCACGGTGCGGCTCAGCGCTTCCGGAATTTCACCAAACACCTGCGCCATCTCCGCCGCGCTCTTGAAGTAAAACTGGTCGGTCTGAAACTTCATGCGATTCGTGTCGCTCATGGTCTTGCCGGTCTGGATGCAGAGCAACACTTCCTGGGCGTGAGCGTCGTCGTGATGGAGGTAATGACAATCGTTGGTGGCGACGAGAGGGATGCCGGTCTCTTTCGAGAGGCGCAGCAGTTCGCGATTCACATCTTTTTCGATCGGCAACCCCTGGTCCTGAATTTCCAGGAAGAAATTGCCTTTGCCGAAAACGTCGCGCAGGCGGTAAGCATTTTCACGCGCCTGATCGTACTTCAGATCCACGACGGCTTCAGTCACCGGCCCGCGAAGGCAAGCCGAGAGTGCGATCAAGCCTTTGCTGTGTTTGGCGAGCAGGTCATAGTCAATGCGCGGTTTGTAATAGAAGCCCTCCAGAAAGCCTGCGGAAACCAATTTGATTAAGTTGTGATAACCCTCAAGCGATTCGCAAAGCAGCACGAGGTGATTGCTGCCACGCATCCCCGGTTCCGCGTCGCCGCGATCCTGGCCGTTGCCTCCGTTCGTTTTCTCACCGCGGTCATGACGGCTGCCTTTGGCCACGTAGACTTCACAACCGATGATGGGCTTGACGTCACGCTTGCTGGCTTCATAGAAAAAATTGGCAGCGGCAAAAAGGTTGCCGTGGTCAGTGATGGCCACGGCGGGCATTTTCTGGCGGGACGCTTCATCCAAAAGCTCGGAGGTTTCGCAAGCTCCATCGAGCAGACTGTAATCCGTATGAACGTGGAGATGCACGAACTGCGGTTGGCCCATGGAACTCCATTTTAGAACGCTGGGGCCCGTTTTGCATTACGCATTGTGACGTTTCCCACAGGCAGCATGAAACCGGCAACCACGGTGCTACCTGCGCCCATGACTCTTCTTGCCAGAAGAAGCGCCCTTGCCGCGAGATACCCGAGCGGCATGCTTTGCATGGGTCTTCGGAGGAACAGGTTTTCCCTTGGCAGCGTGCTTCGCTTCGGCTTTCGCGGCTGCGTGCTTCTTGTGGGCGGCGTCGCCCATGGCCGCGGCGGCGTGGGCTTTATCGGTGCCCTTGGCGGGCTTCTTTTCCTTTTCTTTCTTTTTCGGCTGTTCCTTGATGCCGGAAAGCTTGCGCAGGATTTTTTCGCGCTCTTCCTTGGTCTTGCCTCGGCCGGTGAGCTGCATGGCGAAAACCTGTTCGACAATGGCATCGAACTTCGGTCCGCGCACCATTCCAAGCGCTTCCAGCTCGGTGGCCACAACCGGAAGAGCGATGCGAATCGGGCGCCACTTGTTCAGAAAGGCGCGAATCTTCGAAAGAGCAGCCGACTTGTTGGATTCTGCCATCAGGAAGGCGATCTGATCCAGCGGCATTTTCTCAAGGAACCGGAAAGCATCCACAGGAGCATTCATTTTTCTTCCCAGAAGCTCTTTCTGGGCTTCCAGCGCTTCTTCCTCAAAACTGAGCGCGGCTTCTACTTCGGCCGAACGAAATCCGGCTTTCGAGAGGACGTTCGCCAATTCGCGGTCCTTTAATCTTCCGAGAATGGCGAGAAGCATGGGAGCGGCGAGACGCGGACGGAAGCCCGCGGTGAAGAGATCCTCGCGCACTTTCATGAGGCGGGCGATGGCGTCGTATGAGGGATGTTTCTTCGCCAGCACAGGACTGACGGCTTCGAGAAGGTCATGCTCTTCCCAGGCCTTCAGCACGACGGCCGGGCGTTCTTCGCGAGCAAGGGCGCGCAGTTCATCGCCTGCGTCTTCCGGCGCGATGGTTTTCTGCAGGTTGCGCTCGATGGCCAGATCGAACCATTCCTGAGTGCGCTGCTCAATCTTAAAGCCCATGCGCGCTGTGTAGCGCAAGACACGCAATAAACGGACCGGCTGGTTGGTGAAGCTGTGAATCGTGAGCGCACGAACCTCGGCGCGCTCGATGTCGGAGAGGCCGTTGGTAGGATCAAGCAGCAAGCCGCGTGAGGCGGGGTTCAGCGAAATGGCGATGGCGTTGAGGGAAAAATCGCGGCGGCGCAAATCCTCCATGATGGTGGACCAGCGAATCTCGGGACGCGTTCCCGGGCGGACATAATGGTCGTCACGAGCGGCAGAAATGCTGCCTTCGCAGTCGCCGGCAAAAAGCAGTTCTACATGGCGAAACTTTTCATCCTCGAAAAGGATTTTGGCGCCGCCCTTTTCGAGTTCGTGGGCAATCTTCGAGGGATTCCCCTCAACGGTGAAATCGAGATCGCGCAGCGAAGCGCCGGTAACGAGGTCGCGGACGGTTCCACCGGTCAGATACACATTGAATCCCAGTGCGGCGGAAAGTTCCTGCACGCGCAACATCACGGCGCGCTGCTCCGGCGAGAGCCGGCTTTCCAGCAAAAACATATAGTCTGGCATTGCGCTCCTTCTGCTTCAGGGTGTCCGCGCTGACGGCCGCAGAAGCACCGGCAATAAGTTTCCCGGGGCCGGCCGCGCTATGCGCGCGGGTGATGCGCTTTGTAAATCTGCTTCAACCGCTCCTCGACGACATGGGTATAAATCTGCGTGGTGGAAATGTCGGCATGGCCAAGCATAAGCTGCACGGACCGCAGGTCCGCGCCGCGTTCTAGCAAATGGGTGGCAAAGCTGTGCCGCA
>WNFS01002307.1_pt1 | contig 15319 bp, 12 predicted proteins | sample 5400141 | NCBI WGS metagenome assembly WNFS01 (sample SAMN13153358, study PRJNA577476) | soil metagenome | isolation source: 60 cm saprolite under Madrone tree | place: USA:California | collected 2016-06-14
GACGGGGTTCCGACGAGCGCAGGCCCGCCGGATTCTGCTAGCACTTATAGTCGACGAGTGCTAATCTGTCAAGACGGGCTCCGTAAATACCTTATAAATAGGTCACTTGCAACCTCTGACGGGCCCTAGCCCCTATTGTCCCGTTTAGCGGCCAGCATGAGCGGGCTCGTCGACTGCATCGGCTTCAAAGATACACGCACACGCGCGCCCCCGGGCTCCTGGCACCGCCCATCTGCGGTGCGGGCTTGGCGATTCTGACCGCGTAACGAGGCTTGAATCCTTGCGGTGCTCTCTGCGGTCTTCGCTCGGTCCCCGTACGGAACATGCACTGGGTCATCTTCATGAGCCTGGCGAGGGTAGTCGCGCGAGACGGCGAGACGCGCAGCGGCCTCAACTCCCCCGCCGGATACCCGCCAAAACCGACAGAACCTCGTCTTGGCAATTTGGTCGGTTACCTGGGGCGCTGCGGGCTCCGGGGTCCTTGAGCGACCGCGGCGAGCCGCGGGTTGAGGTGGAACAGCACGCTGGGCCGTCCGCCGTCCGGGGCCCTGAGCGCCTCCGGGCGAATCCAGCTCTTGGAGGCACTCGAGCGCGCCCTGCACGAGACCCAGGGCTCCGTCAGACCGGTCCACTCCTGGCGGTACACCCCGCGCGCGCGGTGAACGGCCTCGCCAGCCGGCCGCCGGAGAGCCGGGGTCGCCAACAGGGCGGCCGCCACCCGCGCCGCGTCGGTGACGGCCGCATAGAGTCGGCGGGCGTGGGCGCCAGGTACTCGCACCAGGCGGCCCCCTGCGCCGCGGGCAGTCTAGCCGCTACGACGCGCACCAGCGCCCCGGCCTAGACGAGCACCGGGGCGCGGGACAAGCTACTTCACGACGCGGAGATGGCGCGGGCGGTCCCGGAGTGCGAGCCGAAGCTGACGCGGCCCCACCTTGCGAACGATGAGCTTGAGCACGGGGGCGCGCGCCGACTTCGAGAGCCAGTGCGGCTCGCCCGGCTTGTCCAGTTCTATATCCAAGGTCATGTCCGCGCGCCGTGCCGCGCCCGCACGGGACGTGCTCCCTTACCGGCCGGGACGTGGCCTCGGAACTCCACTGTGATTAGAGGTCGCGCGCCGCGGGGAGGCCCGCGAGCGATGTCGCGGCCCGCACGCCGCGCGCGATTGCGCGAGCGACCGCGTCCGCCGCCGCGAGACCCAACCGGGTGAGGTCAGCACGCCGATCACCGGCGGACAGCGCGAAGAGGGTGTCACCGTCGAACGCGGTGTGGGGCGGGGACAGCGCGCGCGCGAAGCCGAGCATCCCGAGCGCCGCGAGCGTCCCAGCCTCGGTCTTGGCCAGCCGCGCGTTGGTGGCGACGACACCGATGGTCGTGTTCCCGGGCGCGGCGAAGCGCTCGAGGGCGCCGCCGGCGGCGAGCACCTGCGCGGAGTCGATGAGCCGGTGGCCGTCGGGCGCCTCGCGGGCGCCGGCGATGAGCGCGCCCGTGTCGGGATCGCGCACGTCGCCGACGGCGTTCACCGCCACGAGCGCGCCGACCACGACGTCGCCGAGCCTCGCCGAGGCGCTCCCGCTCCCGCCGCGCATGGCCCGGCCGATGCGGTGCACCTTGCCGACGGTCGCGCCCGTGCCCGCCCCCACGTTGCCCTCGGCGACGGGCCCGGCCGCCGCGTTGGCGGCGGCCTCGTAGCCCATCTCACGGGTGGGACGTGCACGACTGTCACCGACGCTGAGGTCGAAGAGGAACGCGCCCGGGACGTGCGGCACGACGGTCGGCCCCGCCGCGAAGCCCTGGCCGCGCGCCTCGAGCCAGCGCATCACGCCCCAGATCGCCTCGCCGCCGAAACGGCTGCCGCCGCCGAGGACGACGCCGTTCACGGTCGGCACGAGGTGGCGGGGGTCGAGATAGTCGAGTCCGACGACGTCGTTCGCGCCGCCCCGCAGCTCGACGCCGCAGACCGCGGGATCGTCGCACAGCACCACCGTGACGCCGGTGAGGCCGGTGAGATCCGTCGCGTGACCGACGCGGATTCCCGGGATGTCGGTGATCAGGGCTTGCGGCTCACGTCGGAGGCGCTCAGCCGCCCCGCCGCGACTTCCGAGGCCAGCTCGAGGGCGCGCTGGGCGAGCGCCCGCGCAAGCGGATGGCGGAGGGGCTCGGCTTCGCTCTCGGCGAACGCGGCGGCCGCGGCCGACGCGGTCGCCGCTGGCTCGGGCCGGCCGGTGGCGCTGAAGATCCAGGACATCTCGGCGAGCCGCCGCGCCCAGCGGCGCCGCGCCGCGGGCGCGAACTCGCGCTCGACCACGCGCGCGAGGATCGCCTCCTGCCGCTCGGCCTTGATCTGGTCGGAAACTACGAGGCGGCTCTGGCGCGCCTCCTGTATCTCGAGCGCGTCGCTCTGGACCGTCTCGGGGTCGAGGAACCAGCCCGCCATCTCGGGGAGCGCGAGCAGCTCTGCCGAGCGGGCGAGGAGCAGGGGGTCGGCGACCGCCGCGGCCGGCGGCTCGGCGGCGGTGACCTCCGCGAAGAACGGCTGCCAGCGCCCGAACTCGGATGGCGGCGAGGTCCCGCGCTCCCGATGAATCTGAAGACCTTCGGCCACGAGGCCGACGGCGCGCGCGGGCTCGGTCTCGACCCACGGGAGCTTCTGTGCCGCGCGGAGCGAGGCCAGCTCCGCCTCGAGCCGCCGCTTCGTGATCTCTCCGCCTGCGACCTCGGTGATTCCGACGACGTCGTTGAGGATGAGCGAGCAGAGCGCGCCGCCGCCGTACGGGCCTTCGAACAGGATCCATGCGGCCCGCGACCCGCTGCCGTCGATGCCCGAGAGCCAGGCGCGCACGGCGCGCGGGGCCCGACGCTGGACCACGGGCGGCGGCGGCGGCGGGGGAGCCGGCATGACGCCCCGCTGTGAGAGACGATAAAGGGCTCGCTTCGCGGCTCGGCGCACCGCGCGGTCCGCGGCGCCCTCGGCGAGCCCGCTCAGGGCCGGAAGGGCTTCCGCGCCGTGCTCGTTCGCGAATGCGCGGAGTCGCTCGTCGAGGACGTCCTCGGACAGGCCACGCAGCGATGCCGGGTCGAGGCTCGCGACTGGATCCGTCATCCGAAGCGGAGCTGGAAGAACGGGTGCCGAGGATGATCGATGAAGTAGACCCGGCGCGCGTAGTCGAGGGCTCCAGCGTAGCGCTCGAACTGGTCGGCGAGCCTGCGATAGAGCGGCGCCGCGGCGGCAGTGGCACGCGAGCTCGAACGGCCGTGCTCGGACACGAAGTGGTAAGCGCGTTTACCCTGGGCGACGTAGTAGCCGCTGGACGCTGTGCGCTCGACACGCTCGCGAAAGATGCCGGTCATGAACAGCGTGAAATCGCCGACGTGCCGGCACACCGTGACTTCGTGTTCCGGCTGGAAGTGCGCCGGATCTTCCCAGACCGCTTGCGTCTCGAGGAGCAGATCGACGACGGTCTCGAGCCGTGGCATCACGAGGCCGCGTGGATAGAGGTTCTCGGTGCGCGCGAAGCGAGTCAGCAGGTCGGCGAGGTACGGCGAGGCCGGATCGTTGCCGAGCGCCAGGTCGTGGAAGCTCGCCCGGAGCGCCCGATCGAAGAAGGCGCGCAACTCCACACCTGGAATGATAGCAAATTCTCAAATTTGCTAGAATCCGAGCCCGTGGCGGACCGCCCGGGCACCAAGATCCCGTGGTTCCTCGTCGCCGCGAGCATCGTGCTCGTCTTGGTGGTCCTCTACCTGCTCTTCATCGGCTACCTGCCGGCCAAGCAGCGGGTCGCCAGCCTCGAAGCCGAGCTGAAGGATCTCTACAAACGCGAGGCGGAGCTGCAGACGAAGATCGCGCAGCAGGACCAGCGGCACGCGCTCCGCGAACGGCAGATCTCGGCGCTCACGTCCGAGCGCGACACGCTCATCCGGCGTCTCGAGGAACTCGAGCGATTGCTCGGAACCGGCCGCAGCCCGCGACGCTGACGCGCGAACGGGTCCTTGTCGACCCCTGCCGACCCGCGCCCAGCGTCTCCGGCGGCGGGCGGCTGGCCGCGTCGTGGCGTGACTTCGACACAGGCGTCGGAGTCATCGCCTTTCGAGCGCCGGCTTTGCCGGCGCAATCGAATTCTGGGCACGGTCGGCCCGCGTGACCGGTGGGGGGAATTCGGGGGGAGCGGCGCTCGCTCCACCCGATGTCCAACTAGAACAGGGACAGGAGCTTTTCGTTCGTCTCGCGGAGTCCGACCGAGAACCGGAGGTGCCCGGGGAAACCTATGCCGGCGCCGTCGCGGACCAGAATACCCGCCTTCAGGAGTCGCGCGCGAAGCGCCGCGGGGTCGGGGACGGCGACGAGCAGGAAGTTCGCGTGCGAGCGCGGAAACGAGTAGCCCCGCTTCGTCAGCTCCGCGCTGAGAAAGGCCCGTTCCTCGATCACGAGCCGGCGCGTGCGCTCCAGGTGTTCCTCGTCCTCCAGTGCCGCCAGCGCCGCGACCTGGCCGAGCCGGTTGACATTGTAGGGGGCGCGGACGCGATTGAAGCGGTCGATCGTCTCGGTGCTCGCCACCGCGTACCCCACGCGGAGTCCGGCCAGCCCGGCGATCTTCGAGAAGGTGCGGAGCACGATGAGGCGCGGGTAACGCGCGAGCAGCGTGACGCCATCGGGGTAGTCGGACGCGTCGCAGAAGTCGCGATACGCCTCGTCCAGGATGACGAGAGGCGCGTTCGCCCCCAGCGCCTCGAGGAAGGCGAGCAACGCGCCGCGGCGGATGATCGTCGTCGCGGGGTTATGCGGCGAGCAGAGCATCACCGCCTTCGTCCGATCCGTCACCTTGCGGCGCACGTCGTCCAGGTCGGTGTCGTACGCGGCGAGCGGGCTGGGCACGACGCGGGCGCCGGCGAGCGTCGCCCCGAGCGCGTAGGGCTCGAAAGAGGGCTCCGGCACGATCACCTCGTCGCCCGGTTCGAACGCCGCCGCCGCGACCAGCGCGATCAGCTCGTCCGCGCCGTTGCCGACGACGAACTGGTCGGCCCGGACGCCGAGGCGCCGCGCCAGAGCCTCGCGCAGGGCGGTCGAGCCGCCGTCGGGATAGAGGTGCATGCGCGCCGCCTCGCGCGCGACCGCGGCCACGGCCCGTGGCGAGGGGCCGAGGGGGTTCTCGTTGGCCGAGAGCCGGACGAGGTCGGGCCGCCCGAGCTCTTCGGCCAGGCTCTCGAGCGACGGGCCCGCGTCGTAGGGGGTGAGCGCGTCGAGGACGGACCGCCAGAGTCGTCTCACCCGGTCATTCTAGTAAGTCTGCATCGCATTTGACAGTCTTCGTCCCGGATTGTTAGGCTCATTTGTGATGTCCGTCGAGCTGTTTCGCCGGGCCCGGCGCGCCGAAGCAAGAGCCGAGCGCGCCGAAGACCGGCGCCGCTTCCGGCTCGAATTCTTCCGTCAGGCGCTCACCCAGGGATTCGACTCCCTCAAGGTGAGACACGCCGAGGGCGCGTCGGGGCAGGAGTCGGTCCGCGCCCACGCGCGCCTGATGGACGACGTCATCTTCTCGCTCACCCGGCTCATCGCCGCTGACGCGGCCCGTGCCCGGCTCGACGCGACACCGCTGGTGGTGGTGGCGCTCGGCGGCTACGGGCGGAGCGAGCTCCACCCGCTCTCCGACATCGATCTCATGGTGGTCTACGCCGGCGAGCTGTCGCCGTACGTCCAGCGGACGATGCAGGAGCTGCTCTACTCGCTCTGGGACCTCGGATTACAAGTCGGTCACAGTCTGCGTTCGCTCGACGACTGCGTGGCGATGGCCCGCACGGACTTCCCGAGCCGCACCTCCATGCAAGAGGCGCGTTTCCTTGCCGGCGACCGGCGGCTCTTCGCCCGGTTCCGCCGCGTGTTGCGCGAGAACGTCTATCGGCGCGACTTCGCCCAGTTCCTCGAGACGACGCTGGGCGAGCGCGACCAGCGGTATCGACGCTACGGCGCCTCGCCGTACATCGGCGAGCCGAACGTCAAGGAGTCGGCGGGCGGGCTGCGGGACGTCCACACCGCCATGTGGCTCGGCGCCGCGAAGTTCGAGGCCCGCACCCTGCGCGAGCTGGCCGACAAGGGGCTCATCACGCCGCGCGAGCAGGCGGCGACCGACGCGGCCCTGACCTTCCTCTGGCGTGTTCGGAACGAGCTGCACTTCTTCTCGGGACACAAGAACGACGTGCTCGGGCGAGACCTCCAGCCGCGGATCGCGAAGAACCTGGGCTACGAGAATGACGACACCTCGCTCGGCGTCGAGCGGTTTATGCGCGACTACTACTTGCACGCCCGGGTGATCCACCGCGTGTCGCGCCGCCTGATCGCGCGCTGCCAGGAGACGCTGTCGCGCCGGGGCTCGGCCGAACGGCGTCAGCGCCAGCAAGCGCTGGCCGACGGGCTCGTGTTCTTCGATGGACAACTCCATCTCGCCGACCGCGACCCCGGTCCGCTCCGCGCCGAGCCGTCGCGCCTCATGAAGGTCTTCTGGCACCTGCATCGTCTGGGCTGCGAGCTGTCTCTCGACCTCGAGCGCGCGCTCGAGGACTCCCTCTACCTCGTGGACGGAGGGTTTCAGCGCTCGCCGGCGGTGCGCGAGCTCTTCCTCGACATTTGCCGCACGTGGGGGCGGGCGGCGCAGACGTTCTCGGAGATGCACGAGCTCGGCCTTCTGGGGCGGTACCTGCCGGAGTTCGGCGCGCTGACGTGCCTGGTTCAGTACGACGTCTACCACAAGTTCTCGGCCGACCAGCACTCGCTGCTCGCCGTCGAGCACCTCGAGGCGCTGGCGCCCGGCCAGTCTGCGGAGTCGGAGGGCGCCGCGCAGGTGTTCAACGAGGTGGAAAAGCCCGAGCTGCTCATGCTCGGCATGCTGCTGCACGACGTCGGCAAGGCGAAGGGGCACGGCCACGTGGCCAAGGGCATCCCGCTGATCCGCGAGCTGGTGGTGCGCATGGGACTCGAGCCCGCCGACGGCGCGGTGGTCGAGTTCCTCGTCGCGCACCACCTCACGCTGTCGCACATCGCGCAGCGGCGAGACATCGACGACCCCAAGACCGTCGCGGATCTCGCGGCGATCGCCGGTGACCCCCAGCGCCTCAAGATGCTCTACCTGCTCACGTGGGCCGACATGCGCGCGGTGGGGCCCGGCGTCCTCACTCCCTGGCAGGCGGTGATCCTCCACGAACTGTACAGGCGCGCCCTCGTCCGGCTCACCGGCGGCCGCGCCGAGCGCCCCAGCCGGCCGCAGCTCGCCGAGCGGCTGCGCGTGGCCGCCGGGGGCGAACAGCCGGCCCAGGCGGTCAAAGCGCACCTCGCGATGATGTCGGACCGCTACGTCGCGACGACCGGAGTGCAGCGGATGGCCGAGCATCTCCGGATGTTGCACCAACTGAGCAACACGTCGGTCGTGACCGAGCTGTTTCACCATCCTGACCTGCGTTCATCGGATCTCGTCGTCGTCACCCGCGATCTCCCGGGACTCTTTGCCCTGATCGCGGGAACGCTCGCCTCCCAGGGTGTGAACATCATCTCCGCCCAGATTCACACGCGAGCCGACGGGATCGCCATCGACACCTTTCAGGTCAACGAGCCGACCGGCGAAGCCGTCACGTCGCCGGCGACGTGGGCGCGTACGCTCGACGCGCTCCGGGCCGTGCTGATCGGCGACGCGCAGGTCGCGACGCTGCTCGAGAAGCGGCGGGCGGCGGGCCGCGCCACCACCCTCGCCGGTGGCTCGGCCAAGATCACGCTCGACAACCACCTTTCGGACGACTACACCGTGCTCGAGGTGAAGTGCCCGGACCGCCTGGGCCTGCTCTACCTGGTCACACGCACGCTCGCGGCGCTCGGCCTGGACATCGCGACGGCGAGGATCGCGACCGAGATCGATCAGGCAGTCGACACGTTCTACGTGCACGACGGCCGGGGCGGCAAGATCGAGGATCCGGACGCGCTGGGACGCGTCCGGGCGGCGCTCGAGCAAGCGCTCGTGCAACCCATCTGACGATGCTCGGCCGCTACCGCGAGTCCGTGCGCGTCTGGATCGACCCGGTCGGGCTCATGCTCTATCGGCGGTTCCGCCTACGCCCGAACCACCTGACCATCATCGGGCTCGGCGTGAGCCTGCTGGCCGCAACGGCGTTCTGCGCGGGCCGGACGCGGAGCGCGGGCACCTTGCTCATCCTGGCCGGGCTCTGCGACTTCTTGGACGGGTCGCTGGCGCGCGCCTCGGGCCAGGTGTCGGCGTTCGGCGCGTTTCTCGACTCGGTCATCGACCGGTACTCCGATCTGGTCGTGCTGCTCGGCATCGTCGTGCTCTTCGCGCAGATGCCCCACGCGCGCGGCGCCATCGTCGCGATGGCGGGGCTGATCGGCTCGATGATGGTGAGCTACACGAGAGCCCGGGCCGAGTCGATCGGCGTGCGCTGCACCGTGGGCATGATGGAGCGTCCCGAGCGCATGATCTGTCTGATCGCCGGCGCTCTCCTTGACTTGCTCGAGCCTGCGCTGTGGGTGCTCGCCATCCTCGCGAACCTCACGGCGATCCAGCGCATCCTCTTCACCTGGCGCGCAACGCGCGATGCCGAGCTCCTGCGTACGCTGCTCTTCGCCGCCGTGCTCCTGGTCCCTGCCGCCGGCGTCGCGGGGTCCGAGACGCCGAGCACCGTATCCGAGCCCGAGCAGGCCTGGGCGGCGGCGGTGGAGGCGTACCAGAGGGGCGAGGTCGAGCCGCTCATCCGCGAGTTCGGGACCGACGCCGCCCGCGAGAGTCCGATCGGCGACCACGTCCGCTATCTTCTCGCCGACGCCCTCGCCCGCGTCGACGATCTCGCCGGGGCGCGGACGGCCGCGCTGAGCGTCGCCGAGAAGTACCCGACGAGTCGCCTGGCGCCGCGGGCCCTGCTGCAGGCCGCGACGCTTGACCTGCGCGCCGGCCAGGACGCTGCCGCGCAGACCGTACTGGTCCGGTTGGTCGACACGTACCCTGACGCGCCCGAGCGGCCCGCCGCGCTCTACCTGCTCGGGCTGTCCGCCGAGGCGCGCGGCCAGCTCGACGCCGCGGCCCAGGCCTACCGCGAGATCCGGATCCTGGCGCCAGCGAGCGGCTACGCCGACGGCGCCGAGGACCGGATCGTCGCGCTGCAGACGCTGGGCGTGCACGTGCCGTCCCTCACGCCGGTGCAGCGGGCCGAACGCGCCGAGCGGCTCCTTCGGGCTGACGTGCCCGACACCGCGATGAGCGAAGCCGAGCGCCTGGTCGACGAGGTCAAAGGGGGCCCGATCGCGACGCGTGCCCTCCGCGTCATCGCCGACGGCGCGCGGAGGCTCGGCCGCCACGAGCTGGCGGGGCGCACCCTCGGACTTCTCGTCGACCGCTCGCCTGCCGAGCGGCGTCCCCCGCTCCGGCTTGAGCAGGCCCGGCTCCTCGTGCGTGCGGGCGAGCGGGCACGAGCCCTCACCACGCTCGACCTGGTCGTCTCGACAGGCGCCGAGGCCGACAAGGCGGAAGCACTGTACCTCAAAGGCCGAGTGCTGGAGGCCCAGGCGCGTGAGGCAGAGCAGGCACGGACAGCGGCCGAGGCTCGCGCGCGCGCCGCTGAGACGCCTGCTCAGCGTCGCGAGTTCGAGCTCAAGGCCGCGCGGTTGGGAGCCGAGGCAATGGCGCGCGAGGCGGAGGCGACCGCCGTCTATCGCCTGGTCGCCGCGAACCACCCGACCCGTGAGGCCGCGGCCGCGTCGCTCTGGTGGCTCGGCTGGCTCGAGTACCTCAAGCGGGACGCGCAGGGCGCGCAGCGGAGCTGGACGCGCCTCGCCGGGCTCGGGAGCGCGGGTGCGTACCGGTACCCGGCGCTCTACTGGGCGGCGCGTGCGCGGGAGCAGGCGGGCGGCGACGCCCCGGAGCTCTACCGCCAGATCCTCGCCGAAGCGCCGCCGCGCAGCTACTACGGCCTGCTCGCCGGCGCGCGCACCGGCCGCGCACAGGAAGGCGGCGTGGCCGCGCCGATCTCGCTGCCGTCCGATCCGCACGAGGCGCTTGCTGACGATCCCGGGTTCGCGCGGGTCGCGCTGCTCCGGCGGATCAATCTCGTGGAGGACGCGGCCCAGGAGCTGGAGGACGTCGTCCAGGGCTCGGCCGGAGATCCCGTCCGTCTCTACGCGCTCGCGGGCGCGTATGTCGAGGTGGAGCGATATCACATGGCGCTCCGCATCATGCGCCAGCATTTCCAGGCCGTGGCCGCGACCGGCGATCCGTCGCTGCCACGCGCATTCTGGGAGATGTTCTATCCGTGGGGATGGCGTGACGACGTGCTGGCCGCCGCGCAGGACGTCAAGCTCGATCCATACCTGGTTGCCGCCGTCGTGCGCGAGGAGTCGAGCTACTACCCGCGCGCGGTGTCGCGCACCGGCGCGCGCGGGCTCATGCAGCTCATGCCGACGACGGCTCGGCTGCTGGCGCCGGCCGGCGATCTCGACGATCCCGTGTTCAATATCCAGCTCGGCACCCGCTTCCTCGCTGGACTCCTGCGGGAGTTCACCGACCCGCGCCTGGCGCTGGCCGCCTACAATGCCGGGCCCAATCGCGTCCGACAGTGGTGGGCGGCGCGTCGTAGCGACGACATCGAAGTGTTCGTCGAGCAGATCCCGTTCGACGAGACGCGCCTCTACGTGAAGCGGGTCGTGCTCTCGTGGGACGAGTACCGCCGGATCTACGCCGAGCCCTGATCTCGCCGTCCGTGAACGCACGGAGCCGCTCGAGCACCGAGGCCGCCGCGCGCGCCGAGGCCATCCACGGCCGCGGCGACTCGATCGCGCGCATCCGACCACCCGACGCCGCGCGCCCGGACCGAGACACGTGAGTGAGAAACGCTGGGCGTTGTCGGTGCCGCTCGACGGCTTCACGCTGGCCGAGCACGCCGAGATCGCGCGTGAGGCCGAGCGGCTCGGCTACACTGACGCCTGGTCGCTCGAGGCCGATGGCGTGGACTGCTTCGCGCCGCTGGCCGTCGTGGGGATGGCGACGTCCATGCGCCTCGGCACGGCCATCGCAAACGTATACACGCGGGGGCCGGCGACGCTCGCGATGTGTGCGGCCGGAGTCGCCGAGGTCGCACCGGGCCGCTTCTGCCTCGGCATCGGGGCGGGCTCCCAGCCGATCGTCGAATCGTGGAACGCAGGAGTGTTCCACCGTCCGGCCACTCGCGTGCGCGAGACAGCGCGGTTCCTGCGTCGGGCCCTTGCGGGCGAGCGCGTCGTCTTCACGGGCGAGACCTTTGCGGTCGACGGCTTCCGCCTGAGCCGGCCGCCGGCCCGGCCGATCCCGATCTATGTCGCCGCGTTACGGCCGGGCATGCTACGGGTGGCGGGCGAGGTGGGCGACGGCGTGATCCTCAACTGGCTCTCGGCGAGCGACGTCCCGAATTCGGTGCGCGTCGTCCGCGAGGCCGCCGCCCGCGCCGGGCGCGATCCCGCCGCCGTCGAGATCACGGCGCGCCTGCTGGTCAACGTCGATCCGTCGAGCCCGGCGTCCGACCTGGCGGTGCGCCGGTACGTCACCACCTACCTCAACGTCCCCGTCTACCGGGCGTTCCAGGAGTGGCTCGGCCGCGCCGAGGCGCTCGAGCCGATGTGGAGCGCGTGGCGGAGCGGCGATCGCAGAGCGGCCGTGGCGGCGGTGCCCGAGACGGTGGTGAGTGACTTGATCGTTCGGGGGTCGATGGCCGAGATCGGCGCCCACGTCCGACGCTACCTCGACGCCGGGATTGATACGGCGTTCCTGGCGCTCTCGACGCTCGAGCAGGAGCCCGCGCGCCGACGGGACGTGCTGCTGGGCGCGGTCCGCGCTCTGGCGCCGGCCACCCATGGTTCTAGCCGCCCGTAATCACCGCGGATTCATTGTACCCTTCGCTGCGGAAGACAAGCCCTCTGGGCTGGGAACCGCCCGCGTCGGACTCACGCGAGCGGGAGCGTGGAGGTCGCTTTGGTCACGCGGTCGTGGGCGCTCAGGATCGGTGCCACATCCGGGTGGACCTGCGCCAGGCGACTTCCTCCACCACGCGGCACGTCGCTTTGGCGTCGCACGCCTTGTCGTAACGCTGGAGCCACTCGGAGAATCTTTCTTCGTCGTGCGCGTGTTCGCGGGGAAAGCGCACCGCCGGACGCTCGCAGCCACAACGCCAGGGCTTCGGCGTGAGCCGAGCGCGGAAGCTCTCTTGCGCCCGGCACAGCCGGACGAAGGCGGGATCCGCGTCGAACTGGGTCATGAGCGTCTCGGCCTCGGCCGAGCCGGGCTTGAAGACGTGATCGGTCGCCAGCACGCGGAAGCCCGCCGCGGTTCGGTAGATCCGGAAGCTCGATCCGCTGACGCTGGCGAGGACGGTCTTCAGACGCGCCAGCGTCTCTGCCTCGGGCCTGTGTCGGGCCACGCCGAACCAGGCGCCAAAGCGGGATGCGAACGACGCTCGTGGTAGATCCACGTCCACGAACATGGCGCGATCTGCGTTGAGGACGAGACTCCCATAGCCGTTCCTCGTCACGACGCCGACGACCTCGCCTCGCGGAGCGCGTAACTCCTCCACGATCTCCTCGCGGAGCGGCCGCTCGGCGTAGGCGTAACCATGGCTGAGCTCCAGTCCGTGCTCCACGCGTGACCGCAGGCGCGCCAACCGCTCCCGTGCCTTGGCCTCCGCCTCGGACCGGTCGTTTGAAGACCAACCCCAGGCGGCGAGCTCCAGAGAGCGGCCGTCTTTGTTCCGGACATCCGCCGTGGAGCGCGCCCAGAATCGGGGGACGTTCATTGTCCGCTCGGGATCAACGAGCTAGAGGCCGTGGTGCCGACCGGCCGCCGCGGCCCGGGCGCGCGCGTGGTGACCCTGGGGCCGGCCTCGAGCGGCTCGAGCGCGGCGAGGCGGTCGTCGAGCTCGGGTTCCGTCGCCAGGAGGCGTTGTTCGAAGAACCGGGCGGCGGGAGGGTTCACCTCGGCAGCCGCGCGCAAGGCCTCCGCCAGCACCCGGCGCGGAGAGGCGTGGCCCATGGCCCTCAGGATCTCGATGGCCCTCTGGTCGGCCGACAGCTGTTGCTCGCGCGAGAAGGCGCGGACGACGATCGGGTTCACGACGAAATCGGCGAGACCCAATCCCGGCCAGAAGAAGCCCAGCAGCGCGAACCCGGCCGTGATCGAGAGTGACAGGGCTCGGCGCTGGCCCGCATGTCCCAGGACCTCGTGCGCCACCTTCTGAGCCACGAGCGCGTCGACGTCGCGCTGGGGCTGGCGCGCGAGCCCCTCGGAGAAGTAGAAGGTGGCGTCTTCGGCCGCGAACGCCGTCACGGCGCTGGACTGGATGAGCGCGAACGAGTAGCGGGCCGGATCGTCTCCCGCCGCCTCCGCGGCGCGGTAGAGCGCGTGGGAGATCTTGATGGTCCGCGGCTCGCGGGGCGACGGATAGTACGCGAAATCCGGAGGTGTGGGCGGGATGAGCGCGCACCCGGTGCTGAAGATCATGAGGAGGAGGAGCGCGAGTGAGCGACGCATTGCCGGTCCATCCTAGGGAGGGTTCGACGTGAACCCGGCGGAAATAACGACGGGGCGAGAGCAATGTCTACATCTTGGGGCGCGCCCCGCGCGAAGCCACTAACGCAAGACGCGCCCCGTATCGATCAGCCGGTGCTGCCCGATCCTTATTTGCCCCCTCCGAGCAAGGGGCGCAGGTAGGGCCACAGGCGGTCGGCGATCACCTGGTGACCGGCGGCCGTAGGGTGAATACCATCGGGCTGGTTGAGACGGGAGTCGGCCGCGACGCCGTCGAGGAGGAAGGGCATGAGCGTGACCTTCGCGCTCCGCGCGACCGCCGGGAACACCGCCTGGAACTCCGTCGTGAACTCCGCTCCGTAGTTCGGCGGCATGCGCATGCCCGCGAGCAATATTCGCGCCCCCGCGGTCTGGAGCCGTGCGACGATCGTCTCGAGGTTGGCGCGCATCGCGTGCGGGCTCTGGCCGCGCAGGCCGTCGTTGGCCCCGAGCGCGACGATGACGATCTCCGGGCCCACGCGCAGCACCCAGTCGACGCGGCGGAGACCGCCGGCCGTGGTGTCGCCGCTCACGCCCGCGTTGACCACGCGGTAGGTGTAGCCTTCGCGCCGGAGCCGCATCTCGAGCCGCGCGGGATATGCCTCGTCGGCCGCGACGCCCCACCCGGCGGTCAGGCTGTCGCCGAGCGCGACGATGACGCTTTCGCCGCGGGCCTCGGCCGGGACGAGGCTCAGCAGCGCGACGCAGGCGAACACGAGGCCGCGAAGTCCGCTCACGAGGCCAGTGTAGTATGAGTTTCGTGATGATCCAGATCCGCGACGTCGTCATGCGCCTTCCGAGCGGCGGGCGGCCCCTCACGATCCTCGACGGGATCACGCTCGACGTCGGGGCGGGCGAGGTGTGCGCGATCACCGGACCCTCAGGAAGCGGCAAATCGACACTCCTCGGACTCGTCGCGGGTCTCGACCGCCCGAGCTCGGGCTCGATCGCCGTCGCCGGTGTCGAGATCACGCGGCTCGACGAGGACGCGCTCGCGCGGTTTCGCCGGGACACGCTCGGCTACGTCTTCCAGTCCTACCACCTGATCCCGACGCTGACGGCGGTGGAGAACGTCGCCGTCCCTCTCGAAATCACCGGCGCACCGAATGCTCTCGGCCGGGCCCGTGCGCTGCTCGATGACGTCGGGCTCGGCGACCGCGCGCACCACTATCCCGTGCAGCTCTCGGGGGGCGAGCAGCAGCGCGTCGCGCTCGCCCGTGCGGTCGCGCTCGACCCCGGATTGCTCCTGGCCGACGAGCCGACGGGCAATCTCGACTCCGCCACGGGCGCCCAGATCATCGAGCTCTTGCTCGCGCTCAAGCGCCGCCGCGGGTCCACGCTCGTGCTGGTGACCCACGACCAGGCGCTGACGCGGCACGCCGATCGTGTCGTCACGCTGCACGACGGGCGCATCATGAACGGCGCCTCGTGAGCCTCGCCTTTGCGCTGCGGATGGCCTGGCGCGAGACGCGCGGCGCGTGGCGTCACTTCACCGTGCTCTTCGGCTGCGTCGCCCTCGGCGTTGCGGCGCTGGTCTCGGTCGGCACACTCGCCGCAAATCTCGACCGCACGCTGGCGCGCGAGGCCAGGACGCTCACGGGAGGTGACCTCGAGCTCCGCTCAGCGCGACCGCTCGATCCCGCCGAACGCGCGGCGCTTGTCGAGCTCGAGGGCGCCGGTGCCGTCACGACCGCCGTCCGCGAGGTGGCCGGCATGGTGCGCGATCCGACGCGCGGGTCGACGCT
>WNFS01002016.1_pt1 | contig 15318 bp, 11 predicted proteins | sample 5400141 | NCBI WGS metagenome assembly WNFS01 (sample SAMN13153358, study PRJNA577476) | soil metagenome | isolation source: 60 cm saprolite under Madrone tree | place: USA:California | collected 2016-06-14
TGCTGTTGAATTGCTTCTTGCTGGAGTTCCCATCGAACGAGTCTCGATTTTGCTGGGCCACCAAAGCGTGAGAATTACCGAGAAGCACTACGCACCGTGGGTGCGCGCGCGACAGGAACAACTGGAAGCGGATTTGGCTCACGCCTGGAGTCGCGATCCGCTCGTTCTTTCGCAAAGTGGGGTACACCAGAGGTACACGGAAAGGAGCGGCCCAACAACTCATTCATCTTCAACAAGAAAGACTGGTGCCCGGGGTGGGAGTCGAACCCACATGAGGAAAAATCCCCGGAGGATTTTAAGTCCTCAGCGTCTGCCATTCCGCCACCCGGGCAGGGCAGATAAGAAAAAGTAACATGCGCGGGGACGGCGCTCAATTCAAATCGCAGATCGGCACCTGGAGCTGCTTGTAGTTGTTAGTTCTAAGTTCTTAGGCGTAAAATCTTTTGACCCGATCCGTAACGCGGTGCATCTAAAATCTGACGTTGAGCTGCGGGTGTCCTCCTCCCCGCGACAGGAGCTAATGTGAGTCAGCCGAAGACCCAGCCGGGCATTGACCTGCTAAGTATCAATACCATCCGAACCTTGGCGATCGACGCGGTCCAACAGGCAAATTCAGGCCATCCGGGCGCGCCGATGGGTCTTGCGCCGGTGGTCTACTCCCTGTGGCAGCGCTTTCTTCGCTACGACCCCATGGATCCCACCTGGCCAAATCGCGACCGTTTCGTCCTGTCCGCGGGGCACGCCTCGATGCTTCTTTACGCCACGCTCCACTTGACCGGGGTGCGCGCGGTCAGTGCTCAAGGAAAAGTTACAGACGATCCTGCTGTCTCGATGGAGGAGATCAAGCGTTTCCGGCAAATCGGCAGCAAGACCCCCGGGCATCCTGAGTCGCACATCACTTCCGGCGTGGAAACCACGACCGGGCCGCTGGGGCAAGGGGCAGGAAATAGCGTGGGGATGGCGATCTCCGGCAAATGGCTGGCGGAAAATTTCAATCGCCCCGGTTTTGAAATTTTCAACTTCAACACCTACACGATCTGCGGAGACGGCGACCTCATGGAAGGAGTAGCGTCGGAAGCCGCTTCCCTCGCGGGACATTTGAAGCTGTCAAATCTTTGCTGGATGTACGACAACAACCGCGTAACGCTGGACGGCCCCGCCGAGTGGTCCTTCAGCGAGGACGTGATGACGCGATTCAAAGGCTACGGCTGGAACGTCACGCACGTCACGGACGCAAACGATCTGGACATGCTGGCCGGCGGCTATGAAAATTTTCTCAAGTCAAAAGACCGGCCCACGCTCATCGTGGTGGACAGCCACATTGGTTACGGATCGCCGCACAAGCAGGATTCCTACGAAGCGCACGGCGAGCCGCTGGGCGAGGCGGAAGTCAAACTGGTGAAGAAAAACTACGGGTGGCCCGAAGATGCGAAGTTTCTGGTCCCCGATGGAGTGTACGACCGGTTCAAGAACGGCGTGGGGAAGCGCGGAGCCGAGGCCCGCGCCGCGTGGACGGCGAAATACGAGGAGTACAAGAAACAGTTTCCGCAGCAGGCCGAACAACTGAACAGAATGCAGAGCGGCCAATTGCCGGACGGCTGGGACAAAGACTTGCCGAGCTTTCCCGCCGATCCGAAGGGCATGGCGACGCGCGAATCTTCAGGAAAAACCCTGAACGCGCTGGCGAAGAATATCCCGTGGCTGATTGGCGGCTCGGCGGACCTGGCCAAATCCAACAAGACGAACCTGACGTTCGACGGAGCGGGAGAGTTCTACCCGAATCAGTATCGCGGGCGCAACATCCACTTCGGCGTGCGAGAACACGCCATGGGCGCGATCGTGAACGGCATGACGCTTACGAAACTCCGCGCGTTCAGCGCCACGTTCTTTAATTTCAGCGACTACATGCGGCCAAGCATGCGCCTTGGCGCGCTGATGGAAATCCCCGCGATTTACATTTTCACCCACGACTCGATCGGCGTGGGAGAAGACGGGCCGACGCACCAGCCCATCGAGCAACTGGCGTCCTTGCGCGCGATGCCAAACATGCTGGTTCTGCGGCCGGGCGATGCCAATGAAGTGGTGGAAGCCTACAAAATCATCCTGCAACATACTCATGGGCCGTCGACCCTGGTGCTGACGCGGCAGGCCATGCCCACGTTCGATCGCGCGAAATATGCGCCCGCCTCAGGCGTCGCGAAGGGCGCTTACGTTCTTGCGGACGCTCCGGGCGGGAAACCCGATGTGATCCTCATGGGCAGCGGAAGCGAAGTATCTCTTTGCGTGGAAGCGGGCGAAAAATTGAATGCCGCCGGCATCAAGGCGCGAGTCGTCAGCATGCCGTCATGGGAACTGTTCGAACGCCAGGACGCCGCGTATAAAGAGAGCGTCCTCCCTGCGAGCGTGAGCGCGCGGGTTTCCGTGGAGATGGCTTCCACGTTTGGATGGGAGCGCTACACCGGCCCGAAGGGCAAGATCATTGGGATGCGCAGTTTCGGCGCGTCGGCGCCGCTGAAGGACCTGTTGAAGAAATTCGGTATAGAGGCGGACAAGGTCGTGGCGGCGGCGAGGGAAGCCCTCGGAAAGTGAGCCGGCAATGAAGATGGTGATTGGCTCGGACCACGCTGGATTTCAAATGAAGGCAGCCATGGGCGATTTGCTGCGCTCGCTGGGACACGAGGTCCTGGATGTCGGCGCATTCAATGAAAACCCATCCGACTATCCGGACTTTGCCGAAGCCGTGGGCCGGGCGGTGCTGGACCGCAAGGCCGAACGAGGCGTGCTCATCTGCGGCAGCGGCGTGGGGGCGAGCGTGGCAGCAAATAAGCTGCCGGGGATCCGCGCGGCGGTGTGCCACGATTCCTATTCCGCGCATCAGGGCGTGGAGCACGACGATATGAACGTGCTTGTGCTCGGCTCGCGCATCATCGGCTCGAAGCTCGCAGAGGACCTGGTGAAGGCGTTCCTGGCCGCAAAATTTACGAACGAAGAACGGCACGTGCGGCGGCTTGGAAAAGTGAAAGCGCTGGAAGCAAAGTTTTCGGCGGGCTTGAAACAATAAGAAAAACGGCCGGCATTCGAAGCGAGAAGCGCGCCCAGACCGTTGAGGCGTACAATAGGATTTCGAAGCTTATTCGATGTGAAGGAGAACGAGTATGACGACTACGACGACGATCCCAAGCATAGGCACCGGCCAGGGAGCGAACCCACTGAAGGGGCTGCTGGCCTACGGACAATCCCCCTGGATGGATTACATCCGCAGAGACCTGCTCACCAGCGGCCAGTTGAAAAAATATATTGAAAACGACGGCCTGCGGGGCATGACCTCGAATCCGGCGATCTTTGAAAAAGCCATCACGGGAAGCGATCTTTATACAGACGTCCTGACCTCGGCCGACGCGAAGAAGCTCGATGCCAACGGCCTTTTCGAAAAAATCGCGATCCGGGACGTGCAGGATGCTTGCGACATTTTCAAGCCGGTGTATGCGGAAACGAAGCGGCGCGACGGCTACGTCAGCCTGGAAGTCTCACCGTTTCTTGGCTTCGACACGAAGGCTTCACTCGCGGAAGCTCGCCGCTTGTGGAAGGCCGTGGATCGCCCCAACGTCATGATCAAGATTCCGGGCACGCCCGAGGGACTCCCCGCCATACGCCAAGCGCTCGAAGAAGGGATCAACATCAATATCACGCTGCTCTTCGCGCAGACCGCTTACGAGAAAGTCGCCGAAGCGTTCCTATCCGCCCTCGAAGCCCGCGCTGCAAAAGGCCAAGACATCAGTCACGTCGCCAGCGTCGCCAGCTTTTTCGTCAGCCGCATCGATACCCTGGTTGATAGCAATATCGACGAAAAGCTCAAGACCAGTGCGGACGCCGGCCAGAAAGCTCTGTTCGAAAGCCTCCGCGGCAAGGTGGCCATTGCCAATGCCCGGCTTACTTACAAGAAGTATCAGCAACTTTTCGGCGGCTCGCGTTGGAAGGCGCTCGCGGCCAAAGGCGCGCAGACTCAGCGCCTGCTCTGGGCCAGCACCAGCACCAAGAATCCAAAGTATCGCGATGTGATGTACGTCGAAGAATTGATCGGCGCAGACACTGTGGACACGATTCCTCCGGCGACCTTTGATGCCTTCCGCGATCACGGCAAGCTGCGCCACAGCCTTACCGAAAATGTCGAAGGAGCCGCGAAGACGATGGCGGACCTCGCCAAGGCGGGCATTTCGATGAAAGAAGTAACCGACAAACTTTTGGTGGACGGCGTCAAGCTGTTTGCCGACGCCTTCAAGACCCTGCTGGATGCCGTGGGCAAGAACGCAGGGGTGCGTGCGTGAGTCTGAACCGCCAGACCTACAAGTTGCCCGGTCCGCTTGCAGGGGCGGTTGCTGCGTCGCTCGAAGAGTGGAAGAGGAATAATAAAGTTGCGCGCCTCTGGCAAAAGGATGCTTCGCTCTGGAGCGGCACGGACGAGAGTAATTGGCTCGGCTGGCTCACCATCACCGAAGAACAGCTCGCGCACATTGACGCGCTGAAGCAAATCGCCGAGGACGTGAAGAAGGCGCGCTTCAAGGATGCGCTCTTGCTGGGCATGGGCGGCTCCAGCCTCTGTCCTGAAGTTCTGCGCATGACCTTTGGAAAAATCAAAGGCTATCCCGAGCTGCACGTTCTCGATTCCACCGATCCCGCGCAAATCAAGGCCATCGAAGCGAAAGTGGACCTCAAGAGCACGATTTGCATCGTCTCGAGTAAATCGGGAAGCACGCTCGAGCCCAACATTTACAAGCAATACTTTTTCGAACGCGTAAAGGCCAAGGTGGGCGAAAAAGAAGCCGGCAATCGCTTCATCGCCATCACCGATCCGGGATCCAAGTTGCGGCAGGTCGCCGAAGCGGACAAATTTCGCAAGATATTTTTTGGCGTCCCGAGCATCGGTGGCCGCTATTCCGCGCTCTCCAACTTCGGGATGGTACCGGCCGCCGTGATGGGGATAGATGTTGCAAAATTCCTGAAAAATACCGAAGAGATGGTCGAGGCGTGTGACGCATCCTCTGCCGCCGATTCGAATCCGGGCGTCGTCCTGGGAACGATCCTGGGCGTGGCCGCGAATCATGGACGGGACAAGATTACGATCGTCACTTCGCCGGGAATCTTCGATCTTGGCGCGTGGCTCGAGCAATTGATTGCCGAATCGACGGGAAAAATCGGCAAAGGCATTATTCCGGTTGATCGCGAACGCCTCGCCAAACCAGCTACTTATGGCAACGATCGGGTTTTCGCCTATCTGCGCCTGGCGTCAAAACCAAACAAGGCACAAGATGCCGCGGTTGCCGCGCTTGAAAAGGCCGGGCACCCCGTGGTGCGCATCACGCTGCCAAATACTTACAATCTCGGGCAGGAATTTTTCCGTTGGGAAATCGCCACAGCGGTCGCTGGTTCTATCATCGGGATCAACGCCTTCAACCAGCCGGACGTCGAAGCCAGCAAAATCGAAACCAAGAAACTCACGAGCCAGTACGAAACGACCGGCAGCCTTCCCCAGGAATCGCCTTTCTTCGAGGAGACAGGTATCAAACTTTTCGCGGATGAAAAGAATGCTGCGGCGTTGAAAGGCGGCGCGAAACTTGCCGACGTTTTAAAGACGCATCTCTCGCGCCTTGGCACGGGTGACTATTTTGCAGTGCTCGGCTACATAACGATGAATCCGGCGAATGAAAAGACGCTGCAGAGTATCCGGCACGCGGTGCGCGACAAGAAAAAGGTCGCCACGGTACTCGGGTTTGGCCCGCGCTTCCTGCACTCCACCGGGCAAGCCTACAAAGGCGGTCCCAATAGCGGCGTCTTCCTGCAGATCACTTGCGACGACGCCAAGGATTTTCTCGTCCCTGGACAGAAATACACTTTTGGCGTGGTGAAGGCAGCGCAAGCCCGCGGCGACTTCGCGGTTCTTGCGGAACGCGGCCGCCGCGCAGTGCGCGTCCACCTGGGGAAGAATCTAAAGTCCGGGCTCGCGACGCTCACGAAAGCTGTGCAAAAAGCAATCGCATAAATCACCGAACCATTTCTGTCGCATGAAACGAGGAGCGGACACGATGCAACTTGGCATGATCGGGCTGGGAAGAATGGGCGCCAACATGGTGCGGCGCCTGCGAAAGAACGGTCACAAGTGCGTCGTGTATGACCGCAGCGCGGATTCCGTCAAACAACTGGAAGGCGAAGGCGCGACCGGAGCAACGTCACTCGATGATTTCGTCAAGAAACTGCAAAAGCCGCGCGCCATCTGGCTCATGGTGCCTGCCGCGGTGGTTGATGCCTCGCTCCGCGATTTAGTGGGCAAGCTTGAGAAGGACGACGTCGTCATTGATGGCGGAAATTCCTACTACATAGACGACATTCGCCGAGCGAAAGATCTCTCCGCAAAGGGAATCCACTATTGCGACGTTGGCACTAGCGGCGGCGTCTGGGGCCTCGAACGGGGCTATTGCCAGATGATTGGCGGCGAGACGGACGTCGTGAAGCGCCTCGATCCGATTTTCAAGACGCTCGCGCCGGGACGCGGCAATGTCGATCGCACACCTGGCCGCGACAAGGTGCCTGGCACCGCCGAAGAAGGCTACCTTCACTGCGGCCCCTCCGGCGCCGGCCACTTCGTCAAGATGGTCCACAATGGCATCGAGTACGGCTTGATGGCTGCGTACGCCGAAGGCTTGAACATTCTCAAGCATGCCAACGCTGGCAAATCCCATCGTGAAACAGACGCGGAAACTACGCCATTGCGGAACCCAGAGCATTATCAGTACGATTTCAATCTCGCGGACGTCACGGAAGTGTGGCGCCGAGGCAGCGTCGTGGCTTCATGGCTGCTCGATTTGACCGCCATTTCCCTGCTCGATCAGCCGACGCTCGAACGCTTCTCGGGCCGCGTCTCCGATTCTGGCGAAGGCCGCTGGACCATCCTCGCCGCCATCGAATCGACCGCACCCGCGCCCGTTCTGACCGCATCCCTGTTTCAGAGGTTTACATCGCGCGGCGAAGACGATTTTGCGGCGAAAGTATTGTCCGCGATGCGCTTCCAATTCGGCGGGCACGTCGAAAAGAAGTCCGGACACTAGATATTCCAAGACACGTTTGGCGCCCGAGAACAGGAACTTCTCTCAATGAGCCTCAATCATCTGGACATGAACCTCACTGCGTCACCCTGCGTGATGGTTATTTTCGGCGCCACCGGCGATCTCACCAAGCGCAAACTCATCCCCGCTCTCTGCAACCTCGCGCAGGACGATGTCCTGCCTAAACAATTTGCCATCGTGGGCTTTGCCGGCAACGACTATGACACTGCCAGCTTTCGAAATATGCTGGCCACAGAGATCCCCAAGTACGCTCCCGCCCCCATCGATTCCAAGCTCTGGGACTGGATGACCGAGCGCATCTACTACGTCAAAGGCGATTTCCTGGACCTAGAAGCATATAAGCGTCTGGACCAGCAAATCAGCGAAGCCGACAAACAGCACAACACTCTGGGCAACCGGTTTTTCTATCTGGCCGTGGCTCCGCGGTTCTTTTCCCCCATTGCTCAAATGCTGGGTCAGTGCTGTCTTACGAAAGAAGAGAGCGGTCACTGGGCGCGCGTGATCATCGAAAAACCCTTCGGCCACGACCTGGCTTCCGCCAAACAGCTGAACAAGGATCTTGAGCAGGTCCTCACCGAAAAACAGATTTACCGCATCGACCACTACCTCGGCAAAGAGACCGTGCAAAACGTCATGGTCTTCCGCTTTTCCAACAACATCATCGAGCCACTCTGGAACCGCAACTACGTAGATCACGTGCAAATCACCGCCGCGGAAACCGTCGGCGTCGAGCACCGCGGCGGCTTTTACGAGACCGCCGGCGCCCTCCGCGACATGGTGCCGAACCATCTCTTCCAGTTGCTCACCATGACCGCGATGGAACCCCCCATCTCTTTCGGCGCGGACGAAGTTCGCAACAAGCAAGCCGAAGTGCTCCACGCCGTTCAGCCTCTCGACCCGGAAGACGTATTGAAAAATACGGTGCGCGGGCAATACGGTGGAGGCACAGTCGACGGCCAGCGGGTCGTGGGCTATCGCAGCGAGCCCGACGTGGCTCCCGATTCGAACACGGAAACCTTCGTCGCCCTGAAATTGCAAATCGACAATTGGCGCTGGGCCGGCGTGCCGTTCTATCTGCGCACGGGCAAGCGCCTCGCCCAGCGCATGACCGAAATCGTCATCCAGTTTCGCCGCACACCGTTCGTTCTTTTCCGCAACACCACGGTGAGAAACCTCGAGACCAACCGCCTGGTCATTCAAATCCAGCCCGATGAAGGCATCTCCCTGAGCTTCGGCGCCAAAGTTCCCGGCTCGGTGATGAAGCTGGGCCTCGTGAATATGGATTTCGACTACAGCACGTATTTCGGCGTGGAGCACAGCACCGGCTATGAACGTCTTCTCCGCGATTGCATGGCGGGCGACGCCACGCTGTTCCAGCGCGCGGACATGGTCGAAGCCGGCTGGAGTGTGATTCAGCCCATCCTTGACGTCTGGCACGCACTACCCGCGCGGGGCTTTCCGAACTATGCCGCGGGCTCCTGGGGACCCATCGAGGCCGATGAATTGCTCGAAAAGGACGGCCGCTCGTGGCGCCGCCCAGGCGAAGAGGAAGTCGACAAGCGCGGCAGGATTGCTGTGCCGGATAAAACGGGAATCATCACTTAAGAGGGGCGCGCGTGGAGCGTGAGATTCGAATCCTGGCGGACGGCGCAGCCATCGCGCGGCGCGCGGCGCAAGAGTTCGTTCAAGCCGCGGCATCGGCGGTACGCGAGAAAGGCTCCTTCAACATAGCGCTGGCAGGGGGATCGACCCCGAAAGCACTCTACAGCCTCCTGGTCAACGATCCAACGCTACGCTCGCAGGTCCCTTGGGATAAAATGCATCTTTTCTTCGGCGACGAGCGCCACGTCGCGCCGGACCATCCCGACAGCAATTTTCGCATGGCGACGGAAGCGATGATTTCAAAGTCGCCGATGAAACCGGAACAGGTCACGCGGATCAAAGGTGAATATCCGGATGCGGGCCAGGCCGCGCTAGAATACGAGGAGGCTCTGCGCGAGTATTTCAAGCTGAAGAATGGAGAGTATCCGCGCTTTGATTTCATGCTGGTGGGAATGGGCAACGAGGGCCACACTCTCTCTCTTTTCCCGGGAACGAAAGCATTGCATGCAGATGGACGCATCGCCGTGAGAAACTGGGTAGGCAAATTGTACGCGGAACGCATCACGCTCACTGCGCCGGCTGCCAGCAACGCCGCCCGGGTCATCTTCATGGTGACGGGCGCGGACAAAGCCCCCGCACTGAAGGCCGTGCTGGAAGGGCCGTTCGAGCCGGAACAATTGCCTGCGCAACTGCTCCAGCCGAAAAACGGAAAACTGCTCTGGCTGGTGGACACTGCTGCGGGCAGCATGCTTTCGGCGGGAATTCGAGAATAGTTGACCGGTTTACGGGTCATGCTTGATTTGACTGCACGGCAGTCACACTTGAATCGACCGCTTGGCGGTCGCACCTGAAACGAGGAGAAAGAAATGGCAACTAGCACGATCCAGGGAAAAATTGAAACCTATCTCGGCGCAAAGGCGGATTCCCTGCTGGGATTCAAGTCGCCGAAGATCGCCAAGGAGCGCCTGCATCTTCCGGGCCCGGACTTTGTCGACCGCGTCTACGCCGCGACCGACCGCAACGTGCGCGTCCTCACCAATCTCCAGCGCCTGTTCAGCCACGGCCGCCTCAGCGGTACGGGTTATCTCTCGATTCTGCCTGTCGACCAGGGCATCGAGCACTCCGGGGGCGCCAGCTTCGCGAAAAATCCCGACTACTTCGACGGCGGTAACATCGTCAAGCTGGCCATCGAAGGCGGCTGCAACGCCGTAGCCTCCACCTTCGGCGTCCTCGGCTCCGTCGCACGCAAGTACGCGCACAAAATCCCCTTCATCGTCAAAATGAATCACAACGAGCTGCTCACCTTCCCGAACAAAGCCGATCAAATTCTCTTCGGCACCGTGCAGCAGGCCTACGACATGGGCGCGTCCGCCGTCGGCGCCACCATCTATTTCGGCTCCGAACAGAGCGGCCGCCAGATCGTCGAAATCAGCCAGGCCTTCGCCCACGCGCACCAACTCGGCATGGCCACCGTCCTCTGGTGCTATCTCCGCAACAACGCTTTCAAGAAGGACAAGGACTATCACCTCTCCGCCGATCTCACTGGCCAGGCCAACCATCTCGGCGTGACCATCGAGGCGGACATCATCAAGCAGAAGCTCCCGGAAAATAACGGCGGCTACCAGGCCCTTAACATGGGCGATTCCAGCTACGGCAAATTCGACAAGCACATCTACACCGATCTCTCCAGCGACCATCCCATCGACCTGACGCGCTACCAAGTGGCCAACTGCTACATGGGCCGCGCAGGCTTGATCAATAGCGGCGGAGCGTCCGGCGCTAACGACTTCGAAGAAGCCGTAGCCACCGCTGTGATCAACAAGCGCGCCGGCGGCACCGGCCTCATCTCCGGCCGCAAAGCCTTCCAGCGCCCCATGAAGGAAGGCATCCAGCTCCTCAACACCATCCAGGATGTCTACCTCAGCCCCGAAGTCACCGTCGCCTAGGGCCCAGCTTCGCTCATGTAGGGACACGAAACATCGTGCCCCTTCCATGAGGCACTTCCCCGGCGCAGTAGGCGCGACGCCTGTCCTAATGCTCTCAGTAGCCCAAAACTTGGCTAACTGTGCGCTCGTTTTTTGCGTTTACTTGCGAGAATGAAAATGAGAGCCGCCATTGCCGCCGTAATCAGCCCGATAACCGCGATAAGGACCGGATGCCCATGTTGCGAAATGACCGTAAGCACTTGCCGCCCGTAACGGGCTCCCAGGAACGCGAGGAGGGAGTATCGGATAATCCGGCCTAGCGTTAGTGCGAAGAGAAATTTTTTCACAGAATATTGCATGGCGCCTGCGGCAAAGAGAAATGGAACCATGGGCGCCGGCGGGGGCAGCAAGGCGGCGATGGCGATGGCCCCAAAGCCCCATCGCCTGAATATCTTGTAAACCTTCTCGAGCCTCCTGGCCGGGAACTTGCGTTCGAGCGTTTCCTTCCCTCCTTTGCGAGCAAGCCGGTAGGTGACGAAACCTCCGATCACCGAACCAACCGTCGCCATCAAGGCGTAATAAAGCCACAACCCTTGATTGCCTGCAGACAAGACGATCGTCAGCACATCCATGCTTCCCGGGAGTGGAATCACGGAGCTGTCCAGGAGTCCCAGTGGAATAAAACCCAATCCACCGAGATGGAAGATCCAGCGCCGCACGCTTCGGGCTACCGTAGGTGCTGCGATTGCAAGAATCTGGCGAGTGAGCATTCTCATTCAGAGCTGGCACCCATTCTCGCATGCAGAATGCGCCCGGCCCTAAAGACTGACTGGATAACGACCTCGCCCGCCGTAAAGCCTCCGCACTCAAAAGCCCGGCGAGGACGTGCATAAACCTGTTCAATGATTACGGTGTTTGTGGAGGCGGAGGGAGGCGAGAAATAAGAAGATCCTTCGCGTCGGCGAGGCTGAGATCGCTGGAGACCGCGCGAAAATCAGATCGCCGCTCATATTGTTCTTTGTTGATGGTCTTGAATATCACAGCACGGCCTGAGAAGTGGATGTTGATGAAGGCAGTCTTCCACTCTTGCGGGCCCACGGCTACTCGCCCCAGCTCCACTGTGCCACTGTCAATTCGCCCCAACAGTCCGTAACCGAACTCCACGCGATCCGTAAGATGACCCGCGACTTTTGTCAGGCGCTTCTGTCCCGAATCGATCAGAATGGTTCCGGCCAGGCTGTGCACCACCCGCGCTTCGTAAGTTGGCGGACTGTACTTAGGATTGGGACTAAATTTGACTCGGAGAAGATTTTCTTCGACACCATCATAGTCATAAACAAAAGCTTCCGGCATCAGGCTCATGAGCTTCTCGAGCTTGAGCTCGTCTTCCTCCTGCGCTTGTTTTAACTTCAACAATGACCTCGGGTCGGTCATCAGGCGGCCAATGCGCGCGTCGTCCTGCTGCCGCTGGCCGCGGTTAAGCGCCCTACCGTCGATCGCAAGCAACCGGTATAGTGGGCCGTCCTTGGTCTCTATTTGGACTTCGGTTAGGGTTTGCTTCCCCGCTCGTTTTTCGATCATACAAATCCACTTGCGCCGCTTCTCACGGTCCATCAACTCATTTGCTACGACCGCACCAACTAGTTCACCCGCAGTCGGCGCGTGACTTCGGTCTGGATCATTATCGACGGCAGAAACCGTCCGTCCAGGTCGGCCGGCAGCGATAAGTTCTGTGGCGGGAGATGCGCCCCGGTGCGCCGCGCGGGAACTGCGTTGCCCGCCGGATTCCTCCTCCCCATCTCCAGATAGCGCGAGGCTCGCCTTACCCAACAAGAGGCTGCCAGCGGCCAACAAGGACAAGAAAACGATTTGATTGGTCTTTTCCATAGCGAAATAATCCGATTTTTCTGTGCTACGACTCTTCCTGGCGGGCTGGATTTGCCGTCTGGTCCGCTTCTTTAAACGAAAACTGATCTTGAAACCGCGAACCGGGATTTCCGTCCCATACTCGAGCAACCTGAATCGTGAAATTCCGGCGAATCCGTATTCCTGAGCAGACTAACGCGTCGAGACAGGAGCATCTGTGCAAAAAGGAACAGGTTTGCTTTTGTGCCTATTGCGACAGACAGCCGAATACCCGGCGAGTAGACTTTATTTGTTAGAAGGCCCAGTCAGAAAAAAAGACGGGTATCGATATGTGGCAGAAAAAGTGTCCAGTTTGCCGGCAACTGATGGAAAAGAAACTTCCCACCGAGACAGTCCCCTGCACCTGCGGTAAGTACGTCTGGAAGGGCTAGTGCTTCGCGATGTCTTCCGCCATCTCGTTCAGCAATTCGCCCATCATGTGAACTGCCGGGAGCGACGCATCTCGTTTCTTTCCGGGCTTTCCAGATGTTTCCTTGCTCTTCTTCGTTATGGGCGTGGGCCAGTGCTGAGAGATCGGAATGCCTTGCTCGGAGTAGGCAGTGGCATACAGAACATTTGGTTGGAGGTTGTGGGGCACTTTTTCCGTCAAGACGGTAGTGACCGTCGGTGTCGCAGTTCGGTCATAGGTGTAGTGCCACGTTGAGCCGTAGCTCGTCGTGAAACTCCCGACTCCCGAGGTGGGCGACATGTCGGCCGAAGCAGATATGTTCTTCAGTGGCTCGGTTCCAGAAACGGCCGGCGCGGAGGTGTAAAAGACAATCAAGTAATTTTGTGCTCCGGGCATGGGCGCGTCAGAGAAACACATCCCGGGAAACTTCTTCTGATTCTTTTCATACCAGCTCGCTGCCCACTCCGGAATCGCCAGAAATAGCTTCTCCTTATCCAGACTTCCCAAGGAAACGTTTTTTGTGCACCCCGCTCGTTGCCCATCATTGAATCCATCTTCCAGAGCGCTACCGTAAGAAACTATTTCGGGCTGGCGATTTATCTCCGACGATGACGTCTGGGGCTCGACAAACACCCCTAGCATGACGCTTTTCTGTGGCGCACTTGCTGCGATTTCTTCTGGCGCCGGAGCCGCCACCGGACTGGCTTCGGGTTTCACTGGAGATGGTGGTGCTCCTGCCGATGCAAATACTTCCATCTTCCCGTCTGACGGAGGCTCCGGAGTTATAACCGGCGTGGCGATAGCCGTTGGCAAATTACTTTCGGCTTTCACCGTAGGCACTGGCGTTTGTGGCGCTGCAAAAACTTCAGTCTTCGCTGGCGGCTGAGGCTCGGGAGTTATGACCGGTGTCGCCACAACCGTGGGCAAATTGGTTTCAGCTTTCACCGCAGGCACTGGCGTTTGTGGCGCCGCAAGAACTTCAGTTTTCGCTGCGGTCTGAGGCTGGGTGGGCGTTACCGAAGCTGGTGCAATAGCTGGCGGGGTTTCTTTCGGAGTCAACTCAGACGTCGGTGCATGTGCTACTGTCAAGGCGTTAGCCTTCTGGCCCGGCTGAGGCGGCGTGGTCGTTGCCATTTCTGGCGCAGTAGCCGTCGGTACTGCCGCGAGTTTCACTTCAGTGGGCAGTTTCTTTGGCTCTCTCACGTTTTCCCGCGCCGCGGCCGCCTGAGCTTGCGAATTTTTTTGATATGCCCGCGCAATATCTCCCAGGCTTGCATTGTGTTTCATCTCAAACCGCGCAGACTGCGGCGTTACATTCGCTCCTGGCTCCGTTTCGGGCTCAGGCTCAGTGGCTGTTCGAGGTGTCGTCACATCCCCTGCCGCGTTTGCTTCTGCTTTCGACTTGGACCGCAACGTCTCGGGCTCGATAATTCCCAGAAGGGCCGAGCGGCTCTCCGTCTCGGCGGTTTTTCCGGAAGCTGGCGCAGTTGTCCGGAAAACCTCTGGCGGGATTGCATCGGCTTTCACCTTGGATCGCAGCGTCTCGGGCTCGATAATTCCCAGGAGGGCCATGCGTTTCTCAGTTTCTGCGGTTTTTCCGGAAGCTGTTGCGGGAACTGACGGATTTGCTTTGGCTTTAACAGCCTTGCAAACCATTCCATTAACAAGAACTTCGTCCGACTCGATATTATTACCTGCGGCCTCAAGAGTCCGGCAGTCCGAGAATTGCGTATTCTGCGCATAAGCCGGCGAGGGAATCAGCGCCACAAGAACAACTGCAAACGGTATGTATTTCATCGCGATTCTCCTCCTCACAGCATAGCTTGCTGTGGAGTCCCCGGGACGGTGAATTGGCCGTACATACAGAAGATTAACTGGCCTCTCGGACAGGGTCCGGTGCACCCTGCGGAGTTGGAGGGTGCTCCGCTCAACCGTTGGGCGAAGGGAATTGCACAAGGATAGTGGAGTGCGGCATCGTAAGCCGATCCTTGAAACAAAAGGCAGCGCCGCGCATCACACTTCTAAACATGGCGTAAGGAGAAAATCGTGGCAAACAGGCTGGAGGGAAAGGTAGCGGCAATTACGGGCGGAAGCCAGGGAATCGGCCTGGCCATCGCGCAGCGGTTCGCGCAGGAAGACGCGGACGTCGCCTTTTGCTACCGCTCGAACAAGGCGGGAGCAGAGGAAGTAGTAGCGGAAATTCAGAAGCTGGGGCGAAAGGCTGTTGGATTCCAATGCGACGTGGGACGAGTAGTGGACGGGCAGAAATTCATCGCAGACACGGTGGCGCGGTTTGGAAAGATCGACATCCTCGTCAACAACGCGGGACTCGAACGCAGCGCCGATTTCTGGGACGCCA
>WNFS01013803.1_pt1 | contig 15316 bp, 20 predicted proteins | sample 5400141 | NCBI WGS metagenome assembly WNFS01 (sample SAMN13153358, study PRJNA577476) | soil metagenome | isolation source: 60 cm saprolite under Madrone tree | place: USA:California | collected 2016-06-14
CTAGGAGCGGCCGCCGGCACCATCTACGACATCACGAAGCACTGATCATGCGCAGGCGCAGCGCGCCCGCTCAGCCGTCAGTCGCGCGGCGGGCGCGCTCGGCATCCGCCTCACGGATCTCGTCGGCGAACATCCCGATGTGTAGCGGGCAGGGGGGCTTGTTCTCGTCCACGTACTGGCAGTCGGTCTGATTGCACTGGACGAAATACCCAGGAGGGCGCCCGAAACCGCCCCACCTCTTCAAGCGAATCTGCACGGCTTCCGAGACGACGTCACACGCGAACTCGCGGCTCTTTGCCCGACTCACGCACGCTCCTTGCGATCGTGGACTCTTTCTTGCACTCCCACGTTACGGCATCCGGGCCGCCGATACAATGTTGACGTGACCCTCTGAGGATTTCTCACCAGCCGGGCTCTCGCTTCGGCTATAGTCTGTCGATATCTGAGGTATGAGTCCGTGGGCTCGGGGAGGGTCGCTCGTGCGCCGTTCACCGTCCGCCATCGTTTGGCTCTTCGTGGGACTCGTGCTCACGGGCTGTGGAACCTTCACCAGAACGCTCCGTAGCGAAGACGCACTCCCGCCCGCCACCGTCAGCGACGTCGAACCGGTCGCCGTCACGCCACCGGCAGCCGAGGTCCCGACCATCACGACCACGACCGACGAGGAAGTCGCTGCGCTCCCGCGGTCGAACGCAGCCGAGGCGCCGGTCACTCCGTCAGCGCCGATCATCGTGGCTCAGGCCACCGCCGATCCCGGCGCTCAGAACGATGACGACGAATACGATCCGTGGGAGTCGTTCAACGAGAAGATGTTCACGTTCAACTACAACCTCGACAAGTACCTTCTGAAGCCGGTCGCCCGTGGCTATCGCGCGGTCCTGCCCGAGCAGGCTCAGATCATGATCGACAACGGCTTCTCGAACATCACGTGGGTCCCGCGCTTCGTGAACAGCCTGCTCCAGGGAAAGTGGGAAGGCGCCCTCCGCGAGGTATCGCGGTTCGTGGTCAACAGCACGCTCGGCTTCGGCGGCCTCTTTGACGCGGCCAAAACCGGGGACCTCAAACCGAGCCGGGAGGACTTCGGCCAGACGCTCGGCTTCTGGGGCGCAGGCCCCGGGCCCTACCTGGTGATGCCGTTCTTCGGCCCGATGACCGTGCGCGACGGTATCGGCAGGGGCGTCGACGGCGCCATGAATCCGCTCAACTACTTCATTCCGTTCTTCTTTGACCAGCTCGGGATGAAGATCGGCGAGACCATCAACGATCGTGCGCTGAACTACGAGCTGTTCCAGGGCGTGGAAGAGACGACGATCGACCTGTACAGCTCGGTGCGGCACTTCTACCTGAAGCGCCGGGAGCAGATGATCAAGGAATAACCTCCGGCGGAGGCCTCCTGCCTCCGCGTCGCGGTGGCCCATGGCTCGTTCGCTCATGGGCGGGGGCTGCCTCCTCGCCGTTCTTGCACTCCTGTTGGCCGCCTTCTGGGCGGGCGCCTTTGCTGCCCTCGATCCTCGAGACGTCCAGGCGGGCCAGGCCCTCTTCGCCCGGAACTGTTCCCCCTGCCACGGAGAATCGGGCCGCGGTGATGGAGCCTCAGCCGCCGGGTTCGGGACGAAGCCGGCCGATCTGACCGACGGCCGGTTGATGAATGGAGTGCCTGACGGCTTCCTCAGAAACATCATCGAGAACGGCGGCCCCGCCGAAGGTCTCGCGCCCACGATGCCGCCGTTCAAGGCGTTGCTGAGCGCCGCGCAGGTCGCGCAGGTCGTCGCCTATGTCCGTTCGCTCGCGCAACCGCCGTTCCGCGACGAGGATCATCGAGCCGTCGCGACGGTGCCGCACGCGCCGACCCAGCCGATCTTCTTCAACCACATCGTGCACGCCGGCTCGTTCCAGCTCGCCTGTCAGTACTGCCACGCCCAGGCGCGACGGGGGACAGCGGCTGGACTGCCGTCGGTCGAGCGTTGCATGGGCTGCCACAAGATCATCGGAGCTCAGGACAATCCCGAGATCGCCAAGATCCACGAGTACGCCCGTCGCAGTGAGCCGATTCCGTGGGTCCGCGTCTTCAAGGTTCCGGAGTTCACCTACTTCCCGCACAAGCCTCACGTGCGTGCCGGTGTCGCGTGCCAGACCTGCCACGGGCCGATCGAGCGAATGCGCGTGGTGGGCGCCGAGACCGGCCGCACGCTCAGCAACGACCTGCTGAACCTCGTCGGCCTCAGACCGCCGCCACCACGGCTGAGCATGGGCTGGTGCATCGACTGCCATCGGGACCAGAATCGCCGTGGAGCCCAGGCGCCGCTCGAGTGCGTGATCTGTCATCACTGACGTCGAGGGCCAAATCGCATGGGCCCTCCGGCAATGTCGCCCATCTCGGCACGGATTGCCGGCGCGCGCCTGCACGCTGACGCCGCAAGTCCGCGCCGTGTCGATCTCCGCAGGTCTGGTGAGCTTCTTGCTCTCGTGACGACGCCAAGGAGGCTCACCGATGACCGTCCTGACCAGCGAACGTTCCAAGCGGCAACTCCGGCGGCCCCGGCCAGTGACGATCACACCGGCGCCGGCAACAGCTCCAGTTCCACCGGTTGTGGCGGCGTTCCGCCGTCCCGACGACACCCTCTGTCACGGCCGCTGTGGTAAGCCGCTGTCGTTCCAGGGTGTTCGCGGACTGATCGAGGCGGATTTCTACTGCCTGGTGTGCCTCACCCACGTCACGATTCCGCTCGGCGTTCTGCAGGCCATTCCGATGGGCAGCGCCCTTTAATTGGTGGATCTGTCAAATTCGAGGCGGGAATTTTTCCCATCGTCCCTGGTAAGGGTTTCCGGGTGGGGCCCAGGTGCGGCGGACGCCCCATCACGAAATCAACTAAATGCGGCGTGGAATGCCTCTTGCTCCCTCTGGTGGCCAATGCGCAAGACTGGCAATGCCCAAAAGGCAAGTGACCTGATGGCGCTGGATCCCACGCTCGTAGCCGTCAATGCCGCAGTCGTCGCGTTCGTCGACGAGCTGCTGCGGCTGCCGTCGTCGGCGGCGGCCGCGACCGTCGTCGATCTGCTCTATGGCCGTGACCGTGAGGCGCCGCCCGCGGTGCTCTCCCACGTCAACGGCGGCATTCACATCCCGCTGAGCGGCTTGCTCGCGTCGCGTGCGTCGCTCGCGCAGATCCTGCCCGACCGCCTGCGAGTCTCGGCGGCCTGGCGAGCCGACGGAACGAAGGGAGCCCGAGCCGCTGCGCGCGCGCGCTACCGCGAGCTGCAGGCGGCGTTCGTGACCTCGGTCCGGCGTGCCGCCCCCGAGCCCACGGCCGCGCTGGTCCGTTACACGTACGGCTCCGAGGGACGGCACTGGCTGTGGACGGAAGCCGCGGCCCGCGTGCTCCACCGCGTGGCCGGGCTGAACCGCGCCGTCCTCGACTTGCTCGCGGCGATCGCGCGCGGTGAGGTCAGTGGCGAGGCCGTCGGTGTCGACGGCGTCGTCGCGCAGGACTTCGACCTGCCCGATGCCGTGCGTGGGCTGATGGCCGTCGCGCTCCCCGTGGTCGCCGTTCCCGACTGGACGCGCTTTGCCGCGGCCCTCGAAGGCAGTGATGCGGCCCTGGCCGGGGAGGAATCGGTGGTCCGCTATCAGTCGCTGCTGGCCGAGATCCTTGGACTCCGCGACGAGCGGACGATGGCGCAGGCATGACGGTCACATCGGCCGAGCGCCGCTCCGTGTCGCTGAAGGTCGATCCCGCGTTCATCGCGGCCGTCGTGTTCCTCCGCCGCAACTGCTCGGTGAACGACATGGCCACGATTCTCGACTGCGACCGCAAGCGCGTGCTGACGGTGCTGGCGCGGTTGACCAGCCTCGGCGTGCCGGTGTGGAAGGACCCGGACGCTCCGCGCTACCGTCCGCTCACCCAGGTCCAGCAGAGCGACGTCACCTCGCTGTTCAACAACGGACGCGGCCTCGACTTCTACGCCCTCTGCCGCGTGATGCGCGACGTGCATCCGCTCAGCCTGTTCGTCTTCCTGCGCAATGAGATCAGCCCTCGCGGCTGGTGGATGCGCGCCTGCGCGTGCTGCGACGAGCCGTTCGCGAGCCCGCGCTCTTCGCTCCGCTTCTGCGGTCCGCGCTGCGCGCCCCAGGCGCAGGAACTGGCGTTCGCCTGATGGCGCGCCGGGAGACCGACATCGAGCCCCACACGAAGTTCCGGACGTGCGCGTCCACACACGGCATGCGCCTGCACCGTATCCATCTCCTGACCGGCGGCAAGCAGGGCTCGCTCCAGTCGACCGTCGTCTTCGATTGCACGTGTGGTCAGCGCTGGCTCATGCGCGTGATGCAGGGCGACGTCGTCAGCGTGGACGGTGAGGTGCTGGACGGCCTCAAGCGCGCCCGCGACGGCCAGGCCACCGCCCCTCCCGGATTCCCCGGCGCGGAGTAGCCCCGAAGTCACGCGCAACGCGAAGCGTCAGCGCGAGGTCTGGCGACCGCCTTGATTATGAAATTGGGGGGACCCGTTCCGCTTCCCCCCAAACCCCCCTCGTCGCGTAGCGCCCGGACTTAGCGCCCGCGAATACTGCGCCAACAGATCTGCCCGATTACGCCTGCGTGTTGGCCAACCGGGTCACCGTCTCGAGGAGCTTGTCCCACGGGCAGGGTTTTTCGAGGAGCCCGATGCCATAGCGATCGGCCACGGCGCGGACGCGGTCCTCGTAGGCAAACGCGGTATGGAGCGTCACCTTCGGCAGAAGGTGCCTGTGCCAGTTGGCGAGCGCTTCCACGAGGGCCAGGCCGTCGCGGCCCGCCATCTGAACGTCCACGACGAGGGCGTCGACGGTCTCGCGCGTGATCAGCAGCAGGGCTTCGTCGGCGTCGGTGGCCGACACCACCTCGAAGCCTGACTTCTCGAGGAGCAACCGATACGTCTCGTGGACGGCCACGTTGTCCTCGACCAGCAGGATGCGCTTGCGCCCCGCCCGTCGCCCGTCGCCGACGGCCTCGTCGACGCCGTCGAACAGGAACGTCACCGTGGTGCCCGCGCTGGACGAGTCGATGGTGACCTGGCCCTGGTGGCGATCCACGATGTCCTTCACGATGGCCAGGCCGAGCCCGAGGCCGGCCGTGATGCTCTTCGTGGAGGAAAACGCGTCGAAGACGTGGGGCAGGATCGAGTCGGGGATGCCCGGGCCGTCGTCCTTCACGACGAGGGCCACCTGGCGGCCGCGCGGCTTCAGCGTCATCGAGATCGTCCCGTCGCGGCCTTCCAGCGACTCCGAGGCGTTGCGCACGACGTGCTCGATCGCGAGCTGGAGCTGGTCGGCGTTGCCGGCGACGGCCGGCGTGGGCGTGAGGTCGAGCTCCAGGGACACCATCCCCGGCGTGGATTCGGTCTCGAACGTCGCAACGGCCGCGTTGACCACCGACTGGAGGTCCACGCGCTCGACCAGCGGGACACGCCGGCCCCACTCCATGGCGCGCCCGAAGCGGTCGAGCGTCTCCGACGTCACCTGTCGGTACAGCTCGAAGGCCTCGCGGAGGTCGCCCGGCAAGTCGGAGCGCTTCGTGAGCAGCGTCAGGTGGCCGAGGAATGCCGTGAGCGGGCCGCGCAGATCGTTGGCGAGGCCGGCCAGGTAGAGGCCGAACACGCGCAGGGTGTCCTCGCGCTCGGGCCGTCGTGCCGAGGGCGGCGCTGAACCCTCGAGCCGGCTCACTGAACGCGCCGCAGGCAGTCGGCGACATAGGCCATCTGGGTCTCGCCGAGCTCCGGATGGAAGGGCAGGCTGAGGATGTTCTCGGCCAGCTGCTCGCTGACGGGAAAGTCACCCGCCTGGTAAGATGCCAGACCGGGAGCACATGCGCCGGGTGACGCGGAAGCACGAGGCCCGGAATGTCGCCGAGCGCCTCCTCGTAACGGAGCGCCAGCTTCCGGCGCTGGGCGTTGGCCCCGTCGAGCGCGCGTAGCTTCACGCGCAGAATAGCGGCCTGCACCGCATCGAGCCGGCCGCTGTAGCCGACCACGTCGTGCTGGTCGCGTGCCGACTGACCGTGGTCGCGCAGCCGACGCACGAGCGCCAGCGCCCCCGGGTCCCTCGCCGTGACCATGCCCCCATCACCGCAGGCCGCGAGGTTCTTGGACGGACAGAAGCCGAACGCGGCGAGATCGCCGAGGTTACCGGCCCGGCGCCCGCGATACTCGGCACCGTGGGCCTGGCAGGCGTCCTCGATCACGGTGATGCCGTAGTCGCGTCCGAGCGCCATCAGCGGGCTCATCTCGACGGGCTGGCCCCAGAGATGGACGGGCACGATCGCGCGCGTCCGGCGCGTGATCGCGGCGGCCACGCGGCGGGTATCCATCAAGGCGGTCTCGGGATCCACGTCGACGAAGACCGGCGTTGCTCCGACGTGGGAGATGGCCTCGGCGGTCGCGATGAAGGCGAGGGGCACGGTGATGACCTCGTCGCCGAGGCCGACGCCGGCCGTGCGGAGCGCGAACGTCAGCGCGTCGGTTCCGGTGCGGACCGTCGCCGCCTCGGCGGCGCCGCAGAACTCCGCGAATTCCCGCTCGAGGGCTTCGATCTCCGAGCCGCCGATGTAGTTCCCGGACTTCAGCACGCGGGTGGCGGCGGCCAGCACGTCTGTTTCATAGGGCTTGCCTGCAATGCCGACGTCGGCGAAGGGGATCTTCAATGCGCGGACGGGCTCGCGCATTGAGTGCCATCAGTGGCTGGAGGCTCCGGCGTGCGCCGGCGCAGCGCCCGCGCGGCTCGGGCCAGGGTGTCGGTCACCCCGGGCTGGCCGGGCGCAGCCGTCCGGTTGGCGTCCTGGATCTTCAGGTAGATCTCTTCGCGATGGATCGCAACGTCGCTCGGCGCGCTGACGCCAAGCCGTACGTCGCGCCCGCGAACATCGAGCACGACCAGCTCGATGTCCGCGCCGATTCGCAGCCGTTCGCCGATGCGCCGGGTCAGAACCAGCATGGCGCTAGGCGAGCAGCGGCGCTGCGATCGGCAGCGTCTCGTCGGGCAGGATGATCTGACAGCCGAGCCGGGTGTCCCGATTGATCACGATCGGAGCGCGTAGGTTGACGCCGATCTCGGCGGCGTTCGGTCCGATGGACGCGACCGCATAGTAGGTGATCGGGGCCTCGTCGGGCTGACCCAGCGACGCCTGAGCCGCCCGCGAGGGCCGCACGTCGAGCGTGGCCGGAGCCACCGGCACCAGCGGCAGCGCCACTTCTGGCCGCTCGAGCGCGGCCAGGAAGATGAAGGGAGCGTACTCGTCGCGGGCCAAGAGTAGGAACTGCTGCAGCTGCTCGAAGCCCGGGATGCCCTGCGGGAACCGGATCACGTCTTCTGTCCCGTAGCTGAAGTCGCCGAGCCTGGGCGACCGATACATGAGCGCTGTGTCGAGCGTCGTCATTTGAGGAACTCCAGTCGTATGGGTTGAATGCCGTCTGGCGAGTATTCCTCATCGAGCACCTCGGCGAGGCTCGAGGAGGCGCTCACTGGGAGCCTTCTCCGAGCCCGATCCTAGGCGTCGACGACTCCTTGACCGAGCAGAGCTTTGGCGATCCGGTCGGGATCCGGGACCAGATCGCCAGTCCGGATCCGGCGGCGAAGAGCGTCGACCCGATCGGTCTGCACATCGGGAACGTCGCGACCGGCCCCGCGAGTTTCCTGGAGGGCCTCGGCCCAATATGACGGCCCGACGGCGCCGGCACGGGATTCGCCGGCCGGGTTGGTCCCTCCATCTTGAACGTCGCCGATTTCCATGGGTACGGGGCCTCCTCCGCCGCTACTTCCGGGATGCTAGTAAGGTGATCGGCCGGGTGGTGCCCGATCCCGAGGGCGGACCCAAAATTTCGAGGGTCAACGGTCTACCTTGGACTGCGCAGGGGGACGTCAGGAATTTCGGAGATTTCCCGAGCGATCTGCGGTGAGCGGGGCGGCAGAGAGGGCCGCCGACGGCAGGACCGGCCGCTGGTGCAAATGAACTAGGTCGCGGTGCTTAGATTTCCTCGAACCCGTCGTGCGAGTGGCCGTTGATGTGGCTGTGGCCGTTCGCGCCGTTCGCCCCCTTGACCGTGAGCGTTTCGATGAAATCCGCCGGTGCCGGATCCTCAGCCCTCATCCTCCCCCGCTCTTGACGCTTCTCTCCTCCCGACCTGGCCGTCGATTCGCCAGGTCCCTGGCGCCTGAACTCGTCGGCGGACATTTCTTCTAAGCTGGCCGCGGTCTCTTCGAGGCTGGCGGCCTGCTCCTGGGTTCCCGAGGTGGGCTGACCGGTGGTGAACGATCTCGCGAGCTCACCGATCTCGCCCTCGGACCCCACCGTGAGACGCTGGCTGGGGTCGCCTTCGCCGTCGGCGATGTCGCGCAGCAGATCGGCCGCCTCGGCGAGCGGTCGTGCCGAGCGGGCGAGCACGAGGCTCACCGCGAATGCCGACACCAGGGCGGCCCCGATCCCGACGAACATCCACCAGCGGATGGCGGCGGCCCGCGCCTCCTCGGCTTTGGCGTTGCTGGCCGCGGTGCTCAGATGGATGTCGCTGAGTGAGCGCAGGATCTTCCGGGCCTTCTCGAACTTTTCGGTGCCTTCGTTGAGCGAAACGTCGATGGCGTCCTTGCGCGCGTCGGTCGAGTCACGGGCGAGGAGCTTCACGACCTCGCCCGCCGCCTTTTCCCACCCGGCCTGGGCGCCTTCGAACTCCGAGCGGAGCTTTGCCTCATCGGGGTGCGCCGGGAAGACGATGTAGGCCTTCCAGTGCCCGGTGATCTGCTGCATGCTGCTCGTGTAGCTCTTCATCTGCTCCTGCGCCGCTGAAGAGTCCGACTTCATGAACATCAGCGTGCGCTGGGCGACGAGGGCCCGCTGCATGTCGCGGTCGGCCTGGACCAGATGGCTCACCGCGGGAAGATTTTCGTTGACGGCCTGCTGAAAGGCCGCGTTCATCGTGGCGAATCCCCAGGTCCCGACGCCTCCCACGAGCGCGGTCAGCAGCGCGAGACCACCGCAGGCGCCAAGGAGGCGGGCGCGGATCGATGACCCTGGCAGCAGCCGCATGATGACGTTCATGTCGATCTCCCGCGTTTCGCCCGTTACTTCTTGGCCACGCGCTCCAGGTAGGCGACGGGCACGCTGGCGACGAGCACGCCGATCGCCTTGCCGCCGTCCATGACGGGCACGGCAACCTGGAGGGCGTACCCCTGGAGTGACTCATCGAACCACGGCTTCGTCATCTGCCAGGGCTTGCCCGTGCTCATCGGCACGTCGAACTTCTCCTGGCCCTTGTGGATGTAGCTGATCGTCTTCTCGGCGAACGCGACCTTCTCGCCGTGGGCGCCGTTGAGGAACACCTTGTCGAGGGTGCCGTTGCTGGCGTCGATCTTCTTCTTGATGAACTGACCAGCTGCGCTTCCGCTCAGGCCCTGCACGATCGGATCGCTCCTGCGGGCCGCTTTCCACTTCGCGTTGTCCATGCCGGCGATCGGTCCCTTGGCGTTCTGTTCCTTCACCGCGGTTACGATGACCGGATCGGCGGCCCAGGCAGCGAGGACCTTCGATTGCTTCTCGAGCTCGGCCCGCACCGCCGGCGTCACCTCGAAGCTCGAGGCCAGCGCCACGACGGGCAGGAAGGCGACGACCGCCAGCGCGATGCACCGATCGACAAATCGGAATCTCATGGTCGATCTCCCTTCGAGGTGGTCATCTCGGACTGGCCGCGTGTCGCATTGTGCTGCTTCCCCGGCGCTTGGTGGCCCGTCCGGGCGGGCATCGCTGAGGCGCGTGCATCAGCTCGCACAACGAGCCCTCTGACTGGGTTATCGGCGGGTCATGGAAGGTCCGGAGGGATCCCGGCGACCAGGATTCGGGCGAGCCGCGGCGTTCGACGGTTTTCTTGTCAGGCGCCGAGCCCCTGCGCTACTCTCGGTGCCACCTTTAACTGGCTCGGGTGAGGGCGAATGCCTAACGCGCTGCGGCTCTTGGTCGTCGAAGACGAGCAAGAGCTGCGGGAGATCCTGGTACAGGGGCTGGCGAAGCGCGGCTTCAACGTCGCCGCTGCCGCGGACGGCGATGCCGGTCTCGCCACGCTGTCCGAGCAGGAATTCGACGTCGTCATCCTCGACCTCCGCATGCCCCGCCGGGATGGGATCCAGGTCCTCCAGCAGATGCGGACCGACGGCCACGACGCCGAGGTCATCATCGTGACCGGGCACGCGGACATCGAGACGGCCGTCGACGCGCTCAAGCTGCACGCCTTCGACTACCTGTCCAAGCCGTTCCAGATGGCCGAGCTGCTCCAGACCGTCACGCGCGCCGCCGAGTACCGGCGGCTTCGTCTCGAGAACCGCTCGCTCCGCCGTGCCGTCTCCCAGCAGGAGATCGAGCCGCTGCTGTACGGGTCGAGCCGCGTGATGGATCGGCTGCGCAGTCTGCTCGATCGCGCCAGCCAGTCGGCGTCCAACGTGCTGATCCTCGGCGAGAGCGGCAGCGGCAAGGAGCTGGCCGCGCGCTCGATCCACCGGGGCAGCGCGCGCCGTGATCTCCCGTTCCTCGCCTTGAACTGCGCGGCGCTGCCCGACGAGCTGCTGGAGAGCGAGCTCTTCGGTCACGAGCGCGGCGCCTTCACGGGTGCGACGGCGCGCCGCCACGGCCTCCTCGAGCTGGCCCACATGGGCACGCTCTTCCTCGACGAGGTCGGTGAGATGAGCGTGGCCATGCAGGCCAAGCTCCTGCGCGCCCTCGATCGTGGGGAGATCCGGCGACTGGGCGGCGACCGCACCCTGTACGTCGACGTGCGCATCATCGCCGCGACGAACCGCGACCTGGCCAAGGCCGTGTCCAACAGCGAGTTCCGTCACGACCTCTATTACCGCCTCGGGGTCATCGTCATCGAGATGTCGCCGCTGCGCGAGCGGGTGGAGGACATCCCGCTCCTCGTCGAGCACTTCACCCAGCAGGTGGCCCCGCCCGGGCGCGCCCCCATCAAGGTGACGGCCGAAGCGATGGGCCTGCTCACGCGCTATCACTGGCCGGGCAACGTGCGCGAGCTGCGCAACGTGGTGGAGCGGCTCAGCGTGCTGAGCGAAGATGGCGAGGTGACGGCGGCCGAGGTCGCGCTCTACCTGCCGGCGGTGTCGATGGACGACATCGACACCGCCCTCATCTCGCTCGACGACATCGAGCGCCGTCACGTCTTGAAGGTCCTCCAGCACTGCGCCGGTAACCGGGCCCGTGCGGCGAAGATCCTGGGCGTCGATCCCAAGACGCTCTACAACAAGTTGAAGTCCTACCACCTCGAGGACCGGTGACGCGTAGCGCGCTGTCGGTCCGCGCTGGTGAGCTGGTCAGGGCCGCCCAGGCCCTGCCGACGGCCAAGAGCGCCGACACCCTCTACGAGATGATCGCTGCCGGCGCCGCCACGCTTCGTCCGGGCGTGGTGACGACGCTGCAACTCGTCGCCGGCGACGGCGTTCGACTGGCTGCCATCGCCCCGAGTCAGGCCTCCGTGTCCGAGCTCGACACCGATCATGCGCGGCGCGTCCTGAACGCCGCCAGCCCCCTCCTCATCCGCGGCAAGCGCGCGGGTGAGGGGAGCTATTACGGCCTGTTGCTGGCCGACACCGAAGGCGCGCTCGGAGTGCTCGGGCTGTCGCTCCCGCCGGGCACGACCGTGCTCCCGGGCATCGAGCGGCAGCTCCTCGACATGTACGCCACCCAGGCGTCGCTCGCCCTGAGGCACTCGGTGCTCGCCGCGACGATGGAGCGCCAGACCGCGACGCTCGAGGTGGCCAAGGGCGAGCTGGTGGAAGCCGCGAAGGTCCTGGCGCTCGGCCATCTCGTCTCCGGTGTCGTCCACGAGGTCAACAATCTCCTCGGTACCGTCACGCTGAGGATGGAGCGCCTGCTCGAGGCGCCGCCCGACGCGGAGACGGCGCACCAGCTCCGGGCGCTGGAAGGACACTGTCGCGAGATCGGCGATGTCATCGGGGACCTTCGGCGCTTCTCGACAGGCGGCGGGATCGGCCGCACGCTCGTCGATCTCACCGCGCTGCTCGAGCGGATCCTGGCCCTGGGCGATCCGGGCGAGATCGGCCGCGCCCTGCTCGCGCTCGTCCTGGAATCGGAGAATGCCCTGCTCACGGTGCCCGGGGGCGGGACGCTGCGCGTGTCCACCCGCCGGGAGGAGCGCGACGGCGGTGCCTGGGCGGTGGCGGTGCTCGAGGACGACGGCCCTCACATTCCCGACCATCTGCTGGCCCGCATCTTCGAGCCGTTCGTTGTCCGCGACGGTCAGAGCGGGCGAGGACCCTCGGTCGGTCTGGCCGCCGCCCACGCCATCGTGGACACCCAAGGCGGCCGCCTGACCGTCGCCAACCGGCCCGACCGCGGCGTCACATATAAGGTCGAGCTTCCCGCCGGGTAGAACCGGACGCCGCGATGGCACTCTGGTGCCACGCCGTCAGGTGTCGCCACCTGAGTCATCGGCGACTTCACGAATTTCCCTCGGAACGCTCACGTTGCGATTCGAACGAATGTGGCATTGCCCATGCTCTAGCCGGGCAGGATGCGCCGCCCGCCTGCTCTCACCGGCAGCTACAAGAGATTCGGCCTCCTCGTCGCGATCACGACGCTCGCGCTGCTGCTCGGCGCCTGTGCAGGCTGGTGGCCGCCGGATGGCCGTGACCAGGCGGGGACGGCGGCGGACCGACGTGAGATCGCGGCCTACATCGGCAAGTACGTCCTCATCACCCTGACGTACTTCGACGAGGACGGCGACGTCGTCGCCCAGCCTCAGGTCCACGGCATCATCGTGTCGGCGGATCGGGCGCGCGGCTTCGCCGTGGCCCTCCAGGGCGTGTGGGAAGGCGAGACGTTCTGGCTGCCACCCGACGTGCGTGGGTTCTCGCCGGCGCGCCGGGGTGAGTACCGACTCAATTCCACCAGCGAGATCATCTACGATCCCGATCTGATCTCGACGTGGGAGATCACGCGGGCGGCGCCATGGCTGTGAGAGCGAGCTCGCCCATCGTGGTCTCGACCACCTGGGGCTACGTGCTGCTCCTGGTCGCCGCGCTTCACATGCTCTGGATGCGGCTCATGCACCACGACTCACGATGGCTATAGCCAACTTTGTCGTGCTGCTGAGCATCATCGGCGGCGCCGTCATGGTGGGCGCCATCTGGGAATGGTTCGCCGACTGGCGGCTGATTCGTGCGACTCGACGCCGCCTCGCCTCGGCGAAGTTTCGCAAGTCCAAGCGCGCCGCCTGATTCGAGTCTGAACGCGGCTTCCTAGGCCACCGCTTCCGAGGGCGATGGCGGCACTGAATTACTCGGCGACGGTGACGCGCAGCACCTCCTCGACCGTCGTCACGCCATCGAAGAGCACCTTCAGAAGCCCCGCTTGGCGCAGCGTCTTCATCCCCTGCGACTGCGCCATGAGCCTGAGCTCGGCGGTCGATGCGCCCTTGATGATCATGTCGCGCAATTCCTGGGTGACGGGCATGATCTCGTAGATCGCGACCCGTCCCTTCATCCCGGTGAAGTTGCACGTCGCGCAGCCCCGGCCCTTGTAGACCTGGGTCCGCCCGACGCCGGTGAGCACGTGGCCGTAGGGCAGCAGCGACTCCTCGTCCATCTCGTACGGCTCCTTGCAGTCCTTGCAGATCTTTCGGCCCAGCCGCTGCGCGAGCACGAGCAGCAGCGACGAGGCGACCAGAAACGGGGGGACTCCCATGTCGATGAGCCGGGCGATCGTCGAGGGCGAGTCGTTGGTGTGCAGCGTGGAGAAGACCAGGTGGCCGGTGAGCGCGGCCCGGATCGAAATCTGCGCCGTCTCGAGGTCGCGCGTCTCGCCGACCAGGATCACGTCGGGGTCCTGGCGCAGGAAGGCGCGCAGGGCGGAAGCAAAGGTCCGGCCCACGCCCTCGTTGATCTGGACCTGGTTGACGCCCTTGAGGTTGTACTCGACGGGATCCTCGGCCGTCATGATGTTGTGCTCGGGCGAGTTGATCGTGTGGATGGCCGAGTAGAGCGTCGTCGTCTTGCCGGAGCCCGTCGGCCCCGTGATCAAGATCATTCCGTAGGGCTGACGGATGACCTTCTCGAACTGCTCGAGCGCCCAGGGATCGAAGCCGAGCTTGGACAGATCGAGCTGGAGGTTGTCCTTGTCGAGGATTCGGAGGACAGCCTTCTCACCGAAGATGGTGGGCAGGATCGACACCCGGAAGTCGATCTCGCGCGTGTTGTAGCGCAGTTTGATGCGGCCGTCCTGGGGGACCCGGCGCTCGGCGATATCCAGATTCGACATGATCTTGAGTCGGGAGATGGTCGCCGCCTCCACCTTCTTGGGTAGCGAGAGCATCTCGTGCAGCACGCCGTCGACGCGGAACCGGACGCGAAACGCCTTCTCGTAAGACTCCCAGTGGATGTCGCTGGCGCCCTTCTGAATGGCGTCGGCCAGCACCTTGTTGACGAGCTTCACGACCGGCGCCTCGTCGGCCGACTCCTTCAGCTCGAAGACGTCGATCTTCGTGGCCGCCTCGTCGCCCTCATCGACGACCTCGACGTCGGGGGAGCCTCCGGTGTTGAGCTCTGAGACGATGTCGGTAATACCGCTCGTCTGGCCTTCGTAATGCCGCTCGATCGCCTCGCGGATCGCCACCTCGGACGCGACCAGCGGCAAGATTTGCAGATTGGTCATAAAGGCGACGTTGTCGAGCGCGAACACATCGGTGGGATCCGCCATCGCCAGGGTCAGCATGTTGCCCACCCGCTTGATCGGCAGGACGTGGTGCTTCTTGGCAATCTGGGCGGGCACGAGACTCAGAGCTTCGGGGTCGATCTCCAGCTGCGAGAGCGCGATCGAGGGGACCCCGTACTGGCGCGAGAGGGATCCAAGTAGCTGCTCTTCGGCGAGGAGGTTCAAGCGGAGGAGCACGGAGCCGAGCCTCTCGCTCGTGCCCTTTTGCGCGGCGATCGCGCGCGCGAGACCGTCCTGGGTAATCAATCCTTGCGCGACCAGGACGTCCCCCAGGCGCCGGTTGACCGGCTGGCCGAGCGTCCTCGCGGCCGTCGACGCCGTTTTAAGCGCGGCAGTCATCGTGATAACCACCTTCGCGCGCGGCCCGGCCGAACGCCTCTGGGGCCTCCCTCGTGGAGCCGTTTCCGTGTGCGAAGTGGAGAGCGATCATGGAGTAGTTGCGCGGTTGTCCGCAGGCTGACGGAGCCCAGAGAAGAGGCGAACTTTTGAGGCATGCAATGCCGAAGGGTCAGGTATACCGAACGATCCCGGGCTTGGCGCGTCGGCGACCTTCTGGGAGGG
>WNFS01002360.1_pt1 | contig 15309 bp, 11 predicted proteins | sample 5400141 | NCBI WGS metagenome assembly WNFS01 (sample SAMN13153358, study PRJNA577476) | soil metagenome | isolation source: 60 cm saprolite under Madrone tree | place: USA:California | collected 2016-06-14
AAATGGTGATGCCCGGCGACAATGTGACGATGGAGATCCAGTTGATCGCGCCGATCGCGATGGACGAGGGCCTGCGCTTTGCCATTCGCGAGGGCGGCCGCACCGTCGGCGCCGGCGTCGTTGCTTCGATTATCGAATAGCGGGCGTGAAGACAGCGAACTTCGGCGGCCGCCGTTTAGGAGTGTAGCTCAATTGGCTAGAGCACCGGTCTCCAAAACCGGGGGTTGGGGGTTCGAGTCCCTCCACTCCTGCCACGAACAAGGACCAGGCAGGTCATGGCGAGAGTAGGTATTGGCGAGTTCTTCCAGCAAGTGCGTCAGGAGGCCAGCAAGGTCACCTGGCCCTCGCGCAAGGAAACTCTTATCACCACGGGAATGGTTTTCGTGATGGTGATCGCCTGCTCGATCTTCTTCCTGCTGGTCGACCTGTTTTTTGCCTGGGCCGTTGAACACGTGCTCGGGATTGGAGGCTAAAGCGGTGACCCATCGTTGGTATGTGGTGCATGTCTATTCGGGCTTCGAGCGCAAGATCGCGCAGTCGATCCGCGAGCAGGCCCAGGCGAAGGGTATGGCCGAGAGCTTCTCGGAAGTGCTGGTCCCGACCGAGGAAGTCGTCGAACTGCGCCGCGGTGCCAAGGTCAGCGCCGAACGCAAGTTCTTCCCCGGCTATGTGCTGGTGAAGATGGAGATGACGGACGAGACCTGGCATCTGGTGATGAACACGCCGAAGGTCACCGGCTTCCTGGGCGGCAAGGGCCGTCCTTCGCCGATCACCGAGGCCGAGGCGATGCGAATTCAGCGCCAGGTTCAAGAAGGCATCGAACGGCCGAAGCCGGCGGTCATCTTCGAGATCGGCGAACAGGTCAGGGTCAGCGACGGGCCGTTCACCTCGTTCAACGGCCTGGTCGAGGAAGTGGACGAAGAAAAGGGTCGGCTCAAGGTCGCCGTTTCGATCTTCGGTCGGGCCACACCTGTCGAACTCGAATACTCGCAGGTGGAGAAGGTTTAAGTGAAGCGGCTGCGGGAGGGTCCCGCGACCACGATGTGCGGGAGGCGTGCCACCGCCGCACCGCGCGATCCCAATAGGAAAGGGGATTAAGAAAATGGCGAAGAAGATCGAAGGCTATATCAAGCTGCAAATTCCGGCGGGCAAGGCCAATCCATCGCCCCCGGTGGGTCCAGCGTTGGGTCAGCGCGGCTTGAACATCATGGCATTTTGCAAGGAGTTCAACGCGGCGACGCAGAGCCTGGAGCCGGGGATGCCGATTCCGGTAGTCATCACCTGCTTCTCCGATCGCTCGTTCACTTTTGTGACCAAGACGCCGCCGGCCAGCTATTTCCTGCTGAAGGCGGCGGGCATCGAGAAGGGCGCGCAGACGACCGGTCGGGGTTTCGTGGGCAAGGTGACGACGGCGCAGCTGCGCAAGATCGCTGAACAGAAGATGCAGGATCTGAACGCCCATAGCGTCGATGCGGCCGTGCAGATGATCAAAGGCTCAGCCCGTTCGATGGGCCTTCAGGTGGTGGAGTAGGGCCATGGCACTGGGAAAACGCAGCAAGAAGGCCCGCGAAGGCGTCGATCGCGACGCGTTCTATAACGTCGACAAGGCGGTCGACCTGATCAAGAAGGGTGCGACGGCCAAGTTCGACGAGACCATCGAAGTGGCGCTGAATCTGGGTGTCGATCCCAAGCAGGGCGACCAGAACGTGCGCGGCATCGTCCAATTGCCCCATGGCACCGGCAAGACGCTGCGCGTTGCCGTGTTTGCGAAGGGCGACAAGGCGAAGCTGGCCAAAGATGCCGGCGCGGATATCGTGGGCGCGGAGGACCTTGCGGAAAAGGTTCAGGCTGGCCAGATAGAGTTCGACCGTGTCATCGCGGCCCCTGACATGATGGCCATCGTCGGGCGCCTGGGCAAAGTGCTGGGCCCTCGCGGCCTGATGCCGAACCCGAAGCTGGGCACGGTCACCAACGATATCGCCGAGGCGGTGAAGGCCGCCAAGGGCGGGCAAATTGAATTCCGCGCCGAGAAGGCGGGGCTGGTTCATGCCGGGGTCGGCAAGGTCAGCTTCAGCAAGGAAGCGCTGATCGAAAATCTGAAGGCTTTCGTGGGCGCGGTCGTCAAAGCCAAGCCGGCGGGCGCCAAGGGAAGCTACATCAAGAAAATCAGCTTGAGCTCGACCATGGGGCCGGGCGTGAAGCTGGAGATCTCCAGCCTGCTGGGCTGAGGTCTCTTCTGAGATTCCGGCGCGTCGCCCGCAAGGGGGGCGCGGCGGCGCGGGAAGGCGAAGCCGGTGGGTTTCGTTCTTCCACCCTGTCCGAGACTGCAGGTGTCCTCTGGGGCTCGCCCCGAAGGACTTAATCGCTTCGGCGCCTGCATGAGACAGAGGCCAACCGTTTTCGGTCGTGAATCCGCGGCCGTCGGCGGCTTGAACTTCTGGGACAGGCGAACCGGATCTACCCGGGCCTGCCCGGTGGATCCAAGTGCAACCGGGCCGCGAGGGAGACATCCTGAACGGCCCAAGGCATCGGAGACGATAGTGGACCGAGCACAAAAGCAGAAGCTGGTCGACTCCCTGCATGGAACACTCATGCAGACCGAGCTGGTCGTCGTGACCCAGCAGGTCGGCATGACGGTCGCCGAAGTGACGACACTTCGTCGGCAGATGCGGGAAGCCGGCGCTGGCTTCAAAGTGACGAAGAATCGGCTCGCGCGTCGCGCTCTCGAAGGCACGAAGTTCGCCCAGCTGGCGCCTCTCTTCAAGGGGCCAACGGCGGTCGCCTATTCGACCGATCCGGTGGCTGCCGCGAAGGTGGCGGTCAACTACGCCAACGCGAACGAAAAGCTCAGCATCGTCGGCGGAGCGATGGGAAGCCTGCTTCTCGATTCCAAGGGGATCAAGGCGTTGGCAACATTGCCGTCGTTGAACGAGCTGCGGGCCAAGCTGGTCGGCATTCTGCAAACCCCGGCGACGCGCGTCGCCCAGGTGCTGCAGGCGCCGGCAGGCCAGCTCGCGCGTGTCATGGGTGCCTACGCGAGGAAGGTCGAGTCGTAAGGACTTGGCCCGAGCCGAACATCGATCCTGGACGTTCAAGCCAATAGGAGAAAGTTGAAATGGCCGATCTACTGAAGTTGGTTGACGAGTTGTCGAAGCTGACCGTCGTCGAGGCGGCGGAGCTCAGCAAGAAGCTCGAGGAAGCCTGGGGCGTTTCCGCCGCAGCGCCGGTCGCCGTCGCGGCTGCCGGTGGTGCCGCGGCCGCCGCACCCGCCGCCGAACAGACGGAGTTCACTGTCGTACTGCTTGAGGCGGGCGAGAAGAAGATCAACGTGATCAAGGAAGTGCGTGCGATCACCGGTCTGGGGCTGAAGGAAGCCAAAGACCTGGTGGAAGCCGCACCGAAGCCGGTCAAGGAAGGCGCTAGCAAGACCGAAGCGGCCGAACTCAAGAAGAAGCTTGAGGACGCCGGCGCCAAGGTCGAACTCAAGTAGTCGTTATTCGATCCGGATGGCCGGCGTCGCTCATTTTGGAGCGCCGCCGGCCGCCCGTGCCTCGCGAACGTACCTATTCTTCTGGCCTATCTAACGCGTTGCCTTTCGTTAAGTTTTTTGATCGCGAACCCGGGGTTATTGACCCCATAGCCGCTTAAGGCGAGGACATCGATGAGCAAGTCGTTTACCGGTCGCAAGCGCATTCGCAGAGACTTCGGGCGTATTCCGGAAATCAGCCGGATGCCCAATCTGATCGAAGTGCAGAAGAGCTCTTACGACCATTTCCTGCAGATCGGCGTGACGGCGGAAAACCGCGCGGACGTCGGCTTGCAGGAAGTGTTCAAGTCGGTTTTTCCGATCCGCGACTTCTCGGAGCGGGCCGAACTTCAGTTCGTCAAATACGAGCTGGAGGACCCGAAGTATGACGTCGAGGAATGCCAACAGCGGGGCATGAGCTTCGGCGCGCCTCTCAAGGTGACCTTGCGCCTGGTCGTCTGGGACGTCGACGAGGATAGCGGCGCCCGCTCCATCCGCGACATCAAGGAGCAGGACGTATACATGGGCGACATGCCCCTGATGACGGCCAACGGCACCTTCATCATCAACGGTACCGAGCGCGTCATCGTCAGCCAGATGCACCGTTCGCCGGGCGTTTTCTTCGACCATGACAAGGGCAAGACCCATTCCTCGGGCAAGTATCTCTATGCCGCCCGGGTCATCCCCTATCGCGGGTCTTGGCTCGATTTCGAGTTCGACGCCAAGGATCTTGTCTATGTGCGCATCGATCGGCGGCGCAAGCTGCCGGCGACCACGCTGCTGTTGGCCCTGTGGGGCAACGAGGCGGACAAGAAGATGGCCGACGGCACCAAGCTGGAGGACGAGGAGCGTCGTCACGGCGGCATGTCGTCGGAGGAGATCCTCAGTTATTTCTACGACACGGTCGTCTTCACCCATACCAAGAAGGGCTGGCAGACGCCCTTCGACCCCTCGCGCTTGCGCGCGGTCAAGCTGGTGCGCGACCTGGTCGACGCCAAGACCGGTAAGGTCGTGGCCGAGGCGGGTGCCAAAGTCACCACACGCCTGGCCAAGAAACTCCAGGACGGCGGGCTGAAGCAGGTGCTGGTGACCCTCGACGATCTGATCGGCCGTTATGCGGCGAGCGATCTGATCAACGAGGCGACCGGCGAAATCTTCGTGGAGGCGGGCGACGAACTGACCGCCGAAACGGTGGAACAGATCGAAGCGGCCAAGATCAGCGCGATTCCGACGCTTGCCATCGATCACGTCAACGTCGGTCCTTACATCCGCAATTCTTTTTCGGGCGATCGCAACCGCACGCGCGAGGAAGCCCTGATCGACATCTATCGCGTCATGCGCCCGGGCGAGCCGCCGACGCTGGACACGGCGGAAGCCCTGTTCCAGGGGCTGTTCTTCGACAACGAGCGCTATGACCTGTCCGCTGTCGGCCGGGTGAAGATGAACTCGCGCCTCAGCGCGCTGCCGACCTCGCATTTCGATCCCAGCGAGGCGGGCGATCAGGTTCGCGTGCTGCGCAAGAAGGACATTCTCGCCATCCTCAAGGTGCTGACCGATCTCAAGGACGGCCGTGGCGAGATCGACGACATCGATCATCTTGGCAATCGGCGCGTGCGTTCGGTGGGCGAATTGCTGGAGAACCAGTACCGCATCGGCCTGCTGCGCATGGAACGCGCCATCCGCGAGCGCATGAGCTCGGTCGAGATCGATTCGGTCATGCCGCACGATCTCATCAACGCCAAGCCGGCGGCGGCCGCGGTGCGCGAGTTCTTCGGCTCTTCGCAGCTTTCGCAGTTCATGGATCAGACCAACCCGCTCTCGGAAATCACCCATAAGCGCCGCCTGTCGGCGCTCGGGCCCGGCGGTCTGACGCGTGAGCGTGCCGGCTTCGAGGTGCGCGACGTGCATCCGACCCACTACGGCCGCATCTGCCCGATCGAGACGCCGGAAGGCCCGAACATCGGCCTGATCAACAGCCTGGCGACATACGCCCGGGTGAATCAGTACGGCTTCATCGAAAGCCCCTACCGGAAGGTGGAAAAGGGCATCGTCACCGATGCTGCCGTCTATCTCTCGGCCATGGAAGAGGGGCGTTTCACCATTGCCCAGGCCAATGCCGAACTCGATGCCAAGCACAAGTTCGTGTCAGACCTGATCTCCTGCCGGCGGGGCGGCGACTTCGTCATGTCCCGGCCGGAAGACATCGACTACATGGACGTATCGCCCAAGCAGTTGGTTTCGGTGGCCGCGGCGCTGATCCCATTCCTCGAGAACGACGACGCCAACCGCGCGCTCATGGGCTCCAACATGCAGCGTCAGGCCGTGCCGTTGCTGCGTGCCGAGGCGCCGCTGGTCGGCACCGGCATGGAGGAAACGGTGGCGCGCGATTCGGGTGTCGCCATCGGTGCCCGCCGTTCGGGCGTGGTCGATCAGGTGGATGCAACCCGCATCGTCATCCGGGCAACCGAGGACACGAAGTCCGATGCCCCGGGTGTCGACATCTACAACCTGCTGAAGTTCCAGCGCTCCAACCAGAACACCTGCATCACTCAGCGTCCGCTAGTGAAGGTGGGCGACGTGGTGACCAAGAAGGACATCGTCGCGGACGGTCCCTCGACGGATCTGGGTGAATTGGCCCTGGGTCGCAACGTGCTCTGCGCCTTCATGCCGTGGCAGGGTTACAACTTCGAAGATTCGATCCTGATCTCCGAACGCCTGGTCAGCGATGACGTCTTCACCTCGATCCATATCGAGGAGTTCGAGGTGATGGCCCGCGATACGAAACTGGGCCAGGAAGAAATCACCCGCGACATTCCCAACGTGGGCGAGGAAGCCCTCAAGAACCTCGACGAGGCGGGCATCGTCTATATCGGAGCCGAAGTGAAGCCGGGCGATATTCTGGTGGGCAAGGTGACGCCGAAGGGCGAATCGCCGATGACGCCGGAAGAAAAGCTGCTGCGCGCGATCTTTGGCGAAAAGGCTTCCGACGTACGCGATACTTCGATGCGCCTGCCGCCCGGCGTTTCGGGCACCATCGTCGAAGTGCGCGTGTTCTCGCGTCGTGGCGTCGACAAGGACGAGCGCGCGCTCGCCAACGAGCGGGCCGAGATCGAGCGTCTGGCCAAGGACCGCGACGACGAAAAGGCGATCATCGAACGCAGTTTCTATGGCCGCCTCAAGGAGTTGTTGCTGAACCAGAGCGTCTCCGGCGGACCGAAGGGTCTGAAGGCCGATACGAAGGTGACGGATAAGCTGCTCGGCGAATTCACACCGGGCCAGTGGCGTTCGATCACGATCAAGAACGACAAGCGCATGGCCGATATCGAGTCGCTGAAGAAGCAGTTCAACACCAGCATCCAGGTGATCGAAGCCCGCTTCGCCAACAAGGTGGAGAAGCTTCAGGCCGGTGCCGAACTGGCGCCGGGCGTCATGAAGATGGTCAAGGTCTTCGTTGCCGTGAAGCGCAAGCTGCAGCCGGGCGACAAGATGGCCGGCCGCCATGGCAACAAGGGCGTGGTGTCCAAGATCGTGCCGATCGAAGACATGCCCTATCTCGATGACGGGACTCACGTCGATATCGTGCTGAACCCGCTGGGCGTGCCGAGCCGCATGAACGTCGGCCAGATCCTGGAGACCCATTTGGGCTGGGCCTGCGCCAACCTGGGCAGGCAAATCGGCCAGATGCTGGATGCCGCCAAGACGGCGGGCAAGACGGCCGAATTGAAGCGCCAGTTGAAGGCGGTCTATGGCGATCGTGCCTATAAGCAGGACGTGGCCGAACTCGACGATCCGCAGACCCTGGAACTGGCCGAGAACTTGCGTCACGGCGTACCCGTCTCCTCGCCCGTCTTCGACGGCGCGACGGAGCAGGACATCGTCGAGATGCTGGAACTCGCCGGCCTCCACCGTTCCGGTCAGGTCCAATTGACCGATGGCCGCAGCGGCGAGCGTTTCGACCGCACGGTCACCGTCGGTTACATCTACATGCTGAAGCTGCACCATCTGGTGGACGACAAGATCCACGCCCGCTCCATCGGCCCCTACAGCTTGGTCACCCAGCAGCCGCTGGGCGGCAAGGCCCAGTTCGGCGGCCAGCGCTTCGGCGAAATGGAGGTGTGGGCGCTGGAAGCCTATGGCGCGGCCTACACGCTGCAGGAAATGTTGACTGTGAAGTCGGACGACGTCTCCGGCCGGACCAAGACCTACGAAGCGATCGTGCGCGGCGACGACAATTTCGAGGCCGGAATTCCGGAATCCTTCAACGTTTTGGTGAAGGAACTCCGCTCGCTGGGCCTCAACGTCGAGCTCGAACAACGCAACTACTAAACCCGCGAAGACCGATCAGAACGCGATACGGGAGTATCACATGAACCACGAGCTTATGACCGCCTTCGGTCAGCCGACCGGTACGCAGAGCTTCGATCAGATTCGCATCTCGATCGCCAGCCCGGAGCGTATCCGTTCCTGGTCCTTCGGCGAAATCAAGAAACCGGAAACGATCAACTACCGCACCTTCAAGCCGGAGCGCGATGGCTTGTTCTGTGCCCGCATCTTCGGGCCGATCAAGGATTACGAGTGCCTGTGCGGCAAGTACAAGCGCATGAAGTATCGCGGCATCATCTGCGAGAAGTGCGGCGTTGAAGTCACGCTCTCCAAAGTGCGGCGCGACCGCATGGGCCATATCGAACTGGCCTCGCCGGTCGCCCATATCTGGTTCCTGAAGTCGCTGCCGAGCCGCATCGGCTTGCTGCTCGACATGACGCTGAAGGACCTGGAGCGGGTTCTCTATTTTGAGAACTACGTGGTCATCGAGCCGGGTCTGACGCCCCTGAAGCTGCACCAGCTTCTGTCGGAAGACCAGTTTATGGCGGCTCAGGACGAGTACGGAGTCGACTCGTTCCAGGCCGGCATCGGCGCTGAGGCCCTGCGCATTATGCTCTCCGCCATCAATTTGGAGGAGGAGCGCGACCGCATGCGCATCGAGCTGAAGGAGACCAACTCCGAGGCCAAGCGCAAGAAACTGGTCAAGCGCCTCAAAATCGCCGAGTCCTTCATGGCCTCGGGCAGCAAGCCGCAGTGGATGATCCTGGAAGTCATTCCGGTCATTCCGCCCGAGCTGCGTCCGCTGGTGCCGCTCGACGGCGGTCGGTTCGCCACGTCGGATCTGAACGACCTCTATCGTCGGGTCATCAACCGCAACAACCGTTTGAAACGGCTAATCGAGCTGCGCGCGCCCGACATCATCGTGCGAAATGAAAAGCGCATGCTGCAGGAGGCGGTCGACGCCTTGTTCGACAACGGCCGTCGCGGCCGCGTCATCACCGGCGCCAACAAGCGTCCGCTGAAGTCGCTCTCCGACATGCTGAAGGGCAAGCAGGGTCGTTTCCGTCAGAACCTGCTGGGCAAACGCGTCGATTATTCGGGCCGGTCCGTCATCGTGGTCGGGCCCGAGCTGAAACTGCATCAATGCGGCTTGCCGAAGAAGATGGCGCTCGAACTCTTTAAGCCGTTCATCTATTCGAAGCTAGAGATCTATGGCATGGCCTCCACCATCAAGGCGGCCAAGCGCATGGTGGAGAAGGAGCGGCCGGAGGTTTGGGACATTCTCGAGGAGGTGATCCGCGAGCATCCCGTACTGTTGAACCGCGCGCCCACGCTCCATCGCCTGGGCATCCAGGCCTTCGAGCCGGTGCTGATCGAAGGCAAGGCGATCCAGCTGCATCCGCTGGTCTGCACGGCCTTCAACGCCGACTTCGACGGCGACCAGATGGCCGTCCACGTGCCTCTCTCGCTGGAAGCCCAGCTCGAGGCGCGCGTGCTGATGATGTCGACCAACAACATCCTGTCGCCGGCCAACGGCAAGCCGATCATCGTGCCCAGCCAGGATATCGTGCTCGGTCTCTACTACCTGACGATCGAGGGCAAGGATGAGCCGGGTGCCGGCATGGCATTCGGTGATATGGGTGAGATGCATGCCGCCCTTCAGGCGAAGGCGATCACGCTGCATAGCCCGATCAAGGCCCGCACCCAGCTTTACGACGAGACGGGGCAGTTGGTCACCAAGACCATCCCCACGACCCCGGGCCGCATGCTGCTGGCTGAAATCATGCCGCGGCATCCCAGCCTGCCGCTGAACCTAGTCAATCGCGTGCTGACGAAGAAGGAAATCACCAACGTCATCGATTCCGTCTACCGCCACTGCGGCCAGAAGGAGACGGTGATCTTTGCCGATCGCATGATGGGCCTGGGATTCAACTATGCCTGCCGCGCCGGCATTTCCTTCGGCAAGGACGATCTGATCGTGCCCAAGGCCAAGGAAAAGCTGGTCAACGACGCCCAGCGCAAGGTCAAGGAGTACGAGCAGCAGTATCTGGACGGCCTGATCACCCAGGGCGAAAAGTACAACAAGGTGGTCGACGTCTGGTCGAACTGCACGGAGCGGGTGGCCGACGAAATGATGAAGGCTATGTCGGAAGTCACCACCGGCAGCCAGATCAACTCTGTCTATATGATGGCCCATTCCGGCGCGCGCGGTTCGGCAGCTCAGATCAAGCAGCTGGCCGGCATGCGCGGGTTGATGGCCAAGCCGTCGGGTGAAATCATCGAGACGCCCATCATCTCCAACTTCAAGGAGGGGTTGACCGTTCTCGAGTACTTCAACTCGACCCATGGCGCGCGCAAGGGTCTCGCCGACACGGCGCTGAAGACGGCCAACTCCGGCTATCTGACACGTCGTCTGGTGGACGTCGCCCAGGACGCCATCATCGTCGAGCTGGATTGCGGCACGACCCGCGGTCTGAAGGTCAAGGCAGTGGTCGAAGGCGGCGAAGTCATCGCGCCGCTGTCCGAGCGCATCCTGGGCCGTAGCGCGGCCATCGATATCGTCGATCCCCTGAAGGGCGGCAAGATCGTCGCCGCCGCCGAATTGATCGACGAAGTGAAGGTCGAGGAGATCGACCGGGCCGGCATCGACGAGGTGCTGATCCGTTCGGTCCTGACTTGCGAGACCAAGAACGGCGTATGTGCTGCGTGTTACGGGCGCGATCTTGCCCGCGGCACGGCGGTCAACGTCGGCGAGGCGGTGGGCGTCATCGCGGCGCAGTCGATCGGTGAGCCGGGTACCCAGCTCACCATGCGTACGTTCCACATCGGTGGTGCCGTGCAGCGTGGCGCAGAGCAGTCGAGCGTCGAAGCGGCGTTCGATGCACATTTGACGATCAAGAATCGCAATGTCGTGGTCAACAGCGAGGGCGTGCCGATCGTCATGGGCCGCAATTGCGAATTGGTGCTGAGCGACGAAGCGGGGCGCGAACGGGCCCGCCATCGCGTGCCTTACGGTGCGAAGCTGCTGGCCGATCATGGCAAGGACGTGACCAAGGGCCAGAAGCTGGCAGAATGGGATCCCTATACCCTGCCGATCATCACCGAGCGCGAGGGCATCGCCAACTACCTGGACCTGGTCGAAGGCTTGTCGATGCGCGAAGTGCTGGACGAGACGACGGGGATCACCAACCGCGTCGTCATCGACTGGAAGCAGCAGCCCCGCGGCAACGATCTGAAGCCGCGTATTACCCTGACCGACGGCAAGGGTAAGGTGCTGAAGCTCGCCAACGGTCTGGAGGCCCGCTACTTCATGTCGGTGGATGCCATTCTCTCCGTCGAGAACGGCGCCCATGTCCGGGCCGGCGACGTGCTGGCGCGTATCCCGCGTGAATCGTCTAAGACTCGCGACATCACCGGTGGTCTGCCGCGCGTGGCCGAGCTGTTCGAGGCGCGCAAGCCGAAGGACTTCGCGATCATCAGCGACATGGCCGGCCGCGTGGAGTTCGGCAAGGACTACAAGACCAAGCGCCGGATTCTGGTAGTGCCGGAGGACGCCAATCAGGAGCCGCACGAATACCTGATCCCCAAGGGCAAGCATATCAGCGTGCAGGAAGGCGACTTCGTGCAGCGCGGCGATCTGCTGATGGACGGCAATCCGGTGCCCCATGACATCCTGAACGTGCTGGGTGTCGAGGCGCTGGCGAGCTATCTGATCAATGAGATCCAGGAGGTCTATCGTCTCCAGGGCGTCAAGATCAACGACAAGCACATCGAGGTGATCGTTCGCCAGATGCTGCAGAAGATCGAGATCGAGGACCCGGGCGACACCACGTTCCTTGTGGGCGAACAGGTCGATCGCCAGGAGTTCGAGGAGGTCAATGCGCGCATGATGGTCGACGGCGGCCGTCTGGCCCAGGGCATCCCCGTCCTTCAGGGTATCACCAAGGCAAGCTTGCAGACGGGCAGCTTCATCTCCGCCGCCTCGTTCCAGGAGACCACCCGCGTGCTCACCGAAGCGGCCGTCTCGGGCCGCGTCGACGAGCTGATCGGGCTCAAGGAAAACGTCATCGTCGGCCGTCTGATCCCGGCCGGCACGGGTTCGGTGATGAATCGCCTGAAGGCGATCGCAGCCGAGCGCGACAAGCAGGTCACGGCAAACCAGACTAAGGCTTTGCCGGCAGCCGAATCGCAGAAGGCTTCGAAGGTCGCATAACGCCTTCGGCGCTCTACTCGGGGCGAAAATAGAAGCCCGGTTTCGCTGGATCGGCGGAACCTGGCTTCGTTTTTCTGGAGGCCGCTCGATAACGCCGGGGAATTTCTTAAACCCCTCAAGGGTTTAGGGCGTCTGGTGCGGCGTGGTCGCGGGGCTCGGAAATTGCGCGGTTTCGCTTGACGCCGCGACGGGCCGGCACATATAGTCCGCCCGCCTTTCGGGACTGGTGGTAGGCCGTACGGCTTAGACGCAGCCCCGGCGTTCTAGAGACAAACACATACGTCGCTTTATGCGGCGGCAGGAGTTCGGGACCGCCCCGAAGAAAGCCCTTTGGCTCCTTCGGCGTGGTCGTTTGCATCGCGGCCATGGCCGCGGGCGTGTTGAGCGCGGCCCTCATGAGGCCGCTGGAGGAAGAGCGAAGTCGATGCCGACGATCAATCAATTGATCCGCAAGCCGCGTCTGCCCCTGGGCGCGCGCAACAAGGTGCCGGCGTTGCAGGCAAGCCCGCAGAAGCGCGGCGTCTGCACCCGTGTCTATACCACCACGCCGAAGAAGCCGAACTCGGCACTGCGCAAAGTCGCGCGCGTGCGCCTGACGAACGGCTTCGAAGTCACCAGCTACATCCCCGGCGAGGGGCACAATCTTCAGGAACACTCGGTCGTGCTCATTCGCGGCGGGCGCGTGAAGGATCTTCCCGGCGTGCGCTATCACATCATTCGCGGCACGCTCGACACCCAAGGCGTCAAAGATCGTCGCCAGCGCCGTTCGAAATACGGCGCCAAGCGGCCGAAGTAAGGAGACCGCCCATGTCCCGTCGCCATGCTGCGGAAAAGCGCGAAGTCCTGCCGGATGCCAAATACGGCAGCCTCGTCGTCACCAAGTTCATGAACACCATGATGTATGCCGGCAAGAAGTCGGTGGCCGAGGGCATCGTCTATGGCGCCTTCGAGCAGATGCAGAAGAAGATCGGCGGCGATCCGGTAAAGCTGTTCACCGATGCGCTCGACAACGTGAAGCCGCAGCTCGAGGTTCGCTCGCGTCGCGTCGGCGGCGCGACATATCAGGTGCCGGTCGAAGTTCGCCCCGAGAGGGCGCAGGCGCTGGCCATCCGCTGGATCATCCAATACGCCCGCGGCCGCGCCGAGCAGACCATGACCGATCGCCTGTCGGCGGAATTGATGGATGCGGCCAACAACCGCGGCAATTCGGTCAAGAAGCGCGAAGACACCCATAAGATGGCGGAGGCCAACAAGGCCTTCTCCCATTACCGCTGGTAGCGCTCCATCATGCCACGTACGACTCCCCTCGATCGCTACCGCAACATCGGCATCATGGCTCACATCGATGCCGGCAAGACGACGACGACGGAGCGCATTCTCTATTATACCGGCCGGTCCTATAAGATCGGCGAAGTCCACGAAGGCACCGCCACGATGGACTGGATGGAGCAGGAGCAAGAGCGCGGCATTACGATCACCTCGGCGGCGACGACCTGTTTCTGGCGCGACCATCGCATCAACATCATCGATACCCCCGGCCACGTCGACTTCACCATCGAGGTCGAGCGCTCGCTTCGCGTGCTCGACGGCGCGGTGACGGTGTTCGACGGCGTCGCCGGCGTCGAGCCGCAGTCCGAGACGGTGTGGCGCCAGGCCGACAAGTATGGCGTACCGCGCATCTGTTTCGTCAACAAGATGGATCGCATCGGCGCCAATTTCGAGCGCTGCGTGCAGATGATCGTCGATCGCCTTGGAGCCAAGCCGCTGGTCATCTCGCTGCCCATCGGCGTGGAGAGCGACTTCGTAGGCATCGTCGACCTGGTCCGCATGAAGGCGATCATTTGGAAGGATGAGGCGTTGGGCGCCGAGTTCGCCGAAGTCGAGATCCCCGACGATCTGAAAGAAAAAGCCGCCGAATACCGCGCCAAGCTAGTCGAGATGGCAGTCGAAGTCGACGATGCGGTCACCGAAGCCTACCTTGAAGGCAAGGAGCCCGACGAGGCGGCGCTGAAGCGCTGCATTCGCCAAGGTGCGATCACCAGCACCTTCGTGCCCGTCCTCTGTGGCAGCGCGTTCAAGAACAAGGGCGTGCAGCCATTGCTGGACGCCGTCGTCGACTATCTGCCGGCGCCCACCGACGTTCCCGACGTTACCGGAACAAAAATCGACAGCGACGAGCCGCTGACCCGCAAGAGCTCCGACGACGAGCCCTTTGCCGGACTCGCCTTCCAGATGCATGCCAACCATCGCGAAGACATCAAGGAAGCCCGTACCGGCGATATCGTGGCGCTGGCCGGCCTGAAGGGCACGACCACCGGCGACACGCTCTGCGATCCGGCCCATCCCATCGTGCTGGAACGCATGATCTTCCCTGAGCCGGTCATCGAAGTGGCCGTCGAGCCCAAGACCAAGGCCGATCAGGAAAAGATGGGCCTCGCCCTCAACCGTCTGGCCCAGGAAGATCCCTCGTTCCGCGTCGCCAGCGATCCGGAGAGCGGGCAGACCGTCATCAAGGGCATGGGCGAATTGCACCTGGAAATCATCGTCGACCGCATGAAGCGCGAGTTCAAGGTGGAGGCGAATGTCGGCGCCCCCCAGGTCGCCTACCGCGAGACGATCACACGCGTGGTGGAAAACGACTACACCCACAAGAAGCAGACCGGTGGTGCGGGCCAGTTCGCCCGTGTCAAGATCCGCTTCGAGCCCCTGCCGCCCGGCGGCGGTTTCGTCTTCGAGAACGGCGTGGTCGGCGGTTCGGTGCCGCGCGAATACGTGCCCGGCGTCGAGAAGGGCCTGACCGCCGCCAAGGAGACCGGCGTGATCGCCGGCTTCCCGATGATCGACTTCAAGGCGACATTGATCGACGGCGCCTATCACGACGTGGATTCGAACGTGCTGACCTTCGACATCGCCGCGCGTGCCTGCTATCGCGAGGGCATTCCCAAAGCCGGCCCGAAGCTGCTGGAGCCGATCATGCGGGTCGAAGTGGTGACGCCCGAGGACTACATGGGCGACATCATCGGCGATCTGAACAGCCGGCGCGGCCAGATCGGCAGCATGGACAGCCGCGGCAATGCCCATGTCATCGGCGCCATGGTGCCGCTGGCCAATATGTTCGGCTATGTCAGCACGCTGCGCTCCATGAGCCAGGGCCGCGCCCAATACACGATGCATTTCGATCACTATGAACAAGTGCCCCAGGCCGTGGCCGACGAAGTTCGCGCCAAGCTGGCTTGAGCAGAGGATA
>WNFS01002026.1_pt1 | contig 15294 bp, 13 predicted proteins | sample 5400141 | NCBI WGS metagenome assembly WNFS01 (sample SAMN13153358, study PRJNA577476) | soil metagenome | isolation source: 60 cm saprolite under Madrone tree | place: USA:California | collected 2016-06-14
TTTCTTTCAGCGCGCGGCGCCCGCGAAGGATGCGGGACTTCACCGTGCCGACGCTGCATTCCAGAACTTCCGAGACTTCCTCGTAACTCAGGCCTTCGAGATCGCGCAAGATCACCGCGCTGCGAAAGACATCGGGAACATGTTGCAAAGCGGCTTGGACGACGACTCGAATTTCCAGGGATGCAAGCTGATCGAAGGGCGTGGCGCCGAGATCCTCGATCTCGATGCGAGCTTGCCCTTCCTGCGGCTCGGCATCGATAGAAACATTTTTCTGCACGTGGCGTTTGAACCAGCGCTTGTGATTCAGCGCTTCGCGGATGGCGATGCGGTAGAGCCACGTTTTCAAAGAGCTGCCCTGGCGGAAATTGCGGATGCCGCGGAAGGCCTTCAAGAAAACTTCCTGGGCGCCGTCAGCGGCGTCCGAAGTGTCGCCAAGCATGCCGAGGATGAGGTTATAGACCGGCGCATGATAATGGGTGACGAGCCAGTCGAAGGCCGTCTCCGAGCCGGCTTGCAGCTCGTGGACGAGATCGGCTTCATCGCGGCCCCAAGAAAGGGCACTGGCCCAATCGCACACTGCCGGCCTTTCCGGCCCGCTGCTGAAATACGGGCCACCCCGCTGTTCGGTCCAACGTTAGAAGATGGACCCAGGCACGACTTGCAAGGGGGACCAAGATCGACCTGTCCCCGATGTCCGCTCAGTATGGTTAGACACCGGGAGGAGCGGAGTTGTTTCCCCGGATGGCGAAGAATTCTCGCGCCTTCGCTCATTGTTGCACCAAGGGCGTTCGGCTGCAATGGGACTGAGAACGTCCAAACGCCTGAACGTCGTCACGTCTGAAATTCCAGGCATCCGAGCGTCGGTGGACCCCACCCCCTTGTTTTTTGTAAGTGTCATTTAGGGCCTCCGGCCCGCGAAACTTCATGAAAATCGCGCAATGTCAGGCAAGTCAGAGCTATTGACGTTAACTCCTTTGATTTCAGCACGATTTTATTTGCGACCAGGGTTTTTCGACCCTGTTGCAGGTAAAGGACTTAGGGAAGAGGGGAGGTTGAAAGTTAAAAGTTGAAAGTTGAAGGTTTGGGAAAACATAGGAGAAGGAGCAATCTAACGCAGAGACCCCCCGACAGGGTCGCGGCAGGCGCCGTCCACGGAGATCACGCGGAGAGGGGGGAACGGTTCGGCGAGGATGGCATTCGAGATACACGAACGAGGATAGCATGCCAGTATCAACTTGTTAAGTGAAAGGCAGTGAACGGTAGAAATTGGGGGTTGAACGGGCGTGGGGCGGGTTGAACGGTTGCGGCGAGGGAAGTCGAAGACTTTTCTTCTTTCAAACTAACTCGATCATCCCCGCCGTCCGACCCAAGGGCCCCGGCTGCTCCACAATTGTAGCTACATTTACATAGCTACACATTCAGGGTTATACTGTTGGGTGATGGTCTGGTTTGAGTGGGATGAGGCCAAGGCTAAGGCGAATGAACGGAAGCATGGCGTGCGGTTCGATATTGCCATCCGTGTTTTTGCCGATCCTTATGCCCTTACGGAGCAGGACCGCATCGAAGGCGGTGAATTGCGCTGGCAGACCATCGGTGCGGTTGGAGGATTTGTGCTGCTGATGGTCGCACACTCGGTGCGAGATGAGGGAGAGGATGAAATCATTCGCATCATTTCGGCCCGAAGGGCCACGAGGAAGGAGTGCAAACGCTATGACGAGAATCGTGAAGAAAACTCTCTCTGACGTTCGCCTGGGCGCCAAGCAAGAACGCCAGTTGAGGAAACTCGCGCAACGGCCCGACAGTGAAATCGACTTTTCCGATATTCCGGAATTGACGGAAAAGTTCTGGCGGAACGCGGTGCGGAATCCGTTCTACCGGCCGGTGAAGAAGCAGCTCACGCTGAGGCTGGATGCCGATGTGATTGCGTGGCTGCGGCGGCAGGGCAAAGGTTATCAGACCAGGGCGAATGCGTTGCTGCGGGCGGCGATGCTGGAAGACGTGAAAGAAAAGGCGAGTTAGGAGCGGGCGGGGCAAGCCCCGCCCCTACGGCAGACTACGAACAGACCTGGGTTAGGGCTTGGCTGGTTCCTTCGCCGGGGTTTCGGCGGGGGCTGCGGTCCTGTTATAGAGGATCTTCTTCGTGCCGCCGTCGCAAGTCCCTACGATTTTGCCTTCCGCGTCCTTGTCCTTGGCGACGATATCCAGGGAGTAGCCCTTCACGCCTTTGGCGTCGAGCTTCTTGGCGATTTCATCCTTCAGCTCTTCACAAGGCTTGGCCGCTTGTGCGCGAGCGGGCACGGAAACAAATAATAGAACGGCAATTGCCGCCAGCATCTTCATGGTGTGACCTCCGCGGTTGGGATACGGGTTCACAACGGAGCATAGCATTGGTTCAGTGCATCCAGCGGCCCACCGCGCAGCGCCTTCACCCTAAAAGATACGGGATAGGTTGAAGGTGCCATGCGGCGAACGAGAGAAAAGCGAAGTCAAGAGTCCCAGGCGTGAGACCGCACCTGGGGGACGCGGAGATTCGGTGCTTCAACCCACATGCAGGTTCTTGTCGCTGCTCGACTCCTTCTTCTTTCGACGAATCGCTAACGCTTCGTCGATCACAATTCTAAGCAGCCAGCCACCAAAAGCACCTTCGCGTTCGACCTTCGGCGGATTGCAGGATGCTGTGAGCCAACAATTTTGCACGGAATCTCGCGCTCCTTCACCACCGCCCAGCACACGACATGCTATGAAGTGGAGCAGCCCGTGACAGCGAGAGAACCGAGCATTGAAAACTACCGGGTCTTCTCACACATGGTTCGAAATACTGCGTGCGTGAGATCGTTGTATCCGCGCGGCAGATAGGCCCTTACCCAAAACAAACCCGGCGGCTATCGCGTTGCGAGCGCTACCGAGGGATCATCGGAATCCAGTCGCAGGAAAATTGGAGTATTTACCGGCAGCTCGACGTTTGAGCCTTTAGTGATGAATGCATCGCAGAGTCTCTTTGCGGCGCCAAAGTATCCGAACCCAATTGCCGTGCCTGCAGATGCCTGCGCAGCGCCGGCACCGAGCAAGCCGAAGCCTTTCCGGCCTTCACCGGCCCGAGACCATGCTGTCTTCTGCGTAGTCATGTCCGCAACTCCCCTCGACGGGCCCACAAGTGAAACGGGAGCGAGAAGCCGCGCGAAAGTCGAACTCGTAGCTTTAATTTCGCCTTCCTTGCCGATGTCTAAACCTTCCGAACGCTCGGCTTGAATGCCTCCGACAGTAGGAAGGATATCTCTCGCCGTGCCGTCCGGCATCTGGACTGAGCGGAATGCAAACAAGATGCTTCCGTTTCTCTTCATCCACCTCGCGGAGGTGGCTTTCTGCACCGTCCCGGTGATTCTGGTCCCGGCGGGATAGAGCAGTTGATGATCCGCCTGGTAGTACGGCTGCGAAACAACGGCCTCGATTTGCATGCCCCCCGTGGACGTACTTGAGTTGACTGGAGTCAAGAGGTGAAGGTGGAGATAGTCGCTCGCTAGCGGAGACGCCGTATTAGCCTGAACCGGGACGACTAGCGTCACCGGTTCGAGCAAGGCGGCGTCAAAAACGGTACCTTGATCGATGTATTCCGGGTGGTACGGCAAGCTGGTTACGACGGCTTCGCCCAATCGCTGCAGCTTATTCGGATCGCGCAGCGGGGCCATAGCGCCCTTAACCTTTTGCCGGACTCCAGGACGCTGTGCCTTGGGCAGATATCGCGAATTCGCCACGCGGCCGAGGCCGACGGCGGAATCACTGTGAATCGGCACCATCGTTCCATCGGAAAGCACCAGTTGATCGAACGTCACGTGCGCCGTCTTGGGCGGGGTAAAGTCGCCATTTAGGAGCCTTCCGGCCCGCTTGCGCATCGGAGCCGTACTAATTCCAGAAACATGTCCCTTGATCGTCGCGCCTGCCGGGATCGCGAGATCTTCTCCGGCGTAGACCGGCTCAAGCAGCTTTGCGGTGATGGGCTGCCCTACAGCTTTGAGACGTACTCCTTTTTCGAGCGCGGCACGGAAATCATTGCCAGACTCTATAACTAAAGCTTTTTCTTCGGATCCAGTATCTTGTGCGCATACTGGAATGCCCGTGAGACCCAAGACTGAATGGGAGAGCAAAATCCATACAAGTCTACGCTTCATGTTGGACACGTCACGATTTTTCATGGACATCTTCGTTGTTCTCCTTGAATTTGGTTGCAGTCACGCTCACGCGTATTTCCTCAGCCGCGATTTGGCACACGGAGGATAGATGCAATAAAATGGGACTTATGAGCGCCAACCGTCCGAAAAACATGACCGATCGTCCAGTATTTGGACATCGCCTGGACCCGCTGTCTGAAATCTTTGGATCGATGAGAATTCAGGATGCGATTTATACGCGTATGGAGGCGACAGCCCCCTGGGGTTTTCACTACCCGGGAGACACAGTTCCGCGGATACGCTTCGGGTTAATGGTTCGCGGATCGGCGGTTCTGAAATTCAAGAACCAGCGGCAGGCCATCCCGCTCTCCGCCGGCGATGTTTTCATTTTCATTCTCAGCAATGAGGCGTTTACCATAGTGGATCATCCGCGTTCCCGCGTCGTGGATTATCGCGAATTAAGAAAATTGGAAGTGGATTGCCTGATTCGTTACGGAGGAGGCGGCGCGCTCACCACTTTGGTGAGCGGGTCGTTTGGCATGAGTGCATTCGAGGCCCCGCTCATTGCCACAATTCTGCCGCGTCATTTGCACCTGCGGCTTGAGCAAAATCGAAGTCACGCCTTTCAATCCGTGCTGGATCTTCTGGCGTCAGAAACGGCCGAGCCCGGTATAGCTTCATCGCGCTTGATCAGTTGTCTTTATGAATCACTGTTTGTCTACGCCATTCGAGCTTACGCAAGCAGCTCCGCGGCTCCGCCGAAGAGTTGGCTAGCGGCCATGTCAGACAAGCATCTCAGCAGAGCCATACGTGCAATGCATTCCGCCATCGATAGGAGCTGGTCTGTTGGGTCACTAGCGCGCGAAGCACGCATGTCGAGGTCTGCTTTTGCCTTAAAATTTAGAACCGTTTTGGGCCAGACTCCTCTCGAATACCTTACGCGGTGGCGGATGCACAAAGCAGGCGCCATGATTCGCTCGAACAATACATCGTTTTCTGAGGTGGCGTCAGCCATTGGATACGGATCGGAAAGCTCCTTCAGTCGTGTCTTTAGACGAGAGATGGGCCTAGCACCCAGAGAATATCGACGCAAGAGCGCGCTTCTGCAATCGTCCATAGGAGAATGATTGCGGTAAGGGCTGGTCTAGAGTTGAGAGTTAGAAGTTAAAAGTTGAAAGGGCCGGAAAAAAAGGGTTCCGCATCTGTGGTGGACGAGGCCGCCTCGCCTAGCCAATCTAGCGGATGGTGAGGGAATCACCTTTTGGTGAAGAGCGTGCTGATGTAGAGGGTGACGGCGCGTTTATCCTCGTCGGGAGAATCCTTGAGGCGCCCGGAAACGACACGGGCGAGTTGCTCGACGGATAGTTCGCGCTGGCTGAGGGGAAGGCCGGTATTCAGAGGCTTATCTCCGCGCTCGTCATGGCACTTAGCACAGCGCTCGACGAATAGCTTCTTTCCCGCGGCGAGTAAACGGTCCCGGTCTTCGCCGGTGATAGGCGCTTTTGATTGCGAACCGGATGGTGCAGCTCCTTGGGCGAAGAGCAACTTCGCCACGGACAAGGAGAGGAGCAAGAGAGCCGCGCCGAGTGTGAGCCGGTTGGTCATGGCAGGCACCTCCTGAGCGTTGGAATAATTATAGTCCCATGGTGGCCAAGGTTCGGCGGAAAAAATGCCTTACACAGAATTCGAGAGAGCACTCCGACATAGTCAACAAAGTGGGATCGGCGAACAGGAGTTCGGCGAAAATAGCAGAACTGTCTTCGTTACACGAGCTCGCAAGTGCGCCAAAAAGTGTCTGTTCACGTAAACTTTGCAAGAACTAGTACCGGTGGATTACCGGATGCCAAATTGGAACGGCCGGGCTAAGTTGCAATAGCTCAGGCTCTTAGCGGGAGTGGTCTGATGTGGCAGGGTAGTTGCCCTGCTTTGAAGGGGGGAACTTTGAGGGGGCTCCAGGCAGTTAGCCAAGTGGCTAACCGCCTTCAAGTTGAATAATTCTTATTAAAGAGATAGTTGTCGGGAAGTCGAGGAGAGAACTCGTCGACTCCGTTACAAGCGCTTAAGAAGTTGCTCCTATGAACCAGCCCGCCCAGAAAAAATAATTTTGGCAAGGAGATAATATGTTGTTCTATTTGCTTTTGTCGGTCGTAGGTATCGCTGTTGCAATCTTCGTGATCAAGCTCATTGTCAGCCTCAGGGTGGCACACAATGCGTCGGCCTGGGAGACGCTTGGTGACCAGAGGTCAGTAGCAGCTGAGACTGATCTGGGGAGAGGTGAAATGCACGCTGAGCGAGTCTTGATGGATGCTGACACAGTTCTTAATGGGGGCATAGGGCGGTCCAGTTTGGAGCGTCTCGGCGAACAGGAGCACGCTGCCGGCGAAGTGGCGCGCGCCCAAGGCGCCTGAACGGCAGCAACACTGGCGTACAGGGTCCGCGCAAAACCAAATTCGAGGGTGGGCGGGGCAAGCCCGCCCACTACGGCAGGCAAGGGCTGGAAAAGACGCGGGTCTGAAGACCCGCCACTACACCAGCGCGGGACTAGTCGGATTCGGATTCGGATTCGAGGCCGGCGCGGGCGAGGAGTCTGCGGAGGGCTTCTTCGCCGCCGGCACCGCGCTGAGTTCCAACGATGAAGCCATCGCGATCGATCACGACATAGATGGGATAGACGTTGGCCTGGTACATGGCGGCGAGATTGGTGTCCTCCATCATGACCAGCTTGCAGTTGCGGGGATGCTGGTCGAGATATTTCTTGACGGTTTTCTTGGATTCGCCCACGTCGATGGCGAGAAGGATCAGTCCTTTGCCAGCAAGCTCATGGCCGATCTTGTCGACGAAGGCGGCTTCGTCAGCGCAGAAGCCGCTCCAGGTGGTCCAGAATTCCAGCAGAACAACCTTTCCTTTGATGGAGTCGTTGGTGAATTTTTCGCCGGTGGTCGTGGTGGCGTTGAAGCGCGGGGCGGACTCTTTGTCCTTGGCAGCGGCCAGCAGGCAGCCCGCGGTGAAGAGAAGCGCGAGGGAAAGTGCTCTTCGCACAATGATGGTTCGCAACATGACGCGAATGCAGCACAGACGAGCGGACGCGAGTCAATAATTTGATTGGTACCGTTCGAACGATAGGCCAGAGAATCGAGGAAGAATCAGAAGCTCGTGTTTTCAAAATTCGAGAGCGTGGGCGAGCCTCGGTCGACGGGCCAGTGTTTCAAACACGTCGAAGCAAGGAGCCAAGGGAGCTACGAAGGTGCCGGACGGCGTGCCTCCGGAGGTGGAGTGTTCGCTCCACTTCCGCCGGGCGACTTCATGACTTCACTTTTGACCCGACTTCCCGTTTGTACCACGGTTTCCCGAAGAGTCTCTGCCAGTGCTGATTCCTGCGATGAAAGTACCCCAGTTAGCAGCCGTCTTACGCGGACCGCCGGGGATCATTTCTGTCGCTAACCAGATCGTGCCGTCCATTGAAACCGCAGCCGCGGAATAATCTCCCCAGCGCGGCCGATTGAAAAAGTAGGCCGAAAAGCCATCCTGCGGAAGCACCCCTTTCGAGAGTATGTGGATGGACTCACCGCCAAACGACCAGTATGCCGCGGTGGGGAAAAAGTCCTCACCCGTCAGCGTGAAGACCATGGCCGCATGGCCGCTTGCCGTGACGCCGACTGCCGGGTAGAGGAGGTGCGCATGTTCTGGACCCGCCACATATCCCTGCGAGGAGATTGCCGCTTGCAAGCCGGTAGAAGGATTCTTCACATCGATAATAAACCACGCCGCGCCGTCGAGCACCGGCGAGCCAGGGTTCGTAAGGGCGGTGCCGACCGAAGTCCACAGCTTCCCTCCAGCAAACATCACTTGCTGCATGCGCTGGTCGTTGCCGTCCAAGTTTTGCTCGTTGGCGGGACCTGGGGCTCCCCCGCGGGCGGCTCGTTCGGCAAGCGGCGTCGAGCCCGCTTTCTGCGATGCCGAGACGGGGTTGGCGTAGACCTGGCTGGGAAGTACGGCGAGCTGGAGAGTTAACTGCGACGGGTCGGTGTCGATGGCTGCGGTGTTGCCGAGAGCCCAAACCGCGATGTTCTGCTCGAGGCGCAACGCGCCCATCGCCTGGACAAAGTATTCGGTGCCCGCCTCGCCCGGGTCGGTTGGCGGAGAGAATGACGGCTGCACGCTGAAGGCGAATTCCATGCCAAGAGCGCTGCTCAGCTGATCAATGTGCACGTTAGGCGGGGCGGCTGCTAAGTGCGCGAGAGCCGACTTTGACAGCATGTAAAGCTGTGCCCCTTCAAACGATTGCTGGCCGAAAGCATTCGTACTCAAGTAAAGGCCGCTGGCATCGGCGCCGAGGAGAGGCTGGTCGCCGAGGCAGGGGCAGTCGCCTGTCAAGAAGTCGCTGCCGTCGTTGGTCGTATCCAACGAGTACACGACGAAACTGCCGGTGGGGATGCCTGTAGTACTCACGGCGATCAATAGCTGGCTGCTCGTTATGTTGCCCTTAGCATCAAAGAAGTAGCCGACGGCGCTGACGAACCAGCGGTTGGTGGCCTGGTCGTAGAGGCAGCGCGGGTCGCTAACATTCAGCGCGGCAGGATCGCTCTCGGGCAACTGGCCGAAGAATTGGTTGATGGGTACAACGCCTGACAGGAGCTGGCCCTTGTCTGAATACACAGCCAGCGCGCTGTTCACCGCTTCGAGAACGTACCCATTGCCGACGGCAAGCCCCTGGTCTGGCGGTTCGACGCTGAAGCCGGAGTTGACAGCCGCCTGCGTGAAGTTGGATACGCCAGCGAAGCCTAGCGTGCCCGACTCGTTCTCGGCAATAGGTAGCCCCACCACGTTGTTCGGGATTTGTACTGGAGCAGCGAGAGCGGCCGCCGCACGGAAACGGTTGGCGCGATCCGCCGCGAATGCGTGCAGCATCTCTCGGCGGCGCGCCTCTCCTGCCGCGTCGCTTGGCAGGTCTAAACGATCCGTCGCGTCAGGCGTTACCGCGCCAGCCACTTTCGTGAAGTTCGTAGCGCCGAGCAAGTGCGCCTTGCCGGCGCTTAGGCGACCAATCGACTTGCCCGTCTGGGCGAAGCCCGGACCAACCGCGAAAAGATCAAAAATCAGCACGCCAATCCAAAGCGCACTTCGAGAGTTGTTACGTGTCATAGAGTCCTTTCTATTGGTCACATGCGAAGTTCCATGGGGGGAACAAAGAGAATTGCAGCAAGAACTGCAAGTCGCATGGAAACCTCCTGCGTTAATCGTCAAATTTTGTCCGATGGGACGATCGGAACAGTCGCGACAGACTTCCACGCCTCGAATAGGAAATGACCGCGAGTGGGGGGACTATAGAGCGATAGTGCGGCTGGGGCAAGTAAAAATTGCGTAAAAAGGGGCGGAGCCGGCAGCGAAGGGCAAGAGTGGAATTCGGGGCGGCGCTGTGCTAAAGAGAGCCGGCAAGGGCAGGAGGGATCATGCGCGGAAAAATGAAATTCGGGCTCATCCTACTGTTAGCGGTGCTTGCGGTTCCGGCATCTGGCCAGGGGCAACCGGCGGACAAAACGATCACGGTGTTTGGAGAAGCGATCCATTATTTTGATGTGGGCTCGGGGCCCGTGGTGGTGCTGCTGCACGGATTGGGGAGCCGCAAGGAAGATTGGTTGCCGGTGCTGGAGCCGATGGCGCAGAAATTCCGATTACTGGTTCCCGACCAGATTGGGTTCGGGCGATCGGACAAGCCGCTGCTGGATTACAGCATTCAAACGTACGTGGATTTTCTGAATGAGTTTTTGCGGCAATTGAAAGTGGAGAAGGCGAGCTTTGTGGGCGAATCGCTGGGCGGGTGGATCGCCGGGCTGTACGTGGCGGAGATCGGCGGCGGAGCGCACTTGATACCGGTGGAGAAACTTGTGCTTGTAGATGCGGCAGGACTGAAGCAGGACAAGCCGATCCCGGATTTAAATCCCAGTTCGCTGGCGGCGATGCGTGGATTGATGGAGGCGGTCTTCTACGATACGAGTTGGTTGAATGAAGACGCGCTGCGCAAGATTTTCGCGGACAAGCTGGCGGCGCACGACGGCTACACGGTGCGGAGCTTGCTGGGGAATCCCGCTCTCGGGACGGAGAGATTGGACGACCGGCTAGCGAGTATCAAGGTGCCGACGCTGGTGGCGTGGGGGAAACAAGACAAATTGCTGCCGATCGGAGCCGGAGAACGCTACGCAGCGGGAATCGCCGGGGCGAAACTGGTCAGCTTTGAGAAGTGCGGGCACGTACCGCCGATTGAAAAAACGGACGAGTTCGTCACGGCCGTGGTCGCGTTCCTAGGCAGCAGTGCGACTGCGGCGCACTGAGCGAGCTGTGGCTAAGGCCAGGGAGAGCACTTGCGCTCAAGGTTTTGAGAGCGCGCGATCGACGGAGAGCGCGCCCGAGCCCTTGATCATGATAGCCAGGGTGATGGCTAGCGCAAGAAGGTGGAACTCAATGCCCTCGCCCTTTTGATTGCCGAACCAGTTTGCGAAAAAGCCGAAGTGCCAATGGACCATGGTGACGGCCACAACCATATTGCAGGCGATGCCAAAGGCGGCAACGCGACCGAGAAGGCCCAGAAGCAAGCCGATGCCGCCCAGGAATTCAGCGCAGATGGCCAGAAACGCCAAGGCGGCGGGGATGTGCGCCTGTTGGGTAAAGAAGGCCATGGTGCCCGTGAATCCGTAGCCGCCAAACCAGCCGAGCGCCTTTTGCGCACCGTGCGCGAAGAACACCACACCAAGGACTAGGCGAAGGATGGTGATGGCCAGATCGTCAGTGGTGCTGATGAGCTTGCGGAACATGGGATGCCCTCCTTTGTTTTCGATGGAAAGACGGGACTCGAGGAAACAGGGATAGTACATCGAATCCGCCGCGTTGAGGATAAGAAAACTGCGGCCGGAGGGATGAGCGCGGGTTCGATCCGGCATTTGCGAATGATAATGCGAGCAGTTAAGAATTGGGCGGGCGGACCGTTGCGGCAGGCTTCGGGGGCGACGCCGGCTTCACCGTGAAATCCGCGGTGCGGATGACGGTGTCGTTGGTGAGCAAATCGATGGCGGTTACTTCAATGGTGTAGCGGCCGGGGAGGAGCGGTTCCACCGGTATGAGACGTTCGATGGTGAGCTGCTCGCCACCTTGATGAAGACGATCCGCGGTTTCGACGGCTCTCCAGATTTCCTGCTGGTCGTTAGTGATGCGATAGGCAACGGAGACATTCGTCTTGTGCGAAGTCTCGTCTCGTTTGAGGTTGTAAAGCTGGAGAAAGATGCCCAACTTGTCAATGCTCGAAAATTCCCGGCTGAGGCGCGGGCGGACTTTGTAAGAGTCGAGAACGAATTGGCCAGTGCCGGTCTGACTGGAGGGGACGATTTCGATCTGATCGGCAAGGATTAAGGAACTTGCATCGAGCTTGTCGTCCTCAAAGCGCGGAACACGCAAGGCGGTATTGAACACGCCAAGGTTGCCGCTCAGCGTGTCCTTGACGACAAGGTCGAGGCGGTAGAGGCCGGAACGGAGCGGGACAGATTTTTGATAGATGGAAGAGAGATTCAGTGATGACTGGAAAAGCGACTCAGGAAAATCGCGAGAGATGACATCCTCGAAGGTCTGAACGACGACGCCACCGGGCGTGGTGATGCGCCCATAGAGGTTCAGGACCGCGGAATGCACGCCTTGTTTGCTCTGGAAACTGAGGTCGCGATTGGGCACCTGCACGGTGATGGGGACGAGGACGGTGTTGCTGGTCACACGCAGAAAATCCGTCCGATAGTCCATGTGAATCTGACTGCGAACGACGCGGATGGTGACCAGTTCAGCGAGATCCTTGAAGCGTTCTGGCGGGCGCTGGACGCGGAAGTAGCGATCGAGATTTGTGAATTCATCGATGCTTGGGGGCGTGCCGCCGAGAGGCATGGGGCAAGTGGTTCCGCTGGTGTTTGTGAAGCGACCTGCCCTGGAGGATCGACCCAGGAGCTCGCTCAGACTCGAGCCTGCACCCGGGACGTGCGCGAGAGCGTCTTTTTCACAGGGGTCTCTCGTGATGTGGTATTCGCCGGAACCGGTGGTATCCACAAATTCGATCTCGATGTTTTCGCCGATGCCTTCCAGATGACGATAACGCCACATCTCCCACGGAGAAGTTGTTGTGGAACCGCCGCCCTGTTCCGAAGGACGATCGTAGGTACCGCCAGTGGGATGAGATTCGATTTCATCCGGTGGACCCCAGATGATGTAAATGCGCCCGCGATCTGTTTTGCGCCCGGCTATGCCGGAGGCAAAGTGTTCGTCGGCGTAGGCCAGGCGGCGGTAGTGCTCTTCGCGGGCCGTGTTGTTGGGCGAGTCGGGTTCGGGATTGCGCTTTTGCCAGAATATTTCGATGAATTGTTCGCGCTCCTCATTGGTGGAGAGACGGAGAAAGGCAAGGCGCTCTGCCTCGGTGATAATTTCAGGCACCTCGTCCCTCAGCCAGTCGCCGCCCTGCGATCCCAATTCTTTGAGAAGTCTCTTATCGCGCTTCTTGAGTTCTTTGGCGCTCGGGGGCCTTGCCGAGTTGTCCAGCGGCGCAGGCTGGTCTTGAGCGGAGGAAAGGGAAGACCAAAACAGGCCGACGGAGAAAACAAAGAAGAGAAGACGGCCACGATTACGTCCCATGACGACACCTCACTGGAGAACGATGTCAGCGGAGGCGAGACTGGCTCGCACGGCTCCCCGCCGCAGATCTCGGAAACTGCTCGTTACCCCAGTCTGAATCGGAGACCTGGCGAGGGGTTGCCTGAAAGAATCGAGAGAGACCCGATCGAAGGACGCCCAGGAGGGCTTCGATTTGTGGAAGGCGCAAGGCGAACGAAACTGGAATTCTGGCAAGTGCCGATGCGCCGGATAAGGCAAAAGGCCGAGCGTTCCAAAGTGGTTAAGACCCTGTGGTGACGAAATTCAGCCAATCAGAGGTACCATTGTGGTACGGGGAAGTCCGCCGGAGGCCGATATCGCATACTTAGAGAAGAGACGTTCGCCTAGATACTCGTTCATCGCGAGCGCGGAGCTGATCGAAGTAAAAGCGGATGTGCGGATCGTATCGCGTGTGAGCGAACTGAGCCTGCACGGCTGCTATTTGGACATGATGAATCCGTTCCCCAAGGGAACGTCGGTGCTGGTGAAAATCGCGGCGGGGGATTCGTTCTTCGAAGCGAAGTCAGATATCATTTACTCGCAGCCGAATATGGGTGCTGGAGTTAGGTTCCAGAAGATCGAACCGGATTCACAAGCGGTGCTGGAGCGCTGGCTGGATGGAGCGGAAAAGGACCACCAGAGGCAATCCGGATAATCCTGCTTGTGCACGGCGCGACGTGCGTGTTGGTTGAGGGTCGATCGGAGTAGCGCCGCAATCGCTGCAAACAATAATTGAAAATCGGAGTCATTGCACGAAATCGCCCGCCGCAAGGGCGGTCAGAGGGAAAGTGTGTCCGGTTTCGAGGAGGGTGCGCACCGGGAAAATTCATATGGCGTTGCGCTTCAGTTCGGACATGAGGTAGTCACAGGAGCGGACGCAGAGAGCCATGATAGTGAGCGTGGGATTCTGGCAGGGGTTGGAGGTGAAGCCGGAGGCGTCCATGACGAAAAGATTCTTGATGTCGTGGGTTTGTTGGAATTGATTGAGAACAGATTTTTTCGGGTCGGCGCCCATGCGGGCGATGCCGGCTTCGTGAAGCGCCCAGCGCGGAGCGGAAGGATGGGCGTAGGTGCGAATATTTTTTGCCCCAGCGGCTTCGAGCATTTCTCCGGCGGAGTCGCCCATGTCCTGGATCATGGCGCGTTCGTTTTCGCCGTCGGACATGTGGATTTTGAGGACGGGAATTCCGTAAATATCCTTGACGCTGGAGTCGAGTTCGACGAAATTGTCCCAGCGCGGGAGGACTTCGCCGAAGCCGGTGATATCGATGCTGGTGCGGGGCTCGAGAAGGGCCTTTTTGTAGGCTTCGCCGAAGCCGGGCGCCTTCCAGTTGAATTCCGTCGATGACTCGCCCTCGTAGCCAAAGCCGCGGAGGAATTTCTTGTAGGGCAGAGCGTTCTGCAAGTTGCGGAAACGCGCGATATAGATGCCGAGCGGCTTAATGGGCCCGCCGAGAGAAGGTCTTGCGCCAAATGCTGGAAATTCGCCGCTGCCGCCGCCACTGCGGACGTGCGCGGTTAGATAATGGCCGAGCACGCCGCTGGAATTGGCGAGGCCGTTCGAATACTGCGGCGTGGCGGAATTGAGCAGGATGCGGGCCGATTCCTGCGATTGCGCGCAAAGAATGACGGTGCGGGCGTGGATTTCGCGTGCCTGGCGGGTGTTGCGGTCGATATAGAGAATGCCGCGGGCGCGGTTGCGGTCAGTGTCCATGAGGACTTTGTAGACCATGGCATTCGAAATGAGCGTGCAGTTTCCGGTGTTGAGGGCGTCGGCGACGGTGGTGAAGGCGGAATTAAAATAAGAGTGCGTCATGCATCCGCGCTCGCAAGGTCCGCAGAAATGGCATGGGCCGCGGCCGTTGATGGGCTTGGTGAGATTGGCGGAGCGCGCAGGCATGACGGTGAGGCCGAGCTTTTCCTTGACGCGATTGCGGAAGAGAGTTTCCTGGCAGGTGAGCGGAACGGGCGGCTGGAATTGGCCGTCGGGGAGATGCTCGAGGCCTTCGGCGGAGCCGGTGATCCCGATGTATTTTTCGACGAGATCGTAGTACGGCTCGATGTCTTTGTAGCCGAGCGGCCAGTTTTCGCCGTAACCATCGAACGAGGAGGCTTTGAAATCCCAATCGCTGAAGCGCAGACTGATGCGGCCCCAGACGTTAGTTCGTCCGCCCGTCATGCGCAGGCGACCCATCCAGTCAAAGGGCTTGTCGGCGGGCGTTGTATAAGGCTCTTCCAGATCGTTGACGAACCAGTTGAACGTATATTCGTTGCAAACGCCGAATTTGACTTGGATAGGGCGGGTCTTGCGGACGATTTCAGGCGCGCGGTCGCGGTACTTGAGTTCGAACACGGGCTTGTGTTCGCTGAAATTCTTGTCGGACTGCGGGCGGCCGGCTTCCAGCAGCGCGACCTTCAAGCCCGCTTCCGTAAGGCGCTTGCACGCCCAGCC
>WNFS01002754.1_pt1 | contig 15294 bp, 19 predicted proteins | sample 5400141 | NCBI WGS metagenome assembly WNFS01 (sample SAMN13153358, study PRJNA577476) | soil metagenome | isolation source: 60 cm saprolite under Madrone tree | place: USA:California | collected 2016-06-14
CGATGAGCAGGCTTTCGCCTGGCTGCCCGAGGAGGACTTCGTAACCCACTTCGCCTCCGATGTCGAGAGGAGCCGCGCGAAGGTAATGTGCGCGGTTCAGCAAGGGCTGTCGATGAGCACCTTTGAGGACGTGATGGGGGTGCCCGCCTGGAAGTCGCATCCGTCGTGGTATCTCGTCGCGACAAACGACGAAGCGATCCCGCCCGATGCTGAGCGCATGTTCGCAAAGCGCATGGGGGCGACGATGATCGAGGTGCCCTCCAGCCACCTGGCGATGGTGTCTCACACGGCCGAGGTGGTGCGGTTGATCGAGGCAGCTGCGAACGTGGCTGCCGTCAAGCAATAGGAGAAGAACTTATGCCGATGATCGACGTCTATGCCTCGGGCGGTACGTTCGCGAATCCAAAAGCCCTTGCGCACGACCTGGCTTCCACGCTGATGAAGATCGAACAGGTCCCGGACATCCCGATGTTCCGCAAGAACACCGCGGCATTCATCCACGACCTTCCGGACGGCGCGCTCTCGAACGTCGAGGGAGACGGCAATTACGTCAGGGTGCAGGTGCTCACCAACGCGGGGGCGCTCAACCGTGACAAGCAGCTTGCCGTTGTCAGCCAGTTCACCGACCTGGTTGCAGCTGCGGCCGGAGATCCCTCACTTACGGCGAGGACCTGGGTGCTCCTTACCGAGGCGATCGAAGGCGGGTGGGGGCTTGCTGGGCGGGCTAACACCAACGCGGAGCTTGTCGACGCGGCGCGTGCCCAGATCGCCGAGCTGCAAAAGGCGAAAGGCGCTGGCGGCTGAACCCCGGCCGATCGAGGAAGCAGGCACCGCCACACCATCTCGTTGTCAGATCCCTTGGAGAATTAGACATGGGCACCAGTCCGCTTTCGATTGACGTCTACGTCGCCCCGATGCGGCCGTACACCAGTCCCGATCAGCTCGGCGAGGGCGAGGTCGCGACCTGGGCGCCGTCCAGCAGCACTCTGATCTCCGGGCCGACCGAAGGGATCCTCATCGACGCCCTACTGACCTTCGAGAACGCGGACCAGATCGCCGCCTGGGCGAAGAGGTTCGGCAAGAAGATCACGGGTGTCTACATCACCCATGGCCACTCGGACCATTGGCTCGGCCTCGCGCGCCTTCTCCAGCACTTCCCCGAGGCTCGCGGGTACGCGGCTCCGGAGGTTGCAGCTCGCGCTGCTTGGGAGGTGGAGTTCAACAAGACGAGCAAATATTGGACGTCGCGCTTCCCGGGCGAACTCCCTGAGATGCCCGTGGTGCCCGAGGTGCTGAACACTGATGAGATCCTGGTGGACGGACAGGTCGTCAACCTGATCCACGTTGGCCAGGGTGACATTGCGGGTTCGACGATCTTCCACGTGCCGTCCGCCGACGCTGTTGTCTGCGGTGACGTGGTCTACAACAACGTGCACATGATGATGTACGAGGCCGATGAGGCGAAGCGCCAGGCCTGGATTGCCAGCATCGACGCGGTCGGCGCCTTGAACGCGAAGACTGTCGTCGCCGGTCACAAGAGCGTCGGGGCGGCGGACCTACCAGAAAACCTCGCGGCCAGCCAGCGGTACCTGCATGACTTCACCACCCTCGCGAAGAAGGGCGGCACGGTGGAAGACTTGGTCCACGGGATGCTCGAGTTGCATGGCGAGCGCGACCAGCCGCACACCCTGTGGATCTCGGCCCGAGCCGAAGTCGCTCGACGGGCATAAACCGCAGCGATCGGGCAATTGTCTATGGCCCTCTGCTCAAAGCTGAACCTCGGCATCTCCGGCTGTTGTCGCCGGGGCACAGCCGGGTCACACCCTCCCGGAACCAGAACAGGGCAAAGCTGATTACGTCATGTAGTAATACGGACGACAATCCGCATGCATCTAGACGGCGCCCTACAAGGTGAACTTCGACTGTGCCGCAGCGTATCGCGCCTCGTCGCGGCGGAAGGTGTCCGCGTCAACCCCAAGCTTGCGCGAGACATGGTAGGCGAGCCATTGCAACGGCACGACGTTGACGATAGGTGCGAGCACCTCGTCCAGGTCCGGGTCCGGTCTGTACGAGATCACTGTCGCCCCGATCTCACGAAGGGCGCTCTCCAGTTCCAACATCCGCCCGTAGGACGGTCCCGGCTGAGCGACGAGCACGACCACATTCGCCGCTTGGATGCTGATGAGGGGACCGTGCAGGATGCCTCCTTCGTAGGCTGTCGCGCGGGCCGGACCGCCCCCGACGAAATGGGTCACCGGTCGAAACTCAGTACGGTCGACATCTGCTGCAACACGATTGCCTCGGTCGACGGCCTCTTGAACCATGCGAGGGATGTCGCCCAGCCGGTTCTGCCAAGCAGGCCGGCCTAGGGCTGCAGCAATTTGCGCGATGCGCAACATCGCCGATGTGTGGCTCGCGGTGTGCACCGGCGACTTCTCCTGCGGCACAGTGCGCACCACGCCCTCGCCCTCAAGCGGAGATTCCTCGCCGGTAATTCCGATCCAGCGTTGCGACTCGCGCGCAAAGCTTTCGAGCGACTGGCGGCTGAAGCGCTTGCTGCCGCGGTGACTGAGCAGGATCAGCCCGTCGTCTTGACGCAAGGCCGGCGGATAGTTCGCGAGTTCGAATGCCCGCAACGCCCATGCCTCGAAACCGGCGCTGCGTAGGATGAACTGGCCCGCGAGCGCGCCGTGAAAGCTCGTGCCAGTGCCGGCGAGCAAGATGCGCGAGCAGCCACGAAGACGCGTCGCAGCCCGCGCGGCAGAATCGTCTGCCAAGAGCCTCGCCAACTCAGCGGGCTGCCCCTCCAGGGTTGCTTTTAGATACGAGCCCGGTTCGTGGGCTATGGACATTGGACCTCAACCCTAGCGGCGTTCTGCCGGCCGAGTACTCCTGGCTAGGCTCCGCTCCCGAGCAGCTGCACCGTCCACGTGGCGCCGCGGGCGGACCGGTTCGTGATGGCGCCGGCCGCTCAGGCCTGACGCCTGGCCTCGGCGGTGGCGGGGCTCGGCGCAAGATCGGGGCCCCGGTCCCCCGGCGGCCGCCGTCGGGCGGCACAATGAGATCCATGACACGAGCGCTGGCTCCGCAGCTCGCCTCGTTCATCGATGCTTTGCCTCTGCCCCAGCGCCTGATCGCGGAGGAGCACCACGGCAGTCTCGTTGTGCGGATGCGGATGGGAGAGCACCGCTTCCACCGCGACTTGCCGGTATCGAAGATTTGGGGCTACGAGGGGATGGTCCCCGGCCCGACGATCGAGGCCGAGCGGGGACACCCGGTCACCGTCGAGTGGCGAAACGAGCTCGAGGGCCCGTTACCACTCGTCGTGACCAAGGCCCCAACGCACGCAGACGCGCAAGGCGTGCCGGTACAGTGCGTCCCCGGACTCAGCGGTGGAACCGCAGACCGGAACACGGCAGGCCTGACGGGTCACGCGGTCGTGCACGTCCATGGTGGCCTGACCCCGGCCGTTTACGACGGCTGGGCGGAGAACCTCCTCGCCCCCGGTCAATCCGCCGTCTTCCACTACCCAATGGATCAGCGTGCGGCGTTGCTCTGGTACCACGACCACGTCATGGGCATCACCAGGTTCGACGTCTACGCCGGGCTCGCAGGGCTGTGGATCGTGCGCGACCACCGCGAGCGCGAGCTGGGTCTGCCCGAGGGGCCGCCGTTCGAGGTACCGCTGTTGATCCAGGACCGCAATTTCGACCTCGACGAACAGGGCAGGCTGACGGGCCGCCTTGTTCACAAGACCGACCCCGACGTGATGGAGGCTTTCGCACCATTCACGGTCGTCAATGGCAAGGTCTGGCCGGCCCTTGACGTGCAGCCGGCCATCCATCGGTTGCGCGTGATCAACGCCTCTAACGCGCGCACCTACCGGTTGGTCTTGGTCCGCAGCGGTGATCCCGAGCTCGATCGGATCTCGCAGATCGGAACGGACCACGGGCTGCTCCGCGCCACAACCCGCATGCCCTCGGATGGCCTGGTGCTCGCTTCGGCCGAACGGGCCGACCTTCTGGTGGATTTCTCCGACCTCGCGCCGGGAAGCGAGCTGACGCTGTTCAACACGGCAAAGGCTCCCTTCGACGGCTCTCCGTTCCCTGCGACTCGGGCCGAAACAGCGGCCGATCTCGCCGGGCTGCTCCCGCATCCGGAGGTGATGCGCTTCAGAGTGGTCGCGGGCTCGTCCCAGCGCCGGGTCTTCCCGGCCGCACTGGCGACCGATTACAGCGCGCCCTCACCCGAGGAGCTTGCGAGCGCAAAACGGCGGGCGATTGCGCTCGTCGAGCGCGAGCTCGAAGGCGAGCCGAACATGCTCACCATGCGCGAGCTCGCACCGGTAGAGGATTCGGACAGCACCGGTCTGTTGACCGTCACCCACGATGGCATGACAACGCGGTATCGCGCCGTTGCGGCGCACTTCGAAGACGTGACGACGTTCTTCCCGGTGCTCGGCGAGTATGAGGTCTGGCAGCTGATAAACCTGACCGGCGACACCCACCCGATCCACGTCCACCTCGACCCATTTCAGATCCTGTCGCGACGCCCAATCCGCTACGAGATCGCCGAAGGGGGCATCGAAGACCTGGTGATTACAGCTGCGGTCACGCTCGGACACGACCCAGCCGACCAGCTCGACCACGCGATCGACGACAACGAGCGCGGACTCAAGGACACCGTGCGTGTCAACCCGAACGAGGTGGTCGAGATCGCCGTCCGCTTCACGAACTACAGCGGCCGCTACATGTACCACTGTCACATCCTCGAGCACGAGGACCGCGACATGATGCGGCCCTTTGTGACAATGCCGATGGAGCTGATGCCGTTCATGGCTTGACGGCGCGTCCGAACCTCATGCGAATCACGCTCCGAACACCCGATACGAGCCGACAATGGAAACGTCCTGGGCGACAGGGCCCTCGGCGCAGCGCCGCGGCAGATCCTTCTGGAACTCCTTAAATGCGGTGATGTTGCCGAGCGTTTTGGCGCCGTCGTCGGTGTCCGTTGTGAAGAGGTGCAGGAACGTCAATCCGTCAGCCAGCCGCAACGTGGCGTAATGCACACCGCCAGGGTCTACGGCCCTCAGCTCCTCATAGACCTTTTCGACCAATCGCTGGTTCTCATCGGCGAACTCGGGTTTGGTCTTGTAGCGAATCAGGCTTTTCATGTTGCGTCCTCCTCCGGGGAAGTGAACTTCAATATGTAATACTAGAGTTACGTGTCCCGAGCGTACTGCAAGCGGTGTGGAAGCTGAGCTCGACCCCGATGGCGGCCCGGTTTGGCTCGCCCTGTCGGATCCGACCCGGCGCCAGATCCTCGACCTGCTGCACGAGCGACCACGAATCACCGGCGATATCGCATCCCACTTCGAGGTCTCGCGCATCGCGGTCATGCGCCACCTCCAGGTTCTCGCGGCTTCAGGCCTCATCACAAGTCGGAAGCGTGGTCGCGAGCGATGGCATTACCTCAACGCCGTTCCACTGCAGCGGATGTATGAGCGTTGGGTCGACTTGCATGCCGCCGGCTGGACTTCCGGGTTGCTTCGCTTTGGCCGGCAGGTTGCGGGGCGCGCAAAGTCTATGAACGCCGAGAAGCCTGCCGTGGACGTTGCGCTTGACGTGGCCATAGCTGCTCCAAGGAATCGTGTCTTCGCGGCTCTGACCGAAGATCCAGGGGGTTGGTGGGGACACCCGTTCCTCAGATCGGAGACGACCGACCTAAAGCTCGAGCCCAAGCTCGGGGGGCTTGTCGTCGAAACGTGGGATGGCGGTGGCGCGGTCCTGGCATCGGTCACTGGCTGGACTGAGGACCGGTACTTGCAGCTAACCGGACCCTTTCACCTTGGTCTCGCGCTGGGAACGGCCGAATTCCAGCTAAGCGACGGCGATGGCGGGACGAATGTCGAGTTTTCTTTCCGTGCGATTGGTGTCATCGAATCGCAACTCGTCGAGCGTTTCGCGGAGGGCTGGGGCGAGTTGGTCGGCCGGCGTCTGAAGACGCTCGTCGAGACAGGCAAGAGGCTCGGTATCGCACCCGACGCACCTGAGAGGAGGTAAGCGAATGACTGAACAGATCTATGAGGACAGGTGGGGCGAGGTATTCGATCGCCCATCCGCCGACCTGATCGAGCTGCGCTGGTTCGATACCACCGCCGAAATGTCGGCCGGCGAGTTTCAAAGCTGGCTGAAGAACTTCGCCGAATGCGTGGAGAAATGCGGGCGCAGCCGCGTGCTCGTCGATAGCACTGCCTTCCGGATGAGTCCGGCAAAAATGGACGGGCCTTGGCGGGACGCCAACATCATTCCGCGCTACAACGCGGCCGGAGTCAAAAAGTTCGCCTTTCATATGCCGGAGGGAATGCCGATGATCGGACAGCCGCCCGAAAACGAGGTGCCGGGGCGGTTCCCGACCGGCTACTTTGGCAAGCGCCAGGAAGCGCTCGCCTGGCTTGTCGGATGAACGGAATCTTCTCTCGCAGATTCGATCTGAGACGGACTTGATCCAAGGCTCCAGTCGTCGCGAACCGATCGGCTAGCCTCGACGCTTTCCCTCGGGCACCTCACGTGGCTGCGCGTCTGTTGGCGGCGCCCCCAACTCGTGCTCGGTGCAGCTTCGTCCACAATTCAAGCGATGCTGCCGGAGTCAGCCGACGTTTTCGGAGACCAGGTCGCCGGCTACCGCAGCGAGCTGTTCGTCCACTGTTACCGCATGCTCGGTACCGTCGACGAGGCGGAGGATGCGTTGCAGGAGGCGCTGATGCGCGCTTGGCAGGGCCGGCATACGTATCGCGAGCACATCTCGTTTCGTGCGTGGCTCTACCGCATCGCGACCAACACCTGTCTCAATGCCATCGAAGCGCGCAAGCGCGATCGGGTCGAGCCCGGCCCGTGCCCGGACGACCTCCTGACTGGCATCGCTTCGGCCGACTCCGGGCCAGAAGCTCGTTACGACAGTCACGAGTCGGTATCGCTCGCCTTCCTGACCATGCTTCAGGTTCTGCCCCCACGCCAGCGCGCCGTCCTGCTTCTGCGGGATGTGCTGGCATTTCGCGGTGCCGAGGTTGCGCATCTGCTGGAGACAAGCGTGCAAGCAGTCAACAGCACGCTCCAGCGGGCGCGCAGTACGCTTCGTGGCACCCACGTACGTCCGCGACTCGTCAGTCCTCCCAATCTGCTCGAGCGCTACGTCCGGGCGTGGGAGGCGGCGGACGTCGTGAGCCTGGTGGCACTGCTCCGCGAAGACGCTGTCCTGATCATGCCACCCAAGCCGGCCGTCGTCGGCGCGCAGGCGATCGGCCGCTTCCTCGCCGAGTCCATCTTTCCGATTGCGCTGATGCGACTGGTCGGGGCTCGCGCGAACCAGAGCCCCGCATTCGTCGCTTATGTGCAGGCGCGGCGGTTTGCTCTACTCGTCATCGACGGCGATGGCGAGCGCATGACGCGTATCCATGCCTTTACGGATCCGCAGGTATTAGCTCGGTTTGAGCCGGGCGGCTAGCCGGTTGACGTCCTCGGCCGGCGAAGGTGGATGAAGATCAAGACGGTACTGACCAGAAGCGCCGGCACGTACGTCGTCACGATGACCCAGTTGACGCCGAGGGGATAGTTGAAGACGCTGTAGCGCATCGACTCGATGATCGCGTTCACCGTGTCGATCAGACCCACCAGGACAAACAACCACACCAGCGCGATCGCGTAGCGCACTCGAAGCCGCAGGGCGACCAGCGCCACCATCGCGAGCAGGGCGGTGAGCATGTCGCCATATCCGATCATGGTGCGAAAGTCCATCGGGACCGCATCGCCGACGGCGCCCGGCGCGAGGATGGTTCCACCGGCAATCCGGAGGACGTGGATCCATACGAGCGGCACCAAAGCCATCTCGCGAGGCAGTCTGGCGAGGCGGGGCACCAGGTACCACCACGCTGCGAGCGCGTAAGCCACGAGCGAGAACGTGAATTGAAGCCCGAACAGGACGATTGGCTGCATGGTCTCGACATCTGTAACAGGGCGCCGGCCCGAAACTCATCGGTCGATCCGAAGTCTAAAGTCGGAAGCCGAATCACAGTTCGAAGGTTCAAACGAAGAAGCGATACTATCCTCGCTCGTTGGACAAGCCCGAGCTGATGCGCACGATGCGGGACGCATACCAACGCTTGGCCGACGTGATCGCGCACCTCCCCGACGAGCGGCTGCTCGAGCCGGCGATGGACAACGAGTCATTCGGGCGGCTGCTGGCGGCGCTCGAGCCGGTAGCGGACGAGGAGCTATTCGCCGTCGATCGCTGGCAGTGGTTGAGCGGGGAGGCGCTCGTCGAGACGATCCTGTGGGATTCTTCGCGCCACTACGACGCGCATCGCGAGCACCTCGAACGGCTTTCGCGCTGAGCCTAACTCAATCTCGTCTGCGATCAACGTAATCCAGGAGGAGTCGTAAGGGCCGGGGCAGCCGCGACGGATCGATCGTCTCGACGATGGCCCGGATGTATCGGCTGTTGCGTTCCGACACGCTCCGGATGAAGCGGCGGAATTGTTGATCCGGCGGGCGGCCGTGCCACGCCTGCTGGTTCCGGAACGTACGCCATGGCTGCGCGTCGCCCTCGAGCTCGATGAGGCTTGACAGGATCGTTTCGCCGGCGGCCCGGATCAGCTCGTCCTCCAGGTCGGCGATACAGGCAAAGAAGCCAACCCCTTCCAGCTGGCCGCGATCAAGGTTTCGTCCGTAGCCAGCACGCTCCAGCGCCGCTCGGATGACTTCCTCTTCGCCCTCGTCATAAAGACCGGCGAGCTTGGCTCCAGGTTCCTCGGCAGCCAGCTGCCGCAAGAACCGGCTGATGGCGTGGGCGCCGTTGATCGGAACGACGGACACGCCTTCGGCCTTCAGGTCGCGTCCCGATCGCCGTGCGGCAAGCGTCAAGGCGAGCTCGTCGGTCACCCCCTCAACCAAGACGAGCGTGCGCACAGCGGAATACTGCCCTCGTCAATACTTGATGTGTTGTCCAGTGGGCCTGCATTTGCCTCCGGTCCGGCGACCAGTCGGGCGCTTCAACTTTTCAAAGACTGGTTCTGGCGCCCGCCGCGTGCGCATGGCGAGACGATCGTCGACCGTCGTGTCAGTCCTCTCGAGCTTCTCTACGACCTTGCCTACGCCACCGTCATCGCGCAGGCGGGAAATCATCTGGCGGCTCACCTCTCGGCGAACGGGCTTTTCGAATTCGCGGTCATCTTCTCGCTGACCTGGATCGCGTGGGCAAACGGTTCGCTGTATCTCGAGTTGCATGGCCGGCTTGACGGGAGGACGCGCACGTATTTCTTCCTACAGATCGGCATTGTCGCCATCCTCGCCGTATACGCGGCCGACGCAAGCGGCGGAGGCGGGGGCTTCGCGATCGCTTACACGGCATTCCTGGTCGCGATGACCTGGCTCTGGTACGAGGTCCGGCAGCAGGACGCCCGCGTGCATCCCGAGTTCCTGGTTGACACCGGGCGTTACGTCGTGGCGATGGCGGTTTCAGTCGGCGTGATCCTCGTCAGTGCCTTTTTGCCGGCCGAATTGCGACTCCTGGTATGGGCGATCTTCACCATTGCCTGGGTATTCCTGCTGATGCTTTTCGGGCGCTCCCCCGTCGGCCTGGGCCGAGGCATGACGCCCACCGACTCGCTGGTAGAGCGTTTCGCAACGATCACGATCATTGTCCTGGGCGAGGTGGTCTTCGGGGTCGTCGACGGGCTATCTCAGTCGAAACGCGATTTCACGGCAATCTCTACCGGCATGCTCGCGTTGGCGGTCGGCTTCGGGTTCTGGTGGATCTACTTCGACGTCGTCGGAGGCAAATTACCGAAGCCAGACGGTCGCGCCCTCGCCAACTGGATGCTTAGCCACTTCCCGATCACGCTTTCGATAGCGGCTGCGGGAGCTGGGATGGTCAGCCTGATCGAACACGCACGTGACGACAGCACCCCCGCACCCACGTCATGGCTCCTCTCAGGAGCGGTGGCTGTGGGTTTGCTGTTCTTGATCCCGACATGGAGAGCCCTCGCGGATGCAAGCCGGCTCCCATCCGTCTACCGACCGCTTTGGATGGCTACGCTCGCGGGGGCGGTGGCGAGCGTGATCATCGGGTGGATCCGACCGGCGCCGTGGCTACTCGCCCTTCTGTTGGTGGTCGTTCTGGGGCTGGTCTGGGCCGTCGCCGTACGCGGATTTGCACTCGCCGGTACGTGGAGCCCAGACGGATCGGAGGCCCAGAGCTAGCATTCCGACCTCCTCCCTGCGCCGGGTCGCGCTATCCGAGGCGCGACCCGCTGACCTCAGCTGAATGCTGACCTGGTCTGACTTCGACCGGCCTACCTGCGTCCCACTTCGCTGCTTACGCGGTCCAGCTGAGTGATCTGGATCAGGTTGCCGCAGGTGTCATTCGCCTGGGCGATGGTCGAGCCTGTCACCTTTGTTGGCGGCATCTTGAATTCGGCGGCGTCTTTCATCCTTTCGTAGTCGCGCTTGACGTCATCCGTGTAGAACATGGCCGCGGGCTGGCCCTGCTCGAAGAGCGCCTGCTGGTAGGCCTTGGCCGCGGGGTTGTCGTTGCGCTCGAGATGCAGCTCGGTGCCATCCGGCTCTTCAGGCGACGCCACTGTGAGCCAGCGATACCCCCCTTGCGAAACGTCCGTCTTCTTCACAAAGCCGGCTACCTGTGTGTAAAAGCGCAAGGCCTTGTCGAGGTCGTCCACGTAAATCGTTGTCAGCTTGATCTTCATTGGTTTCCCCCTGTGATATTCGCGACGTTGGCCGCGTCAATGGTTTCAGCCTAGGCCGGCCGGCCGGCGATTGCTTCTTCATTTCTGACCGTTTCTAAGCCTCGAATGAGGATCAGTCGGTAGGGTCGACTCGCCCGGTCTCGAACTGAACTGAGCAACCTGCAACGCTCATACTCGGCCCATGGCGGGGTGCCCCGCAGTCCTGAGCGCATTGGTTGATGATCGCCGAGCTCCAGCGCGAAAGGCTCGGGTGGATGACCCGGGGCGTCTAGCGCGATCCCTGTGATACTGCCTGGTGACTAGCGGTCGGCCGCCCGAACGATCGGGCGACGAGGAGGTGTCAGAGGGCGAGCGGGGCCAGCAGGCTTACGGTCTCGGGCGCATCCTCGCACTGAGCGATGGGGTCTTCGCGTTCTCACTGACATTGCTCGTGGTTTCACTGTCCGTTCCCACCGCCGCGAGCAACTCCGCACTGGCCTCGCAATTACTCGACCAGGCGCCGAATTACTTCAGTTACATCATCAGCTTTGCCGCAGTCGCCTCGATCTGGTATGGGCACCACGAAACTTTCAAGTACATCCGCCGCTACGACGGCCGGCTGATCGCGCTGAATTTTGGATCCCTGCTTCTGATCGCGTTCCTCCCCTTTCCGACTGCGGTCCTCGGGCGCAACCAACAGGAGTCGTTGGCCGCGGTCATTTATGCACTGACGCTAGCTGTGAGCAACCTGTTCTTCGCTGCAACCTGGTGGCACGCTAGTCATCGACGGCGTCTGGTCAGGAGCGACCTGTCGCCACAAGTCGTGCGGCTCCGTTTCTATCGGACCCTGGGCGGCACTTTCGTGTTTCTCTTGTCGATTCCCATCGCGTTGTGGCGACCGATTGCGGCTGAGATCGTCTGGTCCGTGTTTCTAGTGGCCATCTTTGTGGTGTTGCGTGGAGCGCCGCCACTAAAACACGGGCAGGACCGCTAGCTCGCTGTGGCACCGCCCGGAAGCGGTTCTCTGCTGGCGCCGTAAATCGGGGTCGCGGGGAACACGTCTGATCGAGGTACTGAAGGAGGATCGATGAGCTACGCAAGGCAGATGCTCGACAGTTATCGACGCAGTTTCAACATTGACGCCGGACTATTGGCTGCCACCATCGACGCGCTCAACGACTGCGCTCAAGCCTGCACCGCCGACGTTGACGCCGACTTGGGAGAGCAGCATGTGCCCGAACTGATCAAGTGCATCCGGCTCTGCTTGGACTGCGCGGATGTTTGCGCAGCCACCGCAACCATCACAAGCCGCCTGGCCGAGTACGACTCCAAGATTACAAAGCCGCTGCTCGAGGCGTGCGTGGCAACGTGCAGGGATTGCGGTGACGAGTGCGAGCAGCACTCCAAGATGCACGAGCACTGCCGGGTCTGCGCCGAGGCGTGCCGGCGATGCGAGTTGGCTTGTCAGCAGCTGTTGGCTGCCATGAACTAGGCAGCATCGCCACTGACTGTAGAAGGAGGAACTCCATGGCGGGGCCGTTCATCTTCATCGCGACGAACAGATTGAAGACGGGAAAGCTTGACGCCGAGAGACTGCGCGTCCCGGGATTGGTCGACTTCATCGAAGCCAATGAGCCACGTCTCATCGCCTTCAATGAGTACGTCAATGACGAAGGAACTGAGGTTGGAGTCGTGCAGGTCCATCCTGATACGGACTCATTTGAGTTCCACATGGGAGTGGTCCGCGAACGCGCCGCTCGCGCATACGAAGAGACACTCGATGCCACAACGGGCATCGAGGTTTTCGGCGCGCCGACCGAAACCATCCTTGAAATGCTCAGGCGAGCGGCCGGCGGAGGTGTTCGATTCACCGTAAAGCAGAATCACCTGGGCGGATTCACACGATCAGCTAAGACATGAGTCTTAGCTGGCGGCCTTCTTCACGAGCGCGGCGATCCTTGCCTCGACGGCCGGGGTCACCTCCAGCACGGCGTAGGCGTTCGGCCACATGGCGCCTTCATCGAGGTGCGCCGCGTCGCTGAAGCCAAACGTCGCGTACCGCGTCTTGAACTTCTTCGCGGGCTGGAAGAAGCAGATTAGCTTGCCGTCCTTGGCGTACGCGGGCATCCCGTACCAGAGCTTCGGCGTCAGGGCCGGCGAGCTGGCCTTGACGAGAGCATGGAGCCGCTTGGCCATGGCGCGATCGGCCGGCAGCATCTCGGCGATCTTCGCGAGCACGTCGCTTTCCTCGTCCGCCTTGTCTCCGCGTGCGGCCGCCTTCAGCTCTTTGACGCGCTGCTTCATCGCGCCGAGCTCCTCGTCCGTGAATTTCGCGGCCGTGTGTTCGGTCGCGGTGGTGCTCTTGGCGGACTTCTGCTTGGCCTTCATCGGAGGTCTCCTCCCTGCGAGTATTTGATGGGAACGACACTCATGCTAGGGTCCCGGCCGCGCGGCAGCTTCTCGAAAACTGACCGATTGCTTCGGCCGCCGCCAACCCAGGTAAGCCTCGACCCGGATCAATCACATAACTTGTCTAAGAGGCACGGAGACTTGCGCGACCAATCAGCACTGCCGGTAGATAGCGCGGGCCAACCATCAGCTTCGCGATGGCGCGACCTCGTCGGCGAGGGCCTTCTCTCCGCGACCGCCGGGCTCTGCCTGGTGGAGATGACCGCGGGACTGCAGACTCTTCTTGTCGCCACCATTCTTCCGCGCGCGGTCCGCGACATCGGCGGCATCCAGCTCTACGGTCTTGTGTTCAGCGGATACATGCTCGCCGGAATCGTTTCGATTCCGGCGAGTGGTGCGGACGCCGATCGCCACGGCCCCGCACGGCCGCTCTTCCTGTACTCCGGCTATTTCCTGGTCGGAACCGTGCTGGCCGCTCTCGCGCCGTCCATGCCTCTCCTAGTCGTGGCTCGTTTGATCCAGGGATACGGCGGCGGCGCGATGTACTCCCTGGCGTACGGCATTGTTCCTCGCCTCTATCCCGCGCAGCTTCGGCCAAAAATGCTGGCGCTGCTGAGCGGCGTTTGGGTGGTGACCGGACTCCTCGGACCGCCTTTCGGCGCGTTGCTCGCCAGCACCGTCGGATGGCGGTGGGCGCTGGCAGTCGCGATCCCAACGCTTCTCCTCGGCTATGGCGTGCTGGCGGCAAGCGTCCGCCACGTGTCGCCTGAGAACGCGAGCGCAAACAGACGCCAGGGATTGAGCGCCGCGATCATGTTGATGGTCGGTTCAGCAGTCTTCTTGGCGGGATTGTCGATCGGCGGTTGGGGTTGGGTCGCAGCCCTCGCTGGGCTGGCGGTGGCGTTGCCTGCGGTCAACCTGGTGATACCGCCGGCGCTGCGGCGAGGTCTGTTCGGGACTGCGCTGGTGCTCTCCTTCGGTCTCAACATGAGCTTTTTTACCGCCGATTCGTTCTTGCCGCTGATGCTCACCAGCGTGCGGGGAACGTCGCTTTTGGTCGCCGGGGCTGCCGTCACAGCAGGCGCGATCTCGTGGTTCCCCGGCAGTTTGTGGCAGCAGTGGGTCGCGGAACGCGTCAGCGTCCGGCGTCAGGCTCTGATCAGCTGTTCGGTGTTGCTGGCGGCAGAGGTCACCGTGGCCGCGGCGATCGTCGGCATTCCTTTGTGGTTAGTGTTCCTCGGCGCCATCGCCGAAGGATTGGCAATGGGGGTCGCCTTCAACCTCGTGCTCCTCATGGCCATGGAACCGTCGAGCGATCATGGAGTGTCAACTTTGACGTCCTCACGCTTTCTGGTCGGCCGCCTTGGATTGGTGTTGGGCACCGGCCTCGCGGGCGTCTCCGTCGCGGCAGGTTCTCGAGGCGGCTCGGCTCTGACCGCGGGCATCGCCGGTGCTATGGGAATCGCAATCGTGGGTGCACTTGTGGCGTTGCTTGCGGCCTGGCGCATGGCCCGCGGCCCAAATCCCTCGCCCGCCTAACGCGCACAGCCGCCTGCGTACCATTGACGTCGTTTCCATGGACATCCGCGACGTCGTCAGGCTGCGCAAAGCGAAGGACCGCATGGATCGCGAGTTCGATCAGCCGCTTGACGTGCCGGCCCTGGCGCGGTCGGCTGCAATGTCGACGGGCCACTTCTCCCGCAGCTTCAAGGCTGCGTTCGGCGAGGGCCCGTACAGCTATCTCATGACTCGTAGGATCGAGCGTGCCAAAGCGCTACTCAGGCGCGGCGACATGTCGGTCACCGACGCGTGCTTCGCGGTCGGGTGTACGTCGCTGGGCTCTTTCAGCTCGCGCTTCACCGAGCTGGTCGGCGAGTCGCCTAGCGGCTACCGGGGGCGCAGCCACGCGCCCGTCGAATTCATCCCTCCCTGCATGATCATGGTGATGACAAAACCGATCAGAAATGAAGAAGCCATTGCGTCGCAACGCTCCTAAGGTGGTCGCATGAACAACCTGAAGCTCCACAACTGCTTCATCGCCGTCCACGACCATGACGAGGCGCTCGCCTTTTACCGAGATCTCCTCGGCCTCGAGATGCGCGCCGACGTCAAGTACGAGGGCATGCGCTGGACCACCGTCGGGCCCA